>Ga0315277_10006526_pt1 | contig 15243 bp, 16 predicted proteins | sample YL17G05_15_MG_FD_203695 | JGI IMG/M metagenome (GOLD analysis project Ga0315277, IMG submission 203695) | Sediment microbial communities from Yellowstone Lake, YNP, Wyoming, USA - YL17G05_15 | ecosystem: Environmental > Aquatic > Freshwater > Lake > Sediment | place: USA: Wyoming | collected...
ATCTGGCGCAGGGCAGTGGACTTGTCGGGCATATGAGGAAGCGCGCTGAAGCAGACAGCCAGATCAAAGCATGCGTCAGAAAAGGGCATGGCCTGCGCATCGGCACAGACACGCCCGATGCTTGCGGCCGGGAACTTGGTCGAATTGACCCGCAGCATATCTTCCGCCAGATCAAATTCCACCAGGCAGGTTGCAGAGCCATGGAGGTTCAGCAATTCAGGCACGAGAATGCCGGTGCCGCAGCCGACATCGAGGACGCGCCGGACTCCGGCTCTATGGGACCGCTTCAAAAATGTCGAGATCCTGCCGGCGGAATCCGGCGCGGCGGGAATGCAATCCCATTCGGCGGCAAGGCTGTTGAAGTAAGGACGTCTAGGATTTATCTTCATCTGGAAGGAGCATTCCTTTCCTTGCTCTCAATCCGCGCACGGCCAGCGGAACAACTACAAATTGCAGTGCTACGCCCGGCAGGCCCTGAATCAGGCTCGCGGCAGATATCGCCGCGGGCGGCAGGCCAAACTTTCCGGCCATCAACCACATCAGTGCGGCCGAAACCACACGATCCAAGACTACGGCGACAACCAGGGCGGGCCAGATCCGGGGTTTGCTAAAGCGATAGATCACGGCTGCCGCAGCTGCCATCAGCGCGCCTTCGATCGACATCACCAGGGCAATGGGAGGATAAAACGGCGGCATGCCGGTGAGCAATCCGCCCGCCACGGGCACGAGCGCGCCCGTAAGCGCCGCCCAGGGAAGGAGCGAAAGAAAACCGTTGAGCAGGATCGGGAGCAGCATCGGGAGGAATTTGCTTCCCAACCCCACCATGTGAAAAACAACTGGCAGGGTGATGCCGAATGCTCCCATGACCGCGCTCATGACCATGGACCGTAATGTTTCCGCTCTCATAGCGATGGTCAGAACCTGAAGTTGAATCCGCCGATCGCGTTGATGCCCGGCATTGGATAGCCCGCAACAACCTGGTACCGGCGATTGAAAAGGTTATCCAGCGTGATGAAAGCACTCACTTTTCTTCCCAACGGCGCCGTGCACTTTAATGTCATTACGGTATATTCCCCCAGTGGCTGCGTTCTGGCCGCGCCGGCCCATGTGCGGCCCACCGAGGTTCCACCAACGTTGATGAAGATCCGCCCGGCGTCGAGATCCAGGGAGTAGTTCAGCTTGTGGGCCGGGACATAGGGCCCAAGATTCGTGGAACGGAGATATGCGTACCCGGAGGTGAGACTCAATCCGCGCAACGGTTGCCAACGGCCGTTGAGTTCGATCCCTCGATTGAGGGCCTGGCCTCCGTTTTCCAGTTTCAGGTTCGGAAATCTGCCGGTCGTAATGACCAAGTTGCTTGCATCGGCGTAATAGCCGGTGACCCAAGCCAAGAGGGACTTTGTGGGGCGCACCTGGAACGTAGCCTGGTAGTTCCACAGCCGCTCGGGCTTCAAAGCGGAATTGGGTGCGGGAAAAAGGTAGAGTTCCCGGATGGTAGGGTTGCGAAACCCCTTGCTCACGGCAGTCGAGAGCGAATACCTTTCGCCGAATCTGTAGATCGCGCCGAATTCCGGGACAGCCACTCCGCCGTAAAGCGAGTTGTGATCGTATCGAAAACCCGCGTTCAGAACCAAAGCAGTTGAAACGGCGAAGCGCGCTCGTGAAAAAACGCCTCCTTCCGACACGTGGTGCTCACCGTAATCCAGAGAGGTCTTGATATTCCGGGCCCGTCCGCCGTACCGAATGACATCCGTCCCGGCTTCGACCGTAAGCCGTGGCGTGATCAGATAATTCTGTTCGAGCCGGAAACCCTGGGTTGCATCTACGGAACGGAATCCGTCCCAGAGCATGTGGTGACCAGAACTGGAGTAAAAATTGGCCGAACCCCACGAACGCCCGCCGGAGTTTTCCAGAGCCACATTGAACCCGCCGCGGCCAACATTGGCGAAGCGGCCGGATGCGGGCGCGCCAACCGTCCCGGGATCCTCGACATTGAAGTGGCCGTAACGGCCCTGAAATGAAATTTTCCAGGTCGATGACAGGTCATATCCAAGCGCCAGAGTTCCGTCCTGGTTGTGAAAAGCCGAGTTGGGGCGGTCCCCGGACGTATGCTCGATTCCTGCCGTGAAATGATAGAAGCCGCGCCCGATTCGGGAACCGTGAGAGAGCCGGTGCTGTCCCATATTGAAGGACCCGAAACTGGTGGTGAATTCGGTAAGGGTGCCTTCCCGAATCGGGGCCGGTTTTATCTCAATGGCCCCGCCCATCGCTCCGCTACCATATCGAACGGAAGCCGGCCCCTGGGTAACAGATAAGCTTCCAACATCGGACAGCGTATAGAAGTCCGGAATTGGATGGCCCATCAATCCCATGACATCGGGGCGCCCATCGACTACGACAAGCACCTGAGTGTTGGGGGAACCTCCCATGCCGCGAATCATTACGGCGCCGGATGGACTGTTGAGCCCGTAGCCCATGACGCCGCGCCGGGTGACATAGGCGCCGGGAACAAGCTTGTCCACGGCATCGAACACGGTGCGCGCGCCGCCGCGGTCGATATCGAGGGCCGTCCGCTCAGTCGTGTCCGTGGCGGCGCCCTCCTCACGCACGACTACCTCAATGGTGGTGTGCACCGTCGCCGGCCTCAGTCGTACGGTCAGGTCCCTGCTGGGTACGATATCCAGTTTCAGATCGGAGGGATCAAACCCGGCTGCGGTCACGCGGATTTCCACCGGCATCGCAATTTGTACAACCAACTCGCCTTTCTCATCGGTCTGCTTTGAGAGAAATTTGCCCTGGCTGCAAATCGCAACGTCGGCGCCGGCGATGGCCTTTTCCTGCGGGTCCACCACGCGAATCTTGATTTCCTCGGCCCAGGCAGGCAGCGAACTGTGGCTGAACATCATAAGAAGTAGGGCCAAGTGTTTCATGATCCATCCTTCTGATTATAGTATTACGAATGCTAGAATCGTAATACTATGACTGCGCGGCTTCGAGAGTCAAGTTGTTTTTCGTCTCCTCCAGGGGCACTGGAAAGACCGCGGTGCCGGAAGGAAATGCTGGGGGTTGCAATTGGAGCGCAATCGGAGAGAATGGTATCGACTTTCATTGGGAAGGAGCGGCCGGGTATGTCATCGCTGATTAGGACCGCCATATCGCTTGATCGCGAGCTTTTGGAGGAATTCGACCGGATTATCGAGCAAAAAGGCTACGGAAGCCGATCGGAGGCCATTCGTGACCTGGTCCGGGATCTCTCCGTAAAGTCGGAGGTCGCCCAGAACAGAGTGATCGTGGCCACTCTGACTCTTCTCTACGACCACCACCAGCATCAACTCTCCGAGCAGTTGATTGAGGCTCAGCATCACTACACGGGAAAGGTGCTGGCCACGACTCATGTGCATCTGGATACCCGGAACTGCCTGGAGGTAATCATTCTCAAGGGCCGTGGAGCGGAGATCCAGCACTTTGCAGACCACCTTTTGAGTCTGCGCGGGGTAAAACACGGCAAGCTGGTAATGACGGCAGCCGGGCGCTCGGGGCGATCCTGAAAGAGTCCTGCACGCGTGAATTGCCTGGTGCAGGGGACAAATCGGCCTCGATGTTTGCAGTGCACAGGATTGAGGTCTATGAGAGAGCTATGGAGGAAGATGTGGCGCGATTGTGACTTTCATGACGTTCGCGGCACGAAGGTGATCCTCGTTCCGCACTGCGCACTGAACCAGAATGCCAGAGTCGCGGGAGCGGCCGAACGCGCGGCCGCCGTCACAGAACTCATTTTGGGATTACTGGAGCGTGGCATCGGGGTCATTCAGATGCCTTGCCCCGAACTGCAGATCCTCGGCCTCGATCGTGCGCACGTCAAGATTCGAAGGGAACTGGAGAAGGCTGCGGGCCGAACGGAATGCCGCCGTCTTGCAGGGGAATTGGTACGCCAAATCGAGGAGTACCGAAAGTGCGGAGTCAGGATTCTCGGCATTCTGGGAAAGAACGGTTCCCCGACTTGCGGGGTAGAGCAAACCTGGTTTGACGGAATCGCGCCCGGAACAGGAGTGTTCATCGAAGAGTTAAGAGCAGAGCTGCGCAATCGAGATTTACCCATAAGCGTCGTAGGCATTCGCGACGATGATCCTGCAGGAGCCCTGGCAACCGTTGATCTCTGGCTATCCGCTCTCGCCCGCCCATAAGCCGCTCAAAGCTGATCCCCTTGCCGGTTGTTCGGCAGAATGTTAGACGCCCGTAGCGGAGTAACGGATCGAATTCATCTGAGATGTTATGAGTCGTTCCCGTGCTGCCCGTTATGACGCATTTGCTTGACAAGATTTGATTTCAAAGATTAACTGGATTGGCCTCAAGGTTGCGCCCATGAATTTCTGGAGGCAGAGACTCATGAAGATAGCGATACCGCAATCCCACCTGCGGACCGGGCGGATCGAGGGACAGGGGACTCATGAATCACAGGACCCGCTACAGCTACTACGTCGAAGAGAGAGCGCTTCAGGGAACCGACAGGCCGAGGAGATTTCTCCAGGCGTTTGCAGTTATCCTGGAGCATTCCAATTACGGGCTTCCCCTGGAAGTCTACACGCGCATCTCGGCGAAGTGCAACCGGTGTGCATCCGCATGCCAGCTGTACCAGTCTACCGGCGAGGATCGAGACATTCCCTGCCACAGATCAGAACTCCTGTTGCGGATCTACCGGCGATACTTCACTCGCGCCGGCGTTCTTCAGGCTCGTCTGCTGCGTGGATTCACCCTGACCGACGCATACCTGGATGAGCTGGCGGAATCCTACTACCGCTGCACAGCCTGCCGTCGCTGCAAACTGACCTGTCCCATGGGGATCGATCATGGGCTGGTGACGCATCTGGCGCGATGGCTCCTGGCGGAAATCGACCTTATCCCGAAGGCGCTCCTGGTATCCGTGCGGGAACAGCTGGAGGGAGTAGGGAACACATCGGCCATTCCGGTTCCGGCCTTGCGGGACACCTGTCAATTCCTGGAGGAGGAGCTTCAGGACCTGTTTCATGTCGGCGCGAAATTCCCGGTGGATGTCGAGGGTTCCGAGTTCGTCTTTTTTCCTGCGGTCTCCGACTTCCTGCTCGAAGCCGAGACCCTGATGGGGAACGCGGCGGTCATGCATGTGACCGGCGGATCCTGGACGATCGGCACGCACAACTATGATGGCATCAACTACGGCTTGTTCTACAGCGACAGGATGATGGAGAGGATTGTCCGCAACGTCGCTCGCGAGGTCCGCCGGCTGAAAGGCCGTAAGATACTGGTCGGCGAGTGCGGCCATGCGACCCGCAGTGCCTGGTTCGTCCCGACATTTTGCGGCCCGGACGCACCCGAGGTGGTCAGCTGCATGCAGTATGCCTGGAAGCAGCTCCAAGCCGGGAAGATTCTGCTGAAGGACGAGAAGATACTCGAGCGGGTCACCTACCACGATCCCTGCAACATCGCCCGGGCGGGCCGGATCACCGAAGAGCCGCGTGAGATCCTGAAGGCAATTTGCAGGGACTTCGTGGAGATGATTCCCAACCGCACGCGGAATTACTGTTGCGGCGGGGGCGGGGGCACGGTCTCCATCGATGAGATCCGGGCCTTCCGTACCGGGCCGATGGGCCGGCGGAAGGCGGACCAGATCCGTCAGACCGGTGCGCACTACCTCGTCGCGCCTTGCGCCAACTGCAAGAAGCAGCTGCGGGAAGTCTGCCAGGACAACGGTCTGGACAACGTGCAGGTTGTCGGACTTCACGATCTGCTCTTAAAGGTCATTGATTTCGGCGGGCAGGACGCCTCCGGGATTCCTGCCGGAGATGCTGCGACGGAGAGCTGAAATGGAACATCTTGTGGCATGGGCTCGAGGCCCGGCATTTATTTTTTCCTTTACTTTCATGGTGCTGGGGCTGCTGCGCCACCTGGCCCTGACGTTCTGGCAATTCAGCAGGGCCTGGCGGAAGGCCGGCGATAAAAGCCTGCCCCTCAAAAAGGTGGCGCTGGAAACCCTGCGCTGGATGTTTCCTGTGAATTGCTTGCGAGAACAGGCGCTCTTCAGCGTGACCTCAATTCTATTCCATATTGCCGTCCTGGTCGTGCCGGTTTTTCTCGCCGGCCATATCGCACTATGGGCCCGAGGCAGCGGATGGTCCTGGCCTGCCGTCTCGAATGGTGTCGCTGATGTGCTGACGATCGTGGCCTTGTTCATGGCGCTGGCGCTGGTGGTGCAGCGCCTGGCGGCCCAGGCGACACGGGCTCTGTCCAGGCCTCAGGATTATGCGCTCCCGCTTATCATTGCCCTTCCCTTTGCCTCGGGCTTTCTTGTCATGCATCCGGCTCTCAATCCCTTTTCATTCGATGCCATGTTTTTCCTCCATATCATGAGCGCCAACCTCCTGATGATCCTTATCCCCACGACCAAGTTAGTCCATGCCGCGCTGTTCCCGGACCTGCAGCTGGTTTCGGAAATGGGATGGCACTGGCCTCCCGACGCGGGCAGCAAGGTGGGCATATCACTCGGAAAGGAAGGGGTCCGCCTATGACCGTCCGCGTCGGCATTTTAACGGACACGACTTTGTGTACGGGGTGCGAGGAATGCGTCCAAGCGTGCAAGCGGGAGAATAGTCTCGGCAAGGACCTGCCCTATCCCTGGAAAGCGCGCATCGACGATCTGTCTTCGACACGGTACACCTCCATTGTGCGACGTCCCGGGGATCACTTTGTGCGCCAGTTCTGTAGGCATTGCAACGAACCCGCATGCGTTTCATCCTGCATCGTCGGCGCGCTGCAAAAAACGGCCGCAGGTCCGGTAATCTACGATCTGGATAAATGTATCGGCTGCCGCTATTGCATGATGTCGTGCCCTTACGGGATCCCGCGCTATGACTGGGCAAAACCGGTGCCGTATGTGCGCAAGTGCACGATGTGCTATTCCAGGATTCGAGCGGGAGAGTTGCCTGCCTGCGTCCAGGCCTGCCGGGAAAAGGCCACCCGTTTCGGACCCCGCGATGAATTGATCGCCGAAGCTCACCGCCGGATCCGGGACCATCCCGATCGATACGTCCGGACGGTTTTCGGTGAGACGGAAGTCGGCGGCACCTCCGCCCTGTACCTCGCCGACATTCCGCTCGAGTTTCTCAGCTTCAAGCCGGATCTCGGCGATCAACCCTTGCCTGCACTGACATGGCAGGCGCTTTCCAAGGTGCCGCCGCTGATCACGGCCGTGGGCGGATTGATGGCCGGGATCTACTGGATCCTCGAGAGAAGAATGAAACTGGCCCGGGAAGAAACCCAGGGATCCAAAACAAAACCTGATGATCAGAAGGGCGCCGGGGCATGAGTCTTAAGAGAACCTCCCTGAAGGGTGCTTTGTGGCTCATTGTGGGCGTTTGGATCGCCGTGTCGTTGGCTCGCTTTGTCAGGGGCTTGGGAGCAACCACGGCCCTGACGGATGCAGCCCCATGGGGAGTGTGGATCGCCTTTGATGTCATGAGCGGCGTTGCGCTTGCGGCCGGCGGATTCGTCATTTCCGCTGTGGTGTGCGTTTTTCACATCGAGAGATACCGGCCTTTTGCCCGGCCGGCTATCCTGGCCGCATTTCTCGGATATGTCGCCGTGGCCATCGGGCTCTTGTACGACCTTGGCGTCCCTCTGCGCATATGGCATCCCATCGTTTATCAGCAACGGCACTCCGTGCTCTTCGAAGTGGCCATGTGCGTCGTGCTTTACCTTGCGGTCCTGTTCCTCGAGTTCTGCCCGGTGATTCTGGAACACCCCCGCTTCGACAGACAGATCCTGCGGACAATTCATAGATACCTGAAAAAGGCAATGATTCCTCTGGTCGTGGCGGGCATCGTGCTCTCGACGCTGCACCAATCGTCCCTGGGCTCCTTGTTCCTCATTGCTCCGTATCGCGTCCATCCCCTATGGTACAGCCCGATCATTTGGGTGCTGTTCCTTGTTTCCGCGGTCGGGCTCGGACTGATGACGGTGGCGGCGGAGGCCCTTTTCTCTTCTTGGTATTTCGGACACAAACTGCGCACCGACCTGTTGTCCGGTTTGGGCAAGGCAGCTTCAATCGTCCTGTTCCTGTATGCCGCACTCCGCATCGGTGATCTTGCCCTCCGAGGATCTTTGAGCCACGCTTGGGATGGATCCTGGCAGGCTTCAGTATTCCTCCTCGAAATGTGCCTCGCGGTCCTGCTGCCGGCCGCGTTACTCACGTTCCGCAAGGTCCGTAGCCACGCGGCGGGCCTGGGCTTCTGCTCCGCGATGACCCTGCTTGGCATGATCGGCTACCGGTTCAATCTATGTATCGTGGCCTTCGCCCGGCCGGAAGGGATGTCCTATTTCCCGACCTGGATGGAGATCTCGGTCACTTTGGGGATCCTGGCGGTAATGGTTCTGATCTACATATTCTTTGTCGAAAACCTGCGAGTGTATAAAGCGGATCCTGCGGATGAACATCCGGCGCCTCCTGCCGTCGGAGAACCGCAATTCGATCCCTTCAGCCTGAGATTGTTCCTCCCGGAGTCTGTGACATCAGCGCGCAGAGACTCGCTGGCAGTCATTGCAGGCATCGCCCTGGCCGCAGCCCTGCTTCCGGATTCTGTCTGGCGGGGCGAACTTTTCATCCGTACATCCACCCGTCCCCCCCGGGTTGTCGACGGCTGGATGGAGGCCAATCCCGGCGGTTCCTCAGGCGTGCCCTTCCGATTGTCCCTCGCGGGCAACAGTGCAAATGCTCCCGTCGGGGCGCAGCGGGCACAGCTCTTTCTAATCGATGGCAACCGCGACGGCCGACTGGTAGCCTTCCCTCATAATTTCCATCGGGGAAAGCTCGGCATGAGCAGTTCCTGCGTTCTCTGCCATCACATGGCGCTGCCATTGGATCAGCAGAGCACCTGCCACGAATGCCATGCCGACATGTATGTGGAAACCGATATTTTCATCCACTCCACGCACGTCGCCCGGTTGGGCCAGAACTCGAGCTGCGAGAGGTGCCATAAAAGTTCGACCGGAGCAAAAGCCCGCTCCTCGTCCAAAACCTGCGGCGACTGCCATCGAGACATGATTAAGCCGGGCTCGATCATTCCGGCTCCAAAGGCGGGCCTGCAGGGATTTGCCACCGGCTACATGAACGCCATGCATGGCCTCTGCATTACCTGCCACAAGCGAAAGATCGAACAGGAGCCGCAAAAGTACCGGCGCGGTTTCGCGGAATGCGCCCAGTGCCACCGTGACCTCGGCGGGAATGATCTGCGACGCTTGGCTCCCTATGCCGAGGAAGGCAGCGCCAAACCTTCTTCCAAACGGACATTACTGGAATTCGGCCAACAGGTGAACCGATGAGTACCGAAGATGTTCGGGACTGGGTGCGTACTCAATTATGGGACCAGGTGCCGGTGCGCATCGCGGTCATCGACCGGGAGTTCAATATTGTCGAGGCGAATCGAAGCTTCCATGAAGCCTACGGCGAGTGGAGGGCACGCCGGTGTTTCGCGGTGTACAAGGGGCAGGAAGATCGGTGTGAGAAATGCGGTGCAGCCATGACTTTTGCGGACGGGATGGCGCGCCTGAGAGAAGAACAGGGTATCGACGTAGGAGACAAGCCGAGCTACTACCTGGTTCACCTGCTCCCCTTGGTGCGCCAGGACGGAACGATACCCTATATCATCGAAATGTCCACCGACATCACCGCCACCAAGACTCTCGAACGCGAAAAACTGGAGGCAGAGCGTCTTGCGGCCGTCGGGCAAACGGTAGCCGGGCTGGCGCATGGACTGAAGAACATCCTTATGGGGCTCGAAGGAGGCGTCTATATCTTCCAGTCCGGCATGCAGAAGGGCGACAATGAACGGCTGGTCACGGGCTGGCAGATGATGGAACAAAATATCGGCCGCATCACTTCCTTCGTCAGAGAATTCCTCGAATTTGCACGCGGCAAGGTGCCCAAGGTTCAGTTGGTCGATCCCAACCGCATCGCCGCCGACGTGATCGAGCTCTTCCGTGAAAAGGCGGCAGCAGCCGGAATCCAACTCACAGGAGAACTGCAGCCCAACATCCCCTGTGCGCTCATGGACGAGCAGGGGATTCACGCCTGCCTGGCCAATCTTGTCTCCAACGCCCTGGATGCCTGCGAGATCAGCGACGAGCGCGGCCGGCACGTGATGCTCTCTTCGTGGAATCAGGACGGCATCCTGATATTTGAGGTCTCCGACGACGGTGCCGGGATGGACTACGAAATCAAGAAAAGCGTCTTTACCGGTTTTTTCAGCACCAAGGGATCGAACAAAGGAACCGGCCTGGGTCTACTGACGACCAGAAAAATCGTTCAGGAACACGGAGGAAGGGTATTATTTGAATCATCAGAAGGAGCAGGATCCGTCTTTCGGCTCGAATTCCCTTACAGTCGGCTGCCCGTCCCCGCGCCACAGGAAGACGCGCCTGCCGCGGGAGGGAGGCACACATCATGAACAGACCCAAAGACAAGACCATACTCGTCGTCGACGACGAGCCGGACATCCGGCAGTATCTCAGAGCCATCCTCGAAGATGCCTGTTTTAAAGTCCTGACCGCCTCCGACGGCGCGGAGGCCCTGAGGATCCTCAGGGAAAAGCAGCCCGACTTCATTTCACTGGACCTGGTCATGCCGAAGAAGTCGGGGCATAGGCTTCTGTTTGAATTGAGGAAGGACAGAGAACTGGCACGGATTCCCGTCCTCATCGTCACCGCTCACGCCCGGGACGAGATGGGGCGACAGGATCTCGAGGAAATCATGGCGAACAGCGTCATGTCGGGTCCATGCGTCTACCTGGAGAAGCCGATCTCACCCCTATCCTACGTGCATGCCATCCAGGGAGCTCTCGGTATTGAAGACGGCACCGTGACGGAAGAAAAAATAAATCTGAAAGCAGAGCTCGAAGAGAGCCTGCAGTCGGCCGACCCGGAAGCACTTCGCCGCGCCCTGGAGGCGCTGCACAAGAGCATGCCGAAGCGAGTCTCCATGGTGCAGGGAACGCCGGCAGGGGATGGAACGAATGGCAAAGAATGAACCTGGAAAGAGGAAGAAGATACTGGTCGTGGATGACGAGCCTCATGTCGTGACCTACCTCGAAACCTTTCTGCAAGATCATGGCTTCGACACAATGTCGGCCTCGAACGGCAGGGAGGGAATGGAGAAGGTTCACGCAGACCGCCCCGATCTGGTCTGCCTCGACATCACCATGCCTGGGGAGTCCGGTGTGAGGTTTTATCGAAATCTCAAAGAGAATCCGGAATTCCGATCCATACCCGTCATCATCGTCACCGCAGTGACCGGCTATGGCGGTGATCCGGAAAGCTTCAGGAAGTTCATCAGCACGCGGAAGCAGGTGCCTCCTCCGGAGGGATTTTTTGCGAAACCAATCGATCAGCAGGAGTTTCTCATTGCGGTACACAAGCTGCTCTCATGAGCACCCGGGGACCTGGGAATCCGGGACTCAACCGAAATCAAATTGCGGAGGCCGCAAAGGTCGCAAGCAATTTGAGCGAGCCTTCTTTCCGGACTCTGTTATTTGCAGATAGAATAAATGCATGCCTATCGGGTTGACGCCCAATGGCCGTCCCCTTGTCAGGCATTGGGTCCTCCGTCGTCGAGCCCGATCATCGCCGGAGACGCAGGAGTGTTTGCCCGCTGGTCCCAATCCCCGCGATACAGTGCGTCGTAGGTCGGGCCCTCTTGGTGGACACCGATCCTCAGCAGCGAGCGAAACGACAAGTTCCGGTAGAACCGTCGGTTGAACCTGAACATGAATTCATTCGTGGGCGTCAACCCGATAAGCATGAATAAATGATTAGACGCGGGTGCTATCACCGACCTGAAAGTTCCTGGGCATGAACCTGGTGAGATCAAGATGACGTTTACATTCTTAAGAGTGTTTTCATTGATTGGATGCCTGGTGATTGCGGTTCCGCCCGGTCAGGGAAGAGCTCAAACTGTTGACGAGACCGCTCGGCGGATCGAAGGCAAGCTGATGGCTCCCTGCTGCTGGGCCGAGCCTGTTTCGCAGCATCGTTCCCCAGTGGCCGATGAAATGAGACGGGAGATCCGCAAGATGCTGGGAGAAGGCAGGTCGGACCAGGAAATTCTCGACGCCTATGTGGCCAGATATGGAGAGCGAATCCTGACCAGTCCGCCCGCCCGTGGTTTCAACCTTTTCCTTTATATCCTGCCGTGGGTATTTGGAATCACTGCCATTTTGGTGTTGTCACTGATCCTCAGGCACTGGCTGGGGTTGAGGCCAGCTATGCCAACATCTCTTACCATCAGTTCGCGTGATGAAGAGAGGATCGAGCGGGAATTGCGCGATTTAGAGTAGCAGGCAGGCACCTGAAGGTTTTCAGTCTTCAATCGGTCTGTAAGTAATTGTTGAGGATGCTCGCGGCTCATGACGTTCAGGTTCGCAACCGGTGATCGGCACACACCAGATTCCAGAGAAATACTACCGCACGCATTCAGATCTCGGAACCTGATCGGATCCTGTGTGGCATGAAATCCTGAAGCCAACGCTCACGGACGAGAAGACCCGCCGCGCCTATGATTGAGGGCTTCCTCGGATACAGGAACGGCGCTTGGGCGATCTGTGCCAGGCGGCACCTGGCGCGCCGGTTTTTTGTATCACTGACTGCAAGCATTGAGAACGGAGCTGCTCTGATGGATGCACTCTATGAAAATCAGGAGAAGTGGTACCAGGATGGCGCGGTGGATGATACGGTCTTTAAGGCCTTGGGAGCCGAGGAATACCCCAGGCTGAAGAAGCTGCTCCTTGATCCTTCCATCGACGCCGCCATTGATAGCGAAATTGCCTTGGGTGAGAAGAGGGAAGTGAACTCCACGCCGATTTTCTTCGTGAATGCCATCGGAAGAGGGCCGAAGGTGGTGTGTGGCCTCCCCTATCCCGTGCTGAAGGATTACTTTGACAGGATCGTAAAGTGAAAATCAATATTTTCTGAGCTCTCCATTGGACATGCCGCATCTTGCTGGGGGGAATCTTTCTTTACACCGGCTACATCAAACTCGAATCCCCGCTGCAGTTCGCTGCCATTTTGTCCGGCTATAAGCTCTTTCCGGACTCGCTCATCGTGCCGCATACCTACTATTTCCCGTGGGTTGAAATCGCGCTTGGGATCCTACTGCTGATCGGATGGAAGATTCGCTATGTCTCCCTCGGGACCTGCGGAAAAGCCTCCCATATGGGTGCATTCCATAGCTTTGATTGTCTCCTTATTTTCCCATTTCCGGAGACCAGACCTTCCAAACATTGCCTACCAGATCGGGGCCGGGCTTCAGCGTCAGTTCCCCGAGCATCCAGCCGGCGGGAGTTGCTTCCGCACCCTTGGTGGCGCATACGTGATGGAAGGCCTGGACCTGGCGCACCGTCTCGGCAAACTTGCGTCCGACCGGTGGCGGCTGCGCTCCAGCTTGGCATCGACCGGAGCACTCTTTACCGCGAGATGAAGGCCCCGGATATCGAGCCTCCCGCCGGCGATGCCCGTCAGCCGAGGAGCTAATCGCAATTCACCTCTAGCGCGGCTGATGGACCCTTGCCGGCCCGGGCCCGGCTGCGGTCATTACCAGCTTGCCATGTTTTACTCCTCTCAGACTTAGCAGGTGGTCGGCAAAGTGCTGGATCTCCGCGCCGCGGCCCTTGAGAATGATTACCTCCAGGCAGTTCCGCGCATCCAAATGCACATGAGTCGTTGCCAGCACTTTTCCCGCGTAGTGATGCTGGGCCTCAATTAATTGCTCGGATAGTTGATGCTGATGGTGATCGTACACAAGTGTGAGTGTCGCTACGATCACTTTGTTCCTGGCAATATCCGACTTTACGGAGAGATCTCGAACCAGGTCGCGAATGGCTTCCGAACGGCTTCCGTAACCTTTTTGCTCGATAATCCGGTCGAATTCCTCCAAAAGCTCGCGATCAAGCGATATGGCGGTCCTAATCAGCGATGACATACCCGGCTGCTCCTTCCCAATGAAAGCCGCTACCATTCTCGCCGATTTCGCCGTAATTGCAACCCCCAGCCTTCCCTTCCGACACCGTGATATCCCCTGTTCCGCCAGAGGAAACCACAAACAACTTGACTCTCGAAGCCGCGCAATTTTAGTATTACGTTTGTTAGAAACGTAATACTATTATGCAAAGGATAGATCATGAAGCGCCTGGCCCTTCTTTTTGTGATATGCAGCCTGGGATCGCCGCCTGCCTGGGCCAAGGAAATCAAGTTTCGCGTGGTGGACCCTCAGGAAAAGGTCATCGTCGGCACCGCCGTTGCGATTCGCAGCCAAGGCAAGCTTATCTCAAAGCAGACCAATGAAAAGGGCGAGTTGGCCGCGCAGGTGGAGATGCTGGCGGAAATCCGCGTGACCGCAGCCGGTTTTGATCCTTCCGATCTGAAGCTGGATGTATTACCCGGCGGGGACCTGATTGTACGACTGCGGCCGGCCACGGTGCACACCACCATTGAGGTGGTCGTGCGTGATGAGGGCGCCGCCACGGGCACGACTGAGCGGACGGCCCTCGAGATCGACCGCGGCGGCGCACGCACGGTCTTTGATGCCGTGGACAAGCTTGTCCCCGGCGCCTATGTCACCCGGCGCGGCGTCATGGGCTACGGGCTCAACAGTCCATCCGGCGCCGTAATGATTCGCGGCATGGGAGGTTCCCCCAACACTCAGGTGCTTGTCGTGGTCGATGGGCGCCCCGACGTCATGGGATTGATGGGTCATCCGATTCCGGACTTCTATACATTTCCAGGAATCTCGCACCCTATATCCCGGCCCACAAGCTGAACTACTCCCTGGATGTCGACGCCGGGCGGATCTTCATAAATCTCGGCGGAACCTCGGTGGGCCGCACATGGGCCGGCGCGGCCAGAACGCAGCCACTGGGGGAATATACCGTAATGACATTAAAGTGCACGGCGCTGCTCGGGAAAAAAGCAAATGCTTTCATCACGCTGGATAACCTTTTCAATCGCCGGTACCAGGTGGTTGCGGGATATCCAATGCCGGGCATCAACGCGATCGGCGGATTCAACTTCAGGTTCTGACCATCGCTATGAGAGCGGAAACATTGCGGTCCATGGTCATGAGCGCCATCATGGGAGCATTCGGCATCACCCTGCCAGTTGTTTTTCACATGGTGGGGTTGGGAAGCAAATTCCTCCCGATGCTGCTCCCGATCCTGCTCAACGGTT
>Ga0315277_10006527_pt1 | contig 15242 bp, 17 predicted proteins | sample YL17G05_15_MG_FD_203695 | JGI IMG/M metagenome (GOLD analysis project Ga0315277, IMG submission 203695) | Sediment microbial communities from Yellowstone Lake, YNP, Wyoming, USA - YL17G05_15 | ecosystem: Environmental > Aquatic > Freshwater > Lake > Sediment | place: USA: Wyoming | collected...
TCAGCAAGGAAGACTCCTTCTCCGTTTTCTTCATGGAGTTGGAAAGTTAGCTTTTCACGTCTTGCCCGCCGCGCGACAGGCCACGCTGCACTGGGTCTGTGATAGTATGAAATGGTCACAGCGGGTTGTGCGATGGCTGACCTATCCTCTGGTGGCGCAATACGTCGCCAGGAAACCGGTGGTGACCTGCTATGTCCGGTGAAACGGTGAGCGCCTCAGAACTGGCTCTGCCTGCCGACTTGCTGGTTTCAGCATCACGAGCCTCGCGCCTCACACAGGCACTCGTCCGCGGTTACTATGCGGTTTACCAGCCTATTGTCTCACTCAGGACCCGAGAGACAGCATGGTTTGAGGCGCTGAGCAGAATCCGGTTGGATGACGGAACTGTCCTGGGTCCGGGCGAGTTTCTCCCCGCGGCCGCAGGCCTTGGGCTTCTACCCCTCATTGACCTGCTTTGCATGCGTTCTGCAGCGCGCGTCCTGGCGCGGTTGCCGCGGTCTCGTATCATGTGTAACCTGGACCCGGCGACGTGTGCACGACCGTCCCTTCTCACGGAGATAGATGCCATCCTTGCAGGCGCCGGGGTTTGCCGTGAGCGCCTCGGATTCGAGCTCAGAGAACCTGTCCCTGCCGGCGAATGGGAAAGCACTAGACGTGTGGCCACACTGCTGGCCTCAAGGGGGCACCCGCTGGCTCTGGACGACTTCCGCGACGCCCCGCTTCACGTCCTCTGCAGTGTACCCTTCAGCTGCGTTAAGATAGGTGCGAACGTGATGCGGCTTGTGCGGTCCTACACTGAGTGGCGAACCTTCCTGAGGTCCGTCGCCTCCGTGGCCCGCAGTCTGAGCGTCGCGGCGGTTGCGGAATACGTGGAAGATGAAGAACTTCTGGAGATCGTTCTCGATGTAGGCGTAGAACTAGGGCAGGGCCATGCGTTCAGCCCTGCCCTGGAGTTCGACGCAAAATCCCCCTACTGGATCAGGTTCACACCCCACGTACCATAGTCCGCACCCGGATCGCCGGACGCGCCTTTGATCTTGCCGCTGCGGATATCATTCATCACGTACCCGTTGACGATTACGCTGCCGCCATCCTTGTACACATCCTGCATGAAGAACGTCAGGAAGCCGTCTACGCGGATATGCTCGTGCCCGTGCAGGTCTTCGTAGTCGCACACCAGCAACGTGACCACTCTCGGGCAACCCGACGCGTGGACGTCCCACGAGCAGTCCGTCACGCCCGGCGGGCGGGTGCAGCTATCGTGGCACCTGTCGATCCGGCTCTGGATACCCTGGACAGTCTTGTTCGGTACGTTACCAGTCTCGACCGGGACGTAATCGTTTCTGCAAATCGGGCCCGAGTATCCGTTTATGAGGTTGGCCAGGTAGGTGTTTGCTCCTGGGTCGCCCAACGCGAGTGCAGTGAAGTTACCGGGTGTCAGGGGAGGCGGAGTGCCTTCCCTGAGGCCCAGGGTCTCTCCCATGTAATCATGTGCGGCGGGGCTCACGTAAATCGGCATCGCACCCTCACCCACCGAGTAGAGCGGGCCAGTGGCGGCGACCGCGCGCGCCGAAGTTGGTGAGTTGGGTACGCCGAGGAGCGACGCAAAAGCCAGGTTATTCGTCCGGACCACCTCAACGGAGATCGTGCAGTTGACCTGATCCACCACCACTGTCACATCGCCGGTCGCAGTGCCGTTCATGCTCGCGTACTGGCGGGCCCGTGTCTCGGCTGCTGCCGCGGCGTCCTCTGCACTACCACCATTAAGCAGCACCTGTGCGAATTCCGTTGCGCCGGCCAGCGCAGCTGAGTCGGCCGTCGTCACAAGCTCTCGACGGCTCTCAAACAGGATGCCTGCATCTACGACGAGCGCGGCCATCCCGAGCAATACGACAAGCATCATGGCTACGAGCACAATGACGCTGCCGCTCTCCTCTTTCATGTGTTCACGTGAGCACAGCATAGGACTCACCTCCCCGGTCACTACCGCCTGTACTTGTCCTGGGCCGAGTCTGCGTAAACCCGCTCACCGGCCACTTGCGATATGGCTGCGGGGTGCGGGCACGGGTGGAACATGGGGCTGGGCTGCGTGGGGCGGGGCTACGTGAGCCCGCATTGCTTCTTGCGGCACACCGAGCGATGCCTCCATTGCCACCTTCCACAGCCGGCGGTTGACCGCGTCCAGAACCGCCTTGACGACGGAGATATCAGGATCGTCCCTGCTGATGACTGCGCCGACGAGGTCCTCGTGGGTGCGGTTCTCCGGACCGAAGCATAGAAGCCTCAGGACTGCGGCCGCAACCCGCCATGTCGCGAGCTGGATGGTCGTCAGGTCCGTCAGGCAGAGGTGATAGTCTGGCTTCAGCGCCGTATTGAGCGCAAGCACCGTAGCGTGACCCACGGCGTACTGGCGGCTCTTCTGCCCAGGGCTCACAGACAGCACGGAGCCCACGAGCGGCTGGGCCTCCTCCGTCAGGCCGCTGAGCCTGACCGTGGCCTGGTCGAGGTGGCTCCTGGGGTCGGTCTTCACACTTACATCCATGATCTTGAGTCGTTTCATAACTGGCCTGATGCTGCCTCCTGCATACTCTTGAGGGTTATTTCGGACATCTACCACCAGTTATTAGCGCCCGAATAGGGAAAGCGGCCAAGCAGGGGGATTTTGTGGCTGGTTGAGGCTGTTGGACGACGCCCGGGCGTTCTGGAACGCCCGGGCGCTCTGGAGTACCAAGCAACCTGGATGAGACGCAGCAGGCCTATATTGCGCGGTACAGGGGAGCAGCTCCCGCAAACTGACTGTAATAGAGGTCAGCATAGAACCCGCCCTGCGCGAGCAGGTCACCATGCTTGCCCCGTTCGATTATCCTTCCCTCATTCATGACGAGGATCAGATCAGCGTCACGGATAGTAGAGAGCCTGTGCGCGATCACAAAGCTGGTCCTGGCGCGCATCAGATTCTTCATCGCCTTCTGTATCTGGACTTCAGTCAGGGTATCAACGCTACTGGTGGCCTCGTCCAGGATCAGTATGGCCGGGTCAGCCAGGATAGCTCTCGCTATTGTCAAAAGCTGCATTTGGCCCTGAGAGATATCGGAGGCTTCCTCGTTGACCACCGTATCGTAACCATGAGGCAACGTGCGTATAAAGTGATCGGCATGCGCCGCGCGCGCTGCCCGGATGATATCTCGCTCTGTAGCGCCCTCATGGCCATATGCAATGTTCTCTCTGATCGTCCCGCTGAAAAGCCAGGCGTCCTGCAACACCATGCCGAACATGGTTCGCAGGTCACCCCGCCGCATGTCCCGGATGTCGGCCCCGTCGACAGTGATCCTACCCGCGCCGATCTCATAAAAACGCATGAGCAGATTGACGAGCGTGGTCTTGCCCGCGCCGGTCGGTCCGACGATGGCGATCGTCTGGCCCTGCTTGACGTCGATGTTCATATCCTCGATGAGTAGAGCGCCGGGCTTGTACCCGAACTTTACATTCTGGAACTCGACCTCTCCGCAGGGATTCCGGATGGTCACCGCGTCCTGCGGATCTGGATTCTCCTCGGGCTCATCCAGGATTTCGAAGACGCGTTCCGCCGAGGCCACTGTCGACTGGATGATATTGACGATATTCGCCGTCTGGACAATCGGCTGTGTGAACTGCCGGGAGTAGTTGATGAAAGCCTGGATGTCCCCAAGGGCCATGGTCCTCTGGGTTACGAAGATGCCGCCAATCACGCAGACAATCACGTACCCGATGTTGCTGACAAAGTCAATTAAGGGCATGATGATGCCGGATACGAACTGGGCTCTCCATGCGTTGTCGTAGAGCCTCTCATTCACCTCATTGAACTGCCGGATGGAAACCTGCTCTCGTCCGAAGGCTTTCACTATCTTGTGGCCAGTGTACATCTCCTCAACGTGCCCGTTCAGCTCACCCAGAGTCCTTTGCTGGCCTGCGAAGTACTTCTGTGAGCGCCTTGTGATCGCCGCCGTGACAATGATGGACATCGGGAGCGTCACAAGCGTCACCAGCGTCAGCGTAGGGCTGATGGTCAGCATCATGACGATTACGCCGACAAGCGTTACGACCCCGGTTATGAGCTGAGTCAGGCTCTGCTGGAGTGTCAAGCTCACGTTGTCGATGTCGTTGGTGACACGGCTCAGGATGTCACCATGAATCCGCGAGTCAAAGAAGCTCAACGGCAGACGGGATAGCTTGGAGTCGACATCCCGCCGCATATCGAACACGGTCTTCTGAGCGACACCCGCCATGATGTACTGCTGTGTATAACTGAAGGCCGCGCTGAACACATAGAGTCCCGCCACGGTGAGGAGGACGTTGGCTATATACGTAAAGTCGATGGCCGCGCCAGGCACATGCATCATCCGGGCCATGATACTTTCGAAGAGTTTGGTCGTAGCCTTGCCGAGTATCTTTGGGCTCAGGATCGTAAACGCGGTACTGAGCATCGCGAACAGCATGACCACGAGCAGGCTCTGGCGTCTCGGCTCCAGGTACTTGACTAATCTCTTCAGTGTGCCGCGGAAGTCCTTGGCCTTTTCCACAGGCGCGCCAAAACCGTGCCCGCCACCCATGCCTCTCGGCCGAAACCCCGGTGGCCTGTGCGATGCTCCCTGAGCTGCTGCACCTTGCATGAACCTCTCGCCGCTGTGCTGGCTCACGCCATCTCCTCCTCGGGCAACTGCGAATGGACGAAATCCCTGTAAATCAGGCATGTCCTCATCAGCTCTCTGTGTGTGCCGTTGCCCACAACCTGGCCCTCATGCAGCACGATGATCCTGTCTGCATCCATCACGGTGTTGACGCGCTGTGCCACGATAAGCACAGTCGACTCCCCAATCTCGTGCTTCAGAGCGGCCCGGAGTCGCGCGTCGGTCTTGAAGTCAAGCGAGCTGAAGCTGTCGTCAAAGATGTATATCTCCGGCTTTCGGACCAGCGCTCGGGCTATGGCCAGACGTTGCCTCTGACCACCTGAGACATTCGTCCCGCCCTGTGCGATGAGAGAGTCAGACCCATCCTTCATGGCCGTCACAAAACCCGCTGCCTGCGCTATTTCAGCCGCATGCAGGACCTCTTCGTCGCTCGCGTCCTCCTTCCCAAACCGGATGTTATCCGCAACGGTGCCAGAGAAAAGCACTGCTTTCTGAGGTACGATGCCGATCCTCGCACGAAGGTCTTTCTGGGCCATCTCGCGCACATCTACTCCATCGACAAGAATCTGGCCGCTTTCCACATCGTAGAAGCGAGGGACCAAGCTCACCAGTGTCGACTTGCCGGCGCCGGTGCCGCCGATTATCGCCGTGACCTCGCCCGGAGCTGCCTTGAAAGACACGTGGCTTATCGCCGGTGCCTCAGCGCCGGGGTAACTGAACGTCACATCTCGGAACTCGAGAAAGGCGTGCTGATCATCCGGCCTCGTGGGCTTCGCCGGGTCGGCAATCTTGGGCTCGCTTCCGAGCACTTCGTTGATCCTTTCCGCGGAAGCCGAGGCCCGCGGCAGCATGACGAATACCATCGAAAGCATCAGGAGCGACATCAGGATTTGCATGGCATACTGTACAAACGCCATCAACCCACCAACCTCAAGGCTCCCAGTGTCGATACGGTGACCGCCTATCCAGATGATAGCGATGGTTGTGAAGTTCAAGGCGAGCATCATGATAGGCATCATGGCAGCCATGATCCTGTTCACCCGAGTCGCCGTGTTCGTAAGGTCCAGGTTTGCCACCTCGAATCGCCGGCTCTCGTGATCTATCCGGTTAAACGCCCTGATGACTCGGATACCCGTCAGGTTCTCGCGTAGCACGAGGTTGAGCCGGTCGATCTTCTTCTGCATTGCCTTGAAGAGTGGCATGCCCTTTGAAACCAGAATCGCGATAGCCCCAACGAGTACAGGCAACACGGCTATAAGAAGGAGCGATAATTGTGCGTCCTTCCGCACTGCCATGATGACCCCGCCGACAAACATCATCGGAGCAGCGACGACCATCCGAAGAAACAGCAGCGTGACCATCTGCACCTGCATGATGTCGTTCGTGGTGCGCGTAATGAGCGAGGCAGTGCCAAACCTCCCAAACTCACGGAGCGAGAAGTCCTCTACATGAGAGAAGAGCCTTTCGCGAAGCACCCTGCCGAATCCGGCAGATACTCTTGCTGAAAGATACCCCGCGATGACTGCGACAATCGTGCCGCCGAGCGCCACGAGGAGCATCAGAGCACCCGTCCTCCAGATAACGGCGGTATTGCCTCTCGCGATGCCCTGATCGACTATCTCCGCCATGAGGTTCGGCAAAGACAGGTTCGCCAGGGATTGGAGGAACACCAGGACCAGCACGCTGGCGATCATCACTGCAAAGGGCTTCAGGAACTTGACGAGACGGGACACCAGAGATCATCTCCTGCTTATGATGAGACCGAATCTTGCTCAAGGGCGTTCTGCAACTCACGCAGACCGTCGACAAGCGCGTCCACCTTCTGGGGAGGGAGCGCGGCGAGCACAGCGGAAAGGCGCCGGCGCATATTCTCCTGAACTGCACGGAAACGCGACTCCGCCTGCTCCGTGGAATAGACACGCATCAGTCGTTGGTCCGTCGGGTCTGGTCGCTTCTCAAGAAAGCCCTTCGCCGCGAGGTTCTCCACCGTCCGTGATATGTGGGACTTCGCCATCCCTGTCCTCCGAGCAATGTCTGATATCGTGCTGCCGGGAAAGCGGAGCGCATCGTGCATAATTGGCATTGTCGAGGCCGGGAAGCCGTGTTTGTCCATTACGTCCCTGGCCATCCCAAACAGCCTGCGGCTCACGGCTTTGAGCAAGCCTTCCAGCACTTCTTCAGGCTTAGGCATGATCTACGTACCTCCAAAGTCGTTCAGTAGGCAACGTTCCTTACCGAACGAGTATGCACTCCTTAAGTGCCGCAAGCAATGAGCAAGTTTATGGTTATGCTGGAAATCGCGACAGGGCATTTGCAGTTCTTAACGCTTGAATAGTAAAAGCTCGTCACGTGCGTTCGTATGGTCCTCGCGACCGGGGTGGTGGGCTGCCTCACTGGGGAGCCACCGGCGCCACCTGCCAAGCCCGCCGCGCCTGCTACTCCCGCCTTGCCTCTAGAGCCACCAGCAGCCTCGGCGCCGCCAAGGGGCAGCTCAGGCCGCCGGGCCCTGAGGGCATCCTGAAAGTTCACTTTCTCGACGTCGGCCAGGGCGACAGCATCCTGATCCAGGCCCCGGGGCATGGAAATGTCCTCATCGACGCAGGTGATGCGGCCCTCAGCGCGGGGGTTGTCTCCTATCTGAAAAGCCAGGGTATAGGTGACGTCAAGACCTATCGCACTGATACTAATGGCACCGTTGTGATCGAGTCAGACGGCGAACGAATAGTAGTGAGGCTCACAACAACCGGGCAGGAGCCTCCGACTTCCCAACCACCGGCTACGGTCTTCATCACCCGGAGTGGCAACAAGTATCACCGGTATGAGTGCAGGTACCTGGGTGACAGCAATACCGGGATCACACTCGGGGAAGCCGTGGCCAGGGGCTCTACGCCCTGCAGCGTCTGCAAGCCACCACAGTGAAGACACACGAGGGGTTATCGAAGGTGCAGCCAGGAGTACCGTGAGAAGGCTGGCACCTCCTGGTGCGAGCCCGCAGAGTCTCACACAACCGGAGCTGAACCTATTACCAGCCTGCCCTTGAAGTAGCGCTTCCGAACACTGGCTGCTTCGGATTCGGCCCACTTTTCCACACCCACTGCCTTCATCCGGCAAAGGTTGAACAGCTTCATATTGTGTGGGTATTTGTCTGCCCCATCGAGCGCCGGCGCGAGCCGGTCGCAGGGAAAGTCCGAGCACTCGAAACAGAACCCGAGCCCTCTTGACCGGACACAATCCAGAGTGGAACAGCCATTCAGGTGAAGGCGGCAACCATTTGACTCGCGGCAGCCCTTGCAGCCCACTTCCTCGGGCCTTTTGTTCAGGCGTCCTGCAAGAAACGCACGCATCTGAGGGCTTATGTTCTCCTCGCAGACCTCGCAGTTAAAGCAGTCAAGGCCACATGGGGCAGTGAGATCTGGCTTCATCTTCACAGTATGGTTCCTCCTTTGAATTCCTAGAACGTTGTTCTATAATCAGTGTAGTGACGAGCAGGAGGTCAGTCAAGGACATTTTCGAACATAGTTCTAGGAATCCCGGGAGATGAACAAAACCGTCAAGAAATCCGAGATAACCAAGGAGCGAATCGACAAGGTCGCCCGGAACCTGTTCCGAAAACGAGGGTTCCGGCTGGTCACCATGCGAGACATAGCTACTGGCGCAGGGGTCCCCGTGTCTGTGCTTTACTACTATTACCGCTCAAAAGATGATCTCTACACTGAGATCACGTACCAGGAAGTGCTACAGATGTTCCAGAGGCTCAGGCAGAGAGCAGACCTCTCGCTTGAGAGGCCCCTTGAGGACGTGTTTACGGACCTGCTCGCGGTCAGAGCCCCTCAGAACCTTACGCCGGATGAACTTGCGCTCTACCGCACATCAATACTGGAGTGGCTGGGGACCAGGGGGGACACGCAGCTTACCCGCCGGCTCAGGGCTTTGATCGAAGCGGGCAAGCAAGCGTGGATCTCTGAACTGGAGAAACACGCCGGCTCCCAGGTTCCTGTCCAGGGTTGCGTGGTGTCACTCGTTTACGAGTATCTGGAGCACGAAACCATTAACATGCTGTTTGGAATCAGGACCTTCGACGCTTGGCGAGTGAGGCAGGAAGTCAGGCACATTCTGTACGGTCCGGTCTAAGCTCCGGCGTACAGCGTCACCCGCTCCAGCATCCCTACACCATAGGGCCGGTCCCTGTGTCAGCTCTGAATCTACGTCTGTCCGAGGCCGCGGCTTATGGGCATGTTCCGCACGATCTTGCTGCGCCCGCACACCGAGCACATCAGGATGAAGTTGATGTCCGTTACCTCTTCGTCGCCCGCAGGGGACGGTACACGCGAGTAGCTCTTCAGGTGCATCGCGAGCATGCCGCAAAACGGGCATTCGAACCGGTACTGGTACTCTCCATGCTCAAACACTCGGAGAGGTGAAGCAGCGCTATTCTGGGCCAATCCTGGTTTCCCTTCCTGTCCGCTCTAGGAACGCCTCCGGGGCACGATGCTGGCGTCCGAATGTACCTCGATCGTGTAGCGCAGGCCCGTCACCGGCAGCCTCACACCGGCCTGCACTCTGAGGCAGACTGTCGGGTGAGAAATGTGAGGATGCCCGTGAAGGTCGCTATCACCTGTGTTGAAGACATGTAGTGACCTTTCCAGTGCCACAATCTGGCCTCTGGCAAGGCCTCCCACGAGATTTGCGTTCAGATACTCAACCGAGGCCCGCGACGCTAGCTCTTCGTTTATCCATACCTCGCCTTGAGCCAACCGGTTGAAATCGATTTCCTGTACGCCCGCGAGCACGCCGGCATCTGCCGCAGTCTGCATGATCCCTCTCGCGTAACTCAGCCACGCCACATCGCACACATACGCAAGGATGATAATGAATAGGGGCATGGCAAGGGCGAACCATGCGATGACCATGCCCTGCTCGTCTTGCAGCGAAGGCGGGTGGTTGCGCCTGTGCTGCATGATTCCAGTCGCCCGCTGGCCCGCTTCAGCCACCCTACAAGTCACCGCACCTTCTCGCTGCGTGTTACCACCTCCGCGTTGAGGTCCAGGGTCTGCCCAACAACACGCGCCACGAGCGGCAACGAAAACTCGTACCTATAGGCCACTCGAACTACGATCGTGGAGCCGAAGGCAGCCTCTCTGGGTGAGATATCCACACGTGTCCTGTCGTGCCGCAGATTACCCGCCTCCATGATCTCCCTGATGCGGCCGAGGGCTGCTGCCGATTCGCCCCCATCAACGGCAGCTTTGCGAGCTCCCTCTCGCGCGGCGGTCGATACCAGGATCTTGGCGTTAAGCATCAGTCCGAACTCGATTATCGAGAGCAGGAGCAACGCCACCACGCCAAAGACAAGGGCGAACTCCAGCGCCGCCGTACCGGGCCTCCACCTACTATGTAACGACATACGCGGCTTCCCTATTGGGCGCCATTGATCTGGTCAATGATGGAGCGTAATTTGCTGTTGAGGGCATTGCCGAGAGCAGACAAGGTTGAGATCAGTATTATAACTACGAGCGTCAGAACCAGCGCGTACTCCGCAGTCGTGGCCCCCTCCTGCCGGGCACGCCATGCAAGGAACTTCACATAAAGCCTGATGCTTGCGACCTCCTACCAACCGGATTTGACAAATGCGAGCACATGTGGCACGACGGAGACAATGACGAGCGCGGGAAGCAGGAATATCACGGTGCACAGGGCAAGCTTGAGCGGCATCAGTTCGGCCTGCCTGAGCCTCGCCGCGTGCTGCTCGCGGCGCGCGACCTCCGCGTGCGTTCTCAGAACATCCACTACCGGCGTACCCGACGTTTCCGACTGTTTCACCGCTGAGACAAGCGACCGTGCCGATGATGTGCCCAGCCTTGTTGCGAGCCTGCTCAGCGCTTCGCTCCTTGTGAAGCCCGCCGAGAGATCCTGGCTCGTCATCATGAACGCCGCTTGCACAGGACCAGAGCCCAGCCTTCCCACGGTTTCCACCGCCTGGGACAGGTTCATGCCCGAAAGGCAGCAAAGCGCGAGCAACTCGACTGCATAGGGGAACTCGTGCAACACGGCGGGCTTTAGAGCTCTTGCGTGCCCCCACGTGAGAACCGGAGGCAGCCGGCCCACCCTTCTCTGCGTGCCCTTCCCCGCTTTGAAATGGCTCTCGCGAACCAGGACTGAAGCTAGACTTCCTGCCAGCAGCGCACAAAGTCCCACGAAAGCGGGCCCTGCGATGAAGTCCAATGCTTTCACAGCCAGCCTGGGTGCGTGATCCGCCAGGCCAGGTAGGCGCCCGTCCCCCACAGCGCAAGACCCAGGGCGAAAGCATAACGACCTTCTATGGCTCTTGCCGCTGACATGAATACAGCCGGTTGAGCACTGTAGCTCAGAGCTCCGAGAACGAACGGCATCAAAGCCACAATGACTGAACTCACCTGCGCATCTGCAGTCCGGGCGCTCAGAATCGCTTTCATCTCGTCCCTCTCTCTGGCAGCCCTTGCGACCTGCAGAAGCGCCTCGGACGCATCGCCACCCGTCTCCTGGAATACCTCGATCGCCCCCACTATCTGGCCGAAGTCGCGGTTACGCAGGCATCGTTCCGCTGCCCTCAGAGCTTCGGACAGAGGGACCCCTGCTGCAAACTGTTTGAGCGCCCTTCCCATCGCTTCGCCAACCGGGCCTTCGACCTCCCTGGCAGCTACCGAAAGCGATTGCAGAAGGCCTTGCCCGCACCGCAACCCATTCGCAATCATTTCACAGAATGTAGAGATCGAATGCCCCGCCACGGCCGTCGCTCCCACGGCATGCCGCCCACTACGCATCCGTCTCATCCGAGCCCGGGCATCTCCCCACCTTGCCTGCAGGCTGAGGTCGCGCACCATACCCCAGAATGCAAGGCCCAGCAAGCCTGCGCAGATGGCGATGAGTGCGACTCCAGCTTCCAGCACGGTTCATCCCCCCTCATGCACCCAGGTCAGACGTGATGCCCGTCCTGTCGAAGTACCATGGCGGCAGGCTGGTTGGACATCGCCGGAGCTCTGCCTGCACGCCTGATGCTGCAAAAACCTCGAGCAGCCTGGGAGTATTCGGCGCAGCGTCCCTCTGCATCAGGGAGATGCCGGTTACCCGCCTGTCTCCACCAGGGAGCCTCTTCTGGAAAACGACCACGTCGATAGCCGAAGGGACCAGTTCATGGACCACCCGTTCAGGCACTTCGGGCGCCATGAGCGCCATGCCCTCCACGCGCTTCAGAGCCTCTTCAGGACCGTTAGCGTGAACAGTGGACATTGAGCCAGGGTGCCCGGTGTTCATGGCCTGGAGCATGTCGAAGGCCTCGGCACCCCTCACCTCTCCCACGACAAGCCTGTCGGGCCTCATCCTCAGTGCGTTGCGCACCAGAGTGCGGATGGTGACCTCACCACGGCCCTCTATGTTGGCGGGCCTCGATTCAAGAGCCACGACGTTTTCCACCGGGGGGCAGAGTTCAGCGCAATCCTCGATCGTCACGACTCGTTCGCTCCTCTCTTTGAGCGCACCCAGCAGTGCATTCAGGGTGGACGTCTTGCCGCTTCCGGTGCCGCCCGCAATGAGGATGTTGAGCCTGCCCTGGACGCAGCAATGCAGGAACTTCCTTGCTTCTTCGGAGAGCGTGCCGAACCGGACCAGATCCTCAAGCGTGAATCCTCTCCGCGGAAACTTCCGCACACATAACATGGGGCCTTTCAGGCTCACAGGCGGGATACACGCATGAAGGCGCGAACCATCAGCGAGCCTCCCATCAACGAAGGGCGACGACTGGTCTATCCTCCTGCCGAGAGGCGCCACTGCCCGCATAATGATCTCCATAAGCTGCTCAGTGTCCCGGAACCTCGCACTGGCCTTGCGGAGCCTCCCCTCAACCTCAACCCACACTTCCTCGGGCCCGTTCACCATCACCTCGGTGATGGTTTCGTCCTGCACGAGCGGTTCGATGGGGCCCAGACCCGTCACTTCATTGAGCACGCTCTCGCATAGCGTCTCGCGGGCCCCCTTGCCGGCGGCAAGCTTGTCCGCGGCTATGTAGTTCTGGATCGCCGCCTTGAGCCTCCGCCGGCCTTCGCCCGAACGACCCACCGGCCCGAGAAGTGTCGGGTGAGACTCCAGGATGTGGGCTTGCACTCGCCGCACGACTTCTTCCTGGGGAAGAGGCGCCGTTCCGGCGTCTGCCGGGACAGGACCCGGCACGCCGTGCCAGGTCGCCGGTGGCGACCCGTGCCGCTCGAGACGCTCAAGCAGCCCGCCCCTCACCATTTCCGCCCGTGCCTCCTTCCAAACCACGGTAACCGCGATCTGGTCTGGCGCTCAACGTCAACGCTGAGTTCCAGGACGGACGATGCCGCAGCTATCACATCTCTTGCCACCTCAGACCCTCCCGAGGCCAGCACCAGCGGAGTTCCATCAAGGATGCAGCGCTCGACAACCTCACGGTCTTCAACAACTGTATGGATCCGGTCCAGGCCAAGAAAATCTGTGATCTTCTTGACTGACAGCAGAGACTTGTCCCAGTACCGGTTTATGACAACATGCGTGCGGCCTGCCACGTCCAGCCCCAAACGCCTGAGCAGTTCGATCGACGTGCGTGCCTGTTTGAGGCATGCGAGATCCTGCGTTACGACCAGGACCTGCGAGTCGGACTTCTCAAGGCACTCGTACACGAGGTCACAGTCGGTTGACGGGGGCGTGTCCAGCACGATGCACCGGAAGAGACGCCTCGCTCCGTCCAGCAGCAGTGCAACATGTTCCGCTTTCACAAATTCGGCCAGTTCGGGCCGCGGCGGCGCTGGAACGACGTCTATGTCGCCTGCCTTGTGGTGCACCGAGAATTGGGACATAATCTCTGGTTCGAGGTCAGAGCAATATGGCAACAGATCGTTGATGGATGACTGTTCACTGAGATCCAGGTGCACCGATGCATCGCCCGAATCCAAGTCCATGTCCAGCAAGAGCGTCTTCCGTCCTCCCCGCCTTGACGCGACCAGAGCTATTGACGTCGCAAGGACCGTTTTCCCCACGCCACCCTTTGGGCTGAACACCGCGATGACCTGCGAGCCTGGCACTGTCTGGCCCGGGTTGCCATCGCCGATGCTCCCCCGCCCATCCATCTCACGGGTCCTTAGATCACCAAGCTGCATCTATGGCACCCCGGTCTGTGACTGGCCAGTAGTAGGTCTGGCGAGAACAGACTCGAGAGTCACGCCCTGGGATGTGCCGCCGGTCACTGCGGCTGACAGGCAGGCATAAAGAGTGCCGTTTTCCAGGCAAAGGGCCACAACCTCGGCATCCCTCGGCGAAAGCAGCACATTTAGTCCCGAAACCTCTGCGGACGGTGCATCCCAGGAGCGTCCGGTGGGTTTGACTTCCGCCAGTACGGGAACCTGTCGCAGGATGGTACGCGCCGCCGGCGTCCCGCCATTCTGTTCGCTGGTGCCGAAAAGTAGGTCCACACTGTCTCCGGCCCTCACCAGCCCGGCGACGCACCTTGATGCAGGTAGCGGGATAAACATCACAACGCAGTCTTCGAAGCCAGTCTTGCCGTACCCGTGGCCCACGCTCGAGACCTGCCCCTGCAGCAACTGCTGCCCGGCCATGATCGGCCCCGCCGCCCGTTTGCCGGCGGCATCCTGGATCCGCCTGTACGCCCTGGGATGTACCGCAGGAACCGGGATGTCGACTGTCTTGAGCATGCGGTTTTCAATTATCTCGAACGGGTGGATTTCCTCGGCGGCAACCACGACTCTGGCCGTCTGGGTCAGGTGCCCCAGAACCACCCATGCCAGCGCACCCGCTGCGAGCGCTGCTCCTAAAGGAACGGTTATCTCTCGACTAAGCCGCAAACGACATCCCCCAAGAGAAAGGATCTCCGGCAGGGGCGGTTGCGAAGGGCGCTGGTGGCACTTTTATATTTTTGGATGTCCTCAGTAAAGTCCCGCTTCTGCCCCGGTTTCTGTCTTCATCCGTTACACCTCCCATGACTAGAGTGGGACAAAGCGTTTCTTTCCTCGGACTACCCCTGCCGGGATATGACGTTTCCATTCTAACGGAGGCCTCCATTACATCTTCAATGGCAAGCGTTCGACACCATCTGACAAGACTTGTTACATAAATGGCCTAACTTCCCAGCATCTTAGACGGTCTCCGCTGTCGAATGGTGACGAAGAAACCCGCCTCTGGAAAAAGGTGGAACTCGAGAACGTACAGAACTACCGGGTGCTGGTGGCAGAGGTGAAGCGATGAGAACTGCGCTACCCCGTATTGTCATTGCCACCCTGGCAATGCTGCTGTTCTGTGCACCAGCCCCCGCCCGTGCGCATGAGATCTGGTACCAGGACATGACCGCCCACTGGGCTTTCGACTACGTACGTCTATTGTGGGAAGAGGAAGTCTCCGACGGCTATACCGGTTCGGGGCAGCTCTCATGGGGCGGACAGGACTATGTGAGCTCCTGCTCCATGTTCAAGCCGCAGGATGTCTGCACTCGAGCCCAGCTGGCTGTGATGCTGGCCAAGGCTTTTCGGCTTGCCCCGCAGGGTTCCACCCAGACGTTTGCGGATGTGCCGC
>Ga0315277_10006530_pt1 | contig 15236 bp, 15 predicted proteins | sample YL17G05_15_MG_FD_203695 | JGI IMG/M metagenome (GOLD analysis project Ga0315277, IMG submission 203695) | Sediment microbial communities from Yellowstone Lake, YNP, Wyoming, USA - YL17G05_15 | ecosystem: Environmental > Aquatic > Freshwater > Lake > Sediment | place: USA: Wyoming | collected...
GTTTCAGGACTCCTCTTTGCGTGCGCCCTCGGGCTACCCCAAGTGCCAACTGGCGGATTGCGCCTACACCAACAACAAGGTCATCGTCGCGCGCAGCTACGTGGAGACTCTGGTCTATGGCGAGATGCCCGAGTATTCCCGGCCGGACGACGTCTCGCCGCGCGACCGCGTCGGTCATGGCACGGCGGCGGCGGCCGTGGCGGCGGCCAACCGCATCACCGCGCCGGTGGCGACGATCTCCGGCGTCGCCCCCAAGGCCTTCCTGGGCAATTACAAGATCTTCGGTTCGCCCGGGGTGAACGATGTGATATTCGGCGACGTCGTGCTTCAGGCGCTCGAGGACGCCTTCCTTGACGGAATGGACATCGTGAACCTGTCCATCGGGTGGCCGGCGTCGTGGGGCCCCACCGACCGGGGTCCGGTGTGTTCGAGGAGCGCCAACGTCGCTTGCGATCTGTACGTCGAGGCGGTGGAGAACTCCGTCAGCAGGGGCATGACCGTGGTCGTCTCGGCGGGCAACGGCGGCGACCTCGGCGACCAGTTGCCCGCGCTCAACACCATCCACACCCCGGCCACTGCGCCGAGTGCCATTACCGTCGGCGCTACCACTAATTCGCACATCTACTTTTCGAGCGTGCAGACCGCGGGCTCGGACGCGCCGGCCGATCTGCGCCGCATTCCGGCGTTGTTCGGCAACGGGCCCAAGCCGGCGCAACCGCTGACGGCGCCGCTGCGCGACGTCTCGAAGCTGGAAGACGACGGCAAGGCCTGCTCGCCGCTCACCAACGGCTCGCTCGGCGGCGCAACCGCCCTCATCCTCCGCGGCGACTGCGCCCTCGTCACCAAGGTCGGCAACGCGCACAAGGCCGGCGCGGTGGGCGTGGTCATCTACCAGGCTGAAAGCAAAACCATTTTCCCGCTTACAGGTCTGGAGGAAACCGGCATCCCGGCGGCGCTGATTGGCAACCGCGATGGCAGCAGGCTGAAGGATTTCCTGGCAACGCACCCGGACCGGCCGGTGACACTCGACGTAGCGCTCAAGGCCGAAGACGCGCCCGCCGACGAGGTCGCGATCTTCTCGTCCCAAGGGCCGAACATCCGGACCGGAGGCATCAAGCCGGAGCTGGTCGCGGTGGGCACCGATCTGTACATGCCCACGCAGGACTATGATCCGAACGGCGAGATGTACGACCGGGGGCGTTACACCAGCGCGCAGGGCACCAGCTTCGCCGCGCCCATGGTCGCTGGCGCCGTGGCGCTGGTCAAACAGCGCAACCCGTCCTGGGGGCCGGCGCAATTGAAGTCCGCCGTGGTTAACACCGCCACGTCGCAGGGTCTGGTCGATTACGATTACAGCGGAACCGCCATCGCCGCGCGCGTGACCGCGGTGGGCGCGGGCAAGTTGAATGCCGCCGACGCCGTGCGCGCCAATGTCACCGTCAGCCCCTCGACGCTCGACCTCGGTGTGATCGGAACCGGCGCGTTGCCGTCCATCGGTCTGCGCATCACCAACAATTCGAATGCCGCGCTTCAGTTGAGCGTCCAGCCTCGCGATACCGATCGCAACGCGAGAGTGACGCTGAGCGCCTCGTCCGCGCCGGCCGGACAAACCACGCAAATTACGGTGCGATTGGAAGGGACGCGACCCGCCCCCGGCCAGTACGAGGGAGCCGTCCTCATCCGCGGCGGCGTGACCGACGTGCGCGTGCCCTATCTGTACCTGGTGGGCGACGGCGCGGCGTTTAACATCTTCCCTTTGAGCGGCGACGGGTTCGCGGGCAACGTCAATGAGGAAATGCCCGGAGTGTTGACCTTCAAGGTCGTGGACCGCTATGGCGTGCCGGTGCCGAATCTTGCGGTGCGTTTCCGCGCCACACTGGGCGGCGGTTCCATCAAGACCGGCACTGAGACCACCGACGAACTGGGCATCGGCGAAGCCCGGGTGTATCTTGGCCCGCAATTGGGCGATCAGGAATTCACGGCCGAAGCCGGCGGGCTGACGGTCTATTTCAGCGGCCGCGCCCGCCTGGTTCCCACCATCGAAACCAACGGCGTGGTGAACGGCGCCAGTCAGAGGGCGGGCCAGGGCCTGGCGCCGGGGTCGTATATCTCGATTTTCGGGCGCGGGCTGGCCGGCGCCACACGCGAATTCTCGACTCCCTACCTGCCGTTGTCGCTGGCCGGCGTCAGCGTCAGTTTCGACGTGCCCGCACGCAAGCTGAGCCTGCCCGGACGCATCCATTTCGTCAGCGATGGGCAGATCAACGTGCAGGTTCCCTGGGAGTTGCAGGGTCTGAACAGCGCCATCATGAAGGTCAGCATCGGGGAGTCGTCGAGCGCTCTGTGGGACGTGCCGCTCAACGACTATTCGCCGGCGTTTTTCGAATACGCCGAAGCGTCGAGCGGACGGACGTTGGCGGCCGGCCTGGATGAGAGCAACAGGCTCATCGGCACGGGCAACGCCGTGCCGCGCGGGCGCATCGCGCAGCTTTACGTCAACGGACTGGGGCCGGTGGACAACCAGCCGCCTTCGGGCGAGCCCAGCCCGGTCAGCCCTCTGGCCCGCACCCGGACGATGCCAACGGTCACCATCGGGGGCCGCGAGGCGCAGGTGAGCTTCAGCGGCCTGGCGCCGTATTTCGTTGGCCTGTATCAGGTTAACGTGACGGTTCCGGCGGAGGCGCCGGCCGGCATCCAGCCAATTGTAATTTCTTCGAACGGAGTGGTATCCAAAACGGCCAGTCTGCCGATCCAATAGATATGGGAGAGACTGTCTTGACCGGTCGTTTTCGCGCGCGCCTTTTGGGACTGGCGTTGCTGGCTGCGCCAGTGCTGGCCCAGATAGTCCCAGATCTTTACATTGTAGAACTTACAGGCGATCCGGTGATTGCGCTGGGCTCGAAATCCGCGCCGCGCGAAGCCGCCGGCGACAGGCGGGCGCGCATCATGACGGAACAGTCCGTTTTGCGGCAGGCGGTCCGGGCCATTGACGGCGAGGTGATCTCCTCGGTCCAGACCGTCGCCAATGCGCTGGTGGTACGCATTCCGGACAGTAGCGCCGGCGGCCTGGAGAGGCTGCCGGGCGTGGCCCGCATCCACCCGGTACGCGAGGCAAAGCTGGAACTGGACCAGGCGCTTCCGCTGCACCGTGTTCCGGAAGCCTGGACCAGGATGGGCGGCGCGGCCCGGGCCGGGGCTGGCATCAAGATCGGTTTTATCGACTCGGGGATTGAGACCAGCCACCCGGCCTTCGACGACCCGACGCTGATCGCGCCGGAGGGTTTTCCGAAGACCAGGTCGCGGTCCGACGAGAGCGCGCTGAACAGCAAGATCATCGTGGTTCGGGACTACGGTTCGTTGATCGACTCGACTGTGGAGCCGGACCCGAGAGACCATAGCGGCCACGGGACGGCGGTCGCCATGGTGGCGGCCGGCATGCCGGTGTCGGGACCCTTCGGCGTGATTTCGGGAGTGGCCCCGAAGGCCTACATCGGGGTCTACAAGGTGTTTCCGGGCGGCCGGACCGATATCGTGCTGAAGGCGCTGGACGACGCCGTGGCGGATGGCATGGACGTGGTCAACATCAGCCTCGGCGTCGAGCCCGCCCAGCGCCCGGAAGACGACATATTGGTGGCGGCGGTGGAACGCGCCTCGGCGGGGGGCGTCATCGTCGCCAAGTCGGCGGGCAACAGCGGCCCGACGCCCAACACGCTCTCCTCTCCGGCCTCCGCTTCTTCGGGAATCACCGTCGGAGCGCAGTGGAACCAGCGCGACTTCGCGATTCCCGCCGCGGTGGTCGGAGACAAATCCTACAGCGCGGCTCCTGGATCCGGTCCGAACTCGAAGGACCCGATCGAAGCGCCGCTCCTGGATGTCGCGAAGCTGGATGATTCCGGCCAGGCTTGCGGCGTCCTGGCCGAAGACAGTCTTCTGGGTAAGATCGCGTTCATCGTGCGCGGCGGGTGCTACTTTGAGGTGAAACTGGAAGTCGCGAAGAAAGCGGGAGCCCTGGCCGCGTTGCTGTATTCCAACGCGGAGAGTCCGGACCCGGTGATCATGTCGGTCGGGGCGGCTACGCTGCCGGCGGTGATGGTGAGCTATGCCGACGGCATTCTCATCAAGGAGCGGTTGGCGGCCAACCCGGCGCTGACCGCCAGGCTCCGGTTCGAGCTCGAGGCGGTGCCCGTGGACCCGCTTCGGCTGGCGTCGTTCTCAAGCCGCGGTCCGTCGCCCGACTACGCCGTGAAGCCCGACTTGGTGGCGGCTGGGATCGCCATCTTAACGGCGGCCGAGAGCATCGACCAAAACGGCGAGGTCTTCAGCAGAACTAAGTTCGCTATCGTCGACGGGACGAGTTTCTCTTCTCCCGTGGTCGCCGGAGCGGCGGCGGCATTGAAGTCGGCGCGCCCCGGCCTGACGGTGGCACAGTACCGGTCGCTGTTGGTCAATAGCGCTTCACCCCTTTCGCAAGATTCCAACGGGCAGAACCCGGCCCAGCAGGCGGGCGCCGGGATGCTGAACCTGGATGCCGCCTTGCGCAGTACGGTTGCCGTCGAGCCCGTCTCGGTGAGTTTTGGGGTCGGAGACGCCGCGGCATCGAGAATCCGCGAACTCACGATCACCAACCTGGACCAGGACGCCGATGAACTGACGATCACCGTCGAACCCGCAAGCCCCGGTCCTGCTCCGACCCTCTCGCTGAGCCAGTTCAATCTTGGGCCGGGCGCGTCGAAGCGCATTCTCGTGGATTTGAATGCCAACGGTCTGGCCGCGGGAGAGTGCCAGGGAGTCCTGAGGATTCGCGGAGCCCGGTCCGGCGTCGAGACGCGCATCCCTTACTGGTTTGCCGTGCTGTCGGGCGAGCCACGGTACATTCACACCATCTACAGAGCGCCCAACCTTTTCGTGCGCGCCGTCGATCAGTCCGGCGTGGTCGTCAACACCATCCGGCCCACCGTGACCGTCGTTTCCGGCGGGGGCAGTGTGACCGGCATTGTCCAATCGGTCGACAGTCTGTACCCGGGTTTCTGGGACGTTCGCCTGCAACTCGGCCCCCAGGGCGTGAGCACATTCCGAGTCAGCTTCGACGCCCTCAGCAAAGATGTGACCGTCCAGAGCGGCAATTAGTTTCGCGCGACAGGCTACGTAACCTCGAAACTCAGAACCTGATGGGGCAGCCGGCACGCGAGACGCTTGCCCCACCGTCACAGGATTTCGAGGTTGCGTAGCCTGTCCCCGAACTGGGGTTGCCCAGGTGGTCTATAATGGGCATCTGGGAGCTGTTCTTTCCGGATGGAAGAGCTTAAGAAGAAGTTGCAGGAAGAGATCGCGGCGCTCGAGCATGAATTCCGCTCCGAACTTCCGAAAGAGATTCTGAAGGCGCGTGCGCACGGCGACCTGAGCGAGAACGCCGAGTATCACGCCGCCAAGGACCGTCAGGGCTATGTCAACGCCCGCCTCGGCCAGCTCAAGAAGCGCCTGGCCGAGTTTTCCATGGTGGACGTCGCGCGGATTCCCCACGATAAGGTCGGCCTCGGATCCAGAGTTGTGGTGCTGGACTACCAGAAGGACCAGGAGACCACCTACACGCTGGTTCCCAGCGAAGAGACGGATGTGAAGAACGGGTTGATTTCGACCAGTTCTCCCATCGGGAGGGGACTGCTCGGCAAGGCCGCGGGCGACGTCGTCCGCATCCAGAGTCCGGGCGGTTTCCGGGAGATGGAGATCCTTCGGCTGACGACCATTCACGACCAACCGTAGCCGCCGCGCCTTGAGGTACGCTTGAAAGGACCGCCGATGACGTTCACGCGAATGATCGGAACCGCCTGCAGCAAGGTTATCCGGCTGATCGTCCGCGGGCTGGCCCTGTCGAAAATCCATCCCAACGTCCTGACCTTCATCGGCCTGGTGATAAACATCGTGGCCGCGGTGTTGTTGGCCGCCGGACGCTTCCAGGCCGCCGGCGTCGTCATCATCAGCGCCGGAATCTTCGACATGGTGGACGGCCGGGTGGCGCGCGCCACCAACCAGGTCACCCCTTTCGGCGGTTTCTTCGATTCCGTCGTCGACCGTTACTCGGACCTGGCGCTATTGATGGGCCTGCTGGTGTACTACGCTTCGATCAACCGTTACTTCTACGTCGTGCTGACGGCGGTTGTGATGACCGCATCGGTGATGGTCAGCTACACCCGGTCGCGCGCCGAAAACACCATTCCCTTGTGCAAAGTCGGATTCCTGGAGCGGCCCGAGCGGATCGTGCTGCTCATCATCGGCGCGCTGTTCGACCGCATGGCGGCGGTGCTGTGGGTGATCGCGGTGCTGGGCAACCTCACCGTCATTCACCGCATGATTTTCACCTGGCAGGAGTCCTCGCGGCTGGCAAGCGCGCAACTCCGTGCGGCCCCAGCGGATGTGACCCGGAAGTAGCCGGTCAGTCGCCGCCTTCCAGGATCACGAACGCCATTCCCTGCTGGGCCGTGTGGGTGAGCGAAAGGGAGATGGCGCGCACGCCGAGCCGCTCGGCGACCCGTGCGGCCACGCCGTGCAGCTTGAGCGTCGGACGCCCCGAGGGCAGATTCACCACCTCGAAATCCTGCCAGCGGACGCCGTGCCGCCAGCCGGTTCCGATGGCCTTCATGCCGGCTTCCTTGGCTGCGAAGCGCGCCGCGTAACGTTCGTAGCGGTTGGCTTTTCGCTCGACGTAGGCGATCTCGGCGGGCGTGTAGATGCGCTCGATGAAGCGCCGGCCGTAACGTTCGATCGCGGCGCGGACGCGCGGAACCTCGGCCAGGTCGATCCCCGTCCCCAGGATCACAACCCGGCCCCCGTCGTGGTGATCGTCAGCCGCCCGTGCCGCACGCCCTTGGTGCTGATCAGCGCGTCGGCGATCTTCTTCACGGCCGCCGCCTTGCCGCGCACCACCAGCACCTCCAGGCAGTGGTCGTGGTCCAGATGCACGTGCAAAGTCGAAAGGATATGGTCGTGGAAATCGTGCTGCATATCGGTGAGCTTCTCGTTCAGCAGGCGCACATGGTGGTCATAGACCAGCGTGACCGTTCCGACGACGCTGCTGGCCGGGTCCTGCCACGATTTCTCGACCAGCTCGTCGCGGATCAGGTCGCGGAAAGCCTCCGACCGGTTGGTGTAGCCGCGGGACTCGATCAGACGGTCGAACTGGTCTAGCAGGCCGGAATCGATGGCCACGCCGATACGGCTCAGTTGCCCCATGAGAAAAGGGTACAACGGATGCCCCGAACGACGCCTGTCTCCGCGAATTGCACCACGGCGAGGCGAATATCCTCGACGCCGGCGGCAATCCGGCGCGTCAGGGGCCGGGCAGGACCGTAATACTCCGCCCGTGTTCCTCGGATTCAGGACAAACTCCCCGGACGTGGACGGAGTTCGGGAATCGATCGGCAAGAGCCCGTCACAACCAGGGCGACAGATTCTGATCGAAGAGAAGTCTCACGCCGGAATACTCGCCAGCCGGCGCTCACGGTCTGCGGCAAAGGCAAGGCAGGCAAGAATATCGTCGCGCGTAAGGTCGGGGAAGTCGTGGAGGATCTCGTCCTCCCTCATGCCGGAGGCGAGATAGTCCAGAACATCGTAGACCGTCATCCGCATGCCGCGAATGCATGGCTTCCCGCCCATCTTCCCAGGCTCGATGGTGATGATCTTGCGGTAATCCATGGCGGTCCGCCTCGAATACCCACTTTCAACATTAGCAGAGCCCGCAATCCTCCGAGCATTGCCCGGCACAGCGTTGCGTCTACGGCAGAGAGCAACGCAGGGCGGCGGCGTGTCTGGTTGTTACCGTGCTGAGCGCGGCAATGGGTCCGGAGAGCCGGGCCGGGCACGTCCGGGCGCTGCTGGTGCTCCAGCGGCGGGCCATGGCGGCCGGAGCGTCTCGTTGCGCGCGATAATATCTCAAAGCGCCCTTTCGACTTTTTTCACCCCGCGGGCGTCTTTAGAGTGGAGCCGAAGAGTTGATCTTCCGGGAGGTGGAAGACCGCGATCTGATTGCCAAGGCGCGCCGCGGCGGCGTGGACGCCTTCAACCTCCTGGTGTCTCGTTGGGAAAAGCGGATCTACAACTACCTGCTCAAGCTGGCCGGCAACCGCGAGGACGCCCTGGATCTGTGCCAGGACACCTTCCTCAAGGCCTACCAGAACCTGGGCAAGCTGGACGACCTGGGGCGGTTCGCCCCGTGGCTGTTCCGGATCGCGCACAACCAGGCCTATTCGCTGCTGCGCAAGCCGAAGCCCGAGTCGGGCGAGGCGCCGGAGTTCGAGACGGCGGCGCAGGGCGGCCGGCCTTTCCCGATCGAGATGACCCTGGCGGTGACCGCGGCGCTCGACCGCCTCACGGCGGACCAGCGCGAGGCGGTGGTGCTGAAGATCTACCAGGGGTTCAAGTTCGAGGAGATGGCCGAGGTGCTCGGCTGTCCGGTGTCGACCGTGAAGTCGCGTCTGTACACGGCGCTGGATCTCCTGAAGAACACGCTGGCTCCCATAAAGACGGGGTGAAAAAGAATGAGTTGCTCGGAATTCGATCTCAAGGGATACATTCTGAAAGAGTTGTCACAGGCTGAAGCCTGTGCCACCGAAGCTCACGCGGCCGGCTGCGGAGCCTGCCGCGAGGAACTCGACCGCCTTTCGCTGACCCTCACCGCGCTTCGCGCCGTGCCCGAAGAGGAAATGCCGCGCCGCATTGCTTTCGTCTCGGACAAGGTCTTCGAGCCGAAGTGGTGGCAGGCGTGGCTCAACTCGGGGCCGCGGATGGCGTTCGTCTCGTCGGTGATGCTGGCGGCGGCGATCCTGGCGCACGGTGTGATCCGGCCGGTCGAGGTCGCCGGGCCCGCTCCGGCCCTCGACACGGCGGTGATCGAGGCGCGCGTGAATCGGGAAGTGGCACTCCGGCTGGACCCTGCCGTGAAGCAGGCGGTCACCGAAAGCGAAGCGCGCCAGGCGGAGAAGATCCAAGCTGTGGTCGCCGCCGCCGAAAAGCGCTTCGAATTCGAACGCCAGGCCGACCGCGTGCAGGTGGAAGAGGCCTTCAACGTCGTGCGCAAGCAGATGACGCGCTGGTACATGGCCAGCGCCGAAGTGGGAGGCGCGCGATGAAACCGCTCGTCTACCTTCCGGTTGTGCTCGCCGCCTGCGTGTGCCTCGCCGGCGCCGAACGCCCGCGCGTCGGCCGCGCGGCCGTGGCGGCGATGGAAAAGAGCATCGACCGGCGCCTGGAAACCGTCGTCGAGAGCCCGTTCCTGCTGCTCGGCATGACCCGCGGCGTTTATCTGGAGGGCTACGGCGCGGTTTTCACGGCCGAGGTCAATCTGGCCTCCGGGCCGTCGATCAGCCCGTTCAGGCCGAAGGTGACCAAGGACGACACTGTAAAGCTGCGGCTCAAGAAACTGGAGCGCTTGCCAGCGCTCAAGAGCGCGATGCGCGAGATGCTGGTTGCCGCGGCGGCTTCGCTCGACACCGTTCCGGCCGAAGAGCGGCTGGTGGTGGGCGTCTCCCTGTTCTGTTTCTCCTGGGAGGACTCCTCGGGCCTGCCTTCGCAGATCGTCATGCAGGCGCCGCGGCGGACGCTGCTCGACTTCCAGACCGGGCGCCGCGCCCGCTCGACGCTGGAAGCCGCCGTTCAGGTACAGGAGTTCTGACCATGCAGACCAATTGCCGCAACCACTCCACGCTGGAAACCGCCGTTCAGGTACAGGAGTTCTGACCATGCGTCTGGGCGAGATGCTCATCCAGCGCCAGTTGATCACGGCCGAAGATCTCGAACGGGCCCTGGAGATTCAGCGCGAGCGCGGAGAGAAGATCGGCAAGGTCCTGGTCGATCTCGGTTTCATCGCCATGCGCGACGTGCTGGCGGCGCTTTCCGACCAGTTGTCGATCCCCCTGGGCACGCTCGACGGGCCGCCCCCGGCGGCGCCGGAACTGGAGGGCCTGGCGCCGCGGTTCCTTCGGCAGTGCCGCGCCATGCCGGCCGCGCTGAAGGGCGCCAGCCTGCAACTGGCGATGGCCGACCCTCTGGACTTCGAGACCATCCAGGCGGTGCGCGGTTTCACCGGCCTGAAAGTGGAACCCGTGCTGGCCGCCGAGCAGGAGATCCTCGACGCGATCGAGAAGTACTACGGCCAGGCGGATAGAACCGACGCCGATCAGGAAGGGGCGGGCGCCGAGGCCGCCGAAGACCTCGAGCACCTGCGCGACATGGCCAGCGAGGCTCCGGTGATCCGCCTGGTGAACGCGGCTATCGCCTCGGCGGTCGAGAAGCGGGCCAGCGACATCCATATCGAGCCGTTCGACAAGGAGTTCCGCATCCGCTTCCGCATAGACGGAGTCCTGTACAGCCAGGAGCCCCCGCCCCGGGAACTGAAGGCCGCCATCATCTCGCGGGTGAAGCTGATGGCCAAGCTCAACATCGCCGAGCGCCGCCTGCCGCAGGACGGCCGCATCAAGATCAAGACGCTGGGGCGCGAAATCGACCTGCGCGTCTCGACGCTGCCCACGCTGTACGGGGAAAGCGTGGTCATGCGCCTGCTCGACCGCTCGGCGGGCGAGTTTTACGACCTGCTCAACCTGGGTTTCGACGACCACATGCTGGCGCGCATGGAATACTTCACCGCGCTCCCGCACGGCATTTTTCTGGTGACCGGCCCCACCGGCAGCGGCAAGTCCACCACGCTTTATTCGGCGCTCAAGCGCATCAACCAGACCGACAAGAAGATCATCACCATCGAGGATCCGGTGGAATACCAGATGGACGGGATCAACCAGATCCACGTCAATCCGCAGATCGGGCTGACCTTCGCTTCCGGCTTGCGCCACATCGTGCGGCAGGACCCGGACGTGATCATGGTGGGCGAGATCCGCGACCGCGAAACCGCCGACATCGCCATCCGCAGCTCGCTCACCGGCCACTTCGTCTATTCGACGCTGCACACCAACGACGCGCCCAGCGCCATCACGCGCCTGACGGACATGGGCGTCGAGAACTACCTGATCACCTCCTCGCTGGTGGCGGTGCTCGCGCAACGGCTGGTGCGGCTCATCTGCCCCCAGTGCAAGTGCGATGCAGGGACGCGCCTGACGCCGGAAGGGGAAACCATCCGGACCTTCCGCGGCGCGGGCTGCGAGCGGTGCTTCGGCACCGGCCACACGGGCCGCGTCGGCATCTTTGAACTGATGGAGCTGAACGACGAATTGCGGCGGCTCATCATGCGCAACGCCGACGCCGCGGACCTGACCGCGGCCGCGCGGGGCAACGGTATGCGCACGCTGCGCGAGGACGGCTGGATGAAAGTGCGGCAGGGCGTCACCAGCGCCGAGGAAGTCATGCGCGTGACGCAGGAATTCTGATGGCGGCGGCTTATCATTTCAAGGCGGTCGCGGGCGACGGAAAGATACGTACAGGAATCCTGCACAGCGACAACGAAAAGGCGGTGGCGCGCGAGTTGCGCGCGCAAGGTCTCGCGCCGGTCTACATCGGCCTCCAGCGGCAGAAACGATCGCTCGAACTGAAGCTGCCGGTTCTGGCGCGCGGTAAGCGCCGCGACGTGCTCTTCTTCACCCAGGAGCTGTCGACGCTGCTCAACTCGGGCGTGCCGGTGGACCGCGCGCTCACCATCTCGACCGAACTCACCGAGCGCCAGGAGTTCCGCGCCATCGTGCTGGACGTGCTCCGGGTGCTCAAGGGCGGCAAATCGCTGGCCGATTCGCTGGCCACGCACCCCGAGTGCTTTTCCAATCTCTACGTCAACATGGTGCGCGCTGGCGAGGCGAGCGGATCGCTGGCCTCGATCTTCGAGCGGCTGGCCGAGTTCGAGCGGACCCGCGACGACCTGCGCGGCTACATCATCTCCTCGATGATCTACCCGGCGCTGCTGGCGCTGGTCGGCCTGGGGTCGATCCTGGTCCTGATGTACTTCGTGGTGCCGCGTTTTGCCGCCGTGTTCGAGGAATCCCACATGGTCATGCCGCTGCCCACGAAGATCATGCTGGAGACCAGCCGCTGGCTTCAGAACTACGGCTGGATGATTCTGACCGGCGCCGCGAGCGCGGGCGTGGCGCTCAAGCTGTATATCCGCACGACCCTTGGCCGGCTGTGGTGGGACACGCTGCGGCTCAAGGTTCCGCTGCTGGGCGACGCGTTGCGGAAGGCCGAGACGGCGCGCTTCGCGCGCGCGATGGCGACGCTGGTGGCCAACAGCGTTCCGCTGGTGCAGTCGCTGGGCATCGCCGGCGCGATTCTGAACAACCGGCGGATCGCGGGTTCGCTCGACCAGGTGGCGCAGGGCGTCAAGCGCGGCGAGGGCCTCGCCGTCCCGTTGCGCCGCACCCAGCAGTTCCCCCCGCTGGCCGCGCACCTGCTGAGCGTCGGCGAGGAGACCGGAAAGCTGGACCTGATGTTCGCCCGCATGGCGGACATCTATGAAAGCGACACCCGCGCCGCGATCAGGCGCTTCACCAGCGTCTTCGAACCGCTGATCATTCTGGTGATGGGGGTCGTCGTGGGTATCCTGATTCTTAGCATGTTGCTGGCGATAACCAGCATCAACGAGGTGGCGGTGTGAGGCGGAAAACGAATAGGCGGCAAGCGGGCGTCACGCTGATCGAGATGCTCGTGGTGGTGACCATCATTGCGCTGTTCGCAGCGCTGGTGGCGCCCAGAATGTTGCGCCGCAGCGACACGGCGCGCATCACGGCGGCGCGCGCCCAGATCAACTCGTTCATGACCGCGCTGGGCGCCTACAAGCTCGACACGGGACTGTTCCCCACCACCGAGCAGGGCCTTCAGGCGCTGCGCGTCAAACCCCAGGGCGTCAACCAGTGGGAGGGGCCCTACCTGCCGCAGGAAATCCCGGTCGATCCCTGGACCCGTCCCTACGTCTACAAGTATCCCGGCGAGCACGGCGACGAGCCCGACATCATTTCTTACGGCGCCGACGGCCAGCCCGGCGGAGAGGGCATCAACGGCGACATCCTGAGCTGGAAATCGCAGTAGGGCGCAATGAAAAGCTCCTCCCGCGGCGTGACGCTCATCGAGATGCTGCTGGTGGTGGCGATCGTCGGTCTGCTGGCCGGGATCAGCTTCCCCGCGGTCACTTCGGGCATCGATTCGATCCGCCTCGCCTCTGCCACGGATTCGGTTGTGAGCTTCTTCAACGCCGGGCTGAACCGCGCCGAGCGGCGCCAGCAGTTGATCGAAATCGCCGTCTCGAAAACCGAACGGTCGCTGACCATGCGATCTTCCGAGCCGGGATTCCTGCGCAAGATCGAGTTGCCCGAGGGCATCGTCATCGTCTCCATCCTGCCGGAAGGCCAGGACGAAAAGGACGGCGGACGGCGCTTTGTGCTCTACCCGGGCGGGGTCGTCCCACGCATCGGTCTGGAACTCGCCAACCGCAAGGGGACGCGCCGGATCGTGCGCGTCGATCCGATCACCGGCGTGCCCCAGATCGAGCGGGTGGAGGGGAAGTGAAGCGCAATCGCGGTTTCACGCTTCTCGAAGTGATGGTGGCCACCACCATCATGGCGATCGCGGTGGTGAGCTTGCTGTCGAGCCTTTCGGCCTCTCTGCGCAACGCCGCCCGGCTCGCCGATTACGACCGCTCCGCCCTGCTGGCGCGGCGCAAGATGGACGAGCTGCTGTTGGACCGGCGCCTGCCTCGATTCGCGGCCGTCGAGGGGAACTGGGACCCCGCGGCCACCGGCGTTGAAGGCGGCTGGCGAGCCCGCATCACGCCGTTTGACGTGCCGCCCGGCGTTGGCGCGGGAGCGGCGGTGCTGGACCGCGTAGAACTCGAGGTCTGGTGGAAGAAGGGCGGCCTTCGACGCTCCTTCACGCTCGAGGGCTTCCGCCGCGGCATGCTCCGCCCCGAGGAAGTCGCCTTGGCGGGAGCGCCGCCGCCATGAAATCCTCTCAATCCGGCTTGACCCTGATCGAGGTGCTGATTGCCGTGTCCCTGGTCAGTTTGCTATCGACCGGCATGCTGATGGCGCTGCGCACGGGCCTGAACGCGATGCAGAAGACCAACTCGCGCCTCATGGCCAACCGGCGGTCGATCGGCGCGCAACGCGTGCTCGAGCAGCAGATCGCCGGCTTCATGCCGGTGCTGGCGGACTGCGCTCCGGGTCCGGGGGCGCGGCCCACGCGCATGCCGTTCTTCCAGGGCGAGCCGCAGTCGATGCGCTTTGTTTCCACCTACTCGCTGGAGGAGGCCAGCCGGGGTCTTCCGCAGGTTCTCGAATTCCAGGTGATTCCGGGCGCCAACAACCAGGGCGTGCGTCTGGTGGTGAACGAGCACCTCTACGTCGGCCCGCGCGGCGCCGGCCTGTTCTGCCTTGGTCTTGGGCCGGATCCCGTGGCCGGCACGGCGCCGCGCTTTCCGCTCATTCAGGCCGGGCCGCGGTCCTTCGTGCTTGCCGATCGCCTGGCCGCCTGCCGCTTCTGGTTCCGCCGGACGCTGCCGCCGCCGCTATTGGAGCGCTGGGAGGACCGCTGGGTCTGGCGGGAATGGCCGTCGGGCATCCGCGTCGAGATGATCCCGCTGGAGCGCGATCCATCGAAGACGCCGCTGGTTTCGCTCGCCGTGCCCGTGCGGGCGCAGAAAGATCCGACGGTGCAGTATGTCAACCAGTAAGGTGGCACAGCCTTTAGGCTGTGCAGCCACACACAGCCTGAAGGCTGTGCCACCGAGGGGCGGGGCGCTTTTGGCGGTGCTGTGGCTGGCCGCGGCGCTTTCGGCCATCGCCTTCACGGTGGCCAACACCGTTCGCGGCGAGACCGAGCGGACGTCTACCAGCGCCGATGGCGTCCGCGCCTACTACCTGGCGACCGGATCCATCGACCGGGCCATCCTTTACATGCTGCGGGGGGGCGGCTTTCGGAACCCGGACGGGTCGCCGCGCTACTACGAGCCCGGAATGCCGTTCTTGCGATTCGGTTACCCGAGCGGCGAGGCGCTGGTCGAAATCATCCCCGAGTCGTCCAAGCTGAACATTAATCAGGCCCGGCCCGAAGACCTCCATCGCCTGATGCTGGCCCTGGGCGCCGAACCGGAGCGCGCGTACGAGATTGCGATGGCGATCGCCGACTGGCGCACGCCGGCTCCGCCGGGCGGCCTGAGTCCGTTCGACCCGTTTTATTTGTCCCGGGTTCCGTCTTTTCCGGCGCGGCACGCGTCTTTTGAGGAGATTGAAGAGGTTTTGCTGGTCAAGGGCATG
>Ga0315277_10006532_pt1 | contig 15234 bp, 11 predicted proteins | sample YL17G05_15_MG_FD_203695 | JGI IMG/M metagenome (GOLD analysis project Ga0315277, IMG submission 203695) | Sediment microbial communities from Yellowstone Lake, YNP, Wyoming, USA - YL17G05_15 | ecosystem: Environmental > Aquatic > Freshwater > Lake > Sediment | place: USA: Wyoming | collected...
AGGCTTGGTGCCGTGGAGCCTGCCGGGCAAGGGCCTGACATCCGGATTTGAGCCGGAGAGAATCGTTGGCGAGTTGGACTTTGTCAGCGTGCATATATATCCGGAGAGGGACAAGGCGGCGGAGACGATGGAAACACTGAGGGGCTTTTGCGTGGGAAAGCCGGTAGTAATCGAGGAGACCTTCCCGCTGAAATGCTCGCCTGACGAGCTTGGCCGCTTCATCGAAGAATCACGCCCCTACGCCTGCGGATGGCTGGGGTTCTACTGGGGAAGAACGCCTGAGCAATGCAGGAAGCGCGGCACGATAGCCGATATGCTCACATTAGGCTGGCTGGAGTTCTTCCAGAGCCAGGCCGATAAACGGTGAATAACCTTTTGATGCTGCCCGCCGGGGCTGGATAATGTTATTGCAGTAATGGGCTCTGACGGACGGTCTGCCGTGCCGATGTGCCGTTATCACTTCGGAAATAAACGCCTATAAGCGAGGACGACAATAATAACAATCACGATAACGGTGACGATTGCTTTGACCCAGTTTCTTCTACTCATCTTCAGCGGCCTTATTTGTAGTGCCCCCGGGCACCTGAATTCTATTTCTTCTCTATCTCGATCTTGAAACCCTGATTCTCGCCTCGAACCAGCGAGACATCCTTGAATTCGACCCACTGATACTCGTCGTTGTCGCCAAGTCTTACGCCGAGTTTCAATGTTGTCTTATTTTGCGAATTCTCGAAGGAATAGCCTCCGGCGCTGAATTCGCCCAGCACTGTATTTCCATATCTGTCACGGCCGGGCCCGCTGTAGGAGCCCACTAAGCCTTCAAGATTGGGCGATGTGCCGCCCCCGCTGCTGCCGTCCGGCATTTTCGGGAATTCCACCTTCCAAACCATCTCATAAGTCTTTCTATCGTCGCTCGGCTGGTCATACGGCTCGGTGTTCACGTATGGGATATAATCTATCGGCGCTCCATCGGGACCCCACCATTGCCTACCCGCGTTTGGGTTCTCGCAGATGCCTATGAATTGCGCCGTAGCGCCGTTGGGCAATATGACTTTCCATTTAGAGGGCATCGCGGCGGCGAGAGGCTTTTGGATTTCTCGGCCCTTCTCCAGCAGCTCGGCACGCTTCGACTCGGGGATCTGGCCGGTCGGGCAAACGACAAACTCAAAATCAATCTCCGCGCGACGAGGTGTTGGGGGGCGTTGCGGATGTTGGGCATCGGCGACATACCATATATCATCCGCGATCAGGTCGATTTTCAGATACATGTCGCCCCAATAGCCGGCGAACATCTCCTGCAAGACTCCAGCGGCTCGGACGCCAACCTCTGCGTGCGCGGCAGAGAAGTCCGGCCCGGCCTCGATACTGAGGTCTCTGACGGCATAGCCCGCGGTCAATACCTGCCGTTCTATCTCCTGGTAAAGCAGCTTTTCAACCTCGCGCCAGCTTGCCTTGTTCTTCTCGATACGAGATTGGTCCTGCATCGGCGTCTTTCGGTTGTTGGGTTCGGCCGGAGACACATCGGATAGTGAGCTACGGTATCGCTCGTACTCGGCCTCAGCTACTATAAGAGATGGATACGAATCTTCGGTTTCTCTTGCCGTGAAGCTGTAGGATGGCGGCGTAAACGTGCCCGCTGTGCCCGAGCCGCTGCCCCTGCTGTTGGCCCCGAAATTGAAATTGATATACCCTGAACCGCGGCCGGAGCCGACGAGATAAAACTCTTCCGGATAATTTTGGCCTGAGTTGTATCCTCTTAACTTGATTCGCGTCACGGCTTTAAGCTCCTCCCTGCCCTGCGCGGTCACGCGATACCACGTCCATTTCATATTGGGCGGCAATTCCGTATGGTTTTCCGGCTGTATCCGCCCGGCATCCTCAATCCACATAGCGTTATCAGCAGGATCAATCACCAGGAGCGTCTTATATGAATCCGTGAATCGCCCCTTTTCGTCGCGCTCGGCGTTCCCGCGGGTATTCAGCCAGTTCACGAGGATGTTATTTATTCGATTGGTGTAGTAGCTCTTCTCGGCTGCTCTGAGGTCGCCGACGCCCCATGGCGCAGTCGCCCCATGCGTGCCTGCCTGCCAGTACCACTGACGGTAAATCCCCGCGCAGATACCTGCGATCACGACTATAGTGACAACAAGTTTTGCCCAGGTTCTCTTTTCCATTGACCACTGCCTTTCGTGTTGTCGGGAAAGGATAATCCCCGAAGGCGGAGTATGCAAGAGGTTATTGCCCGCTTGGACAGGTTTGGGTGCGACCTGCTTTGTATTTCAGACGACGCGAGGTGATCAAGTTGTTAGAATATCGCCCTCGGTCAATGCACCGATTTGTGTGTACGGCGTTAGGCTCGAAGATTGGAGTGGCGATTATGAAGACTTATCGAAAAGAGCTTTGGTTCGATGTTAAGAACCGGCGCGAATTTATCAATATCACGCCGCAGGTTGAGCAGTGCTTGGCAGAGAGCGGTATCAAAGAAGGCCTTCTGCTGTGCAATGCGATGCACATTACCGCCAGCGTGTTCGTAAACGACGATGAACCGGGCCTGCATCAAGACTTTGAGGTCTGGCTCGAAAAGCTCGCGCCGGAGAAGCCCTATTCGCAGTACCACCACAACGGGTATGAGGATAATGCTGATGCCCATCTCAAGCGAAGCATAATGGGCAGAGAGGCGGTCGTTGCCGTAACGGCCGGCAAGCTCGACTTCGGACCGTGGGAGCAAATCTTCTACGGAGAGTTCGATGGAAAAAGGAAGAAGCGAGTGCTCGTAAAGATAATAGGAGAGTAGGCCGGCGACTATATGAGTATGCTGTTTTTCTTAGGTCAGGTGATAGGGATATCGCTTTCGGGCGTGATGGCGCCGGGGCCGGTGACTGCCACCACGATTGTGATGGGCTCTCGCAGTCGCTGGGCCGGGGCGCTTATCGCCGTCGGGCACGGGATTGTCGAGCTTCCGCTGATTGTCCTGATTGTGATAGGGCTAAGCACAATATTGAAATTGCCGGCCGTTCGGATTGCCATCGGCCTGGCAGGCGCCGTATTGTTGTTCATTATGGCATCCGGGATACTCTGGAGCTTGCAGAGCGCTGACCGGCAACGAGCCGGCAACGTCAAAGGCAACCCGGTTTTCGCAGGGGCAGTCCTGACTGCGGGCAATCCGTACTTTCTCTTATGGTGGGCGACTATCGGGTTGGGCCTTGCCACCCGCGCGCAGCAATTGGGGATATGGGCCTTTGTCGTCTTCGCCGTTGTGCATTGGCTGTGCGACTTCTTCTGGCTCGCTGCCCTGTCGTGGGCGAGCTATAAAGGCTCAACGCTGCTGGGCACACGGGCTTTGAACATTGTCCTGATGATTTGTTCGGCGGTGCTTGAATTCTTCGGCATTATCTTCGCTTATGGTGCGCTCGTAACGCTGATTAAGGTCTTGGAAACATGAGGCGGCGCTTCGTTACTCTTGATTCGCAGGGACGCCGGCACCCAACTCAATGCTGAACTACGGCATCTCAGGCGGCTGAGGGCTTTCAACCTGCTGGCCGCTCGTATCGGCGGCGTCATTGGTTCTCGGCTGTTTTCTTACGGGCGGCTTCGGCCTAACACTTCTTGTGCTCTGACGCTCGTCCTTGAGGATTTGCCTTACGGAGTACTTGCCGAGTTCCGAACGCTGAGCGCTCACTATCAATTCCAGCTTGTCGCCCACCTCTCGCATCGATTGCGCAAAACCGGCATCAGCCACGGCGACGGCGATTTCCGACAGCTTGATATTTGACGGGTCCCTGGCAGGAACGTAACCCGCGCGCGGGTCGGAGGTCTTAATCACAATGCCTTTCTCGACAAGGCGGTCGAGTATCTTGCGTCCGAAATCGGGAGGAAGATCCAATGCTCCGCACAAAGCTTCCGCTTCAAGCGGGGCCTTGCTCTGCTCGAAGGCCTCGGCGATCGCCCTGACAACGTTGATGGCGGTTATGTCGTTGGCGATAAAAAGCTTGTCGGTCTGCCTCGCTGCCGCCACGTCGGCGGCGTCCAGAGTGGAGAGGTGCTGCGTCGTATAGGTCACCTGCAGCCCGAACAAGACTATCAGCCAAGTCACGAATATCCAGAAGACCGCCAGCGGCACCAGGCCGACGACTCCGTAAATCTGGCTGTAGGGGATGAACCTGTGCACGTATTCGGCGAATCCCCACTTGGCGAACATCCAGAGCAGCGCCGCGCAGCAGGCGCCCCATATAGCCGGGCGAATGCGCACCTTCGTATTCGGCAGCAGATAGTATAGGCAAAATAGAACAAAGGCCGCGACCACGTAATATGTTAGGGTCGGGCCCAGCCGAGAGACCGATAGAATCGTCCTCTGAAAGTCACCGACGGGCTTGTACTGGGCGCTGGCATAAATCCCCAGGCCGATCAGAAGCGGCCCGAGAGTCAGGATGGCCCAGTAGTTGATGATCCGGTGCACGAAGCCCCTGCCCTTGACGACGTGCCAGATATTGTTGAACGTCTTTTCAATCCTTGAAAGCAGCGCAAGGGCAGCCCAGATCACGATGATCCCGCTCAAAAACTTCACCGTGCCCGTGTCGAGTCCCTCATAAAACTGCTGGACTATCCGGTCGAGGTGGTCGGTGAGCATCACCTTCTTGGCCTCTGCTCCGCTGCCGATCGAATACTCAATCTCGGTAAGTTTGAGATGGTTATAGACGAGTTGCTTGACGTCCTCTCCGATCTCGGCTGCATGCAGTGAGTTGAACAGCAGGAGGACGACGATGGCGAGCGGAACGATCCCGAAAATCGTGTAGTAGGATAACGCCGCAGCAACCTGTCCCGCCCGGTTCTTCTCCAACAGCCTGGCGCAGTGCGTCCAGAGCTTGACTTGAAAGACAACAAACCGCCCCGCTTTGCCCAACTGCACCGCGTGGCTCGATAAAAGGGCTTGTCCTATAGTCGTTCCTCTCAGTTTCGAGATAAATCTGTTGGCTACCCCCGCCCTGTTATCCGTATCTTGAGCCATAAGTCACAGCCTTAATTCTCAGGTTATTTGAGCAATCCATCGAGAAGACCCTTACCCTCTTTATCGAGAAGACCTTTGAGAGTGTTCTGGAGCAGGTTCTCGCCGAGTTTGCTCGTGTCGAACACCGGCTTATCTATCGTTCCCGTCAGCGGCAGCGATATCGTGCCTCCAAGTGTATCAGCGAGCTGCCCGCCTACGGGCACACTGATCTGCATATTCAGCCTCTTGTCCAGGCCGACGGCGCCTTTGAAATTCACCGGTGTGCCGCCAATATCGATCTGCATATTGTCGTAGCGAACGAAACCATCTTTGACGACGAAGTTGGTCGGATGCACGGTGGCAAGGGCGCGATCGCCCCCTAATCCAATCAGAGAGAACAGCATTGCGAACAGCCCGCCGGATTGCGTCGGTTTGATGGTAAGATTGTCCATTCCAAGCGTGGCGAGAATCTCCATATCGTTGCGACGTTTGGAGTCCAAAGGTATCAGCAGCTTCTCGGCGCTGAGATTCAGACGCCCACCGAGGCCGATAACATCCTTGAACAACGGGTTGACGTAGGCAAGTACGCCCCTGAACTCATAGCTTAAAGTCTCATCGATTTGAAGGTTCTCAACTGAGACCGCCTGCGGTATGCTGATGACGGGCGAGGGGCCTCTGAAATCGGCGTTCGCGGCGAAGGCAATCTGACCATTGTTTGCAGCGATTTTGAAGGGATCGATTGTCAGCAGGCCTTTATCGAACTGCGCCTTGATATCCGCCGGTCCAAGGCTAAGGCCGCGGTAGTCGGCCTTATCGAAGCCAAACGCGCACTTGTTCGTGCTCAGATTCGCCAGAAGCCTGTTCGGATCATCCGCCGGATACCGGCTCGCAAACTCCACGGATGTTCTTCGTTTTCCTTGAAGCTTGACATTCTGCGAGAGATAGCCGGAGACCATATCTCCGACGACGGCGGCATCATATCCGAGATCGGCTTTGCCCTTCAGCAGGGACTGCCCGTCTTTGCTCACGTTGGCTAAGTCGAGGTCAACTTCTATGGCGTCGCTGAACATCCTTGCCTTGACCGCATACTGCTTTTCCGTCGTATTGAGCAGCGCATCGCCGACAAGCGAGACTTCCGATTGCTTGAAAGGCTTCTGCCCGGCAGAGCCGTACTCGATGTTCCTGATCTTCGTGTTCTGAGTCGAGACCTTGTACGTGTCTTTCTGCGACGTGATATCGACTTGCGCCTCGGCGATGCCTCCCAGCACCTTATCCTCGCCAAGCGAGCCGAACACCACGGCGAACGGGCGCAGCTTGCCAAGATCAATGCCGCTGGCGTTTACGCCCAGCTTCATTGCCTTCTTGGCCTCTGCGCCTAACGGGATAACGCCGTCCTTGATATCGACCTTCCCGAATGATGCGTCCGCCTTCAAAGTGTTAAGAGCAAGGATGTTCTGCTCCTGGTCGATTTCAAGACCGAAGTTCAGCATTGCTTTCGGCTCGGAGGCTGTGACATTTTTCGGCGAGCTGATCGCAACATTCATAACCTGCGCGGCGCCGTTGACTGTAATGTGATTCGGCTCGATTACAATCTGCCCGGTCTCGACCGCGCGCCCCGCAAGCTTGTATCCCCCCAAATCGATGAACTGCCCCAGCTCCGCCTGAAGCTTGGCCAGGTCCATATCCGCATCGCACCGAATATCTTTCATAGTGCCGCTGGCCTTGATATTCGCAAATGACGACGTCACGCCGACCTGGTCGAACTTCACCGTATCCTTGTCCTCCGACAAGACCACACGCGCCTGGACGGGCTGGGAAAAGGCAACCGGCTTGCCTGAAACAGTGCCTTTCAACCCGGTCAAATCCGCGCCGGCCTTGATCTGCTTCTTGCCGGCCTCTGTGATCGTTTGAATCTCTCCGGTGACTTTGCCCGACGTTATTTCGGTCCCTTCTTTAAGCCCCAGCGTGTTCGGCATCAAAGACGCAACCGCGGGAAGGTCACAATCGAAGCTGCCCACGAGGTCGGACCGCCAGAGAGATTTGAAATTGTCTTCGCCCGCCAAATCGGTAGGCACCGAACCCGATAGACTCAGCGACGCCCAGTCGGTCTTCAGCTTGAGGCTTTCGATGTTGATTGACTTATCTTTCGTGGTGACCTTCACGTCGGCGTCGAGGACTTTGGTCTGGAATCTGTCGCCTTTGAGCTGCGGCGCCGCCACGTCCAGCCCGCTGCCGGTAACCTTCCCGGTAACGTTGGCCAGTTGTCCGTCTTTGATTTCGCTCATCAGATCCGCCGAGAGTCTGCCCTTAGTCTTGACCTCCGTGCCGCTCAGTGCTATCAACGGCTCGATGGATTCGAGGTCCAAATCCTTCACCTTCACCGTCAGGCTCCCCGTGGCCCCTTCGAGCGTCCAGCCTTTTCCTTTCTTGGGCTTGACCGGAGTGATATCAGCAGCCGCGTGGATCTTCGACTCGCCCGCCTTTGCCACCAGCGTCGTATCAAGCTCCAGCGTTGAGGTCTTGCCGGGCAGACGCAGGCCTATTTTGGAATTAATGTTTGAAAGCTCGGCGGTCCGGGCATGGGTGTCGGTCACTTTCACGCTGCCGTCGTTGATAACCACGTCGGTGACAAGCGCGATGCCCGCCGCCTCCGCCGGAACCGGACCCGGTTGAGGGGCGGCAGACGCGGGCTTGTCTTTCAGATTAATTTCGACCCTGGGCTCGTCGATGGTCGTTGTGCCGAAAGAAAGGTTGCCTCCGATCAGCTTGGCGTAGTGCGGCCTGGTGTGAATCTTTTTGACCTTCACCGACACTTGCCCGGCGCTGTCGTCAAAGGACAGGTCTTCAACCCTGACGCCTTTCAACCACCCCACCGACAAATCGGCAAAATCGGTGTGCCCGGCAACGCTCTGGTTGATCTTCGCCAGGAGATACTTCCTGAATCCCCCCGAGGACGCCACCACCGGAGCGCCCAGGAATACGACCACCAACACCAGCAGTAATCCCGCCAGCGACCATTTGACAATTCTTCTTGCCCGCGACTTTCTCACGGGTGTATTTTTGGTTCTGTTCTGAGCATTCATAACTCTTGATCCACAAAAATAGCCGGCAATACTTGACCCGCGCACCTTTTTCCGTGCAAGGGCCTACGCTAACCAGGTAAGTATAAAATGGTGCGCCCGGCGGGGGCAACAGCAAAACATCCGCTGACCGCCGTCCCTGACGCTGTCACACGCAGCCTTCGTTCCGCAGACAAGACTACGTATGGCGCAGGCTCACTGGAGCATTATCTCGTCCGCTTTGTGCTTTACGACCTCATCGACCTTGTCGCTATATATTTTAGTCTTGTCATCGACCTGTTTCTTGCCGTGATCAAGGTCATCTTCGGTGATTACCTTGTCTTTTTCCTGCTTCTCGAGATGCTTGATCGCGTCTCTTCTGATATTCCTTATGTTCACTTTGACCTGTTCGCCGGCCTGTTTGGCCTGAAGCACAAGCTGCTTTCTTCGCTCTCCGCTCAGGGGTGGAATATTCAGTCTGACGATCTTCCCGTCGATAACCGGCGCGATGCTGAGGTCGCTGGCCTTAATGGCCTTTTCGATCTCCTTAACCGAGCTTGGATCGAAAGGCTTGATGACTATCATATCGAATTGCGGCGTAGCCAGAGTCGCCATCTGCTTTAGCGGCGTCGGCGTCCCGTAGAAATCAGCCTTTATGTTCTCCACCAGGGCCGTCGAGGCCCTGCCGCTTCTGAGGGTCTTCAAATCGTCGTGCAGGGCGTCCAGAGCCTTCTTCATCTTATCTTCTGTTTGTGAGACAACTTCTTTCGTTGGCATATTCAATCTCCGCAATCAACAGATCAAAGTCCCGACCTTTCGGCCGCAGAGAGCGTCGGTAATGTTGCCGATCTTAAAAATATTCAGAACAATCACCGGGATATTATTCTCCCGACAAAGGCTAACCGCCGAATGGTCCATTATTCGAAGGTTCTTATTTATCAGGTCTTCATACGACAGCTTATCGAAGAGCTTCGCATCCGGATGCTTCTCAGGGTCGTCGCTGTAAACGCCGTCCACCTTTGTCGCCTTTATCAGCACATCCGCTTCAAGCTCAGACGCCCTCAGGGCCGCGCAGGTGTCGGTTGTGAAGAAGGGATTGCCCGTGCCCCCGGCCAGAATCGCTACCCGCCCGTTCTCTAAGTGCCCCAGAGCCTTTCTGCGGATAAACGGCTCGCACAAGGCGTTGACCTCGATCGCGCTGAGGACCCGCGTCGGCTGGCCAAGCTTCTCAAGCGTCTCCTGCAGTGCGCAGGCGTTGATGATCGTGGCCAGCATACCCATGTAGTCCGCCGTGTTTCTCGGTATGCGGGACCTTTGCGAAAAGGTCGCGCCTCGGATAAAATTGCCCGCTCCGACGACGACTGCCACCTGAGGCCCAAGCCTGCACAACTGAAAAACCCGCTCCCCAAGGGACTCCAGCGCCGACCCCTCAATTCCAAAACCGCCCGGTGTGCAAAAACTCTCGCCTGAAACCTTTAACAGAACGCGTTTGTACTTGCTCTCGGCCATAAGTTACGTCCTTGCTGTGCCGAATCCCAAAGTTGAGAGTGACTAAAGTGCCTGAAATTAAAAGTGCCTAAAGTTGGGGATTTCATTCACCTTAGCTCACTTTAGCTTCACTTTAGGCCGGATACTGACTCGCAAACTTATTCTCATCCCACTTCAAAGCGGACGAATTCCTTGATTGCGGCCTTGCCCCCGGCTTGCCCGGCAACGTCGCTGAGCAATTCGCCCACGGATTTGCTGTCGTCCTTCACAAACGGCTGCTCGAGGAGACAATTCTCGGCGAAAAACTTACCGATCTTGCCTTCGACAATCTTCTCAACAATCTGAGGCGGCTTATTCTTTACCTGCTCGGCGAAGATGCCCTTCTCACGCTCGATAGTCGCGGCGTCAATACCATTCCTATCCAGAGCCAAAGGTTTTGTCGCCGTAATATGCATCGCAATATCCGCCGCCGTCTGTTTGATATTCTTAGCCCCGGCAACCTTGTCGTCGCTCGTCTCGATGAGCACCATCGTCCCCACCTTCCCGTTGAAGTGGACATAAGTTCCTATCAACCCGGACCCGCCGAGTGAAAATCGCTGAAAATCGCCGACCTGTATCTTCTCGCCCGTCTTGCTGACCGTCTCGGTAAGCACGTCGGAGAACTTCTTGCCGTCGAGTTCGGTCTCCATAACGCTCGCGGCGTCCTTGTCGGCGGAGCACGCCTCGGCGTAATCGAGCAGTTTCTCCGCCGTCGCAACGAAATCGTCGCTCTTGGCTACGAAATCGGTCTCGCAGCAAAGGCTCGCAAGGACGGCGCTCCTGCCGCCAGGGACGGTGCGGCAGACAACCAGACCCTCAGTTGTCTCTCGCTCGGCCCGCTTCGACAACGTCGAGAGCCCCTTCTTCCTCAGAAGGTCTATGGCCTTCTCAAAGTCCCCGTTGCTTTCCGCAAGGGCCTTCTTACAGTCCATCATTCCCTGTCCACTCATCTTTCTGAGCTTCATCACCGTGGAAGCTAAGATTTCCGACATTCGGTTGACTCCTATCTTAAATTCCCTGCTTGCTGTATATTGATTACGTCCCCGGGTTTTCTTGTTCGGACACGCTTTCAGCGGGCCTCGGCTCCGAACTGGAGACAGCTTTCTGCTCAACAGAGGCAACGGCATCAACCTGCACAGTGCCTTCTGCTGGTCCACTGTCGGCCGAGGCCTGCGCCGACGCTGCGGCTCGCCCCGCCGCAGTCCTCCTCGATGGACGCGCCTTTCTCGGATGGGGCTGCGAAGGCTCCCGACGTGCGGATACCATCGTCTTGCCGATCGCCACCGCGTCGGCAAGCTCCCTCAGTATCAGATCGACGGCCCTGATGGAATCGTCGTTGGCCGGAATCGCGACATCGACCATATCCGGGTCGGAGTCGGTGTCAAGCAAGGCCACTGTTGCAATGCCGAGCTTCCTCGCTTCTCTCAGCGCCAAAGCCTCCTTGCGAGCGTCCACCGCAACAACCGCTCCGGGCAAACGAGTCATCTCTCGCACGCCGGAAAGGTTCGCCGTTATTCGCCGCGTCTCTCGTTTCAACCTTGACGCATGCTTCTTGCTCTCGGTTTCGAGCGATCCGTCTTCAGCCATGCCCTCGAGCTGCTGGAGCCTCTGCAGTTGCGACCGGATGGTCCGAAAGTTTGTGAGCGTCCCGCCCAGCCAACGGTGCGAGACATAGTGCATTCCGCACCTCTGAGCGGCCCCCTCCACCGCCTTCTGGGCCTGCCGCTTGGTCCCCACAAAAACCACGTCCTTGCCGGATGAGACGATTTCGACAAGGAGTTTCTTCGCTATCAGCAGATTCCTCAGGGTCTTCTTCACGTCTATGATATGAATATTGCCGCGCTTAGCAAAAATGAAGGGTGCCATTTTCGGGTTCCATCGACTGACCCCGTGCCCAAAATGCACCCCTGCGTTAATCAGTTCACGAGCAAGCTCTTTAGCCACAAAAATCCTCCAAACGAATTTATAAACTTCAGTTTTCCGGCCACCTTGGGACGGTTAAACTCTTATGATTACCCCAAATCGGGTAATGTGTCAAGAATTTTTAGGGGAAGATTTTTGGCCAAATTCGGGAATATTCTGACGTTCCCTGTGGGAAAAACGTCGTTTTTCAGCGTTTCGCGCAATAAAAACGTCACAACAGAAGGGGCAAAACCGCGAAAACCGGCCTAATACCATACCGTGATTATTATATTGGGCTCTGTCTTCTTAGCCTGTATCTCGCCCGTAACCACGTTCGTAAGCTTTATTGAGATGCCGGGATTCTCTTTCAGCCAATTGCATATCTGCTCATCAAGAAACTCTACAGCCCCGGGGTGCAGCTTCGTAAAGAAGGTCTTCACTCCTGAGATTCGGTCCGACGAGATTACCCTTGCGACCGGCTTTCTTACAGGCATTCCAGGCGTCTGCACTTGCGCCGCTGCGGCGGGAGGCGGGCTTGGCGCACGCATGGCGCCCGCAGAGGGTACCGCGGCGGGAGGCGGGCTGGCCGCGCGAACCCCGCCCGCAAGCGGCGCCGGACCGCCCAAATTCAAAGGCGCATGCGAAACATTTGCCCTGCTCGGTGCGACATTGGCCGGAGGAATAGGCTTGTCGAAGTCCTCAAGGGGAATGGGCTTGTCGGGATCGTCCTTCACCGGAATGGGGCGATCAAGGTTAGGAACAGCAGGATTCTTAAAGTTAGGGTTATCCATGGTTGTTTTCTCCCGTAGAAATCAATATTGCGCGCACGCTCGACGGCTTTCCATCCCTAACGCGCACCTTACAGGCTCAATACGGACAGGACCAGGCTCAAAAAAAGTCTTGACTTTGGGTCTTCGCTCTCCGGCTTAGTCTGGCCGGCTTCACCATGCGTCTTCGCTACAACTGTAGGTTCCTCGCCGCCGCCCTTCACACTCTTGGTTTCGCCTTTTTCAATAGCGGCAGGTGTGCTGTTCCGTACAGGTTCGGGATTCTTCTTGGCGACTGCCGCATTGCCATCATCTGCAGGATTAACCGGCCCCGGCTTGTTGGGGTCATCGTTCGCTCCCTCTGCTGCCGGTGAATTGCCGATAATCTTCTCCGCCTCGGCAACCGCCCGATCGGCGGCCTGCGCCTTGGCCTGGGCTTCGGTCTTAACGTTCAGGGCCTCCGCCGTCGCAGCCTCCGCAGCTTTGGCCTTTGCCTCAGCCTGGGTCTTGGCCTCCTCGGCCTCCTTCTTTGTCTGCGCAGCATCGGCGACGGCCTTATCCGCCGCCAGTTTCGCTTCATCTGCAGTCTTGGCCTTGGCATCCGCTTCGGCCTTGGCAGTTTCGGCAGCCTTTGCAATCGCTTCAGCATCGGCTTTGGCCTTCGCCGCCTCTTCCTTCGTCTTGGTGGCATCCGCCGCGACCTTCGCAGCTTCGGCCTGAGCAGCTTCCGCCGACTTGACCTTCGTCGCAGCGTCCGCAACGGCTTTCTCGGCCTCGGCTTTAACAGCCGCAGCATCGGCAATCGCTTTGTCGGCGGCGACCTTCGCCTCGTCGGCGGCTTTGCCCTTGGCAACAGCGTCGGCCCTTGCCGCGGCCGCTTCGGCTATCATCTTCTGCGCCTCAGCCACCATTCTTGCCGACCGCGCCTTGGCCATTTCTGTCTCGCTCTCGGCTTTTTCTACGCGATCTGCGGCCTCCCTCGTCGCGTTGCGGGCGACGGCCTTCTCCGCCTCGGCCTCCAAACGCGCCTCTTCCGCGTCCTCAAGTATCTGCCCCTCCTTTTTCTCCTTCGCCTTAGTCCCGAACGGGTCAAGCCCGGGCTCCTCATCATCTGTGGACTCGCCCTGTTTCCGCTTGACCTCTTCGACCATCTCTTCACGCGGAATGCCGCCGGTGGAGATTGTCGGCGTCAAAATGAAAATCGTCTCGACGGCCCGTTCCTCAAAATCTCTGCCTGAGAACAGAACGCCGAGCAGAGGAATATCTTTAAGCCCCGGAATGCCGCGGAAAACGTCACGCCTCTCAACTTTACGAAGACCCCCGATTACAAGGCTCTGCCCGGGCCTGATGCGGTTCTCCTTGTTATCAATTTGTTTCTTCGTGATAATAGGGACCTGCTTTACGCCCTCAGGGGTCAATTTTGAACCGAGCAGAATGCTGGTCTCCAACCCGATGTACCCGTCCCCAAAGACGTGCGGAGTGATTGTAAGCGAGTCAACCACGTCTTCATATTCGGTCCTGCGCTCGACCCACTGCGCGTTGTTGCCGCTCGTAAGATATGTCTCCTGCAGTGGCACCTTCTGGCTTGAGAGGATTTTCGCCTGCTTGCCGTTGACTACCTCAAGCGTCGGGTTCATCAGTATCTTCAGATACCCTTCGGACTCGAGCGTATCGACCATAGCCGTGAAGTTTGCGCTCGAGCTGATGTATCCGACCTTAAGCCCCATCCTCTCTCGCGCCAGCTCTCGCAGCGACGCGCCCGGGAAAGCCGCCGGTGTGTCAGGTTCCGTCACCAGCGTCTGAACGGCACTCCCGAAAGCCTGGCCTGACGGCACGGCAGAGATGCCCTCGCCGAGCAGGTCTTCAACCGCCAGCGTCGTCTCCCAGTCAAGGGTCTTGTCGGCGTAAATCTCAGAGACCAGGCACTTGATCTTGACCTGAACAGGCGGGACATCCACTTCTCGCAAAAAGTCAAGCACCGCCTCCGCGTCTTCGCGCGCCGGGCAGCGCACAATCAACTGATTCGTAGCCGGATTCGCGCTGACATTGTAGTCAACGACTCTCGTTGACTTGCCCTTCTCATCAAATAGTTGCCCCGCAAACTGTGTATTAACAATTTCCTGCATTTCCGGTGACGTGTGGTGCTGGCAGAAGTAGAATAGTTTGTATTCTTGGTTTCCGCCAACTGTTTGCTCGAGGATCTTGGGCGGCGCCTTGAAGAAATAAGGCAGAGGAACGTTCGGCTCGGACGCGGGCTCGACCTTGCGCAGCTTCTTGATTATCCTTGTCGATTCTATCCCCGCGTTGTTTGTGTTTATATAATCCGCGCACCCTCCGACCCAAAGCGCAATCATTGCACCCAAAACCACGGTCAAACAACGACCGCCACCCGAATTGTTGCTGCCAATTTTCATAATAGCATAGTGGTCTTCAAAAGCTCATCTGTATAAAGGCAGCAAAGCGTACGCCGCACGTCCATTGCAAAGGTAGAGACGGTACGTGATTTTATTATATTGCATAATTCCTTATCGTCAAGCATATTCCCCCGGAATCAAAAAAAGAAATTCATCCGATAATAAGTGCGAATGTTTATTTTTTTAGACAAAACCCGCATTTCCTGCTAATCTGCCGGGATTATGACAGCAAGATTCCCAAGAGCCGTAACCGTCGGATTTGTTTCTCTCGGATGCCCCAAAAACACCGTAGATTCCGAGCGAATGTTGGCCGAGATCGCACAAGCCGGCCTCATTATTACAAGCGAGCCTGATAATGCGGATGTCGTGGTAATCAATACCTGTGCTTTTATCGCACCGGCAAGGGCCGAATCAATCGAAATGATTACCCACGCCCTTCGCTGCAAAAAACGCCACAAGGTTAAAAAAATCATCGTGGCAGGCTGTCTTGCACAAAAGATGGGGGAGAAACTTTTTTCCGAACTCGACGGCATAGACGCCGTTATCGGGCTGGACAAGCGAGATTCTATCGTCCGAGTAAT
>Ga0315277_10006533_pt1 | contig 15233 bp, 13 predicted proteins | sample YL17G05_15_MG_FD_203695 | JGI IMG/M metagenome (GOLD analysis project Ga0315277, IMG submission 203695) | Sediment microbial communities from Yellowstone Lake, YNP, Wyoming, USA - YL17G05_15 | ecosystem: Environmental > Aquatic > Freshwater > Lake > Sediment | place: USA: Wyoming | collected...
CTGCGTCGATTGCGTGCAGGTGGCGCACTCGGCCGCGCGCGAGGAACGCCGGCGGACGCGCCGGCCGCGGACGGCGCTCGGCCGAATCCCCACGCCGCGCGAGATCAAGGACTTCCTCGACCTTTACGTCATCGGCCAGGAACACGCGAAGAAGGCCGTCTCGGTCGCGGTGCACAACCATTACAAGCGTCTGAGCATAGCGGAGACGGGCGACGACGAGGTGGAGGTGGAGAAGTCGAACCTCCTGTTGATCGGGCCGACGGGGTGCGGGAAGACGCTGATTGCGAGGAGCCTGGCGCACATCCTGAACGTTCCGTTCGCCATCGGCGATGCGACGACCCTGACAGAAGCGGGCTATGTCGGCGAGGACGTCGAGAACCTGCTGCTGAAACTGCTGCAGGCGGCGGACTACGACCTGGAGGCCGCCCAGCAGGGCATCATCTACATCGACGAGATCGACAAGATCGGCCGGACGATGCAGAACGTCTCGATCACGCGCGACGTCTCGGGCGAAGGTGTGCAGCAGGCGCTGCTGAAGATGCTCGAGGGGACGATCGCAAACATCCCGCCCCAGGGCGGCCGCAAACATCCCGAGCAGCAGTACATCCAGATGGACACGACGCACATCCTGTTCATCTGCGGCGGGACGTTCGAGCGGCTGGAGGAGATCACCGCGCGGCGAATCGGGCACTCGACGATCGGGTTCCAGGAAGGCCAGCACCGCACCGGCGACCGGCTGGAGCGGCAACGGGAAGTGCTGGACCAGGTGATCCCGGAAGACCTGATTGCGTTCGGGATGATTCCGGAGATGGTGGGCCGGCTGCCGATCATCACGCCGCTGATGCCGCTCGACGAGAACGCGCTGTGCAGCATCCTGACGGAGCCGAAGAACGCCCTCGTGAAACAGTACCAGAAGTTCTTCGAGATGGAGGAGGCGGAACTGGCGTTCACGGACGAGGCACTGCGGGAGATCGCCCGGCAGGCGATGAAGCGCAATACCGGCGCGCGGGCCCTGAGGGCGATCATCGAGAACCTGATGCTCGACTCGATGTTCGAGTTGCCGAACCGGCCGAAAGGCTTCCGCTACACGGTGACCGAGGCGGTCGTGCGCGGCGAAGTGCCGCTCCTCGCCCAGGCCGAACCGCTCCGCGAAAGCGCGTAAGACACCCTCCCCACGGGATACGGTTCCCCGCAATTCACTCGCTGAGCCGCAAGCGGACAACACGCGCCAGAGTGCAGGCGGCTTGCTTGCCCTCCGAAGCCTCGGCGAAGGAAGCCGCTTAGAAACTGTTTCATAACCCGTTTCTGGCGCCCCGCCCCCCATGCAGGTGCCACGCTTTCGCTCGCCGAAAGCGTGCGGCTCATGCTTTCGCAAGCGAAAGCATGGCACCCCTCCAAGGGTCTGAAACAGTTTCTTGGCGGCCATCAGGAGAGGTCAATCGCCACAGCCTCTTCGTCGCAATCGGGGAACTTGGGGCACTTGATGCAGTCGGCCCAAATCTTGTGGGGCAGGGTTTCCTTGGCGACGGGCACGAAGCCGAGGCGCTTGAAAAAGGCGGGATTGTTCGTCAGGGCGAAAACGCGCTGGATGCCGAGGCGCCGGGCCTCGGCGAGGCACGCCTCTATCAATCGGCCGCCGATGCCTTTGCGCTGAAACTCTTCGGCAACGGCGAGGCTGCGGATCTCGCCGAGGTTTTCCCAGGCGATGACGAGCGCACCGCAACCGACGACGCGGGCGGCGGCGACGGCCACCTGGTAGTCGCGCAGGGAATCGTAGAGTTCGGCCCGGCTGCGCGGGAGCATGGAATCGCGCCGGGCGAACTCGGTGATGAGGGCGTGGATCGCCTCGATGTCGCGCATGCAGGCCTTGCGGACGGCGATTTTCGGCGGCGCCGGCTTCCTGATCTTCTTCATGGCGGGCTATCGTAGTCGCGTGCGGCGTCGGGGTCAAGCACGACTCGCCGAGGCCTACTTCGAGGGCGCGGAGGGTTTCAGGACGGCATCGGCACTCTCGATGGCCTCCTGGACATCGGCTGCACCGACCGATATCGCAAAGCGAAGGGGCGGACGCAGAACTTGTTCCTTGCCCGCCGTCTCCGTCGTCACCGGCTTGAGGGCGCGCACAAGGAGGCGAACCTCCGCCGATTTGCCCGCCGAAATCTTCAGCGCGACGGGCTCCGCCGCGTAACTTTCGGCCGACGCGTCCGCGACGCGAACCGTGACGGCGGTCTCAGGCCCAAGACCAGAGAGGTCCACCTTCAGGACGGCGGCAACAGGAGCGCTGCCGCTCGGCAGCGTGACGAGCACCGGCGGGCCCAGGCGCGCCGACGCTTGGGCAAGGATCGCCGCCTCCATGGGCCGGGCCTGGGCCAGGTAGGCCTCGTCGTACCGGCCGTCCTTTTTCGAGACGGTGAAGGCATCGAGTTCCCGGCCCTCATCGGTGAAGGCCTGCATGGAGAGTCGTTCGGCGTCCACGGTAAAGACGCAGTAGTGGTGGACCTCGGCGGTGGCGGCGAGGACCGGATGTTGCTGGACGTCGTAGAGTCCCGCCCCGCCGCCGCCCGTGGTGATGAAGGTGATGGGCCGGGCGCCGGGAACGCCCGCCCGGCGGAGGGGCCGGAACCGCTCGTAGAGGTGGGAGTGGCCGGTCAGGACAACGTCCACACCGTATTTCTCGAACAGGGGCAGAAAGGTCGTGCGGCCGGCGGCGGACCGGTGGCCTCCGAGGTTGAACGTCGGCTCGTGATAGACCGCGATCTTCCAGGGCGCGGTCGAGCCGGCGAGATCCTTTTCGAGCCAATCGAGAACGGCTTTGCCTTCCTCGTAGGAATCGAGGACGACGACGTGGACGGGTTCATAGTCGAAAGAGTACCACGTCCTGCCCCCGGGCATGTCGAAGAGGCGAAGGATGCCGGCGGCCTTGCCATCGTGGTTTCCTCGGGCGATGAAGATCGGCACATGGTCCAGAAGATCGGCGAGGGGCGCGAAGAACTCGGGACCCCAGGCCTGATACACGTTGCCGCTGGAAACGCAGTCGCCCGTGTGCAGGATGAAGTCGGGGCTGTGGCCGTTGAAATGGCGGGCGACGGCGCGATGGGCCTCGGGATTGGACCGCGAATCGCCGTAGACGATGAAGGTGACGCGTTCGGCCTTCGCGGGCCACGTGCGGAATATCCTCGGCTCGGAGGCGACGGCGCCTTTGCCCTCGACGCTATTCTCCACCCAGTATCGGTACTCGGTGTTCGGCGCCAGATTCTCGAGCCGCGCGCGGTAGAGGTAGAAAGCCGGAGCGGGCGTGCCGGGGCTCCTCGGGGTCCCATCCATCACGACCTTCTCGTGGAGTTTGCCCGCGGCGGCCTGGACGGGTCCGCGGTATCCCTCGGCGGCCGGGCAGAAGCGGACGACGGCGTCGCCGGGCTCGTCGGTTTCCCACTGGACTGTGACGGCCCTGGGCGACGGGTTCTGAAGGTACGGGCCCTTGGTGATCGCGGCGCGCACCGGCAAGGTGAGGCCAACGAGCAAGAACGCGCCGAGAAGTATTGTCCTCATGGGGTAAAGTCGTCGCATCCTGTTCCTTTCCTCAGGTTTGGCTGTGACAGGTTTTGCCGCCAATTATACGAAGGCGTCGCCCAAAAGACGAGCGAACCGGCCCACGAGGCCTGGTGGTCCGACCCCCCCTTTCGTGTGGGAAAGCGCTGTAAGTGATTGAAAATGGGCCGGTTAGGTATTCCTCGGACGTCCGAAAAACCTTTCTTCCCCCGCATATTCGTCGACTGGGGTTCGGCTTGTTCCGATGGGGGTAGGCGGGGACGGGACGTGGCACAGGACGCCGCCTCGGGGGCCGAGCGCTCCATCGCTCGGCTACCGGCCTCGCAGGTAAAACGGCGCGAGCGCCGGCGCAAGGCCCTTGTAGGACTCATAAAGACCTGCGTAGGCGCTGGCCGCGCGGGACGGTTCGACGCGCGTCTCGCCGAAGTCGATTTCGTCGCGCGCCTCGTCAATCGAAGCATAAACGCCGGCGCCGACGAGAGCAACGATCGCGGCCCCCAGGGCGGTGGCTTCCGTCTCGGCGGGGACGACGACCGGCAGGCCCGTGACGTCGGCGCGGATCTGGTTCCAGAGACGATTCTTCGCACCGCCGCCGACCACACGGAGGGCCTCGGGCTCGATGCCGGCCGCGGCCTTGAAGACGGCCAGGGCGTCCTTCAGTTGAAAGGCAAGGCCCTCGAGGGCAGCACGGTACACTTGCGCGCGGGTCGTATTAAGCGTCAGGCCCAGGAGCGTCCCTTTTGTGCCGTAGCGCTGGTTCGGTCCGGTGCCGGCGAACGAGGGCAAGAGGACGACGCCGCCCGAGCCGGCCGATTCCTCCGACGCTTCGCCGATCATCACGCCGTAGCGGGCCTTGCGCTGACCTATGTCGCCGTACCATCGGCCGGCGACCCATTCGAGGACGCCGGAGCCCATCATCAGGAGTTGCGGGTTCCAGCGTCCGGGCTCGGCGTCGCATTCATAGAGGAGTCCGCCCTCGAAGGAAGCGTCGTTCGGGGTGAAGCGCGAGCTGCGGGCGATCAGGATCTCCCACGTGCCGCTCGATACCACCGCCTCGCCCGGGGCGATGCCGGAGCCGATCAGGGCGAACTGCGTGTCGTGCCCCGCGGCGACGACGGGCGTGCCGACGGCAAGGCCGGTCGCCTTGGCGGCCGCTTTCGTCACCTCCCCGATGATCGAGCCCGGCTCGACCCACCGCGGGAGGAGTCGCCTGGGGAACCCGACCTCGGCCAGGAGTTCGTCTGACCAGTCGCGCTTCGCCAGATCCATGTTCATGCCGGTCGAGGCGATGGTCGGGTCGATGGAGCACCGGCCGGTGAGTTTGAGGCTCACGAGACCCGGCGTCATGAGAAAAGCGGACGCCTTCCGAAGCGCGTCCGGCGCGTTCTCGGCAAGCCACGCCATCCGGAAGAGGGTGTTAAAGTGGATGACCGGGTAGCCGGCAACGTCGAAAAGGCGCCGGCGTCCGATGCGGCGGCTGACGGCCTCGGCGATCGGCGCGGTCCGCTCGCAGCGCCAGGCGATGAGGGGATGCGTCAGCCGGCCCTTTTCGTCCACCAGCGAGCCGTCGGCGCCCCAGGTGGTGACGGTGACGGCCTTGATGGAGGGGGCCCCGATCCGTCGGACGACCTTGCGGGCGAGTCCGCCGATGATCTTCCAGAGACGCTCGAGGTCCCAGATGAACCAGTCCTTGCCGGTGCCGCGCTCGCGGATGGGCTCATTGGCCTCGCCGGCCTGGGCGAGGGTCTTGCCCGCGCTATTGATGGCGACCGCCCGGATGTTGGTGGCTCCGCAGTCGATGACGAGAACCGCCGTTTGCTTCTTCCGCATGGAGGACGTCTCCTTGAGCGTGCGGTCTTGTCCCAAGCGGTTCAATCGTCGCCCGCGGGACCGGATTGTCAAGGCAAAAGAGGGGCCGACGACGACGGTCCGGCTGGCGGCATCGACGACGAGCGGGCCGAAGAGGACGTCCCGCGCCTCGCCCGCTCGCCGACGACATGGGCGCCGTTGATGACCGCCGCGTCAATGGCCATCGGCACGCCCGGGCCTTTTCACCACCGGATGGTTACGAACGAGCCGCTGACCGGGGGATAAACCCACGTCCGCACCGATTGGTAACGGGTGACGGTGCCGTAGACCGGCCCGTAGGTGACCACCGGCCGGTGGATAACTACGGGTGTCGTAATGCCGTCATGGTAGCCGTCCGCGTATCCATCGCGGTACCCTGCCCGGTACGCCTGCCGGACCGGCGAAACCGGCACGGGCGCCTGCCGCCAGGGCAACGGCTGCGGCGCGTAAGACGCGGCCGGCGCCGTGTAGCCCACCGACCACCGCCAATGATCCGCCCGGGCTGGACTTGCCGCCAGTCCCACAACCGCAAGGACTGCCGCCAACCCAACCAATCCGCTCGTGAGGGTTTTCATGGCCCGTCTCCTTCCTTCCATGTCTCGAACCGGACTTGCTTCCTGAGGGATGGACGCAAAGGCCCGAACCTTATTCATTTTCTGAAAGTCGCCTGGCGGGCGGAGGCCGGAAGCCTACGGGTTCATCAGGCGGGTCATGAATCGCCAGTCGCATTGGATGGCGTTGTGGGGACAGATGCGCTCGCACAGGTAGCAGCGGATGCAGCGGTCGGCGAACGCCGGCCAGGGGTCGAGCGCGATGTTCTCCGTCGGGCATCGCCGGGCACACGCCCCGCAGCGCGTGCAGAGGTCGCGATTCACGCCGAGGCGCGGGAACGTCCAGTCCAGGATCGGGCGCCGGCAGAGAATCGAGAGGCGAAACGTCCGCCCGCCGACGAACGGGTACGACGCTTCGGGCGCCGGCTCGCCGGCGAGGAATTGCCGGGCCTGGTGCGCGGCACCGCGACCGAACTCCTCGGCGGCGGCGAGTTCCTCGGCATCCGGGTGGCCCCACTGGCGAAACGACTTCAGATAAATCGGGTACGTGTCGTACCCGAAACACTCGAACGACCCGAGGACGCGCGCGCCTTTCGGGCGCAGGAGGCGCCGGAGCCGCCGAAGCGTGTTCGTCGGATTCCCGCCGTGCGTGATGAAAGTGAACGCCGGCGCCAGGCCGCGCGGCGCCAGGGCCCGAGGGGCCAAGCGGCGAATCCAGGCGCGGACGTTCACCGGTTCCTTGTAATAGAATACGGGCGTGCCGAGGACGAAGAGGTCGCAGCCGCGCCATTCCTCCGGGCCGACCTTCTCGATGGGACGGACGGTGATGCGTTCGCATCCTTCATCCGCGAGGCCGCGCGCAATCGCCTCGGCCACCTGCCGCGTGTTCCCCGTCTGCGAAAAGTAAGCGACCAGTGCGTTCACGTTCGCTTCGCTTCCTCAACCCACGCCACCAAGTCGCGGAAGAACGGTTCGGGGTCGGGCTCAAACTCCAGGGTGTGGCTCGCGCCCGCGTACTCGACGATCCGGTGCCGCGGCGCGCCCGCCCCGCCTGCCCCGTTGGGGTTGGGGCCGAGGCGGGCGACCAACGCCCGCGTCGCCCGATTATCAATGATACAGTCGCGCTCGGCAAGCGCGAGGAAGACCGGCATCCGCACTTCGCCGGCCGCGCGGCGGACCATCCGGTCGAGGCGCCGGCTCTCATACAGGAACCGCGCGGTGACTTCGCGCAGGCTCAAGGGGTCTTCGGCGATGTAGCGGATGCGCTCGGGGTTCGCGGTGAAGAGGTGCGGGTCGGCCAGGGGGATCGAAAAGCGCTCCCGGTCGCGGCCGAGGGCGAGGCACTTGGCGACGCGGACCTTGGTCGCCAAGTGCACGTCCACCCGGGGAACGATGCCGGGCGCGGCGAGGATGAGGCTCTTGTAGAGGTCCGGCCTCGTAGCGGCACAGGCGACGGCGAGTTTCCCGCCCCACGAGACCCCCACGAGGTGAACCCGGGCAACGCCCGTCTCGTCGCGGGCGCGTTCGGCCGCCAAGGCGACGTCCGCCAGCCAGACTTCCGCCCGGTCCACGTGGCCGCGCTCATGCGCGGTATCCATTCCGCTCCCGCGCCGCTCGACCTGGTATACGGCGACGCCGGACTCGGCCAGGCGCCGGCTGGAGGCCTCGTACCAGCCGCTGTGGCTCTGGATGCCGTGGAGATATACGAGCGCCGCTCGCGGCCTTTCGGGGCGCCAGACGCGCATTACGAGCGGCGTGCCGTCGGCTCCCGGATAGGTGGCGTCGGTGGGTTCCATGCCCGCGCGACGGTAGCCCGGCGGTCGGCGGGAAGCAAGCCAAAAGACGTTTGCGGGGCGGCCAGGCAACGGCTACAATCCGAGCCGTGAAGGAAGGGAACCAGAGACCGAACCGCACGGATGTGGTTCGTCGCAGCCGCGCGGGAATGAACGAAGGAGGACAGGCAATGCGGACGCGACTAGGGCTGGTGTGGGTCCTGTTGGCGACGGGCGTGGCCCTGGCAGGGTGCGCCAAAGGGCCTCAACCGGTGGAACTGAAAGCGTATCCCCTGGACAACATGGAAGGCGTCATCACGCAAACGGGCGTCGAGGTGGACAAGGCCGTCTCGAGCGACGGGCGGGGAAGCCTGCGCATCACGGCCACGGAGCTGACGGTCGTACGCCTTTTTGATGCGGGCGACCTGGACGTGGAGAACGCGCGACTCATCTATCAGGCGAAGGTGCGGACGGAAAACGTCCAGGGCATCGCATCTCCGGAGACGGAAAACGTCCCGGGCATTGCATATCTGGAGATGTGGTGCCACTTCGCAAACAAGGGCGACTTCTTTTCGCGGGCCCTGAACATGGCCCTTTCGGGCACGAACGACTGGACGACCCTCCAAGCGCCCTTCTTCCTCAAGAAGGGCCAGAACCCGGACAACGTGCGATTGAACCTCGTCATTGAGGGCACCGGGACGGTGTGGATCGACGACGTGCGGCTCCTGAAGGCGCCGCTCGAGTAGGCCGCTCGCGGCCGAAGCGCCTTGTGCGTCGTCCGCGGCGGCGGACGCACCAGGCGGAATCTGGAAGCCCGTGTACGGAGGGAGCACGAAGGGGGCGCCGTGGCGGCGCAGAAGGTGATTGAACGGCTGTGGCCGGTGTCGGAGCGCCAGGCCGGCCACAGTGTGGAGAAATCAAGATGAGCCAGATCTTCCTGGCGATTCTAATCTTCATGATGATGGCGTCAGGATGGGCGGCCGCACAGACCCTCGCGGACGCCGACACCGCGGCCACTGCATCCGCTCAAAGGACAGCCGATGAGGACCTCGCCTCGTACATGGATCTCCTAGCCGGGCTCCAGTCCCGGTGGCAGCAAGCTGCCGCGCTTTTGCGCGAGGGGAAGGCCGGCGCGGCCAACACCCTGCTGGGCGAGTTCCCCTTCGACGACGTGCCGGATGGGTGGCGCCATAGGCACGAGGGGATCGCGGTGGAACTGCGGAATCGGGGGCCGTGGAATATACGGCCGGCGTCCTGGTATGCAGAAACCGAGGCCGCGGCCCTGGCGGTCGAAGCGTTCGCGAATGACATCCAGTCGGGCGCGCGTTTGACCGGCCTTCGCGAGCCTAGCCGGTACAGCCAGTGCCTTGTGGAACTCCGCCGCTATGGTGAAGCGCGGGCGGTTCTGGAAGAAACGCTTCGGTCGGAAGAGATGGCGTCTGACTGGCGGGCGTTCTTCGAAGCCCGGCTCAAGGCCCTGGCGAGTCTCCGCGACGGCGAGATGCTGCCTTTCGCCTTCTATGCAGCATATTACAACCTCGATTGCCCCCGCCTGAGTGTCTTCCTGGACGTGTGGCAGACCCCCGCGGAAGGCCCGCAGGCAAAGGAAAAGGGGCAACTGCTGGCGGCGCTCTTCCGCAAGATGCAAGATAGGCACGGTGAGAAATTGGCGCTCCTCTGGACGGCCGCGCAGGCCGGCGACGACCCGTCGGCCGCCGCCGAAGCACTCGTGGGCGCAGCCAACGGCGACTACGAGGCCAAGCGGATCGACGAGGCCATCGCACGTTGGCGGGCCGTCGAGACGCAGTACCCGAACACATCGGCTTGGGGCAAGGCCGTCTTCAACATCGGCTTGGCCCTCAAGGACCAGGGCCGCTACCGCGAGGCCATCGCCCAGTTCTCCAAGATGTTCGCCGCCCAGGTGGACGACCGCGAGCCGGGCGGCAGCATCATGGAGGCCTACCGGAACTACCGCGCGAATGCCCAGTGGGAGATCGGCCACTGCTTCTTCGCCCTAGGCGATTACGGAGCGGCCCTCGACGCCTACCGCACGACGCAGGAGAAGTACCCGTTCCAGTCCTGGTGCGGCACGTGCCAGGCCGGCTTCGAGTACGACTACGCCTTTCGCCAGGGGCTGTGTCACGACTGGCTGGGCGAAACGCGCGAGGCGCTGAAGCACTACTACCGGGCCGCCTTCTCGTTAGACGGTTCCGAGACCGCTGTTGTCCGGCGGATCGCCGACCTTTACGAGGGCGCCGGGAAACTTGAGGTGCTCCAGCACCTTCTCGACGAGACGGATCGCTACACCATCATCCGCTGGAAGCGTGAGGCCGGCAAGGAGGCTAAGGAAATTGACCCGAAGGTGCTGGAGCGCTTGCGGCCGACGCGCACGATACGCCGACTCCTGGAGATCCGCGACCTAGCACGGCGAGGCGAGACGGAGCGACTCGTTGCGCTCCTTAGGGTCACCCGGACCGTCGCCTCGCCGGGCAAAGCGCACACCCGCCGCTCCGAGTGGGAAGCCGCCGAGGCCGCGCGGCTTCTTGCGCAGCAGCCCGATAAGGCCGTCCCCCTCCTCAAAGCGCGACTCCTGAAGCCCCGCGACAACAACACGAAGTGGATCTTCTGGGCGTTGGGTCTTTGCGGCACGGACAAGGCGCTAGAGGCCCTGCGGGCGCTCGCTTCCGACCCGTACGTGCAGCGCGATGTGGTCTGCGCCATAGCCGCCGGCGGGGAGAACGGCCGGCGGGCCCTCGAGGAACTCGAAAAGGCTGGCGTCGCCGTCCAGTACATCGCCCAGTATCGCGAGGGCACGTTAGTCGAGCCGGACGTGGAGTTCCCGCCCATGCCTGAAGATGCCAAGGTTCCCGAGCGGCTGGCCGAACTCGAGGACGAAGTCGCCCGGGGCGAAAGAGCGAGCCACATCGGCGTGGGCGTTGCACTACTCGCCGCCGTCAGCCTCCTGCTGCTCTTCCTGATTCGCCGTTCACGAAAAAAGAAAAACGCTAGGACGCCCATCCAACCCGCGTCGCCGCCCGAGCAGCAGGCGCCGCTGGCACCACCCCTGCCGTGACGGCGAGGCGCGTCCCCTTTTGCATTGCCCCTGCCGGGCTCCTCTGCTAAATTGCCCGACCGATAAAGGAGACCGGGCATGATTCGAGGCAAGGCGCACGTTTTCGGCGACGACGTCAACACCGACGAGATCCTCCCGGCGCGGTACCTGAACACGACGGACCCGGCGGAGTTGGCGAGGCACTGTATGGAGGACACCGACCCCGAGTTCGCAGGCAAGGTGCGGCCGGGCGACATTCTTGTGGCGGGCGAGAATTTCGGTTGCGGCTCGAGCCGGGAGCACGCCCCCATCGCGATCAAGGCGGCCGGGGCGGCGTGCGTCGTGGCGAAGAGTTTCGCCCGCATCTTTTTCCGCAACGCCATCAACATCGGCCTCGCGATCGTCACGTGCCCCGAAGCGGCGGTGGACGCGAGCGCGGGCGACGAGATGGAGATCGACCTTGCGGCCGGACGCCTCAGGAACCGGACGACCGGCCACGCGTTCACCTTCCCGCCGTTCACGAAGGAAATTCAGGCCATCATCCGGGCGGGCGGCCTGATGCCGTTCGTCAAGGCCCAGATGAAGTCGCGTTAGGACTTTGCGCGGCGGGGTTCGCCGCCCAGTTTACTGGGCGCTGTCCGTTCACGGCAAGCGCGGGGCAAGCCCCGCGGCGAACCCCACTGCCACAAAATGCTGGCGCAACCCCGCGTTGCCGCCCGGGTGGATTTCGGTTGAAAAAAGGCGGCGCGACGGTATCATCGGCAGGCGGAGAATCGCCAGAAGGGGAGTCCGTGATGCGAAGTGCTTACACGATAGGGATGGGAGTGCTCGTCCTCGTCCTGGTCGGGCCGGGCGGATGTGCAGGCGGCGGGGAAGGCGCCGCGCCGGACCAACAGGCGAAGGCCGAGGCCGACAGGTTCCAGCGTCCGCGCCAGTTGCTCCCGGACGTGGAACCGCTCCCGCCGACCGGCGCCCTAGGCGGAGTGGGCGCACCGGCGGCGCCGGCTGCACCGGCGGCACCCGCCGCACCCGAGCCAATGCCGGCCGCACCCGAGCCAACGCCGGCTGTGCCCGAGGCAACGCCGGCCGCACCCGAGCCAACGCCGGCCGCACCCGAGCCAACGCCGGCCGCGCCCGAGCCAACGCCGGCCGCACCCGAGCCAACGCCAGCTGCGCCCGAGGCACCCGCCGCACCCGAGCCAACGCCAGCTGCACCTGAGCCAACGCCAGCCGCACCCGAGGCACCCGCCGCCCCCGAGCCAACGCCGGCCGCCCCGGAGTCAACGCCGGCCGCGCCCGAGGAAACGCCGGCTGCGCCGACGGCCCCGGTCGATTGAGAAACAGCCTTTCAAGGAAACGTTCTAGCCGCGCCGAACATTCACTCGGCAGTCAAGGCAGCGATGGGGGAGGTATGATATGAAAATGCAAGAGATCCGGGCCCGGGCCAAAGCCCTGGGCATCAACAGCCTCCGCAAGGGCAAGGAAACCCTCATCCGCGAGATCCAGAAGGCCGAGGGCAACCGCGATTGCTTCAACCGCGGCGAAAGCCAGACCTGCGGGCAGTTGGCCTGCGCCTGGCGAAGCGACTGCAGGTAGGCCCCGAGCCGCTCACGCGCCACTCGAAGGAGGCCCCGTTGGCCGACTCCTCCCATGCGGGTCCCCATCCGGATCCGTCGGAACCGCCGGCCAGCGGCCTTGTCCGCGTCCATAGCGTCCAGGAAGAATATTTTCACCTGATGGTGCGCGCGTGCGCGTGCGGCGGCCCATGGTTCTCGCACGAACAGGCGGTCGAACGCCCAGGTGAACGGCTCGTCCACCACGTGACGGCCCGGTGCGTCCAGTGCGGCAAGGAGCAGACCTTTCACTTCGCGCTCCCTGGAGAAACGAAACTCGACCACCCCGCTCCGATCCGTGAGATCAACCCGACGAACAATTCTTCCGAGGCCGTCGACGCCGCCGAGTGGATGGACCTGGCTCGATTCTACCTCGAGCGGATCGAACGGCTGAAGAGCCCGACCGAGCGGGTCCAGTCGCTCCTGGACGCCCGCGGGTGCCTGGAGGAGGCGCTCAAGTTCTACGGGCCGGACGACGACGGCGGCCCCCCGCCGGGAGCCCTTTGGTCGGATGTGAGCCGCCGCAAGGTCGCCGGACACCCCGACGCCTACCGGCGCGAGGCCTTGGAAACAATGCTCGCGAAGATGCCGACGACCGAGCGTCTTCGGCAAGCGGACGGGCCGGATCAGCGCGAGTTCCGCAAGGCCCTCAAGGAAACCGCGCGCCGCGGCGTCGGCCGGCGCTGGTGGAAGTTCTGGAAACGCGGAAGCAACTAATGCCGCGTTCTTTCACCGCACTGTGGAATCAGGCCTCGAACAGGGCTCGCGACGGGTCGAGGCCGAGCGATTTCAACCGCTCCGTCAAGAGGTGGATGTAGTCGGCGCTGAGGAGTTCGGCGTCGGCCAGGCCGAGGGCCTCGAGCCCTGCCCGCACAGACCGTTCGGTCGGCCCTTCGACTTCGACGAACCATCCGAGGTACGGGAGTTCGTCGAGCGCGACCTCGCACTCGCCGACGCGCCAGACGGAGCGCCGCTTCTGGTATCGGAAGGTTTCCCGCAGGCCCATCGCCTGGAAGATGTCGGCCAGTCCCGGCGCGCCGGGCGTCGCCTCGGCGAAGCCGGGCTTTGCCCTGGCGGAGCCGGGAGCGACCTGGACTTCGACCTCGATTTCCTCGCGCTTCTTCAGTTCGCCCTCCGCGCGCGGGCCTTTGTAGGTGAGCGTCGCGCGGAGCGGTTCGCCGCCGCCGGCCGGGCGCTCCTCGCGAACGCGCAGGGCGGCGCCGCGCCGGCGGAGCGTTTCCGCCGCGTCGTCGAAGAGGCGATTGTCCTCGAAGACCGTCTCGCCGCCGCTTTCGCTCCGCTCGGCCATTCGTCGGCGAAAGGCCGCCGGGTCGGCGATGCGGACCTTGGCTTCGATTTCCTCGCTCACGGCCTTTCCCCCGCGCCGGCGGCTAGACGATGCGGACGGCCTCGCCGTGCATCATCAGGATGTGCTTCCGCCACTCGGCATCGTTGCGGTCAGGATAGTCCGACCGATAGTGCACGCCGCGCGTCTCGGTCCGCAAGAAAGCCGCGTGGGCCATCAGGCGTCCGAGCGTCAGCATGTTCTGAAGTTCCCATCCGCTCGGGGCCTCGAAGACCTTGTCGAGGACGTAACTTTGCCAGAACTCGATCAGGCCCTCGGCCTCGGCGAGGTCGTCCTGGTGGCGTGCGATGCCGACGTTCCGCCACATGACGGCCCGCAGGCTGTTCCGCACGTCGCCGAGGTTCAGTTCCCCGCGGGTGGAGCGCGCGACGTCGCTCGCGATCCGTTCCGGGCCGCTGAGGCCGGCCGTTCCTCGGGCGAGTTCCTCGCCAATTCGCCGGCCGGCCAGCCGACCGAAGACCAAGCCCTCCAGGAGGCTGTTGGAGCCGAGACGGTTCGCGCCGTGCAGGCCGGTGGCGGTCACTTCGCCGCACGCATACAGGTTCTCCAGGTCCGTGCGCCCGTCGCCGTCCACCCGCACGCCGCCGATCATGTAGTGGGCGCTGGGGCGGACGGGGATGCGGTCGCGCGCGATGTCAATGTCGAACTGGTCGCACGCCTCGGCAATGCCGGGGAACCGCTGGCGGACGCCGGGCCCCAGCGACGCCAGGTCCAGGAAGACATGCGTGGCGCCGGTCTTTCGCATGTGGTCAAGGATGGCGCGGCTGACGACGTCGCGGGGCGCCAGGTCGCCCTGGGGATGGTAATCGGCCATGAAAGCCCGGCCGGCCTTGTCGACGAGGCGTCCGCCTTCGCCGCGGACCGTTTCGGAGATGAGATGCCGGCTGGCGCCGGCGATGTAGAGGGTCGTGGGATGGAACTGAACGAATTCGAGGTCCGCCAGGGTCGCGCCGGCGCGGTAGGCCATAGCGAGGCCGTCGCCGGTCGCCCCGTCGGGGTTGGTCGTCTCGCGGTACATGCGTCCGATGCCGCCGGTGGCCAGGATGGTTCGCTTCGCCCGGACGACGAAGAGGCCCTGTTTCGGATGCCGGGCCAGCACGCCGACGACGGTCCGACCGACCGACAGGAGATCGACGGCGAAGGTGTCTTCGCGCAGGTCAATGGTGTCGAACTTTCGGGCGCGGCGAAGAAGGGTGGTGGTGATTTCTTTGCCGGTCGCGTCGCCGCGCGCGTGGATGATGCGTGCGGCGGAGTGGCCACCCTCGCGCCCGGCGCTCAGGGCGCCGCCCGCGGAATCGAAGGCCGCTCCCCACTTCACGAGTTCGCGAATGCAGTCGGGAGCAGCGGCGACGACGCGGCGGACGACCTGGGGGTCCGACAGGCCGCAGCCGGCCGTCAGCGTGTCGGCGATGTGGCTCTCGATCGAATCCTCCGGAGAGACGGCCGCCGCGATCCCGCCCTGCGCGTGGTAACTGTTGGAGT
>Ga0315277_10006534_pt1 | contig 15233 bp, 10 predicted proteins | sample YL17G05_15_MG_FD_203695 | JGI IMG/M metagenome (GOLD analysis project Ga0315277, IMG submission 203695) | Sediment microbial communities from Yellowstone Lake, YNP, Wyoming, USA - YL17G05_15 | ecosystem: Environmental > Aquatic > Freshwater > Lake > Sediment | place: USA: Wyoming | collected...
CTGTGCGACGCGGTGACGCTATCGGGCGGTTTGCCCTCCTCCACCCAACGGTCGAGTGTTCCCACCTTGTCGAACACATTGGGTCCTTCCCCGCCACTGCAATGCGCCATCCCAGGTACCATGAACAGCCGGATGTTGTTCTCGGTCTTCGAGGTCCCTCCGAGCGCGTCCTGCACGCTCTGGAAATACTTCACCGTGTTAAATGGCGAGACGTTCTGATCATTCCAGCCGTGGTAGAGCAGCAGCTTGCCGCCCCGCGCGACGAATTTTTCGAGGTTAGGATCGGTGGCGTTCATGATCAGGTTTTCGGGCCGTTCGAAGCGGGCATTGTCCTTGTCGAAGTCGAACGTGCGCCAGTCCCAGGCCGGATCCTGGAACACGACATATTTCAGTTGGTCGAGGATGGGGGCGTAAGGCTCCGGTCCGCCGCCCATCACGGCCCATCCCAACTCGCTTCCCGGCGCCAGCGAGCCGAACAACTCCTTGCCGGTACGGGGATTTTTGCCGGGCCTATAGACCTTTCGCACGGCCTCCACCTGCGGCGCGGTAAGACACTCGGGATCGTCCGCATTCTTGCACGCCAGGACGCCGGGGTCGAATTTGCACCGCGTCGGGTCCTCGATCAATCCGTCCTTAAGACCGTCGATCGCATCGCAGGCTTCCAGCGCCGCCTTGTGGATCAGCGGGTACTTCTCCCTAGGGATGTAGCTGGCTGGATCCTTCAGCAGTGCATGCGCGATCCACAATGCCATGGCCGATCGATTACCGGGCGCTCCCGCTATAATGCCATCGAAGTCCTCGGGAAACATCTGCGCTTCCTTGAGCGCCTGTCGTCCGCCGGTCGAACACCCGTTCCAGTACGATCGCCGCGGCGCCTTGCCATAGAAAGCCTGGATGATGGTCTTGGCTTTGACCGTCATCTCATGTTCGGAGCGCCACGAGAAATCGGTCAGTTTTTCGGGATGCCCCAGCGCGAAACCGCCACCGCTCGTGGAATGGCCGGTATCGGTCGACGCGGTGGCGTATCCGGCCCGGACGGCTTCGCCCATGGCCCCATAGCTGATCACCCCGGCCCAACCGCCGTTGCCGACCGCCTGGAACTTCTGGTTCCAGCCGGCGGCGGGAAGCCAGACCTCAACTTTAATATCCGAATCGCTGGAAGGTGTCAGGGTCGCCGCCACACGACAGAACTCCGGAAGGCTCTTATACGCGTCGGCCCGCCCGCCGGGAGGCGAAAACGCTCCGGCGGACACGACTTGCGCCGTGGTGATCTTCGCCTCAGGAAGCGACAACGACATCAGACTCTCGCAGGACGCGGCATGCGCCGGCGCCGCCAGTGCACAAACTAAAGCCGTCCAAACCATCGCAGTGACCTTCACGGGAACCTCCACGACTCGCCGCGGCCTCCGGTCCACGCCACAGGGATGGGAACGCCGCAACACCATTGTAAGTCACGCGAGCCGGCAATGTTTTCGATTGCATCACCACCTTGACAGGAAGTCGGGTCGCCCTTATCCCGCCCTCGCTGCCAAGTTCCGAATGGCCGACTTAACCGGCCTTACGCCGAGTAGCGGATTATGCCGAGTGATTCTCTCTTCGCTGCGTTTGGCCGACATGCTGGGCACCTCGAATCGTTATGATCCGGAGGAGCTGCGCTGGTGGCTCAGGGGTCGCTTTGCGGAGTTTGGTCGTTCAACTGCCCGCCAATTGGCGATTTCCAAGATGAAAGAAACCGGATGAGTCAGAAACGGATTCAGCGGATCGAGCAGAGGATCGATCGGATCAAGAGGACACTAATGGAGACCGACCCGATGCGCCCGGGCTCGCTGACTCGCCAACACGAGGATCCCCAGCACCATGCCGGGGCCTACTGGCAGGTCAGCTATACCCGCCGGATGAAGAGCCGCACGGAGTACGTCCGCCGGGAATGGGTGACGGAGCTTCGCCGCCAGATCGCGACTCACAAGCGTTTCAAACGTCTGGTCGACCAGTGGATCGACCTGAGTCTCGAGCACTCACGGCTGACCGGGCGGATTGCGGAACTCAAGGCTACCGGATAGGCCGGAACCCCGCACTCTCAAGGCCTTCAGGGTGTGGGAAGAATCAAATGGGGAATGAGTACTCCGTCCCCGGTTTTTACAGGATCACGCCGCAAGCGATGCGGGCGCCGGCGTTGCCCGCCGGGTCGGTCTTCATGTCGTCCGCTTTCTCGTGAATCACGACGCTCGTGCCACCCTCGTGGAACAGCGAATTGGCGCCCTCGCCGGCGAGCGTCACGCCCTTGACGGTGGTCGTGAGTTTGCCCTTGCCCTTCCTACCGACCGCCAGGTTGGGCAGATCGCCGGCGTGATGGCCTTGCGGGTTCTCCATGCCGTGTTGCTTCTTCTCGGGGTTGAAGTGCCCGCCCGCGGTCTTGAAATCCGGGGCCTCGCACTTCCCGGTCTCGTGGATGTGGATGGCCCGGGCGCCCGGACTCAGGTTCAGCACCTTCACCGACATCAGAACGCCGCCGCTGGTTTCCTTGAATTTCGCGGCGCCGACCTTCTGGCCTTTCGCGTCCTTGATTTCGGCCGTCGCCTTCTTGCGCCCCTTCACTGCGCCCGCCATCGTGCCGCAAGCGGCCGCCAGCATCGCCGCAGCCGTTGCCGTGGAGAGAAACGCTCGGATTGTCATTCGCATAGCCTCCTTACTACGATGTTACCTCGTCTTCTGGCACGAGGAACTTGTCGCCCGTGTCGGCAATCCACTGGCGAAGCCGTTCGATCAACTTTCTCCGCGGGCCGCGGTGCCTCGGATGATGCGCCAGATTGACCAGTTCGTACGGGTCCTGGTTCAGGTTGAACATCACCCACGACGAATTCTCGAAGCAGGCGTACTTCCAGCCATCCCGGGTCACCAGGCCGCGGTAGGGTTTGCTGAGGTTCTGCCCGGAGCCGGGGAAGATGCACTGGAGAAATGCCGAGTCGGGCTCCCCTGCGGGAGCATCCTTCCTGATCCGGTAATGAGAGTAGTCAAAACCCTCCATCCATTCCGGCTTCCGGATCCCGCAAAGCCCGAGTGTGGTCGGGGCGATATCGACGTGGTTGACCGGAACGGGAACCCTGCCGGAGCGGCGGGTTCCGTACTGTCCGGGCTGCTCGCCGCCAATGATAAACGGAATGCGTACCGATTCTTCGTATGGCAACCGCTTGTGCTCTTCCCCGTGCGACCCCTGCATGTCGCCGTGATCGCTGAAGACCATCAGGTGGGTGTTGAAGGTCAAACCGGTCTGGTCCAGAGCGGAGCGAATCCGGCCCACGTTCCAGTCCCAGTTCTCGACCATCGCGTAATACCCCGCCAGGTCGCGCCGGGTTCTCGCCAGCACGTCGGCATTCGGGGGAACGTTCGGGCGTAACTCGAGGCGCGCGCCGTTGTAGCGGCCCATGAAGTCCGCCGGAGCGACATAGGGGTTGTGCGGCGGCTGCACGGAAAGCGCGGCGAAGAACGGCTTCGCCGGCCCGCGCTTCACCTCGTCGCCGCGCTCCTGGATGTACTTGATAAGCAGGTTCGCCAACTCGTCGGTCTCGTAGCCCGGCAGCCGGTAGTGGAATGCGTCCTTGCCCGCGCCGCCGTGTACCCAGCTATCCCACTGGCTGTTGTTGTTCTCGTAGGCCGCCCAGACGTCAAAACCCCGGCGGCGCTCGGGAGGGACGATGTGCATGGCCGCGCGGCCGGTGCGCTCGTGGAAGCCGTCCAGGTGCCACTTGCCGAAATAGGCGGTCTGATAGCCGGCTTCTTTCAGCGGCGTGGCGATGGTCTGCTGTTCGAGCGGCAGCAGGACCTCGTTGCCGGGCACGCAACGGTGCGGATAGCGGCTGGCCAGCAGCGAGCCTCGGAAGGGACAGCACAGCGGAAACCCCGACACCGCGCCGGTGAAGTTCACACCCATGTGCGACAGGTTGTCGAGGTTCGGCGTGCGCGCGTTCGGATCTCCGTTCGAGCTCAGAGCCTGCGCGCGGTGCTGATCGGCGAACAGCCAGATCACGTTCGGCTTCCCGGTCGCGGCGGATTCCCGGCGGCGCTGGGCCGCTCCCTCCGCCGCGGGAATTGCCGCCGCGCCCAGCGCCTGTGTCGAACCGCGAAGAAAGGTTCTGCGATCCATGAGTTTCCCTCCGTACAATCTTCCAGCATATGAAAACCACGCCGCGGGGTCGAGTTCTGGTACGTTAAACCACGGAGGATCCCCAATGAGATTCGCGCGGACAATGATCGTTCTTCTGGCGCTGGCGGCGGTGGCGCCCAGCCAGATCACTTCACCCGAGAAGTTCTTCGGATTCCAGCTTGGCGCCGACAGGAAGATCGCCCGCTGGGACAAGATGGTCGATTACTATCAGCTCCTGGAAAAGCAGGGCGGCGGCAAGCTCAAGGTGGTCAACATGGGTCCGAGCACCCAGGGCAACCCCTTCCTGCTGGTCATCATCTCTTCTCCGAAGAATCTCGCCAACCTGGAGCGGCTGCGGGAGGTGAACGCCAGGATCAGCGACCCGCGCGGGCTCGCCGAGCAGGAAGTCAGGAGGCTGGCCGGCGAGGGCAAGGCGGTCATCTGCCAGTCCATGAGCCTTCACGCCTCCGAGATCGGCGGGACCCAGATGGCGCCGGAGCTGGCCTACGATCTGCTCACCCGGAAGGATGAAGAGACCGGGCGAATCCTGGACAACGTGGTCTTCCTGATGGTTCCGTCCTTCAACCCGGACGGCGCGATCATGGTCGCCGACTGGTATCAGAAGACCCTGGGCACGGAGTTCGAGGGAGGGAATCTGCCCTGGCTGTACCACAAGTACGCCGGCCACGATAACAACCGGGACGCCTTTCAGACCAACCTGGTCGAGTCGCAGTACATGGCCAAGATCATGTTCCGGGATTGGGTCCCGCAGGCCTACCTCGATCACCACCACATGGGCCCTTACGGCGCGCGGATCTACCTGCCGCCTTACGCCGAGCCGGTTCGTCCGCTCGCCGATCCCCTGGTGTGGCGCGAGATGAGCTGGTACGGGGCGCACATGGCGTACAAGGAAGAAGAGGCCGGCCAATCGGGCATCCTCAACATGGCCCAGTATTCCGGATGGGGCCACTTCGGATTCCACTGGATCACCCCCTTCCACAACATCGCCGGGATGCTCACCGAGTCCGCCAGCGCGAAACTGGCGACGCCCATCTATATTCATCCCGACCAGCTCCAGGGCGGAGTCCGGAACCTGCCGGCCTACGAGACCCAAACCACCTTCCCCAATCCCTGGCCGGGCGGCTGGTGGAAGCTCCGGGACATCGTCGAGCGGCAGAAGATCTCGGCCTGGGCGCTGCTGGACCTGGCCGCTCGCAACCGCGAGACCGTGCTCTGGAACGCGTACCAGAAGGCCCGGCGGCAGACCGAACGGGGCGCCCAGGGCAAGCCCGCCGCCTACGTGATCCCGCGCACCCAGCACGATCCGTTGACCGCCGTGAAAATGGTCAACAAGCTGCTGGCGCAGGGCATCGAGATCCAGCAGGCGCCCAAAGGGTTCACCACCGCGGACGGCGTGATCTATCCGGCGGGCTCCTGGGTCGTCCCGATGGCGCAGCCCAAGATGGGCGTGATCCGGTATCTGCTCGGCCGCACCCTTTATCCCGACAACGAGTGGACCCGGGGCCGTGACGGCTCTCCGATGCGGCCCTACGACATGGCGACGGACACCATGTTCGAGTTCATGGGCGTGCGCGTCGACCCGCTGGACCAGGCGCCCAAAGGCGACTTCAACAAACTCACCGAGGCCGTCGAGGCCGCGGGGAGTGTGCCGCGAAGCGCGGGCGGGTATGGGTTTGACGGCAGGCTGAACGACAGTTTCCGGGTCGTGAACATGCTGCTCGACAAAGGCGTGACGGTCCGCCGCATCGACCAGGCCAGCCAGGGTCTCCGCCCGGGCGACTTCGTCGTCGTTCCGGCATCGGAAGCGGTGCTGGCGCCACTGGCGAAAGAAACCGGCGTGGACTTCGTCGCGCTGAAACCCGAGGTCCCGCTGATTGCCCATGAGGTCAAGCGCCTGCGCGCCGGCATGTATCAGCGCTACCGGGGCGGGAACGCCGATGAAGGATGGACCCGTCTGCTCCTCGAGCAGTTCCGTTTCCCCTACACCACACTCATGGATGCCGAGATCAAGAAGGGCGGCCTCAACGACAAGTACGACCTCATCATCCTGCCGGACGATTCGACGGCCACTATCACGGGCGAGAGACGTAGCGGAAGAGGCGAAGAGGCCGGCCGGCCCGAGGAGACGTATCCGCCGGAGTACCGCAGCGGCATCGGCGACGAAGGGGTCAAGGCGCTAGAAGCGTTCGTCGAGAAGGGCGGAACCCTGGTGACGCTCGGCGGGGCCAGTAACTTCGCGATCGAGAAACTCGGAGTGAGTGTCCGCAACGTGGTGGCAAACAAGAATTCGAAGGAGTTCTGGTGCCCGGGGTCCACGCTCAGGGTGCAGTTCGACAACGCCAACCCGTTGGCTTACGGGATGCCGCCGGAGGGCCTGGCGCTCTACATGAGCGGCAGCCCGGCATTCGAGATCATCCCCAGCGAGCACAATGAACGCTACGAGGTCGTCGTCCGCTACGCGGACCGCGACCTGCTCCAGAGCGGATGGCTCATCGGAGAAGCGACCCTGGCCAAGAAAGCGGGCATGGTCTCGGCCAAGCAGGGCAACGGCCGGGTGGACCTGATCGGGTTCCGGACCCAGCACCGGGCCCAGACCTACGGCACGTTCAAGCTGCTCTTCAACACCCTGCTGAAATGGGGACAGTAACAAATAACCCCTTTTTCCGGAAAAGGGGTTATTTGTTACTGTCCCCATTTTAGGTGGTAGGCCGGGATGCCCGTCGCGATGATGGCCAGCGCCATCAATGAAGGCACGGGCTGGGTGAAGAAAGCGTTCACCACGAACCACGCGGATACAAGGATGAACAGCCACAAGGTGAAGGGGTATCCCCACATCCTGTACGGCCGCGGAAGTTCCGGCAGCTTGCGGCGCAGGATCAGCACGGCCGCCACGCTCATCGTGTAGAAGATCCACGCGGCGACGATCGAGTAGGAAAACAGCGTTTCATAGGTTCCGCTGAACACCAGGACCGCGGTCCAAAGGCCTTGCACCAGGATGGCAAAGGCGGGGGTCTGGAACCGGGGATGAATCTGCCCGAACCGGCGAAAGAACAGTCCGTCCCGAGCCTGGGCGAAAGGGAGGCGCGCGGCGGTCAGAATGCAGCCATTGACCGCGCCCACTATGGAGAGCAGGACCGTCACCGACAGCAGGGTTGCGCCGATGGATCCCATGGTTCGCTCAGCAAGAAGCGCGCCGACCCGGTCGGTCGCCGCAATCTCGGGAACGCTCAGGACTCTCAGGTAGGCGACGTTGGCCAGCACATACAGCGCCATCACCACGGCCATCCCCGCCACCAGCGAGCGGAGTAAGTTCCTCTCCGGCTGGGTTACCTCTCCCGCCACGAAACTGATGTAAGTCCAGCCGTTATACGCCATCAGGCACGCGGCCATGGCGATGCCAAAGTTGCCAAGAGAAACCGCAGGCTGGGCCGCCGCGCGAAGCGACGGCCCGGAAGTGCTCAGGAAGGCAGCCCCAATCAGTACGAGTAACCCCGCAATCTTCAGGGACGTAAATACCCGCTGGACCCAAACACCTTCTCTCACGCCGGCGTAATTGACCCCCGACAACACCGCGATCAACGCAAGGGAGATGACCTTGCTCATTGCGGGCGTCAAGTGAACGAACTGGCCAACGTAGATCGAAAAGGTGACGGCCAGCCAGGCAGTCCCGCCCGAGAGCACCGCCAGCGTGAAGGTCCAGGCGGACACAAACGCGCACAACGGACCATAGGCTTCGCGAAGATAGACGTATTGCCCGCCCGTGGCGGGCATCATCGCGCCCAGCTCGGCGTATGCCAGCGCGCCGAAACAGGAGAGCACCCCGGAAACGATCCAGACCGACAGGATCGCGCCACCCGAGGGCAGGCTTCTCGCGATCAGGTTCGGCAGCAGAAAGATACCGGATCCAATAACAATCCCGACAATAATCATGGTGGCATCCAGCCACCCCAACCTACGCGGTAACTCGCACTTACTCAGGATTGCCGGCGCCATCCGCGATCCCCGGTAAGTCTCTCCACTGCATCCATGTCGAGCGAGACTCCCAATCCCGCGGCATCCGGCACCGGCAGCATGCCGTCGGCGTCCAGCTTCCATCCGCCCGCGACGAGGTCGTCGATATACGGGGATCCGGTGAGGTATTCCACCAGTTCGGTGTTTCGGCTGGCGGAGGCCAGGTGCAGGTCCGCGGCCAGTCCCAAGGCCGTGTTCCATCCGTGGGGGATGAAGCGCACGCCGTTTTCCTCCGCCATCCAGGCGATGCGGCGCTCTTCGCTGATGCCGCCCACCTTCGTCACGTCCGGCTGGACGATGTCGAAAGCACGGCTCTCGAGCCAGGGCGCGAAGGATTGCCTTCGGGTCAGGACCTCGCCGCCGGCAATCGGCACGGGGGAACTCTCCCGCAGCTTCACATAATCGTGCAGGTTGTCCGGGAGCAACGGCTCTTCAAACCAGTACACGTCATACTGGGCGAGCATGCGGGCGGTCCGCGCCGCCCACTTGTAGTCCCGCGGCCAGAACGCGTCGCTGGCGCCCGCGTCGACCATCAGCAGCGCCTCTGATCCGACCGCATCGCGCGCCACGCGGACAATCCGCTCGTCCAGCGCGTCGCTCCGGCGTCCAAACGGCCCCCACCCAATCTTGAAAGCGCGAAAGCCCTGGGAGCGGACGGCGAGCAGGTTTTCGGCCAGGATCTCCGGTTCCCTCATCAGCAGGGAAGCGTATGGACGGACGCGATCGCGATAGCGGCCGCCCAGCAGGCGGCCCACGGGCTGGCCGGTCGCCTGGCCCAGAATGTCCCACATGGCGATATCGATCCCGCTGATGGCGTGGGTGATGGTCCCGCCCCGCCCCATCCAAAACGTGTTGGCGTGGAGTTTCTCGCTTACGCGCTCCGGTTCCAAGGGGTTCTCGCCGGCATACAGCGGCTTCAGAACGCCCAGCGCCGCCCCGACCAGTTGATCGTTGGTGAATGCGGACCCCCACCCAGTGATCCCCTCATCGGTGTAGACGGCGATCAGCGTATGTACGCAGTCGTCCGGCTGAAGTTCGTTCGCCCATCCGCCTTCCGGCGTGCCGCTCCGCAGACCTGCCGATCTTATCTCGACGATTTTCATATGACTCGATCAGTATAATACTTCCATGCTACGACGCCATTTCTTCACCAACATGATGGCAGGCGCCGCGTTCGCGCAGCTCGAAGGGCCCCCGGCGCCACAAGCGCCGGCCAAGGTCTTTCTCGAGCGGCCGGCGGCGGGCATGCCGCACAAGGGCAAGGTGCTGCTGGCTATCCAGGCGCACTCGGACGACATCCCGCTTTCCGCCGCGGGCACGGTGGCCAAGCTCATCCGGGAGGGTTACACCGGCTACCTGGTTCGCGCCGCCAACGACGACATGGGCGACGCCCCCGGACTCGGCACGCCCGGCACCATCGGCGAAAACGTGCTGGGCAACGAGCGCGACAACGCCGCACTGGTCCCCATTCTGGGCCTGAAAGGCAACTTCGACCTGAACTACAACAATCACTACATGGCCGGCGTCTCGCAGAACGAGTTGATGTGCCGGCTGATTTTTCTGATCCGCCTGCTGAAGGTGGATACGGTCTTCTGTTTCGACCCGTGGGCCCACGACGAGGAGAATCCCGATCACTATACGCTGGCCCGCGCCGTGGAAGCGGCGTGCTGGATCGCCGGCCGGGCGCACGACTATCCCGAGCAGCTCGCGGCCGGGCTCAAGCCCCGCGAGGTCCGCGACAAGTACTACTACGCGCGGCGGCCCGAGATCACCCGCGTGGTGGACATCAGCGGTGTGGTGGACCAGAAGGTGGAGGCCAACCGCGCCAACGTCGCCAAAGGACCGGCCGGGCATCACGGATCGCAGTTGCGAGCCGAACTGGCCAAGCGCGGCCGGCGCCTGCCGCTATTGGGCGACGACGACGCCACCGCGGATCGCAACTACATCAAGGAGTTCCTCCTGGCGCGCAACCGGGAACTGGGACGCCAGTACGGCGTGGAGTACGCCGAGGCATTCCACTACATCGGACCGGCTCCAGGCTCGCGAGACTCGCGGCTGGAGGACTACATCAAGCGGAACGCCGTGCTGCTGAAGTAGCGGCGGACGCGCTCAAATCCGGATGTACAGCCGCTTGCGGTCCATCCAGACGCAGATCCACCACATCACGCACCAGGCCAGGACCAGCGGCACGAAGTTGGACCACGGCGGCGCGAGGCGGCTGAGGAGATTCCATCCGAGATGGATCTTGAAGCTCTGCGACAGGAAGCCGGCCCACAGGTGGGACATGCAGTACATCGCGATGGAATTCATGCCCACCGCGCATAGAGCGTAAGCCCATCTACGCTTGCCGCGTACGTCGATCACCCAATAAAACGCGGCCAGCAGCAGGCACACCCAGCCGCCGCTCGCCAGCGTCCAGCTCGGCGTCCAGATGCGCTTCACCACCGGGCAGATCCCCGTCACACCCAGGAGCCATCCGACGACGATGCCTGCCAGGCCCGCGCCGATCAGCCAGCGCAGCTTGTCGCGCGTCGATCGCTCGCTCTTCAGCAGCCCCCCGGCCAGCAGCCCGAAGATCATGGTGGCGAGCGACGGCACAAAGCTCAGCGTCAGGTAGCCGCCGCCGTTATAGACGAACGGCTTCTCGCGCGGGAACAGGTTCAGGAACCACTGATCGAACGCCGCCGCGAAATTGCTGTTCTTGTCCCAGTGCGAGGCGAAGCCCTGGAGGTGATGCGGCCAGTCCGCCCGAACGCCGACGCTGGCGAAGTCGAAACCCGGCCCCGGCGCCGGATAGAGCGCGAACGCGGCCCAGTAGCCGACCAGAATCACGGTGACGGCTATGATCTGCACGCGCTTGGATTGCCAGGCCAGCAGGAACAGAAACAGATAACCGAGTCCGATTTGCGACAGAACGTCCTCGAACGTGAAATAGGTTATTGGGCGGTGGGTGGAACGCAGGAAAACGCCCAGTGCCACGAGTGCGACCGCACGCCACAGGGCGTGCAGCCACAGATGCCTGAGGCCCTGCCCGCGCGCGCGGCGGTTGGCCACCGACCAGGGCAGCGCCACGCCCACCATGAACGTGAAGGCAGGCTGGATCAGGTCCCAGACCGAGCCGCCGGTCCACTGGACGTGGTCGGTGTTGAAGGCGATGAACTGCCAAAAAGCGTTTTCGGGGAAGCTTCTCGCGATGGCCGAGAGCCGCCAGATCTCGGAAGCCATGTACAGCATGGTCAGGCCGCGGAAAGCGTCCAGAGACGCCAGTCGCACGGGAGCCGGGGGAGAATTTGTCGCGCCCATTCCCAACCTATGTACCACGTCTCGGGTTTCCCCGGTTTTCCCGGTGGCACAGCCTTCAGGCTGTGGGAAGAATGGGGAATGAGTACTCCGTCCCCGGTTTTTGTTACCATTTTGGCTGCATGGCTGAATACTCGATTGGTGTGGATTTGGGAGGGACGAACCTCCGCGCCGCCGCCATCTCGGCCGGCGGCGTCGTTCTGGAGAAGACCTCCGGCTCGACCAAGCTGTCGGAGGGGCGCGACGCCGTCATTGGCGACATCGTGAATTCGATCGAGGCGCTCAAGCGCGGACGGCCGCTGGACGCGCTGGCGGGCGTCGGCATCGGCGTGCCCGGCTTCATTCTGATCGAAAAGGGCATTATCGTCGGGTCCAACAACCTGCCCGAATTCGAAGGCTTCCCGGTGCGTGACGCCATTGAGGCACGGCTGGGCACGCGGGTAATCCTGGAGAACGATGCCAACGCGGCGGCGCTGGGCGAGAAGTGGATCGGCGCGGGCCGCGACGTGAACCACCTGGTGCTGCTCACGCTGGGCACCGGCATCGGCGGCGGCGTCATCCTGGACGGGCGGGTGGTGCACGGATATGTCGGCATGGCGGGCGAAATCGGCCACATGACTGTCGACCCGAACGGCAATCCCTGCGGCTGCGGCAACTTCGGGTGCCTGGAGAAGCACGCCTCGGCCACCGCGGTCGAGGCCATGGCGCAGATGCTTCACCTGGGTGAGGGCGTAACATCCAAGGACGTGTACGAGATGGCGGTCGCCGGCAACGAAAAGGCCAAAATGATCTTCGAGGCCATGGGCCGGGCGCTGGGAGTGGCGCTGGCCAACCTGGTAAACATTTTCAACTTCCCGCTGTATCTCTTGAGCGGCGGGATGCTGCCGGCCTGGGAGTTCTTCGCCCCCACCATGATCGAGGAGATCCGGAAGCGCTCCTTCACTTATCGCAACGCGGCCACGCGAATCGACAAGGCCGTGCTGGGCAACGAGGCCGGCCTGTTCGGCGCAGCCTGCCTGCCGTTGCAGGCGAGCAGTTCCAATTCATAAGCCGGAAGCGAGGAATCGGCAATGTACTGGTTGGGCATCGATATCGGAACCGGCGGCTCCCGCGCGCTGCTGATCGGCGAGGGCGGCAAGGTGGCGGCGGACTTCACCGCGGCCCACGAAGAGATGCGGATGGAGCGGCCGCTGTGGGCCGAGCAACGCCCGGAGAACTGGTGGGACGCCGCCCAGACGGCCATCCGCGGCGTGCTGGGGAAGGCGAACGCGTCGGGCGCCGACGTCCTGGGCATCGGCCTTTCGGGCCAGATGCACGGGCTGGTGATTCTCGACGAAGCCAACCAGGTCATCCGCCCGGCGCTGATCTGGTGCGACCAGCGAAGTCAGAACCAGGTGGATTGGATCAACCAATCCGTGGGCAAGGAGAACGTGCTGGCCTACACCGCCAACCCGGTCCTCACCGGTTTCACATTGCCCAAACTGCTTTGGGTGCGCGACAACGAGCCGGGCAACTTCGGGCGCGTGCGCAAGCTTCTGCTGCCCAAGGATTACGTCCGCTTCCAGCTCACTGGCGAGTTTGCCACCGAGGTTTCCGACGCTTCGGGCACGGCGCTGTTCGATGTCGTCACGCGCCGCTGGTCCGACGACATGATCGAGCGGCTGAAGCTGGACCGGGAGATCCTGCCCGCGGTTTACGAGTCCAGCGATGTAACCGGTGTGGTGAGCGAACAAGCCGCCGCGGCGACCGGGTTGAAGCCCGGCACGCCGGTGGTGGGCGGCGGAGGCGACCAGGCTTCCAGCGCCGTGGGCAACGGCATTGTCGAGCCGGGTATCGTCTCCTGCACGCTGGGCACCTCGGGCGTGGTCTTCGCGCACATGGACCGCCCGCTCTACGACCGCCACGGCCGCGTGCACACCTTCTGCCACGCCGTCCGCGGCGCCTGGCACGTCATGGGCGTAACCCAGGGCGCGGGATTGAGCCTGCAGTGGTTCCGCAACCAGCTTGCCCCGGGCGTCGATTACGACCAGCTCACCGCCGAGGCTGCCACCGCGCCCTGCGGATCGCACGGCCTGTTCTGGCTGCCGTACCTGATGGGCGAGCGCACGCCGCACCTGGACGCCGCGGCGCGCGGCGGCTGGATCGGCTTGACGGCCAAGCACAAGCGCGCCGACGTGGTGCGCGCGCTGCTCGAGGGCGTCTCTTACAGCCAGAAGGATTGCCTGGACGTCATCGAGCAGATGGGCGTGCCGGTAGAGTCGGTGCGTGTTTCGGGCGGCGGCGCGCGCAGCCCCTTCTGGCGCCAGTTGCTGGCCGACATCTTCGCGAAGAAGGTGGTGACGCTCGAAACGCAGGAAGGCTCGGCCTATGGCGCGGCGTTGCTCGGCATGGTCGGCACGGGCGCGTTCGCGTCGGTGCAGGAAGCCTGCCGCGCAGCCATCCGCGAAACCGATTCCGTTAAGCCGCGCCCGCACGAGTCGCAACTCTACCAGCGCGGCCACGAAGTGTACCGTTTGCTGTATCCGATTCTGAAACCGGTCTACGGACTGATTCAAAACCTTGGCCGATAAGCCGCGAATGAACGCGAATGAACGCGAATTAGGAGAACTCATCATGAACACCAGTCTTTCTCGCCGTGATTATTTGACCCTGGTCGGGGGCGCGGGGGCGATGTCCGCCACCGCGTGGAACGCTTTCGCCGCCGGGGATGACACTGACCGCGCCCGCCGCATGAAGTGGTGGCACGAAGCCAAGTTCGGCATGTTCGTTCACTGGGGCCTGTACAGCGTGCTCGGCCGCCATGAATGGGTCATGGAACAGGAAGGCATCCCGGTGGCCGAGTATGAGCCGCTGGCGAAGAAGTTCGTCCCGAAGCCCGTGCCCATGCGCGAGTGGGCGAAGCTGGCCAAGCGCGCCGGCATGAAGTACATGGTCCTGACCACCAAGCACCACGAGGGCTTCTGTCTCTTCAACTCAAAGCTGACCAACTACTGCGCGCCGAAGCAGGCCGCCGGCCGCGACCTGGTGAAGGAGTACGTCGAGTCGGCCCGCGCCGAGGGGCTCCGCGTCGGTTTCTACCACTCGCTGATGGACTGGCATCACCCCGACGGCGCGCGCTGCGAGAAAGACGAGGCCGCGCGGAGCCGCTTTGTGAACTACATCCACGGCCAGATCCGCGAGCTGTTGACGCAGTATGGCAAGATCGACATCCTGTGGTACGACGTCGCCTGGCCGCTCGACCCCGTCGGCTGGGAATCCGAGAAGATGAACAAGATGGTGTTCGGGCTTCAGCCGGACATCATCGTCAACAACCGCAACAAGCTTCCGGGCGATTTCTCGACGCCCGAACAGCGCATTGAGGCGGCCAAGGGCGCCGCCTGGGAAGCCTGCATGACCATGAACGACAGTTGGGGCTACCATGCGGCCGACGACAACTGGAAAAGCCCCAAGACCGTGGTCCGCAACCTGATCACGTGCGCGCGGCAGGGCGGCAACTACTTGTTCAACATCGGGCCGAAAGCCGACGGGTCGATCCCCGAGGAGAGCGTCAAGATCCTCACCGCCGTGGGCCAGTGGATGGACCGCAACGCGGCCACCGTGCGCGGCGCCGACATCTGCTCGGTCAACCGGTCCAACTACTGCGGCTTCACGCGCAAGGGCAACACGCTGTACGTGCACGTCCACTTCTGGCCGGGCGAAACGGTGACCGTCGGCGGATTGACGACCAAGGTGAAGTCCGCCAAGCTGTTCGCATCCAACA
>Ga0315277_10006535_pt1 | contig 15232 bp, 15 predicted proteins | sample YL17G05_15_MG_FD_203695 | JGI IMG/M metagenome (GOLD analysis project Ga0315277, IMG submission 203695) | Sediment microbial communities from Yellowstone Lake, YNP, Wyoming, USA - YL17G05_15 | ecosystem: Environmental > Aquatic > Freshwater > Lake > Sediment | place: USA: Wyoming | collected...
GCCGATGCCGATGGTCGGCACCGACACCTTAGACGTGATGATCCGGGCCAGGGGCGCCGGTATGGTCTCCAGGACGATGGCGTAGGCGCCGGCCTGCTCCAGCGAACGGGCGTCGTGGAGGAGGCGAACGGCGGCGGCGGGCGTCTTCCCCTGCACGCGGAAGCCGCTCAATTGGTTCACCGACTGTGGCGTCAGCCCGATGTGCCCCATGACGGGGATGCCCACCTCTACAAGCCGTCGCACCGTCTCCGCCATGTGGGCGCCGCCCTCCAGCTTGACAGACTGGGCGCCGGTCTCCTTGAGCGCCCGGCCAGCGTTGCGCAGGGCGTCTTCAACGCCGGACTGGTAGCTCATGAAGGGCATGTCGAAGACGACGTGGGTTCGCTGAGTGCCGCGCACGACGGCTCGGGTGTGGTGGATCATGTCCTCCATGGTCACGGGCAGGGTGGAGTCGTAGCCCAGGACCACCATGCCCAGGCTGTCGCCCACCAGGATGATGGGGACGCCGGCCTCGTCCAGGATGCGGGCCGTCGGGTAGTCGTAGGCCGTGAGCATGGCGATCTTTTCGCCCCGGCGCTTCATGGCCTTCAGTTCGTCAATGGTTACGCGTGCCATGGTTACCTCCCGCTCTCACGGCGGCGGTCGCAGGCTCTTCGCTCACCGGGCCCATCCGCACTATGCGGTTCTCGCCGTCGACGTACACCAGCTTGGGGACACACGTCCGGGCCTCCACCTCAGGAAGGGTGGCGTAGCCCAGAATGATGACACGGTCGCCCCGCTGCACAAGGCGGGCGGCGGCGCCGTTGATTACCACCTCGCCGGTGCCGCGGCCTCCGCTGATGACGTAAGTCTGGAGGCGACTCCCGTTGTCCACGTCCAGAACGTGCACCATCTCGTACTCCAGAAGGTCGGCGGCGTCCATGAGGTCCTGGTCGAGGGTGATGCTCCCCTCGTACTCCAGGTTGGCGTCGGTGACGCGCGCCCGGTGGATCTTGCTCTTCAACATGCTCCTCACAGGCTTCGCACCTCCCGTTTCCGGCCCGATGGGAACGCCCCAGGCCTGAGTCTACTTGGCAGATGCCCCCCAGCCGCGCCCTACTCGAAAAAAAGGCCCTTCCGGTCTGGGGCCGAAAGGGCACTGACGATCCCTGCCATGTATGCCGTCTCGGTCCTGTGGATCCAAGCGACGTTTGCGCGAGGGTTGCTTGGGCTCACCGCCCGCCGGTGGCGGATCGATGGCAGCTTCAATATACCAGGGATGTGGGCCGTGTCAATAGGCCCGATAGAGTTACGCCAAATAGACGAGGGCTTCGACCGGGGGCCCAGCCAATGTAGCGGCGACCTTTTGGTCGCCACGAGCAGATGGAGGCCTGAAGGCCATCGAGAGGACAATGCGGCACGCCTGCGAGGTGAAGACAGGCCCGCTCACGGTTCGACAGGCCTGCCTGCCGGCAGGCAGGCTCACCATGAGCGGGCACGTTCCGCTCGTCCTGAGCTTGTCGAAGGACGCTACCGCGCCGCCGACCACTCGGCGGCCGAGGGCACGCCCGCCAGGCCGCGGGCCTCCCGCACCGCCTTCAGCACCGCCCGCTCGACGGCCTGGGCGGCCAGGGCCTCCAGGGCCGGGTAGCGCATAGGCTCCACGGCTACCTGGCCCGTCGCCATCGTGAAGACGACGTCGCCGTCGCCCATGGTGTGCAGGGGACGTATGGCCCGCGCCAGGCCATCGTGGGCCACAGAGGCCAGTCGACAGGCATATTCCTTCGTGAGCCGGGCGTTGGTGGCCACGACGGCCAGGGTGGTGCTCTCGCCAGCCCAGGGCGCCTGCCCGAGCCCCCGCAGCACGTCGACCGTGCTCGCGAAGCCGCCGCCCTCGGCCCGGGGGCCGGCGACCACCCGCCCGCTGGCCGGATCGACCACCTCACCGAAGCAGTTGACGGCAACCAAAGCGCCCACCGCGAGCTCACCTGCGGCAGACGGCAGGGCCTCGCTGGCCGTACCCAGGCCGCCCTTCAGGCAGCGCTCCATCCCCAGGGCCTTGCCCACCGTCGCACCCGTGCCCGCGCCGACGCTGCCCTGAGCGACGGCGCCCGCCTTCGCCGCTCGACAGGCCCGGTAGCCGGCCTCGGCGTCCGGGCGCACGTCGCCCCGGCCGAGACGGAGGTCGTAGAGGACGGCGCCCACCACCACGGGCACCGGCCCGGCGCCGTACACAAAGCCGACGCCTCGCTCCTCCAGGTAGCGCATGACGCCGCCAGCGGCGTCCAGGCCCCAGGCGCTGCCGCCTGTCAGGAGGACAGCGTGGATGCCCTGGACGAGCGTACCCGGCCGCAGGAGGTCCGTCTCCCGCGTGCCGGGTGCGCCGCCGCGCACGTCGACGCCGCCCACGGCCCCCTTCTCGCAGAGGACGACCGTGCAGCCGGTGGCGGCGCGCCGGTCCGTCCAGTGCCCGACCCGGATGCCGGGCACGTCGGTGATGGCGTCAATGTTACGATCGGTATCTACCATTGACAGTCCGCCTCAGAATAGACTAGAGTGATGGCCAGAACATGGGTACTACAGATCAACTGCAGCGAAACAGACTCGAACAGGCAGCCCTGCTCTCGCAAGAGCTACTGAGCCACCTGGAGAATCCCGAGAATCGGCTCTCGGTGTGCTGTCTGAAGGCACATCGTTTAGCCCTGCTCATGCACGACGAGGTCGAGTTGCTCATCATCAGAGGGCTGATCTACGGCGTGGACCGAAACACATGCGATGTCAGAGAACCCGATTCATTCTCACAGGGGGTTAGAGAGCGGGCCTACAGGATCAGCAGGGCCCTCCTTTCCACGCCTGACAGGCGAAAGGTGACGAACCAGTTGTTCGACGAGATGTGGCGAGCCGAATCGCCTGGTGCCTTTCTTCCCAACACATTGATCGCAAGCGCCCCCATCTCCGAGCTCGAAAACCTTGGGCCTGAGCCTGTCCATCCGTGATACAGCGTCACCGAGGATGAATTCCTCCGGTACGCCCGCGATCATATCGACTTCGCCTCGCAGCGGAAGTTGCTCGGAAGGGTCAGATCCTGGTTACACCACTATGCCAGCAGAGTCAACATCAGGGTGCAGTTCGCCGACGTAGTCGACAACGTGCTGGAATCGTACCGCGCCGTCGTAGACGCCCGACTGGCCGACGTCTGTCCTGAAGCACTCGACATGTTGGCTGCGGCCTACCAAAGGCTGCCCGGAGCCTCCTCCGAGGAGCGGTCGCAGGCCATAACCACTCTTCGGCGAGTGCTTAAGGCGTTCGCGGACGCCGTGTATCCCCCGAGGCGATCCGCGGAGGGCCAGCGCGAGCTCACTGACCAGCACTACATTAACCGCCTTTGGGCGTGGGGTGAAGAGAACATCGGATCGCAGAGCAATCGCGAGCTCGTGCAGGCTCACATTGAGAACGTCGGGCACTGGATCGACGCCGTCTACCGGTCACAGGACAAGGGGGTTCACGCCACCGTGTCCCAAGAGGAAGCGGAGCGGCTGCTACTGCACACATATCTCTTACTAGGAGACCTCATTCGGCTTGGCGACCAGGGCGTCACGTCGAACCCGCGCTAGCCCGCCCACCTGCCTCGCTCCGCCCACGCCGGCCTCCAGCGGCTGGCACTTCGGGCAGAAGTGGCTGCTGCGACCCGCCACCTTCACCCGCGCGATCTCGCCCCCGCAGACGTAGCAGGGCTGGCCCGTGCGCCGGAAGACCTGCACCCGAAGCTGATGCCGGCCCTCCCGCCCCGAGGCATCCACGTAGTCGCTGAAGCTGGCGCCGCGGTCGTCCAGGGCCGCCGTCAGCACCCGGCCGATGGCCTCGTGCAGCCGCTCGACCTCTGCGCCGGACAGGCTGGAGGCGGGCCGCTGCGGGTGCAGGCCAGCGGCGAAGAGGGCCTCGTCGGCGTAGATGTTGCCCAGGCCAGCCAGCGCCCGCTGGTCGAGCAGCAGCGACTTGATGGCCGCCCGCCGTCGCGCCGTCAGCTCCCGCAGCAGCGAGGGCGTCAGACCGCCGTCCAGCGGCTCCGGCCCCAGCCGTCCCAGCACCGGCGAGGGGTCCGGCACCAGCCAGAGGGCGCCGAACTTGCGCAGGTCGCTGAAGCGCAGCTCGCTGCCGTCGTCGAGCGAGAGGACGGCGCGCACGTAGCGGTCGGGCGGCGCGCTCGACCGGCGGTGGAGGAGCGCCCCTGTCATACGCAGGTGGACGACAAGGTAGAGGCCGCCGGAGAGGTGAAAGACCAGATACTTGCCCCGCCGGGAGACGTCCTCGACGCGCTTGCCCGGCAGCAGGTGGGCGAAGTCGGTGGACGACGGAGCCTGCACCAGTCGGGGCGCGTCGGGCGACACCCAGACGTGTGTGAAGGCGCGCCCCCGCAGCAGGGGCAGCAGGTCGCGGCGTATGGTCTCTACCTCGGGGAGCTCAGGCATAAGTCAGAGGTATGGGCGACATACCCGGACCTACGCGTCAGGGGTGCCGAGAGCCACGTCCTCCAGAACGACCTGTCTGAAGACGTCCCTGCCACCCAGGCGCTTGGCCGCGTCCAGGATCTCGATTCCCGCCAGGCGCCCGTCGGCGTCATAGTCAGCGGCCAGCCCCTCACCGATGGGCTTGGTGGTCACAGTGGCCTCTCGAAAGCGTATGTAGAGGGCGTCCACTTCAGCATCGTAAGTAATCTTCACGGTAGCTACCCCTTCAGAAGTAATAGGTGTAGACGGTCACAACCACGATCTCGCGCTCCTCCTCGACGAAGATGGGGCGCACCTGCTTCATAGTGTACACCTTCCCGTTCCATTCCCTGCCAAACGGGAAGTCCTTGCGACATTCCAAGCGCCCTAGCTCGGCCGGAGTCCACTCCTCCGTACGGATCGCTCCGTCGATCTCCTCTTCAGTGACGCCACGGTACCACAGTTGTTGTCGCGCGTGGCCGGAAAAGCGGATGGGTTTCATTTATGGGCTGCCTTGTAGCGATGCAGGCGACATTCGCTCGTAGCAAAGGGCCTCAACCCTGGGTAATGAGATGCTTCGCTCCGCCTTCCTGCCGGCAGGCAGGCTCAGCATGACGCTGAGTGTGAGGGCCGGTCAAGACCGTCCCAGCCTCTCCTGCACCTTCTCGCTGGTCAGCTCTCGGAGCGCGTCGGCGGCGATCCACCTGCCGGGCTTGGAGCCTGCCGCCTGGATCTCCCTCGCCGTCTGGATTGCCATTATGTTAAGGGCGGCGTTCCGCTTGCCGATGTGTCTCAGCGCCCAGTTCACCGCCTTCCTCACGTAGTTCCTGTCATCGACAGACTCCCGCTTGATGACGGGCAGGAACCCCAGGAACGCCTCGTCGGGCGCCCGCTTGTCGTGGAAGGCCAGCCAGGCGATGAGGGCGAAGCCCGCCCGCTTGACGAACTCCTCGTCCCTCGCAGCCCACTCGACCGCCTTCCGATAGGCGAACTCGGTCTTGTCGAAGAGGTTGCCGCAGCACTGGTCGCAGACATCCCAGGAGTCGAAGTCCGCCGCCCACCCCTCCATCTGCTCCTCGGTGATCAGGCGCGGGTCATCGATCATGCTGGCCAGCATGCGCGCCTCGTGGACGCCCGACGCCCAGAGCTCCTGAGCGAGCAGATGGTCACGGCCTATCTCCCTGGCCATCTTCCGGAGCACAGGAACGGACACGCCGTAGGTGTTCTGCGGGTTGATGCCATACCCGGCCATATCCGCGACCGCCTCCGGGTTGGCGAGCGACCTCAGCCGCTCGAGGATGTCTTCACACTCCATATGCTATGCGGCCATCAGGCCGCCACCGGCAGGCGCCGAGGCGGCCCCTCCTGGCCGTAAGGACGGACCTTCAGGTCCGTCCTCCCCCTCGGACCTTGCGGACGGAGCTGAAGCTCCGTCCTTACGACTACGCATCACCGCCGCGGTGCCCATACCGCGCCTGGGCAAGCGAGCGCAGGGACGGGGCGGGCGTTGGAGTTGGTGCCATAGACGTGCCTGACGAACAGGAGACGGCGAGCGCGAGAGGAAGCAAGACCGCGAAGATGACGGTTCTCATCTCGAAAGCCTCATCGCCAGCCGCCGGGGCCGTCGCTCAGAGCGCGCCCACCTCGCTGCGGCGCCACACCGTATGCTAACATGCTCGGCAGGTCGCTAGGCCATGTTTGCGCCTGTCATCCACCGACTGAAGACTCACTTCGCCTACGTGCTCTTGGCCACGGTGGTCATCGTTCACCTGGCCATGATGGGTTCTCTGTTCTGGGGATACCTCAATCCCCTCTTCCACGACTCGGACACCTTGCCCAAGGGCATGGACTTCTTCGCCATCTACCAAGCGGGCCACCGGGCTCTAGAGAACAAATCGGTGTATGCGGTGACGCTCTACTACGGCCCCTACCGCTACCTCCCGGCATTTGCCTACGTCTTCGCCGTGCCGGCAAACGTCCTGTCCCAGTGGTCGGCCTACTGGACCTGGGTCGCGATCTACGAGCTGTTGCTGGTCGTGAACGCCTATGCGACGTGGCGTGTAGCCGGAAGGGGCAAGTGGGGTGTCGTCGGGGCAGCCATGTGGTTCCTGTTCACGCCGTTCTACCTGGAGCAGTACATGGGTCAGTTCTCGTTCCTCATGGCTACGGCGATCCTCTGGGTAGGGATCGGCATCGCTCGAGGCCGTGAGGTCATTGCGGGGCCTCCATGGGCTGCCTCGCTCATCGTGAAGACCAACACCGCACTGTTGCTGCCCCTTTTTGTACGCCTACGCTGGACATGCTCGCTGCTGGGTGCCGCCGCGCTCGTGGGACTCAATATGTTCTATTTCGTGCTGCGTCCCAGCGACATTAAGGTATTCTACGATTTGAACCTCCGCGTAACCCAGATGGGACCTCGGCACTTTCTCTACCAGCCTGGCGAGCAGGGGCTTGTTGCACTCATTCGCAATACCCTGATGTCAGGCGATCCCAACTCGCACGGCATGCCGGGCCGCTACGTGGTCGCGCTGGCCATCGCAGTCGTCGGCCTATCGCTAATCGCCACGTTCCTGTTCAGCAATGGTGACCCACTGGCGCTATTCGCCATCTGGCTCTCGGCCTACTTCCTGATCTTCCACAAAGTGTGGGAGCACCAGTACCTCATGTACCTGCCCGTCCTGGTGCTCCTTGTCGCGTTGAGACCAGCCCACCGCTGGTGGGCGCTAGCGGCATTCGTGTTGATCGCCTTGCCGACGCCCTACTGGCTTCTCAACCACGTATGGAATACAGGGCCCGTGCCGATGACAGTCCCCCCAGCCTACCAGGAGGTATGGCCCCAGTGGGGCGTGATCCTCCATCACGCAATGAAGCCGGTGCCCGTTCTTGCCCTGTGGGGATACCTGGTGGTGTCCGAGCTCATGAGTGGCGCCGGTGTCATTCAACGTGTCGCACTTCACACGACCTAGGGCCGGCAAGCATCCTTCGCCCTGAATAGGCTGGTCCTCGTGGCCCGCAGGCCGCGCGGCCCCTCGACCAGGGGCGCACATCCAGCGTAGCTCCAGGGCTTCAGCCCTGCCCCAAAGGCAGACCTGAAGGTCTGCAGCTACCTGAATCCATCCCGGAGGGGGCCCCGCCGAAGGCGGATCCGCCTCTGGCGGAGTAACCCTCAGCTTCGAGGAGGCTGCGCCGGCCTGCCGACGGGCAGGGATTTCAATGCGCAGGAGCGGATTACCCCATCTCCCCCCAGTTCCGGCCCACCTTCACGTCCACCTTCAGGGGCACGGCCAGCGTCAGCGAGGCGGGCATGACGCGCAGGACCATCTCCCGCAGAGCGTCGAGCTCCGACGCCGGCCCCTCGAAGATGAGCTCGTCGTGCACTTGGAGGAGCATCTTGGAGCGCAGGCCCCGCTTCCGCATCTCGGCGTCGATGCGGTTCATGGCGATCTTGATGATGTCGGAGGCGGTGCCCTGGACCGGCATGTTGACGGCCATGCGCTCGGCGGCGGCCCGCGCCTGGAAGTTCGCCGAGCTGATCTCGGGGATGTAGCGTCGACGGCCGGCCAGCGTCTCGGCGTAGCCCAGCCGCCGCGTGTCCGCCACCACCTGCTCCTGCCACTGCCGGACGCGCGCGTACTTCTGAAAGTAGGTCTCGATGAACTGGGCCGCCTCCTCGCGCGAGATGCCCTCCCGCTGCGAGAGGCCGAAGTCGGTGAGGCCGTAGAGGACGCCGAAGTTGAAGACCTTGGCCCGACGCCGCATCTCCAGCGTCACCTTGTCGATGTCCACGCCGAAGACCTGGGAGGCCGTGCTTGCGTGGATGTCCTCGTCGCGGTGGAAGGCCTCCAGCAGGTTGGGGTCCTGGCAGAGGTGGGCCAGGATGCGCAGCTCGATCTGCGAGTAGTCGGCGGACAGCAGCCAGGGGTCCGGCCCGATGTCGCGGGCGACGAACGCGGTGCGCACCATCCCACCCAGCTCCGTGCGCACCGGGATGTTCTGGACGTTCGGGTCGTTCGACGAGAGGCGGCCGGTGGCGGCCACCGTCTGGTTGAAGGTGGTGTGCACCCGGCCCGTCTTCGGGTTGATGAGGGCCGGCAGGGTATCGACATAGGTAGACTTCAGCTTGGTGAGCTGCCGGTAGAGCAGGATGAGGTCGATGACCGGGTGGGCGCCGCGCAGGGCCTCCAGCGCCTGGGCGTCGGTGGTGTAGCCGAGCTTGGTGCGGCGCGTCCTGGGCAGCTTGATCTCCTCGAAGAGGATGCCGGAGAGCTGCTGGGGCGAGCCGATGTTGAACTGGTGGCCCACCTCGGTGTAGATCTTCTCCTCCACCTCCCGGACCTGCCCCTCGAGCTGCCGCGACATCTCGCGCAGGATGGCGGTGTCCAGGGCGACGCCGGCCATCTCCATGCGCGCCAGCACCGGCACCAGCGGCATCTCGATCTCGGCGAAGAGGGTCCACAGCCCCTGCTCGCGCAGCTCCCGCTCGAGGACGGCGCGCAGGCGACCGGTCATGTCGGCGTCGGCGCTGGCGTAGGCAGTGGCGGCAGCGACGGGCGCCTGGTCCATGGAGAGCTGCTTGGGCCCCGCCGGCCCGATGAGGGCCGTGATGGGGGTCATCTCCACCCCCAGGCGCTTGGAGGCCAGCCACTTGAGGCTGAGGGAGCCCGCGCCGGGGCGGTAGGCCTCGGTGCCGCCGCCCTCGCCCAGGACGTAGGCGGCGATCATGGTGTCGAAGGCCAGGTTCTCGGTCCAGACGCCCTGGTTGGCCAGGATCAGCATGTCGAACTTGCCGTTGTGGGCCACCTTGGCGACGGCTGCGTCCTCCAGCACCGGCCCCAGGCGCTTCAGGACCGTCGAGAGCGGCAGTTGCTCCTGCTCGCCCAGGCCGGGGCGGTGACCCACCGGGATGTAGTACGCCTCGCCCGGCGCCGGCGAGAGGGAGATGCCCACCAGGCCGGCGCGCATGGCGCTCAGCTCCGTCGTCTCCGTGTCGAAGGCGAAGGAGCCGGCGTCGGCCAGGCGACGGGTCAGCTTCTCCAGATCCTCCTCGCTCTGGACCGAGCGGTAGTCCACCTTCGGCGCCTCTGCCTCAACCACGGGTGGCGCCGGCGGCTGTTCCCCAGCAAGCCAGCCGGGGAGTCGCGTCACCAGGCTGCGGAACTCCAGCTCCCGGAAGAGGCCCATGACCCTCTCCCGGTCCAGGGGCTTCAGCTCGCAGGCCGCGAGGTCCAGGTCTATGGGGGCATCGGTGGCGATGGTGGCCATGCTCTTGCTGTGGCGGGCCTGCTCTTCGTGCTGGCGCAGGTTCTCCCGCAGCTTCTCGGGCTGCACCTCCTCCAGGTGGTCGTAGAGGTTCTCCACGCTCCCGAACTGCTGCACCAGCTTCGCCGCCGTCTTCTCGCCGACGCCCGGCACGCCGGCGATGTTGTCCGAGGCGTCACCCTTGAGGCCCTTGAGGTCGGGCATCTGGGCCGGCTCGACGCCGTAGCGTTCGCGGGCCCGCTCCTCATCGTAGATGACGGTGTCGCGCTGGTAGGGGCGGTACATGTAGACGCGGACGCCGGGCCGCACGAGCTGCACGATGTCGCTATCCAGGGTCACCAGGCAGGTATCGAGGCCCTGGACCGCCGCCTGGCGGGCCAGGGTGCCCAGGACATCGTCGGCCTCGTACCCCTTGACGCGACAGATGGGGATGTTGAAGGCCTCGACGAGTTCCTCGCAGCGGGCGACCTGCTGGGGGAGGTCCTCCGGGGCCGCCGCCCGGTGCGCCTTGTAGGTCTCGTCCATCTCGTGTCGAAAGGTCGGGCCCGACGGGTCCAGCGCGACGGCCACGTGGGTGGGCTTCAGCTCTTCCAGCACGCTCAGCAGGGTGTTGGCGAAGCCGTACACGGCGCTCACAGGCTCCCCCGTCCGGCGCACCGTCAGGGGCTGATCGCGCAGGGCGTGGTAGGCGCGGTGGATGATGCCGTGGCCGTCCAGGATCACCAGCAGGGGCTTCCGCTCACTTCCCATTGCGGTGCGATTATAGCACCGGGAGCCGAGGCCGGACTGTCCGGCGAGGACGCCACCCACGACCCGCCAGCGTCTAGCGCACGGAGGTGGTAAAATGCCTCGCGGGCGGAGGCAACCGTTGTCCTTCCTGAGAAGATAATGGCCCAGACATCCATTCTCCACCTGGTGCTCCTGAACCTGAAGTCGGCTCCAGGCGAGGCGCCAGTCGACGACCTCCTGGCCGCCTTTGGCCGCCTGGCGGAGATCGATGGGGTGCTCCACTTGGGAGCGGCTCGGGCCGCCAGCGACGACTCCACTCACTCGCTGGCGATGTTCGCCGTACTCCGTGACAGCGCCGCCCTTGAGGAGTTCGGCACCCACCCTCGCCACATCGAGTACCTCCAGTCAGCCGTCCTCCCCCGGGTCAGCGACCTGGTGACCGCCGACGTGCTGGTTGCCGAGGCACCGCCGCCGTCGTATCGGGCGGCCGCCTGCTTCTGTGCCAGCTTCCGGCCCACCACCTTCGACTGGCAGGTACGCTCCCTCTTCGACGCGGCCGCTCGGGCGCCGGGCAACGCCACGATTGGGGGGATAGCCGCCGACGGCCGACAGCGCTTCCGGGCTGCTGGCCTCGACCTCTGGCCTGACCAGGACGACTGGTCACCCGGACACCGCAGCGATCGGTTCCGCCGCCTCTGGGACGACTGCTGGGGCCCGGCAGCCACGGACCAGGCGCGGGTGATGGGCCCGGCCATGCCTATCGGCCCAATAGCTTTGGGAGAGGCCTCTTGAGACGCCTGAAACCGTACCCCTGGGGCGGCAGGACAAGAAGGCGCATGCTCTTCACCCTCTCGCTGCCCGTTGTCCTGCTGGCCCTGACCGCCCTCCTGATCGCCCTCCTGTCCCTCATCAGAACCAGCGGCAACACCAAGGAGTTGACGCAGCAGGAGCTGGCGGCCACGGCCACCGCTTTGGCCAAGGAGCACGCAGGAGACGACCACCCGCCGCCGGAACTGCCCCTCGGCGTCTTCAAGTACCCGCAGCCGGAGTCGCTGCCGTCGGTCGTCGTGATGGAAGTCATCGACGGGGATACGATCGAGGTGGTGTTGGACGGCAAACGGGAGACGGTGCGCTACTACGGCATCGACACCCCCGAGCGTCAAGAGCCCTGCTACGAGGAGGCCAAGAAGCGCAACGAGGAGCTAACAGATCGACACGTGCTGCTCGTGGCCGACGCCCGCGACCGCGATAGCGGGGGCCGCCTCCTGCGCTACGTCTTCACCCTAGAGGGCTACTCCATAGATGCCGCCCTGGTGGCCGGGGGCTTCGCCCACGCCTGGACCCTCGACGGCTCCTACCGCGATGCGCTCATGGCCCTGGAAGAAGAGTCCCAGCGCGAGGGCCGGGGCTGCCTGTGGGGGAACAGCGGGCAGGGGGAATAGGGAGGATCAGCGGGCAGCTACGCGGGGCATAGCGGTCGGGTCTGTTGCCAAACCCCGCCGTTCTGTCACCCTGAGCGAAGCGAGGCATCTCTCTGAACTAGATTCTTCGTCCGCCTCTGGCGGACTCAGAATGACGGGGTTCAACGGCCCCAGCAGCCTCTCTCTAGACCCGGGCCGCGCAGACGCTGCGAATCCGCTCCAGCGCCTCCTCGATGTCCTGGCGGCTGACGTCGTTGTGGGTCACCATGCGGATGCGGTGCGGCCCGAAGGGCACCGCCAGCACGCCCACCTCCCTCAGGGCAGCCAGGAAGTCCGGCGGCTCCCAACCCTCCAGCTCAAAGGCGACGATATTGGTCTGCACCGACGCCGCGTCAAGCCGGATGCCTGGCATGGCGGCCAGCCCTTCGGCCAGGAGTCGGGCATTCTCGTGGTCCTGGGCCAGCCGCTCGACCATCGTCTCCAGGGCGACGACGCCGGCGGCGGCGATGACCCCCGCCTGGCGCATGCCGCCCCCAACCATGCGCCGTATCTGTCGCGCCCGGGCGATCAAGTCGGCGCTGCCGTTGAGGATGGACCCCACCGGCGCCGAGAGCCCCTTGGAGAAGCAGAAGGTAACCGAATCGGCGGGAGCCGCCAGCTCGGCGGCGGGCACTCCCAGGGCGACGGCAGCGTTGAAGACGCGGGCCCCGTCGAGGTGGACCCGCGCCCCATGCGAGCGGGCCACGTCGGCCACGGCGGCCGTCTCGGCGGCGGTGAGGGCGGCTCCACCGCAGCGGTTGTGGGTGTTCTCCAGGCAGACCAGCGTCGCCGGAGGGCCCGGCGCTCCCAGCGCCTGCTTCACCAGCGCCGGGTCCATGCCGCCGCGCTCATCATTGGGGATGGGCACCAGCTCCACGCCGGCCATCCGGCGCTCGCCGTCGCCTTCGTAGTAGTAGATGTGGGCCTCACTCCCCACCACCACCCGGTCGCCTCGCTGGGTCTGGACGAGGACTGCCACCAGGTTGCCCATGGTGCCACTGGTCACAAAGAGAGCGGCCTCTTTGCCCATGGCCTCAGCGGCCATACGCTCCAGGCGCCTGACGGTGGGGTCCTCCTGGTAGACGTCATCTCCCACCTCGGCCTCAAACATGGCCTGGCGCATGGCCGGTGTCGGGTGGGTGACAGTATCGCTGCGCAGGTCTATGACGTTCATCGAAAAGCCCTACTCTCTAGCACAAACAGGGGTCTCCCTCATGGCAAGCCCCGCCCGGTCGACGCCGGCTGCCATTCGCCTTCAGGCGCGGCGTTCCCACAGGGACCGGTAGCCCGCCTCGCCGCGGATGGCCGCCAACACCTGGGCCTTCTCCTCAGCCAGGAGTTCCCGATAGACGGCCTCGCACTCCTCGACCGTGCCGGCGTGTCCGGGTGCCCTCAGCCTATCGACGATGCGCTGCCAGACGCCGGATGTCTCAAGAAGCTCCACGTGGCGGGGCCACATGAAGGACATGATCCGCTCCGGCAGAGGGAAGCGGGGGCGCATCTGCTTCAGGTGCCGGAAGCGCTCTTCGACAGAGTCCGCCCTCGGCACCAGCTTGATGAGAGGGCCTTCCGCCTCGCTATGGCGGGCGTCGACCAGCAGGCGCTTGTCGATGATAGCGAAACGTACGACTAAAACCTCCGCCGTATCGATAACCTTCATGATCTCCTGGACGTCCAGGCCGAAGTCGTTCTCCATGGGAGATCTCAGATGATCTTGCGTTGGCCGGCGGAGGGACTGGCGACTTTTGCCGCCATTCTATGCCTGACCCAGAAGCCGGTCAAGGAAAACGCCGCCCGCCAGACGGCGCGCGCGCCGGGGGCCCGCGCCCAACTCGGGAACTGGCACGTCGACGGCACCACCCCACCAGCCAACGGTCACGCCAAGAGATGATCTGGCGGTGGAGCTAGCCGTAAGGACGGAGCTTCAGCTCCGTCCGCAAGGTCAGCACACAGACGGCGGCCCCCGTCACAGGGGGCCGCCGGCGAGGGAGAGACGCTACGCCCGCTACAGCAGGGGGTGCTCGTGGCGGGCCTTGAGGCGCCGCCAGCGCCTCTCCACCTCTTCCTCGAACTCATGCAGGAGCTCGGCGTTCTCCGGACGAAGCATGTGGCGCGTCTTGCCCATCATCCCCAGCCATTCGCTCACGGGCACCCGCTTGTTGCGGGCCTCGGGGTCGTAGGTGATGCTAGTGATGCCGTGCTCGATCTCGTACAGAGGGAAGAAGCAGCTATCGACGGCCGCCTGCACGATACGCTGGCCCAGGCGCTCCTCGCTCCGCCAGTTCAGTGGGCAGGCGCTGAGCAGCTTGCCGTAGGCCATCCCCTCGTTGCGGGCGTACCACTGAGCCTTAGCCGCCTTCTCCACCAGGTCGCGGCCCAGGCTCTCGATGCCTGTGAACACGTAGGGGATGTTGGTGGCGGCCATGATCTGGGGTGTGTCCTTGTGCTGGAAGCGCTTCCCTTGCTGGTGGGAGCCGACGTGGCTGGTGCTGCTGGCATGTCCCAGCGGCGTCGAGTAGCTGAGCTGGGCACCCGTGTTCATGTAACCCTCGTTGTCGTACTCGACAATGATGAGGGGGTGGTTGCGCAGCGCCGTGCCGATGGCCGACCCCATGCCGATGTCCATTCCGCCGTCGCCTGTAATCATGACGAAGGTGAGGTCGTCCACGTCCGGCAGCTCGTCCCTGCGACGCCGCTCGCGGTACATCTCAACCAGCCCCGAGAGTGTGGCGGCACCGTTCTGGAACAGGTTGTGGACGTAGGTGACCCGGTGGGCGCTGTAGGGGTAGCCAGTGGTCACCACCATGGCACAGCCGGTCTGGTAGAGGACCACCACGTCGCCTTCGATACCCCGCATGAACTGCTCGACGGCGGAGAAGATGCCGCAGCCCGGACAGGCGCCGTGGCCCGAGGCCAGGCGCTTGGGCCGCCGCGTCAGCTCGCGGGGGTTGGGGACCTTCACCTTCAGCTTCCCGGTGCCATCGTCCTGCTCCACCTGCACCAGGTTTTGGTAGACTTCCTCCTTCTCCAGGGGGGGTAGGTATGGGTATATGCCTGCGGCCGCCTCTTGCCCCGGCGTGGCACCGTGGTAGTCGTACGGGACTGCGACGACGCCCGTGCGCGCCGCCTCCAGCGCCTCGTCGAAGAGGGTCTCCGCATCCTCGAAGCGGAAGTCTTTGCCACCCACGCCATAGATGCGGTTCAGGCAGAGGGTGCGGTTCTGGGGGTCGTCCTTGAGGGCCGCCTTGACTTCGATGCTGAAATTGCCGCCCTGGCCGCTGAAGGAGTCCGCTCGGTCGCCGATGAGGGCGACCTTGA
>Ga0315277_10006536_pt1 | contig 15232 bp, 16 predicted proteins | sample YL17G05_15_MG_FD_203695 | JGI IMG/M metagenome (GOLD analysis project Ga0315277, IMG submission 203695) | Sediment microbial communities from Yellowstone Lake, YNP, Wyoming, USA - YL17G05_15 | ecosystem: Environmental > Aquatic > Freshwater > Lake > Sediment | place: USA: Wyoming | collected...
CTACGTTGTCTTTCCGGACTTGCTCAGCGACACGGCGGGCGACTTCAATACCAACTCGGTCGTCTTTCAAAATAGGATTTCCCAGCCCGAGAAGGAGAATAGAGGCTTTATTCGCTTGCGAGTATGAAACGTCTAGCTTCTTAACAATAGGCACTGAAGGTTGCTTTTTTACAAAGCGCCTTTTTGATACAGATTAATACAGATACCGTGCCCTTATGAACGGCTCAAGGTTTGAATCAGATTCCCTTTGCCGTCGAAGATCTCCACGCTGAACGGCATCTTGCCTGGCAGGCTGTGGGTAGCGCAACCGAAGCAGGGGTCGTAGGCCCGGAAGGCCATCTCGACCATGTTCAGAAGCCCTTCGCTAACCTGGGTCCCGGCCTTGATCAGGCCCTTGGCCGCTTTCTTCACAGCCATGCTGATTGAACCGTAGTTGTTTGTTGTGCCCACAATCAAGTTGACTTTTTTGACAATCCCCTTCTCGTCCGTGATGTAATGGTGCGTCAGGGTTCCGCGGGGAGCCTCCACGATCCCCACTCCTTCCGTTGGGGTCTCGGTCGGGATCGTGCGCACGTTCGGGCTCGTGATCTCCGGGTCCTTGGCCAGCTCCAAGGTCCGCTCTGCCGCATAGAGCAATTCCACCAGCCTGGCCCAGTGGGTCGCCAGGGTGGCATGCACCGGTTTCCCGCCCAGGGTCTTATACATCCTGTCGTACTGCTCCTGGGCCAGGGGCGTGGCCATCCCGTCCGAGGCGTTAAGACGCGAGAGCGGCGTAGCCTGGTAGATTCCGGAGTCCTTGCCGTCCACCAGACCCTTCCAGCCGACCTTCTTGAGGAAGGGAAACTTGAGATAACTCCACGGTTCCACGTGCTCGGCCACGTGCTGCAGGTAATCCTTGGGCTGATATTTAGCAAACTCCTTACCGTCCGGGTCTACGACCCGGACCTCGTCGCCGTAGAAGTTGACCTTGTTGTCCTTATCCACCAAGCCCATGTAGTAAGTCTTTTGCTTGAACATGTCCGAGAGGATGAGGTCCACATAGGCCTTGTTCTTCAGGACGACGTCCTCCAGAATCTGGAAGGAGAACTTGGCGAACTCCACGAAAAAGGTCGCCGCTTCCTCGATGGTCTTCCGCTCCTCTTCGGTGATTGCCTTGGAGACCCCTCCGGGTAGTCCGCAGGTGGGATTGATCTGCCGTCCCCCGATGATCCGGGCGATATCGTGCTGCAGGGCCCGGCACTTGATGACCTTTCCGCCGATCTCGAGGCCCACCTTGGCGATGACTCCGAGAATGTTTCTCTCGGCTGGATTCGACTGCGGCCCCATCACGAAGTCCGGCCCCCCAAGCGCATAAAAGTGGGTAGTATGGTCTCCGACGAAGAAGGAATTGTACAGGAGCTCGCGGACCTTCTTCCCCGCGGAGGGAGGCTCCACGTGAAACACGGCGTCGCAGGCCTTGGTCGCGGCCATGTGATGGGCTTCCGGGCAGACCCCGCAAATTCGCGGGGTGATCCGGGGCAGCTCCTCCACCGGTCTACCCTCGCAGAACTTCTCGAAGCCCCGGAGCTCAGGAATCTGCAGATAGGCGTTGGCCACGTCCCCTTTGTCGTCCAGGAAGATCTCGATCTTGCCGTGGCCCTCCAGCCGGGTGATCGGGTCGATGCTGACTTTTTTCATATGTTTTCTCCTACGTCCTCGCCCGTCTGAGGAGCGAATCGGCTAAGGTGAACCGGTACAGCGTGCCCATGGGGTCTTCGATCTCAGAGACCACCTTCTGAATCTCATCGGGATCCGTGGAATCTACGATCGCCCCCAGCGCGCCGAGCATCTTTAGCCCCATGTCCTCCACGCCCTCGGCCGGTCCGTAGCAACCCCGGCAGGGCATGTTGGCACTGGTGCATTGCGCCCCGCAGCCCGCCTGGGTCGCGGGGCCCATGCATACGATGCCCTGCTCCAGGAGGCACTTCTTGGGGTCCGGGATGATCTCCCAGGGCCGCACGAACTTCTTGACCTTCTTCTCCTCTTTGGTCTTCAGACACTCGTCACAACAGGTCTTGGGCAGGATCCCCACGGTCGCCCCCTTGGGCGGCAGCTTGCCCGAGAGGAGAACCAAGATAACGTCCCAAATCCGGTCCGCGATCGGAGGGCACCCGGGGATGAAGTATTCGACATCCACCACTGATTTCAGTGGCATCACCCGGTCGTATAAGCTGGGAAGGGTCAGGTCTCCCTCCGGGACCTTGTATCCGGTCTGGGGAAGAGTCTTTTGGGGGTTATCGGTAGAAGGGGTCTCGAAGTAGGCCCGCTCCAGGATCGACTCCCGCTTGAACCCGTTGGCCAGGCCAGGGATTCCGCCCCAGGTGGCGCAGGCCCCGAAGGACACCAGGACCTTGGACTTCTTCCTCAGCAGCTTGGCTATGTGCTCGTTTTCCGAGGTCCGGATGCCGCCGTTGAACAGGCAGAGGTCGATCTCCTTGTCGGCCATGGCCTCCACGTCCTTGTACTTGAAGTCCACGGCCACGGGCCAGAATACGATGTCGAAGGCCTCGGCGACCTTGAGGATCTTCTCCCGCAGCTCCAGAACGGCGATCTCGCACCCCCCGCAGGAGGCTGCCCAATAAAGGGCTAACTTTCCCTTACTCATGCCGCGGCCTCCTTGGCGATGACTTTTTCTTTCCAGTTGAGCGGACCCAGTTTCCGCACCGTTTCGGTGATCTCGGCAACCACTTGAGCGTAGCGGTCCCCCTCCGAGGCCGAGATCCACTCCAGCCGCACCCTGTCCCGCTCGATCCCGAACTGATCCAGAAGTTTCAGGAGCAGGTTGAACCGTCCCCAGCAGCGATAGTTGCCCACGCTATAGTGACAGTCTCCGGGATGGCAGCCACCGATCAGCACCCCGTCCGCGCCCTCCACCAGGGCCTTGATGATGAAGGTGGGGTCCACCCGGCCCGAGCACATCACCCGGATCGGGATGACATTGGGCGGGTATTGGATCCGGCTGGTCCCGGCCAGGTCCGCCCCGGTGTAGGTGCACCACCGGCAGAGGAAACCGATGATCCGGGGTTCAAAGGTTTGGTTGGCCATCCGTCAGTTCTCCTTCCCGTAGATAGTAAGCATCGTCACGCCTCCGCCCCGATGGGCGTGAGAAGGGCGCCTTCCAGCTCCGCGAAGATCTGGCTGTCGCGGAACCCCCGCTGCTCGGAGGCTCCGGACGGGCAGGTCGCCACGCAGGAGCCGCACCCCTTGCACAGGGCCTCGTTCACCACCGAGGACTTCTTATCGGCGTCGTATGACAAGGCCTGGTAGGGGCAGACTGCGATGCAGGTCTTGCACCCCGAACACTTGGTCTCGTCGATCCAGGCTGTGATCGGCTCGATCTCCACCACCCCGTGGTCGATCAGGGCCAGGACGTTCATCGCCGCGGCCCCGCCCTGGGCCACGCTGTCCGGGATGTCCTTGGGTCCCTGGCAGGCCCCGGCCAGGAAGATCCCGTCCGTGGCCGTGGACACCGGCCCCAGCTTGGGATGTTTCTCGGTGTAGAAGCCCGTATCTCCGCAGCTGATTGAGAGGATCCGGCCGAGGTCCTTGGCGTCCCTGCCCGGTTCCAGCCCCGCGGCCAGTACGACCATGTCCACCGGGATCCGGCGGACCATCCCGAGAAGGGTGTCTTCGGTCTTGACGATCAGCTTGCCTTTTTCCTCTGGGGTCTCCGCCACGCGGGTGATCTCCGCACCCTTGCCCCGGACGAAGATCACGCCCTCCTTCATCAGGCGGCGGTAGAACTGCTCGTAGCCCTTGCCCGGGCAGCGCATATCGATATAGAGCTGGTAGACCTGAGCCCCGGCCTTCTCATGAATAAGGTGGGCGTACTTCAGGGAGTACATGCAGCAAACCCGCGAGCACCACTCGTTGTAATGGGTGTCCCGGCTCCCCACGCAGTGCAGGATGGCCACGCTCTTTGGGGTTTCCCCGTTTTCCATCAGGACCTTCCCTCCGGTCGGGCCCGAGGCGTGGCATAGCTTCTCGAACTCCAGGCTCGAGACCACGTTGGGCAGGACCCCGTGGCCGAAGGCTTTCATCCGGGAGCAGTCGAAGACCTGGAACCCCGTGGACACGATAATTGCGCCCACGTCCACCTCTTCGACGGACTCCTTCATGCTGTGATCAATGGCCCGGGGCTCGCAGACCGTGGCGCAGACCTTGCATCCGTCGGTCTTAAAATGAATGCAGGTCTCAGCGTCGATCCGGGGCTTGTTGGGCACGGCCTGCATGAAGGGCGTAGCGATCGGCTTGTAGGGCCCCAGCCGGGACTCGTGGTGCAGGACAGAGCGACCGTGAAGGTCCTCTACCGTGATGTGTCCGGTCGGGCAGACGTAGGCGCAGGAGCCACACCCGATGCAGGCCTCTGGATCAGCGCTGAAGGGCAATGATAAAGCCCGATCCACACCTCGGCTCGAGAACCCGATGGCCTTGGCACCTACCACATCGTGGCAGACCCGAGCGCACATCCCGCACAGGATGCAGGTCTCCTTTCCCTTCCCGAACCTGGACTCCGTGATCCCGTACTCCCGGGCCAGGTTCTTGACGATCTCGACCTCCGAGCAACGCCCCAGAAGCCACTCCAGGACCATCTTGCGATTCTGGATCACGCGGTCGGACTTGGTCTTGACCTCGATCCCCTCCTGGGCCGGGTAGTTGCAGGAGGTGACAATGCGGGAACGTTTCCCGCGGATGACCTCCACGACGCAAAGCCTGCAGACCCCGTAGGGCTCCAGGATGTCGTGGTTGCAGAGAGTCGGGATCTCGACCCCGACGGACCTCGCTATCTTCAGAATAGGAGTGTTCTTCTCGGCCTGAACCTTCTTGCCGTCAATCGTTAAGGTAACCATACTTTTCTCCTTCTCTCGCTATCTCGACAGGTCGCAGCGCAAGCACCGTCGGGCCTCGGCCATGGCCATCTCCGTCGGCAATCCCAGGTCGACCTCCGCGAAGTTTCCGCGGCGTTTGTCGGGCGCTAAGACCGGCATCTCCGGCCGCTTCATTTTCTCGATCTCCTCCTCTGAGAGCACCACAGCCTCAACCTGGGTCCATGCCTTGGCCAGCTTTTCCTTGGGCATGGTCTCTCCGCGCAGGTAGTAGCCGATGGAGCGGGCCGCCAGCTTGCCCATGGCGATGGCCTCCATGACCGTGCCCGGGCCTGTGACCACATCACCCGCTGCAAAGATCCCGGCATGACTGGTCTGTAAGGTCTCCGGGTCCACCACGAGGGTCGCGACTTTCGTCATCTGGAACCCATCTCCTGCTGGAAGGAATGAAAGGTCGGGCTCCCAGTTAACCGCCGGGACAACGGTGTCTACCGCCAGAGTGAACTCTGAGTTGGGGATCGGGATCGGACGCTTTCGACCAGAGGAATCGAAACCCTCCAGCCGCAGCCGGCGGCACTCCAGCCCTGCGACTTTGTTGTCTTTTACCAAAATCTTGCTCGGAGCAGTCATGAATTCGATCTTGATTCCTTCGGCCAAGGCCGCCTCGATCTCCTCCTGACCGGCCGGCATCTCGGCCTTGCTTCGGCGATACAGAAGGGTTACCTCTTTGGCCCCCAGCCGGCAAGCGGTCCGGGCGCAGTCCAGTGCCGTGTGGGTGCCACCGATGACCGCCACTTTCTCTCCCACCTTGACCTTCTCGCCGAGGTTCACCGGCTTCAAAATCCCCACGGGCGCCATTACGCCCTGGGCCTCCTCGCCGGGGATGCCCAGCTTCATCGGCTTGTGCGCCCCCGTGGCGACGAAGATGGCCTTGTAGCCCTGCTGGGTGAGATCCGAGAAGGTGGTGTCTTTCCCCACCGTTACCCCGGTTCTGATCTCTACCCCGGCTGCCTTGATGGCCTCGATCTCCTGGTTCAATATCTTTTTCGGCAAGAGGTAGTCCGGAATTCCGATCGCCAGCATCCCTCCAGCCACGGGCAGGGTTTCGAAGACCGTTACGGGATACCCGTCCAGGGCCAGGTAGTATCCCGCGGTAAGTCCAGTGGGACCGGATCCGATGATTGCTACCTTCTCCTTCTTCGGCGATCCCTTCTTGGCCACCGGCTTGATTCCTTTCGCGGCTTCGTAATCGGACGCGAACCGCTTGAGGTCGCGGATCGCGATCGGATCCGCGGTCTCCCCCAACCGGCATTTCGGCTCGCAAGGATGGTGGCAGATTCGTCCGCAGATGCCCGGGAAGGGCAGTTCCTCGCGGATGATCGCTGCGGCCTTGTCGAACTCTCCCCGGGCGATATAACCAATATAACCCGGTACATCGATGTCCAAGAGACAAGCGTGGCGGCACGGACAAGGGGTCAGGGAACGGCATACCGCTGCCGGGCAGACCTTGTCCTTGATATGGGCCTCGTATTCCTCGCGGAAGTACTTGATCGTGGAGAGAACGGGGTTCGGAGCGGAGGTCCCCAGGGCGCAGAGTGCACTGTCCACCATCACCTGGGAGATCTCCTCCAACAACTCGACATCTCCCACCCTTCCCTCTCCTTTGGTGATCCGGGTCAGGATCTCGGACATCGCCCGCAGACCCTCCCGGCAGGGCACGCATTTCCCGCAGGATTCCCCCTTCAGGAAGTCCACAAAGTAACGAGCCACGTCTACCATGCAGGAGTTCTCGTCCATCACGATCATCCCGCCGGAGCCCATCATCGAACCGACCTCGGCCAAGCGGTCGAAATCCACAGGCAGGTCCAGGAGCCGTTCCGGCAGACATCCACCTGAGGGACCTCCGGTCTGTACCGCCTTGAACCGCCTTCCCCCGGGAATCCCGCCGCCGATGTCGAAGATGATCTCACGCAAGGTGATCCCCATCGGCACTTCGATCAGGCCGGTGTTGTTGATCTTACCCACCAATGAGAAGATCTTGGTGCCGGTGGAACCGCCCCAGGAATCGAGGTCCCCAGGCTTTCGAGTCCCGACTTTGGCAAAAGCCTCCCATCCTTGATTGATGATCAGGGGTACGTTGGCCCAGGTTTCCACATTATTCAGATTGGAGGGCTTGTCCCAGAGTCCGTGTTCTACGGTGTGGATATACTTGGCCCTGGGCTCGCCCACCCGGCCCTCCAGGGAGGCCATCAGGGCCGTGGATTCTCCGCACACAAAGGCCCCGCCCCCACGGTGGATCTCGATATCGAAGGAGAAACCGCTCCCCAGGATGTCGTTCCCCAGGAGCCCGTAGTCCCTAGCCTGGTCGATCGCCTTATGGAGCCGCTCCAAGGCCAGGGGATATTCCTTGCGGATGTAAACGTACCCTTCCTGCGAGCCGATGGCATAGGCTCCGATGGTCATCCCCTCCAGGACCGAGTGAGGATCGCTCTCGATCAGGCTCCGGTCCATAAAGGCTCCAGGATCTCCTTCGTCCGCATTGCAGATGACGTACCTAGGTTCCCCGCCGGCCTTGCGGCAGGTCTCCCATTTAATCCCGGCAGGGAATCCTCCCCCGCCCCGTCCCCGCAGGCCGGACTTCTTGACGATATCGATCACTTCTTCCGGCTCCATGCTGAACAGAACCTTGGCCAGAGCCGTGTACCCGTCCCGGGCGATGTAGTCTTCGATCTTCTCCGGGTCTATGATCCCCCGGTTCCGGAGTGCGAAAAGCACCTGCTTGCCGAAGAAGCCGATGTCCTGCATCTTGGGGATCGGCGTTTTCTCCACCGGGGGTGTAAACATGAGCCTCGGCACGGGCCGGCCTTTGAGCAGGTGCTCTTCGACCAGGTAGGGGATATCCCCGACCTCCAGCTTCTGGTAGAAGATTCCCTCCGGCCAGACGACCAGGATCGGTCCGTTGGCGCAGAATCCATTGCAGCCGGTCGCTACGACGAGGACTTCTTTGTCCAGGGCGCGCCTTTTAATCTCCTGCTCTAGTGCGTCCTTGACCTTATAAGAGCGGTTGGATACGCAGCCGGTGCCTGCACAGACCATGAGGTGTGCACGATAAGGCATGGTTTTCTATCTCCGTTTCGTTGATCTATATGGCGTCAAACATTATGAGATGATCGTTAACCCGTCCGCTCGCTGCCCACGGCCAGAGCATACTCTTTGATCACTTTTCCCCCCAGGACGTGCTCCACGAAAACCCGCTTCATTTTCTCCGGGGTCAGGTCCACATACTTCACCGGCGCGACCTCACAGGCCAGCTCCACCGTGGCCATCGGCTCCCGGCTACACAGCCCGGCGCAGCCTGAAGTCGTCACGAAAACATCCTTTACCCCGCGGGCATCGATCTCGTGCAGCAAGGCCTCCATCACCGGCCGCGCCCCAGCCGCGATCCCGCACGTGCCCATGTGCACCGTGACCCGCGCCCGGGCCCCGCTTCCCTCCCGGAGAATTGTGCTCTGGCGCACCTTCTCCCGGATTTTCTCCAAGTCCTCCGCCTTAATCTTCGGCATCTTTCCCTCGCTATTTTTGCTCGCGGTACTTCCGAACCACGCTGTGAACTTGCCCGGTGGTCACCTTTCCGTAAACCTCATTATCCACGGTAAACACCGCGGCCAGCCCGCAACACCCCAGACAGCGAACCTCTTCCAAGGTGAAGTGTTTTTCCTTGTCGGTCTCCCCGCATTTCACCCCAACCTCCCTCTCCATGGACTCCAGGATCCGCGCCGCCCCCTTCACATGGCAGGCCGTCCCGGTGCAGACCGAGATCACGTGCTTTCCCCTGGGGGTCAGGCTAAAGGCCTTATAGAAGGTTGCCGTGTAATAAATTTGGGCCAGCGAAACTCCCAGGCTTTGAGAGAGTTCCTCGGCGACCTCGCGCGGGATATAGCGAAACTCATCCTGCACATCCTGGAGCATCTCGATCAGGAAGCTCGGCCTCCCCTGCCAGCGATTCACGATCGCCTGGACCCGGGGATCCCGTTTGGGCTTGGCCTGAGCCTTAGGCTCTGTCGCCACTGCTGATGACATCGTCTCCTCCGCGTGTTGATTTCATCATTAAAACTATTATCATTCCTTATCACCCATTGGTCAACCCATCCAACTCTCCAACCGCTTCAATATCCCCAATCCCTCCGGTGAAGCGAAACGGCCCCCCGGCAACTGGTCCCGCAAGGGCTTGGTCTCGAAACGCTTCTCCACGCCGTCTTTACGATAAAGGCAAATGAACTCGATATCAGGATACCCGCAGACCAGGGTCTTGATGGTCCTACCCAAATCCCCCAGAGGACGGCGATCGATATGGCTCGCTTGGAACCTCGCTGTGACCTTGGTCCCTTTGCCACGTGCCGATTCCACTCTCATTTCCCCATTGGCCTCCTGGGCAGCCTGTTTCAAGAAGGCCAGCCCCAAGCCCACCCTGCGGGTGGTGCGAGTCGTAAAAAAGGGGTCGCTCGCCCTCCGGGCTGTTGCCTCATCCATCCCCGTACCGTTGTCCTCGATCACCAGCTCCAGGAAGTCTTTTTCTTTATCTTCGATGACTGTGATTCGGATTTCACTGGCCCAGGCATTGGCTGAGTTTTCAGCGATATCCAGAATCGAGAGCGAGAGGTCCTCCACGCTAAGCGACCACCGCCCTTCGTCCCTCGCGCCCACCAAGAGCCTTTGCTAATTCCGAGAAGGTGATATGCTCCACCCAGAACTCGGTCCTTCCCTTTCCAATATCCTCCGAAAGATGGGCGTCCGAGCTACGCACTAAGGGAAATCGATTCGCATCCGGGATCAGGTTCCGAACCTCATCTATATTGGCTTTGGTCGAAACTTCCAGGGCGTCCAAGGCCAAGTCCTCGGGCACGAATCCCAAGACCCCGATAAGGGAATACAGCTCCCGGTCCACATGGGCCGCGATGGCCAGCCCGTTCAGCCGATGGATCTGCTTGACCACCGTCGAGGTCGTAAGGCTTGTGGCTCCGATCAAAAGCTTATTCACTGTGGCCACCGGCTCTCCCTGGGCGTCCACAACCACCTGCCAGCCGAAACGTTCAGGATTGTTGGTTCCCTCTAGAGCCGAATACACGAACTCTTGTAAACACAATGCCGACTCGAGATTTTCAAAGAGCGCGAGGAGGTGGACTTCCTCAACCGTCGTGACTTCCATGCCCGGCAAAACCAGGAGGTCCCTGCCTGCTGCCTCCTGGACAGCGCTTACATTCTCAGCCGAATTGTGATCGCAGATGCCTAGGATCGAAAGCTGGGCATGCTTCGCCGCCTCTACGATCTCCCGCGGCCGCATCAGGAGGTCTCCGCACGGCGAAAGACAGGTGTGCACGTGGAGATCCGCCAGAACGTTGACCAGCATGAGGCTTCAAGTCCCGCGGACCCCTTCTTGATAGAGCCTGCCCACCAACTCGAACGCGGGGAGCTCGGAGAGCAACAAAGCAATGTATTCCTGCTCAGCCTTTTGGATCGTCTTATCCTCAGGTTGGCGGCCGTTCACCAGCACGATCCCGGCCAGGTCCTTCAGCGAGGCAACGGCTACGATGTTCTCGTGGACCTGCCGGGTGACCCAGATATCCCCGGGCTTGGTATGGGCCATGACATCCGACAGGAGGTCGCAGGCATACCCTCCGGTCACCGGGACGGAGGCTTTCGCTTCTCCGCACAGGTATTTTAATCCCAGTTTCTTTGCTATCTCCCCCAAGGTCATTCTTTCTCCTTTCTGCGGGAGATTGTGGCCCGATCCACGAACTGGGCCATTTCGCGGGTCATCTCCCGCAGCTTCTCATAGGCATAGAATACGCACTCCTCCACCTCGGCCCGGCCCAGGACCACGTCCTCGGCGAACGTGGCGCAGGAGGGCGCCCCGCAGCATCCGCAGTCAATCCCGGGCAGGCTCTGGGCCAGCTTCTCGCACCGCCGCATCTTCTCGATCGCCTTGGCCAGGTCCCGATCCAGGGGCGGCAGGGGTGCGGGCAGGACCTTCTGCTCCAGAGCGAAATGCCCTTTGCGGAACAGCGCTTCCACCTCGGCCCGCTCGTGGGCGGAAGCAAACCCGAAGGTCTCGGATAACATCATCACTTTGTTCCTGGCCAGATACACGTTCTCCACGTTCAGGGAGCCCCCGATGCAGCCCTCGGTGCAGGCATGGGCCTCGATGAACTTCGTATGCCTCAGCCGCCCTCGCTCGATGTCCTCGAAGATACCCACGACATCCGGGAGCCCGGCGACCACTAAGCAGTTCTCCTCTTTCAGGATTCGGTTGATCCCCCCCAGCCGGGCCCAGCCCAGGCCCAGCCCGCAGGATCTCTGAAGCTTCTCCTCCGAGCCCTCCCTTTCGATCTGGACCATGGCCGAGAGGAGGGCGCTGTAAATATCGGACACGGCCAGGGCTCCGTTCAGGCTCGACTTTTCCTTCCTCGGCTCCCGGATGGCCACCATCTTCACCGGGCAGGGCGTGATGTAGATGACCCCGATCTCATCCGGAGCCAGGCCCAATTCCTTGGCTTTACGTTCTTTGATGGCTCGGGCCGCGACCTCCATGGGCGAAGACAACGGCAGAAGGAGGTCGATCAGCTCCGGATGCTTTACCCGAATAAGCTGGACCACCGTGGGACAGAACGAGGAGATCAGGGGGAACGGCCCTTGGTGCTGGGCCACGAAAATCTCAATCGCCATCCCCACCGCCTCGCAGGTGTAAGCCAAATCCCAGACATCGTCGAACCCGATCCGCTTCAAGCCGGTGAGGATCCGGTCGGGAAGGATATTTCGTTCGAACTGCCCGTAAAGGGCCGGGGAAGGGAGCGCGACCTTGTATTTGAATCCTGACAGGGAGGGCAGGGAGTCCGTGGCCGGCACGATCGCCTTCTTCGAGCAGACGTTCAGGCACTCCCCACAGTCGATGCACTTCTCCTCTAACATGATGACCTTCCCCTCTCGCACCCGGATCGCCTCGGTGGGGCAGGCTCGCATGCAGGCCATCTTCCCGTCGCAGCGCGAGGGGTCGATGCGGATGGAGTGGTAGGCCATGGCGTTACGTTCCCTCCGGGGTGCGGATGAGGATCCGAAGCTTCGTCCCCACCCCGACTTGTGAAGCGATCTCGAACAAATCGGAATTGCGCTTGATGTTAGGCAGACCCATCCCTGCCCCGAACCCCAGCTCCCGCATCTCCTCCGTGGCCGTGGAATACCCCTCCTGCATGGCCAGATCGATGTTCGCGATCCCCTGCCCCCGGTCTTCGCAAGTGATCTCCACCTCGCGGGGCGAGACGGACAGCCTCATCTTTCCCCCTTGGGCGTACATCACGACGTTCATCTCCGCTTCGTACGAGGCGATCGCTGCCCGCCGGATGATTCTTGGATCCACCCCGAGCTGCTTAAGCAGGGCCTTGATCCGGGTGGAGACCCCTCCGGCGTCGGAGAAGTTCCCACCGGAGATCTCGAACTCCTGCTCATAGAGTTCCTCCGGCACACTACGTACCCCTCCGGTGGGAGGGACAGCCTTTGAGACCCGCAACGTACAATCGGCCGCAGGCCTCGTACATCAACAGCTCCGTGGCAAGAAGCGGGATACTCTTTTCCTTGGCTAAGCGAATGCTCTCGGCATTCGGTTTCTTGCCCCGGACGTACACGATTCCTTTCATCTCCGTGATGTCCGCGGTGCGCACGGACTGGGGATTGATCAGTCCTGTCAAAAGCAGCCCTCCGGACTTGGCGTAGGCCAAGAGATCACTCATCAGATCCGCGCTGCAACCCATCTCCACGGTCGTATCCAGAAGACCTTCGCCCCAGATCACCTCGCACTCCAGGAGGTCCTTGACCTTCGCTAAAGTCACTTTTTTATGTTCCTCTTCCGGCCTTCTATTCCACCCGCTTGAACACCTGGCCGGCCATCTTGATCACCCTTTTCTCCGGGCTGATCGTGGCCGGGCAGTTGTTCCAGCAGATCCCGCATCCCGTGCACTTGTCCAGGTCCACGTAGCGGGCCTTCTTCCGGACCTTGACCTTGAAGTTCCCCACGAACCCGGAGACCTCCTGGACCTCGGAGTAGGTCATCATCCTGATCTTCTTGTGCTGCCCGACATTGACCATCTTGGGGGTCAGGATGCAGGCCGCGCAGTCCAGGGTCGGGAAGGTCTTGTCGAACTGCGCCATGTGCCCTCCGATGGAAGGCTCTTTCTCCACCAGGAAGACCTGCCTCCCGGCTGCGGCGATCTGCAGGGAGGCTTCGATCCCGGCGATCCCTCCCCCGATGACCATCGCGTTGGGGTTCACCGCCACGCTCTTCACCTCCAGAGGTTCGTGCCGGGAGACCCGACGGACCGCGGCTGCCACAAGGGTCTTGGCCTTCTCCGTGGCCTTCTTGTGGTCCTCGGTCACCCAGGAGCAGTGTTCCCGGATGTTTGCCATCTGGAACAGGAACTGGTTCAGGCCAGCGTCCTCGCAGGCCCGCCGGAAGGTGGGCTCGTGCATCAGGGGGGAGCAGGAGGCCACGACCACACGGGTCAGGCCGAGGTCCTTGATGTCCTTCTTGATCAGCTCCTGCCCCGGGTCCGAACACATAAACTTGTACTCCCGCGCTATCGTAACCCCGGGAAGCTTCTCCGCGAATTTCACGACTTCGGGCACATCTACGGTATGGGCGATGTTGGCTCCGCAGTCGCAGACGTACACCCCGATTTTCTCTTGGGTCTCGCTCATCGTCCGCCTCCGTTCCCCAGATACTTGGCCAGGGCCGGCCGGGGATCCACCAGCTCCGAGCCCAACCCCAGGTTCTTCTCGGGCAACCCCAAGGCCACCCCCATCAGCTGGGTGAAGTAGATGGCGGGCAGGGCAGGGTCGGTCCCGAAGGTTTTCTTGATCTTGCCCTGATAGGACTCCAGGTTTACCTGGCACAGCGGGCAGCAAGTGATCACCAGGTCGGCCCCGGCCTCCTTGGCACAGTACAGGAGGTCCTTGGTGAGCTTCAAGCCGACGTCCGCGACCGTGGTCATCATCATCCCTCCGCAGCACTTGGCCTTCAGGGGGAAGTCCACCGGGGTCGCGCCCAGGGCCTTGGCCAGATGGTCCATGGTCACCGGGAACTCCGGATCGTCGAAGGTCCCGTGGGGCCGGGAGAGCTGGCATCCGTAATAGCAGGCCACCTTGAGGCCGGCCAGGGGTTTCGTCACCTTTCCCTTCACGGCCTCCAGTCCCACGTCGTTCACAATCACGTCCAACAAATGGCGGACCTTGACGCCCCCGGAGTACTTCATGTCCGCCGCGGCCAGGGCGTGGTTGACCTTCTCGCGGAGCTCGGCGTTTTCCTTTAGGTAGGTGTGGGTCTTGGCCAGGACCGTGTAGCAGGCCGTGCACACCGTGACCAGGTCCCCCTTGCCCATTCGCTCTGCAATGGCCAGATTGCGGGCCGAGATGGCGAAGGAGCGGAGCTCGCGGACCGCCATGTAGGAAGTGGACCCGCAGCAGTTCCAGTCCTCGATCTCCTTGAGCTCGAATCCCAGGCCCCGGGCCACCTCCCGGGAGGAGTGGTCGAAGGAGAAGTTCGTTTTCTCCAGGGAGCAGCCGGGATAGTAGAGATATTGTTTCATGAATGCCCTCCCTCCTTGGGCGACTCGGGCTTGGCCTCAACGGGCTCCTCCGTTTCCGCCAAGGCTGACTTCAGGATCTTCGCGATCTCCTTCTGCCCCTTGATCCGTTTCGGGAAGATTCCCAGCCGGCCCTTGAAGAAGAGCTTGGCGCCCATCGGGGCCATCCCAACCATTCCCAGCGGGTTGGTGGTCAGGAGGTAGCGCGAGAGGAGCTCCATCTCCGGGCTCCGGCCGTACTTGTCCACCATCTTGACAAAGGTCTTGGACAGAACCGGGGCCGTGGTCCCCTTGGGGTACAGGCCGTACTCGATGCCCAGGCGCTTCAGCTCGTACATGATGTCGGTGAGCTTGATCCCGGCCGGGCAGCGCACGGTGCAGTAATAGCACGAGGCGCACATCCAGACCGTGTTGGACTTGAGCACGCGGTCCAGCATCCCGGCCCGGAAGGCGGCGATGATCTCCCTCGGGGTGAAGTCCATGGCGTAGCTGGTCGGGCAGGAGCCCGAGCAGGTTCCGCACTGGATGCACTGCTTGATGTTCTCCCCCTCCGGGATCTTGTAGACGTCCTCCAGGAAGATCTTGTGGAGCTCCTTCATGCTTCTTGGAGCGGTCGCGTCAGGCATTTTTCCTCCTGATTGATTAGACTATTCCGTATTGTATTCGGATAATGTGAAAAGGCCGGTGAATTATTTCACATTGAATTCCATTCTTAATATAGGCATTTTTTATGCCATT
>Ga0315277_10006538_pt1 | contig 15229 bp, 19 predicted proteins | sample YL17G05_15_MG_FD_203695 | JGI IMG/M metagenome (GOLD analysis project Ga0315277, IMG submission 203695) | Sediment microbial communities from Yellowstone Lake, YNP, Wyoming, USA - YL17G05_15 | ecosystem: Environmental > Aquatic > Freshwater > Lake > Sediment | place: USA: Wyoming | collected...
TATATAGTGATTGTATTATTTACGGAACCAAAAAAAAAGGATGTAATGAAAAATGTATCGAGACAATAATAGAGGCGGTGGCTATGGTGACGCACCCCGAGAAATGCATAAGGTAACATGTGCAGAATGTGGAAAAGAAACAGAAGTTCCCTTTAAACCAGATGGTGCTAGACCAGTTTACTGTCGGGACTGTTATCAGAAACATCGGCCACCAAGGAGATTTTAAATATATCTTTTTTTTCTTTTCATATCTGTAATCGATTCGCACAAAACAGGAGTTACTCCTGAATGTCATGTTTTTTTATATATTCCTCGTTAAAAACATAAATATATAGAGAACTCACAACATACAAAAAAATCAAAAAATGTATTCATAGAAAACTGCTCCATAATGTTATTTGTTGGTGAATATCACTAATATGGAAAAAAACACGAGTTTCTAAGGTTATGTTCTTAATAGAAGAATCAACAGATTATTTCATTTCTCGTGCTTTTTAAAGATAATGCTATCAATGATTATTGATTTGACCAAAAATCCTGTCATAACTTCTATATAGAAAAAATCTTTATGAAAATAATAGGAGTAAAAAGACATGATTCAACATAAATGTTTGACTATAGCAATGATTATGATTTTATCATCCATGATCACAGGGATTTGTTCCTCAACAGATGATATAGATGGAGCAATAAGTCTCCAGACGAAAAAAGAAATGTATCCGTCCATCAGTGGTTATGGCCCTTGGGAAGAATGGAATAAAACATTCGGCGGAGATAAGCTTGACTATTTAATAGGAGTAAGACAAACTGTTGATGAAGGTTTTGTATGTGCGGGAGTTAAAGATGCCGATTCATGGACTGAAGGGGGAAGATGTTGGTTAATTAAAACAGATAAATATGGAAGTATGCTCTGGGAGCGAACTTTTGGTGGTAACGGAGCGAATAGTGCGCATGATATTCAAATCACCTCTGACCAGGGATATGTCATTTGTGGTGTAACTACTTCGTTTGGATCTGGGAATCGTGATGTCTGGGTAATAAAAACTGATGTGAATGGCAATGAAGAATGGAATTGTACGTTTAATCGCAAATCAATGGATATGGTGTATGTTTCACTCATAGTAACAACTGGTGGTTATATCATCTGTGGTGATACGTACTCGGATGTATCTAATAATCAAGATACCTGGGTCGTGAAGATAGATGAATCTGGTCATGAACAGTGGAATTCTACTTATGGATCTAATACAGGTAGAGAATATTTTACTTCAGTAAAATCAACTATTGATGGAGGATTGATTTTCACAGGTGCGACGTATTCCCAAATTACAGGCAGATACGCCGCATGGGTTGTGAAGACTGATGCGACAGGGCAGATGCAGTGGGATAAAAAATTTGAACCAGCATTTACTGCACGTGACATTGTTCAAACGGCTGACGGTGGATTTTTAGTAGTTGTTACTGCCATGGTGAATGGTCAACTGGATGATTTAGCTTCTTGGTTGATTAAACTTGATGAGAACGGTACTGAGGAATGGGATACCGTATTTGATCGATCTATTGGGATAGATTTTGCTAATCTTAATAAGATCATTCCAACCTTAGATGGAGCTTATGTTCTTGTTGGGACAATAGGAAAGTTTCCTTTGCATTATCTTGCGGATATGTGGTTGATGAAAATAGATCCTGATGGTAAGATCCTCTGGGAGTTTACAAAGGGAGGATTATGTTTTGATTCTATTGATGGTGGAGAAAATACCTTTGATGGAGGATTTGTCGTTTCAGGGAAATGTACGTGTAATAATTCTATGAATTGGGATGCGCGATTAGTAAAGTTCTCCTCCGATGAGGATGGAAATCAGCCGCCAGACAAACCAAGTGAACCAGTTGGGGAAGAAAATGGAAAGATGAATGTTGAATATACCTACACCAGCAGCACAACTGACCCTGATGGAGACCAGGTGTATTATCTATGGGATTGGGGTGATGGCAACAACAGCGGATGGCTAGGGTCGTACAATTCAGGGATAACATGTGAAGCAAAGCACACTTGGAGGGTAAAAAGTTCCTATAGCATTAAGGTTAAGGCAAAAGACATCTATGGTACTGAAAGCCCCTGGTCTGATCCTTTAGCAGTAACCATGCCGTATACCATGAAACCACCATTCCAACAATTCCTGGAGTGGTTGTTCCAGTGCTTTCTGAATGCGTTCCCACTTCTCCCACACATGATGGGATACTAAAAATTATTCTTTCTTTTTTCTTTATATTATCATTTCAATAGAGCATTAATTCTTCAGAGAAGGACTAGTTTTTTATATATTCCTCGTTAAAAACATAAATATATAGAGAACTTACAAAATACAAAAAACTCAAAAAATATATTCCTAAGAAGCTGCTCCATTATATTATATGTTGGCGAATAGGAGAAAAAGAGAAACAGCGTCCTTGGTGAAGTTTTCATCCTTGTTTTTCTTTACGTCCTTCCCTTCGTTCTTCATTTCGTTGTTTTCGTTCGTCTCTTCGCCCGTCTCTTCGTTCTTCTTTTCCTTTTTCTCTTCTTATTGCTCTTCTTTTTACTCTTCTCCTTACACCTAAAACCATTTTTTTACCTCCGTCTTATCGTTTCATAAAATGATTGACAAGATTATTTTTTCCTTTCTTTTCCCCTTTTATCTTTATATCTCCAACCATAACCCGGGTATCTCATTTCTTTAAAACCTTTTACAAACTCGTAAAACTCTTTTGGATTGCTGAAACAAAATGTTCTTATTACGTCCCCTGTTTTTTCATCAAATAACTCAACGACTTTTTTATTCATCGTTCTAAATCGATTCATTTAGGCATATCCTTTGTTGTGTGTTTTTGTATAGTGTATATGGGGCGCCCTTTTTGTTTTAAAGGATTTTCCGCAATGCTCACATTTTGGCATATCCTATACCACACCTTGTTATTTTGTAGCTTTTACTTTTTTAAAAATATATCATTAGAAACACATGTTTTGTGCAGGTAGTCGCTGAGTTACCTTCGGTCAGGGAACCTTTATACAGAAGTATCTGCATGTTCTTTTTACTTTTAATAGAGTTAAAAGGAGGTAAATATTATGATGGCTGGAGGACAGCAACCAATTATCATCCTTAGAGAAGGAACGAAGCGAGAAAAAGGAAAGGGCGCACAATTAAACAATATTATGGCAGCACGAGCAATATCAGATGCAGTGAAATCAACACTTGGCCCAAAAGGAATGGACAAGATGCTGGTCGACTCCATGGGTGATGTAGTCATCACGAACGATGGAGCAACCATTCTCAAAGAAATCGATGTTGAACACCCTGCGGCAAAGATGATCGTAGAAGTCGCCAAATCACAAGACGAAGAATGCGGTGATGGAACAACATCAGCTGTGATTCTCACCGGTGAGTTGTTAAAATACGCCGGAGAACTTATCGAGCAGAACATCCACCCAACTGTTATCTGTGCAGGATACAAGCTCGCATCAACCAGAGCAATTGCTGAGCTAAACAAAATGGCGGTACCGATAAAACCAGGGGACAAGAAAACCCTGAAAAACATCGCGATGACCTCGATGGCTAGTAAAGGTGCAAGCGCATCAAAAGAACTTCTCGCCGATGTCGTCGTTGACGCAATCACCAGTGTAGCAGAACACATCGATGACAAAACCATCGTGGATATGGACAACATCCAGATCCAAAAGAAACATGGTGGTAGTATCCAGGATACCCGGATCATAAAAGGAATCATTCTGGATAAAGAACGCGTCCATGAGGGAATGCCAAGACATTTAAAAAATGCAAAAATAGCACTCGTGAACGCAGCCTTAGAAATCAAAAAAATAGAGGTTGATGCACGCATTCAAATCCAAGACCCTACCCAGTTGCAAGCATTCCTTGATGAAGAGGAATCCATGCTACGGAAAATGGTCGAAAAAGTCAAAAAAAGCGGGGCGAACGTTCTGATCTGTCAGAAAGGCATTGATGATCTTGCACAACACTTCCTTTCTAAAGAAGGCATCTACGCGGTCAGACAAGTGAAGAAAAGCGACATGGATAAACTCGCCAAAGCAAGCGGTGCTATCGTCGTCGCAAACCTTTACGAGCTTTCTCCAAAAGACCTTGGATTCGCGGGCAATGTTGAGGAACAAAAAATCGGTGATGATAAAATGACCTTTATCACTGATTGTAAAAACCCTAAGGCAGTGTCCGTCCTCATCCGCGGCAGCACCGAACATGTCGTCGATGAACTTGACCGTGGTATGCATGACGCTTTGTTCGTTGTTAAAATCGCGTTAGAAGATGGGAAACTCACTCCTGGTGGCGGCGCTGCAGCAACAACCGTTGCGATGGCTCTGCGAGAGTATGCAAGCACAGTCGGTGGACGAGAACAAATGGCGATAGAAGCTTATGCAAACGCCGTCGAAATCATCCCAAAAACCCTCGCGGAAAACGCAGGTCTCGATCCAATTGACATAATGATTGAGATGCGTCGAGTCCATAAGAAAGGCGATAAAAACGCTGGTGTCGATGTCTTTACTGGGAAAGTCGTGGATATGATAAAAAACAATGTCATCGAACCTCTCCGTGTCAGCGTCCAAGAAATACAAGCCTCAACTGAAGCAGCTACCATGATCCTTCGGATCGACGATATCATCGCATCAAAAAGCGGTGGTGGCGGTGGAATGCCTCCTGGCGGTATGCCTGGTGGCGGAATGCCTGGTGGAATGCCTGGCGGCGGGATGGGCGACTACTAAACAGTTCTCCCCTTTTTCTTTTTTTTTTTCAGTAGAATAGAATCAGTAACACGGTTCTAAGACTCTCCAAATGGACATTACTCACAGATTGATGATAACAATAAACAGTAACAGGTATGGTCTTCTTGTTTTCTTCTTTAATCAGTAAGACTACTTATTTTGGTAATAAAGTTATGAATCCCCTCTGCTATTTCTCGCCAATTGTTATTACTAAAAAAATGATGACAACCATCATACAGCTTGTATTCTGCATTGTATTTATCAGCTAATCTTTGAACCAATTCGGGAGGACTTATTCCATCCTGCTTTGTCGCAATGAAAAAGAGAGGGCATCTCACTTTCTTCTCATCTACAGTTATCCTGTTCATTCCCAGTTCATATGTGACAATTGCTGATTGTTTCTCCAATTTTTCATAGATACTTCTTGCCTTTGCTTCTTCTATCCCAACCAACATATATTTTCTAATATATCTATAATCCTGTTTAAACGGCATTCCCATGATAACTTGTGGTGCATACTTGGCAGAAGATAGTACAATATCACCAGGATACTTCACTCCTTTTGGAGCCGCAGAGCATATAGCAACGCCACCTTTTATGTCTGCTTCCTCTGCTACTTTCTGGACAATCAGACAACCCATCGAATGTCCAATGACTATATCATCTTTTGTTGCTATGTCCTTTACTTTATTTACATAATCTTGAAAATGAGCTTTTCTCAGATTTAATCCTTCTTTCAAATTTACTGCTTTGCATGAAAAATTTCTCTCATTAAAATAATTGATAAGGGGATTCCATCGATCAGCATTCGCCAACATTCCATGAACAAAAATAAGCATATTAAAGATATCTATTATGTCACTATACACTTATTTGTCTTATGTTTTTTCCTTTTCCGCTAAGGAGTAAGCACCTTTTAGGTCATTGACCTAGATTTGTTCGTCAACCATTATCTTTCCTTCAATTTATCGACTATATGTAAGGGATGTTCACCGTCGATATCAAAAGCGGAGATGTTCTTAGGGGTATCGTTTATCGGAGAAGCATTGACACGGTTCTAACAACTGAAACCTTGTGTCATCGCATTAGTTTGTTTACTCTTTTCTATTTTTGGTACATACAAAACAAAATTGGATGGTTACGTGTAGCGAAAATTGATAAATGTTGATATTCATCTGACACTTCTAATCTTTTTAATATACTTCCAACTAAATAAGTCACATTAGTCAAAGTGTTCTTATAAAAACGCATATTTAACTCCGGATAATAAGCACCAAATCCAATAACGGTAACTTTTGAAACGTTATAACAAAGGAAATAATTATACCAAGATGAGTTAAAATCCCAGATGTAATCTATAGTTCCATCGACAGTTATTATACCAAAACCAAACAAAAACCAAGTTGCATTATATCCATAGGTTTTAAAATTAAAATCACAGTTGGATCCTAAATCTTCTTTTATCCATCCTTGATTCCCTAAAACCCAATGTTCTCCTCTTGTGTAATGGTCAGGAGTTCCAGTGTAACTCCAACCAACACTCACAAAAGGGAAATTTTGAGGTTCATAACTAGAGACGATATAATACGTCTGTTCTGGTATAACACTGATATCTGAAAAATCAAACTCAGTCCAGATATCCATTGGGATACCAGCAGGTATATCTTTAATAGGAACCGTTATCCAAGTTAAATCATTACTAGATAGATTTTCCCTTATTGAAATTGTGATATTACCTTGTGGATTGTTACTATTACTTCCTACTAAAAGTTCTACCCTTGTTAACATATTTAACGTAGGTTTAAACGACTGAGCAGAACATCCACTATCCGCAATTGCTGCTCGACTATTATATTCAGAATTATTTTGGTCAAGCTTATCATAAAATAAGGATTCATTCAATAACAATTCATCCGGTAGCAATTTTTCCCCATTTGGAGTCGGTATAATACTTGTGCCAAAGAATAGTAGTATTATTCCAAAAATCAAAACTTTTGTCCAAATAATATTTCTCATGTTTTTATTCCTCCCCTGACAGAATCAGGTATGGTTTGTTATTCTTTGGATTCATTTAAATGTTTGGAACCGATAAAAATACATTAAAGAAGTATTGACATGGTTTTAAGACTCATGTTTTTTGTGCGAATCAAAGAAAAAAAGAAAAAAGATAAAGTTGAAATCATTACTTTTTTTCAGATTCTATACCATACATCTGCTTGTAACCCACAATGTATATAGTAGGCATTAAACTCATCACACCGAAGAAAATTGCCAGTAGGAACCAAAATGTTGAATCCAAGCCATAATCAATCTTGAACACTCTCCAAATGATTGCTATTACAGCAAGTAGAAAAGCAATAGACGTCACAATGTCGCCCCACCTTTCACACTCTCTAAGTTGCCTTTTAATGTCTTCCCGATTTTTAAATGGTTTTTGAACCATTCTCCTTACACCTCAATAATTAATAGCAATTCTTTCCTTAAAAAACATATCATTAGAAACAGGAGCATTGACACGGTTTTAACTTAAGCCATTGTGGTTTCATTAGATTTTCTTTTAACTCCCATTAAATCCAATTGGCGAGTTGTGAATAATTTTAGTGGTTTTACGAAGCACACCAAAAGAATCGATACTAAAAAGAGAGCTCCTACGAAGTATGCAATACCCTCTTGAAATATGTCTCCATATTTAGAATCTTCCACTGGTGTTATATAACCACAGTTTCCTTGTTTAAAGGATTCGTCATCTAGAATATGAATTGACGTTACCTCTATCCCTTCCAAGGTATACATAAGATAATGGGTCCCCTCATGGACGATGACTAAAACTGGAAATAATACAGCAGTTATCATAAGAATCGCAATCATAAGTTTTAAGAACCCTTTTAGAAATTTCATAGATATACGGTTCTTTTCATTATTAATATACTTTATCTTATATAAAAATATTTTAGTGCATAGAAATTTTTTATTTTAAGTCAGACAATAAATATATTTTTGTTTATTCCTTGTCTATCTGGGCATATGCTTTCTTTAGAAACAGAAGCAATAACACGGTTTTAACTTATGATTTTTTTGTGCGAATTTCAAATAAAAAAGATAGGATAGAAGCTCAGATTTCTCCTATTTTTATTTATAATAAAACTAGCTTGTGATATGATGGATAATAAGAATAAATGGTCCTACCATAAAGGCAGCTCGTACCTCTATAATATCAGGTAAGAAAATCCTATGAATCGTTACCGTTATGCCAACCAATCCGACACCAAGTGATGGCGGAAATATGGGTGTTCTGATTGTTGTGCTATCACCCGAAATAGTCCCCTCTGTTTTTACGGAGGATTTACCCAATCGTATTATGTTGATCTGCCAATCAAGACCATCGGCATCCTCGACAGTTGCAGTAACCCCATATCCTCCATGTATACCAGTTATTTTTGGTACTGCCGCTACGTTTGTCACGAAACAGGTGCTTATTACAACAAATATTGAGAGACATAGTATTGTTTTTTTCATATTTTTACCTTCTTTTTATAGGAATGCATCAATTATTTAGAAAAGAAAAAAGTTTCATTGCTAAATAATTGTTTAAAAATTACCAATCCAACCTTGAGAGTTTCTTTCATTGGAGATAATAGTTTCTTTATTAATATATAAAATTTCATTGACACTTCGTACCGATTATCCTAAAAAGTCTCAATATCTCATCCATGTAGCATGGAGGTAGCATTGAGTTTCAATTACTGATAACCTCCAAAAGATTTAAGATGAATAAAATAGATAACAAAAATTGGAGTTGAAAAAAATGGATATAGATAATATTATTCCGCATTCCGCAAGTGATTTTGGAGCTATCTTGTTTTGGGTAATCATTATAATTCTCTTGATTGCAGCAATAGTTATTTATTTGTATTATCGAAAAGTGTCTAAAAAAGTGGTAAAAATACAAGAGACTCTTGATACGCCTCTTAACACAATAGGCCAAATGAAAGAAGGTAAAGAAGAAAAAGTGACGGAACCTACTGAACTTAAAGATAAAGCTGAAGAAATAATTGAAGAAGAAAAAAATAAATTGTAAATAATCACTTGATTTTATATTCTTCTATAAAAACATATCCTCCGTAACAGAAGCATTGACACGGTGTTAACTCACACCAGGGATGTCATAGGGTTCTTGTGCTGGATGCTCGTCGAATTGCAGTAAAATAGGGAGAGAAAAAGTCCAGGCGTAACCAACTTTAAACCAATTCATCATTACAAACAAAAAGGTTCCTCTTATAGGTCGTGGGGTTGAATTCACCCAATCCTCCCAATAATTCTCACTAAAAGATGGTTTGTAATACATTGGATAATAAAACATCGCCATGGGCCACAATACACGTTCAAACTGTGCCTGTATATCGTTGTTAATAAAGTTATTACGATTTATTGTAGCATGGCTACCAAATGCGTCTACCCCTATATCATTATCCTCAAAGTGATTATGTTCGATAGACACCGATCTCCCCCCTCCTGCATGTATTCCAATATGATTAGAATAAAAATAATTATCATGAATAGAATACACCGATTTTTTTAAGATTTCTTCTTGAAAAGTAATACATCTATCGGAGATATTCAAAAAAATATTATTAAAGATATCAATCTCGCCACCGGCATAATAGTCATAGATTCCAAATGAACATTCTGTGATGATGTTATTTGAGATTGTTATATCTTTTCCTTCCATGAAGAAAGCAACGTCGCCAATACTAGAATGATTCGTATTTTGAACAGTAAATCCTTGGATATTCACCTCGTCTTCGATATGCAGGACCTCTGAAAATGCTCCGCCTCCATCGATTATCGTTGTCTTCCTGTCTTCACCAATCAGAGTTAGTTGAGAAACTTTAAAATATCCATAGTATGTGCCATGGTACACAAAAATCGTATCGCCTGGACCAGCGTTATTTATCGCATCCTGAATCGTGCTATAATTCCCAGGTCCACTCCCACCAACATATAACCATTTGCCACTGTATGTCGATAGAGAATTAGAGAACGGATTTGCATTCAAAGCTGATACGATACCTGCCGTGACAAACAATAAGAGTATTCCCAAAACCAGTCCTTTCCTGGATATATCATTTCGCATAGCCTTTGCCTCCCCTGTTAAACAGGTCAAGAGTTAATATCTCCTTGTTTCATTTAAATGTTTGGAAAAGATAAAAATAAAAAAACAAGTGATTATTACTTTATAGTTTATTTTTATCTAGATATATTTCGACAAAACCACAATTTAAACAAGTAACTGTTTTTAATTTTAGAACTTTTGGAGTGGCATATCCTTCAAAAACATTTACTACCGGATGTGTAGGTGTTCCCAAAGTACCGTCAACTAAATTTTGATTTCCACATTTATCACATGGCATAATCCTTTACCTCCACTCTGATATTTTATAACAATTCTTTCTTTAAAAACGTACCCTTAGAATTTTTCATCTTATGCGAACTTTAATCAACCATTGCTGATTATGTAGTAGTACTCCGGAGAGAAAATTTTTTACGTCCATCATTCTGGCACCACCTGAGCTATTCCCTAGGGGCAATTTATATCCTTTTCAAAGATTAATAGTTTGAAAGTGTTTAATCTTTCGGGGACAAGAGGGGTAAACATTTTTATCTTCATTCTGATACACTCCATGGAGGTATTGTTAATGAAAATACTTATCACTGATAAAACAGAAAATGCTGTTATCCAACAATTAAAGGATGCTGGCCATGAGGTTACTTTTAATGAAATGGATCCGGCAACTCTGCTGAAGGAAATCCCCCAGTACGATGGGCTTATGGTGCGAAGTAGAACCAAAGCGACTGCGGATGTCATAAATGCTGGCGCAAAAGGGAAGCTTAAAGTGATCGGACGAGCAGGGATTGGTGTGGACAATATTGACCTTGTGACCGCATCGGAGAATAACATTAAGGTCGTGAATGCTCCGACTGGTACAACAGAAAGTGTTGCAGAGCTTGCATTTGGACTGATGCTTGCTGCTTCCCGTTCAATTCCCCAAGCAGATCATTCGATGAAACAGGGATTATGGGAGAAAAAAGCATTCAAAGGTGTTGAGTTATGCGGAAAAACCCTTGGGATTATCGGAATCGGACGTATTGGAACTGAACTAGGGAAACGAGCTCTGGCATTTCACATGAACGTCCTTGCCTATGACAAGTACATCCAGAAATCCCCTTTCGAGAAGATTACAATGGTATCGTTGGAGAAATTACTAAAAGAATCTGATTATATCTCGCTACATATCCCGTTTGTGAAAACCGAAGGAGCTACCATTAAGGAGTCTGATTTTGAGAAGATGAAAAATGGTGTAATCCTCATTAACTGCGCTCGAGGTGGAGTAGTGGATGAACAAACCCTGTTAAAACATTTAAATGATGGGAAGATACAAGCTGCTGCCCTTGATGTATATGCAGCGGAGCCGCCGACATTCAAAGAGCTTGTCAACCATCCAAAGGTTATCTGTACACCTCATATCGGTGCCTCAACCAAAGAGGGACAGCTACGCGCCGGTAAAATCTGCGCTGAACAGATGCTTCTTGTTCTTTCTGGGAAAACCCCTGATTTTTGGGTAAATAAAAAAATGATGGAAGGAAAATGAGCAGCAAAGAAAACCAAAACAACGCGATGAAAAACCTAGACGGCATTATTGAAAAAATTGACCACAATATGGGGGGAAAAGAAAAAATCAGAGAAAATGCATTAAAAACCTCTCGGGATATTATTATCTGTTGTCGCAAAGGGATTCAACAACTCCATCGGAATCAGATCGATGATGCGAAGAATTTTATTACACAAGCATCAGAAAAACTTGAACAGTTATATAGTGACACCAAAGATCATCCTGATATTTTCCATGCAGGGTTTGTAGAGAATGCAGCTCAAGAGCTTGTTGAGATTTATTGCCTCTATAACATCATGAAAGATGAAGATCTCCCTGATCCAGATACCATTAAAACGACTTACAGCGCGTACCTGCTTGGACTCTGTGATGTTGTCGGAGAACTACGACGAAGTGCATTAGATTTTATGCTCGAAGGAAATACCACGAAAGCAAACGAATACCTACAGCATATGGACCGGATCTATGATGCAATCATGAGTTTTGATTATCCTTCAGGATTGATTCCTATTAAAAAGAAGCAGGATATGATTCGCGGTCTTATTGAAAAAACAAGAGGAGAGCTTGTAGTTTCGAGCTGTGAACAGCGAATCTATGATAAAGCCCATGAATTCCATGGGATCCTCGACCAGGTCAATGAAGAAAAGAACAGCAGAAAGAAAAAAACAAATGAAAACGAAGAAGAGGATATCGATATCGACAAGGTCTGGTAGCAATTGGTTGATATTTTCGTTTTTTACGAAATGTTTATAAAAAGCCTTTATATACTATAAGGAGGGAAATCTTCTTATGGCTGAGGTCAAGGTGGAAAACATCGTTGTTTCTTTTACAGTTTCGGCGTTGTTGGATTTACCGAAACTTGCAGAAATCCTCCCTGATACAAAATATAATCCTGACGAAGTTCCTGTACTAATCTTGAAGTTATTCAAACCACGCTCTATGGCAACACTGTTTTCAAATGGTAATGTATTGGTAACCGGGCCAAGAAGCATGGATGAAGTCCATGACGTCGTGAAAATGGTTACAGATCGCTTATATATCATCGGTGTGCAGATTAACAAAACACCAGAAATTAGGGTACAAAACATCTCTGCGTCAACTGATTTACAGCAGTCGTTGAATTTACGACGTCTCTCGAAATCCCTAGAACCTGTTGAATATGCCCCAAAAATTTTTCCGGGATTGGTTTATAAAGGAAATGACCCAAACACTGTTATACTGCTATTTGGTTCGGGGAAGATTGTCTGCAACGGAAGCAATCTTGAAGAGGTTACTGTTGCTCTTGATAAAATATTGGAGAAACTGTTATCATTTGGTATAATAAAGGAGGAAGATGTATGCCCGAAATAAAGGTAGAAAATATTGTCGCGTCAACGTCGTTTTCCGATAAATTGGATTTGGACGTTATCGCACAATCATTAGAAGAAGCAGAATATGAACCAGAACAATTTCCGGGGCTTGTGTATCGGTTGACTAACCCAAAAACCGCTACGCTCTTATTTCGAAGTGGGAAAGCGAATTGTACTGGTGCGAAAAATATTGAGGACGTCAGAACAACTATTAATATCATTACAGAAAAACTGAAGAAGTTAGGCGTCGAAGTCTATAAAACCACTGAAATTGTCATTCAGAATATCGTCGCGATTTCTGATCTTGGTGGTGAGTTAAATCTCAATGAAGTTGCCATGGCACTCGGATTAGAAAACGTTGAGTATGAACCAGAGCAGTTCCCTGGACTTGTTTATCGTATCAAGGAACCACGTGTTGCGATGCTCCTGTTTGGATCCGGGAAAATCGTGTGCACAGGAGGACGAAAAATCACCGATGTATCCCTTGCAGTCGATAAACTGTCTCAAGAACTCACTTCACTTGGTCTGATCCATCATTAATATAATTTGGTTCTATTGAAAAAAGAGATCTTTAAAGAACGAGCTATCTCAACCTTTTTTTTTATTTTATACTTTTTAAAGGTTTTTTATAAAAAACCATAGTTATTACAAAAGAAAGTATGATTAAATACAATTTGATTCGTTACTAGTTATTCTCAAACGAATTAATCAGTCTTGAAGAATTCTTTTAGGTCATCAACTTTTGGATTCATCATACCGTTGATTCTTAATGAAAAAATATCTTCTAACATCATAATTTCCCTGATATAACGCGAGTATTTTTTGTTGATAAACTCGGTGAATCGTTTTGCGACACTGATGTCTTGTGCGGTAAAGTAGAGCATCATATCATAAGAACCCTGGAGCATGCAAGCGGTTTGTACAAAAATACCAAGATGTTTCCCTGAATATTTCTTGAAACCATCGATAACGTCATCAATGATGTCTTTCGCAGGTTCATTCGATCGTTTAATCAACATTATATAGTGGCATACACCCTGTTTTTCCTTATCAGGTACTGCCGTGTATCCCCAAATTGTTTTATTTTTCTCGAGTCGTTTAATAATTCGCCATACTTTCTGTCTAGAAAACCCACAGATTTTTGCAATTTTATCTATACTTTCGTTGGAATTTCTTTGCAACTGCTCAATAACTCGCTTCTCATCCTGATCTATTTGTTTTTTGCTACTTTTTGCCATATATGTTTTTCCCCGTGATATTTTATTTTTTTATCCTAAAAATTACAAAGTAACTATACTATTTTATGTTATAAATGTTTCTTGTAGTAGCTTTTATCCAGTAGTATAAAAACATTTATGGAAACATTTATATTCCTAAAAAGACTTTTCATTTGGGGGTTGTTGAGTTATACGATAAATTTTCTTTTTTTTTAGCTCTTCAACTTCCCCTTTCCTCCCTTTTTCTAGAGGCCCATTATCATATTAAATCATATATTACAAGATGATTTTTAATGCTTAAAGATATTAGGGATATGAGATATGTTGAACCGCTGTCTTGAAACAAAATGTATACGATGCTGCATCGAAACAAATATGGTACTTTCATACAATGATATTGAAAATATTCAAAAAATGGGATATGATCACCAATTTTTTGTCTCAGAACGTAAAGGGTGGTTACAATTAAAAAATAATAATGGTCGTTGTGTCTTTCATAATGGGACACGATGCACTATTTATGACAACAGACCAGAAGGATGTACTCTTTATCCTGTAGTCTATAATACAGACGCCAACAGTGCAATCCTTGATAACGAATGTCCGCAGAAACAATATTTTTCTCTTTCAAAAGCCAAATCGCAACAACTTGATAATCTTATCTCACAATTAGAAAAAGAAAGAACAGAACGAAGGCAGTCAAAGAACCATAAAAAATCCACAAAAAAAAATAAAAAATAAAAATTCCTTGATCATGAGGGATATCCACCGATCTTCAAACTCGGATCACCAAAAAGGATAAACTCCTGTACACTCTTACAATGTATCTTATCTTTATCTACTGGCAATGAATCAACATAATTTGATAACGCCTTTTGATGAAGCACACCAAGAGTATCTATATGTTCTTGAGCATACAGTCGAAACAGTTCAACAGCAAGAAAACCTCCATACACCTCCGCATCATCAAGAATGCCATTATGATTATCATCACCAATGTCACCATAACAGATATTAGTATTGGTTATGGTCGCGATAGCTCCAGCGTTTTTTTCACTAATTAAGCCCCAGGCAATACATTCGTAAATACAATCATAGATATTATATTCAGGATCCTTCTGAAGTAATTTAAAGAAAGAATTCCACTGGTCTATAGCGAACAAAGTGAGCGGTGACCGGTGGTCAGAGAAACAACAATAAAACCTGTTTTTATTAGAATACTTT
>Ga0315277_10006539_pt1 | contig 15229 bp, 12 predicted proteins | sample YL17G05_15_MG_FD_203695 | JGI IMG/M metagenome (GOLD analysis project Ga0315277, IMG submission 203695) | Sediment microbial communities from Yellowstone Lake, YNP, Wyoming, USA - YL17G05_15 | ecosystem: Environmental > Aquatic > Freshwater > Lake > Sediment | place: USA: Wyoming | collected...
CGAGCGCCTTGCTCCGATCATGGACAGGTGGGAGCGATACACGTGGGCGCGATATAACTTGGAGGCTATCTTGCGCACGTTATTTGTTGTAACACAGCGAGATACTCTCGGTAATTTGCATACAACGAATCTAGGCCAGAGCCAGAGATTGAACGGCATCAATCGAGATCCAACGGCCACGCCTGCGGGCCAGGAAGCGATTATGCAATCCGCGACGTTCTTGAACCAGCTCGACATTCTCTCGCACCCGAACAATCGCTACCCAAGATGGTATGGTCAATACAAGGTAATCAAGACGGAGTGGGCAAGGATCGGCGGGAAGGACATCATCGTCGCGGAATATGAATATCGAGCGGGGAGCCTCACGTTACGGCTCGAGGCGCTCGTGGACTGGACCAGCGGCGAGACGACGATCAACATCGTGAATGGAGACGGGTCACTGACGGAAGCGGCGAAAGGCATCGGCTTGCGGCCGTATGACTTTCCCGCGGGCCCTGCAGTCCACGATGCTGTCATCAGTGCCACGAAGACCAAGTCTGTCCACTGGGTGAATGAGGCGAGCCCGTCGCTCGCGCTCAGCGCTGACGGGAAGGCCATCTTCTCGTCCAAGATCAAGGCGTTGCGCGACAACAAGGATGGGACCACGGATACTCTCGGTACGTACCGCATCGAGACCCGAACCATCGGGAAAGTCCAGTCCATCAAGATCTTCAATGACGACGCGACGACGGCATTTTACGATTCCGCTTCCGATATATTCACCACTGGCCCCGAGATCATGGAATACGCCATGCAATACATCGTGTCGAGGCTCCAAGTGCTCCAGAAAGCGGCGGATTTCACGATAACCGCGGGTGTCGGTAGGGAGGTCCGTATGTCCCCCAATCCCGATGTCAACCAGCCGAATGCCGATCCTCTTTCCCGTTTTGTAATCTCGACACGAGATGCAAGCAGCGGGTGGTCAGTGCTGGCACACGAGGCGACCCTGACGGGCGATCTCCGTTGCTTTGTCAACTTGAACGCGGTCGAACTTGGACCTGGGTCATATACCTTCAATCACAATTTCGAGGACTTGGACGCCGCGATCCGATGCGGGCTGACTTACCAGGAATTCCGTGCCACCGCTATTGAAGCGGGTGACATTGTCAGCGCAGGTAGCATAACTGGTTACGGTTCCATAGCGAGATACTATATTCCTTGTACTATCGACCTCGTGTCCAGATATCGAGACGAGAGCGGGAATTACCAAGACTGGGTCGAAAGAATTTCTTGTACTTTGCATCTCGGAACTGGATCCCTTGTTTTTGGCGGAGACGGCTCCGTCCCGTCGCTCCAGGCACTTCATGATCAACTGGCTGGACTCTTTGCCAAGACCAGGCTATCTGCTGCACCCACGTTCTTCGGGACTGGCGATAATGGGGTAATGCCCGATTATCCCAGCTTCCGTACAACGATTGGGAGGGAGGTTGCCATTTATGTGATCATCCCTGGAGGCAGCGGTAGTCAGGTGATGGTTCGCGTTTCCTTGGGATCGGACACCGCGGAGGTGGATGCTTATTTCCTCATGGATGGTATGTACTGCCGGGAGAGTCGTTCGGGTGAAGAGACGATATCGTTCGACCAGCTGGTGAATTCCTTGAAACCTGGCGGCCACTTGCGCGCGTTCTTGGGCACGCTCCGCGGCCTGGAAAGCTCGCAGGCTAATCCCGCGGGGCCCATCACCGGGTATTCGTTTGTTGTTAGTAGTGCACTTAGCGGTAGGGCTGCGCTCGGCGTGCTCATCGACCGGGGCGATGGAACCGGGGTTCAGCTCAATCTGATGGTGGACCTGGTCACGGGCGAGGTCGAGTTTTACACTCCTTCGACAAAAATGCGGGGTTATCGCTCGGCCGACCCGATGAGCTGGACGGACAATGGATTGGGTTGGGATGATGGAGATACGCGTAGGATGTTCTTGGGATGGCCCATCGACGTCGGCAGGACCGTACAAGATTACTTGGAATGGCTTGGCTGGGATGAGATCGCGCCTCTGGTGCCGCCACCGCACTCGCCGACGCTCGCCACCTTGATAAACTTCATCGCCGGCGAGCCCGCCCCGCTGTGAGCGGCGTGCCGCTCATCGTCAAAGTTGAGGTGCTGCCGTCAACTTTTTATACTCCTTTTTTTATTTTTTATTCATGTTTGGACTGCCGGGACTGCCGCGCATGCGCGGGTCGCGAGCGGAGTGGAAATTCGTGAAGAAATACGGGCGGGGAATATTCCCGCCGTTAAACCCGGCCGAGCGCCCCCCGAAACCCGACCCCGACGAACTCTGGCGCAGGTACCAGCTCGATGAACCGGCGAACCGTACGCTTGCGACGCTTTGGGAAGTTCGGAGCGCCATGTTTCCCGAATACCCGCCGCTCTTGCTTGAACTTGGTGAGGTGGGCAGGAGCGATATCATAGAAGATTGGAAGTTTGTTGGTTTATTCGATCTCTACCGTGCCACCTACAAGTACCATTACGAGATGCAGGACGACTGGAAGAGACGTGACGAGGAATTCGCCCGCTATGATCCCCGCCTCGAAACATATACCGTCAAGGAACTGGCGTCCGACGAGCCGGCAAGTTACGTGCTACACCGTGAGTTATTCACGAGCCTACTCCATGCGGTCGTCGATGACGATGGTAAATTTGTTGGATATTTGGCTGATGACTACGAACCGAGTATCTGGGGCCACCAGGACATCGAGTGGCTCTACTCGTGGCGGGAGCGGCTCGGGCACGACCCGTGGCGCGACCGGTTCCCGCCGCCAGAATACGCGTTCAAGACCATCACGCTGGCCAACTGGCGCGACGTGCTCGACCGGGTCGCCGCCCTCGTGGCCGAGCGGACGTGGAGCAAGTGGTTGATGGCGTGCTTTGCGGTCAAGAACATCCATCCCGATCGGCGCAAGCCAGTTTGGGCATTGGCGGGCAACGCGTCGACGAGATTCGAGGATTCTCAAGGCCCGGACCAAAGGCTCGGCCTTCGGGAAGGTGTTACCGGCATTCCATTGGTCAAGTTCATCGCGTCCTTGCTCGGCAAGCAAACGAGCAAGGCGAGCATGGCGGCCGGGCAGGGCAAAGGAAAGGGAAAGAAGGGAAAGAAGGGAAGCGCGAAGGCGGTGGCCGCTAGCGGCTATCCCGTTAATGACTACGAGCTGGAGTTCATCTTGCGCAGGAATATGGTCTCGGGGCGGGCATTCCGGGCCCGCATCAAGGCGCAGGCTGCCGCCGAGGTGCAGCGATACCCGGAGCTCGCGAGAATGCGGTTCGAAAACGGGATACCCGCACCCCCTAACGACTTCTCGCTGCTAGACGTTGATTTCGAGGAATACCTAGAGCCTCGAACATGACCCATTTCCCACAATCTTCCCTGTCCATCCGCTTCTGCTAGCTGCATCAAGTTGCAGCAGCTCGTAGGCTTGAAGCTGAGACCCATGCCGAGGATTCCTCATTTTTTTCTGAGTTTGTCGATTTTTTCTGCGATCGTTGTTAGCAAGTTGACCTTTTTCGCTAGTTCGTCCTTCAGGCCTTGGATGAATTTCACGGGCGTTGGATCGCTGCCGTTCAACAGCGCGAGATACGTGCTGGTGAAATCCGCCATGTACATCAGCGAGAGCATGCGCGCGAGCTTTGATTTGCCGGCCGGCAAGAGCTCGAGGATTGCCTTGGCCTTGCTCGCCACGATGCGCTTCGTGAACTCGATGCGCACCGTGATGGGTTCCGATTCTTGCGCTGGATCTCGCAAGAATATACAAGAGAAATTCCGTGCTATATTGTTGTCGATCTCCCAGCCAACCGACTCATTGTGGCAAAGTTCGGAAAAAACGTCGAAATACGAGGGATTTTTCCCGTTTTCGTTAAATTGGCTTTTGAAGCGGCGCGCGACCGATTGGTAGCAATCGAAACCGTACACGATGATGGCCGTTCCATGAATGGCCGCGGCATGCTGCTTCGCGGGATTATCCTTGAACGGCACGTTTTTCGCGTATTTCGCGCTCAAGGTTATTAAAACCGACAGCGATTCTTGGAGATCATCGATCAATGCCTGTTTTTCGAGAAAATTGCAGTTTGCCACGGCGATGGCAAGTGTCGTGAACAGGTACAGCATGGCAGCCCGGGGCTGGTATCCGTTGGGCACTTTCAAGCACAAGTCGCCAGTCTTCCCGAGGTATTCTTCCAGGAGCCCTCCCGACGTGATGCCGATGCATTTGATGCCGCGCTGCTTGGCGTCGACGTAAGTCGACAAGGTCTCCTCCGTGTTGCCGGAGTACGACAAGAAAAATCCGAGCCATGACTTATCGATAAATGCGGGGAGGCGGTACTCGCGGGTAATCACGATGGGAATCTTGATGCGATCCTTGAGCCAATCAAAGATAATATCACCAGAAATTGCCGATCCACCCATGCCGGAGATGAAAATGCCCGTCACGTGCTTGGGTATGAATGACTTGATCTTTTTTTCGATACTTGCTTTTTTATCAAGCTCGAACGCTTGGAGGCACCATTCCAAGAACTTCGGGGAGCGCTCCACGATGCCAAGCATGTCCTGGGTATCGAGGGCGTTCATCTTGAGAGAATCGTCGAGGATGCTCATACGAGCAACATAAAGCAGCGATGCGATATATCATTGCGGACGAAAGTACATGAAGAAGAGCGTCGTCCGATCGATCTCATCATAAAAAAAGGCTATGGATTCAGCCAAGAACTATTAAAAATCAAGTTTCTCACGTAAAATAGCCCGTGGAGCTCCTGTCAAACCCCTTAATGAGCTCGATGCTGCCATCCTCGGGCGGCTTGAATGCGTAGTTTTCCGGGGCATAGATCAATTGCGGAAAATACACGCCGATGCCGCGATCGGCCATAATTGATACCGGATGGTATGACGGGAACAACTGGTGAGTGATGTATCGCGTTACATCACGACATTCTTGCTCGTCGAGGTACCCGAGCGAATGGATGTACTCGTGCATCAGGACGTGATACACATACCCCTCAGCGATCTCTGGAGTCTTACCCCGATTCCTGTTGACCTCGTCGACCAGCACGTCGAGAGCACGAACGTTCATCAGGATCATGGTGCCGCCGCTGAAAAACATGCCCCCGATGAAGCCTTGCGGGGATATGCCCATGTCCACGAATCCCAGGTTCAAACCTGCTCGCCGCTTCTTCAAAATCTTGTAAACATCGCGTTTTATCTGTTCAAACATGTCCGGTAATTTCTTCTTGATCGTTTCAATGTTCATGGATGATCATCAGCATGAATCTCGATATTTCTCTCGTCATTCACAAAATAAAATCGAAATACAAGAATTTAACTTCCTCCCTTATCCTTCATGAACCGCCGATCGAACGGACGAATGAATTGAATGCACCGGGAATGCGTTCCGGGATTTTGTAAAACACCCCGGGGGAATGATTATTAATACAACCATTGAGAGGATACCATGGACGAGCTTCGCGTGTCCTCGCCGGGCGCGCAGGCGCGGGTGGAATCCTATGGATGTCGTTTCGGTCGATAAAATCGATAAAGTCTTGAACGAGGTCGACAAGATCTCGTCAGATTTGCTTGCAGCAAAACAACAGTTTCAAGAATCGCTCACCAAGTTTGACTCGGTCAATTCTATCATCGGGGATATCAAGAAAATCTTGAATGATAACAAGAATACCATCGAACAGCTGGAACGGGAGCGAAAACTCCTCGAAGAAGAGAAAAAGAAGAGGGAAGAGAAGATCTCCGAGCTCACCGACGAGCAAAAGAAGATCCTGGAGCGCTATTCCGAGATCGAAGGCCAGCTGAAAAAATTCACCTCGCTCGTGCAGCAATTCGAGAAAAAGGAGTTCAGTTTCGAGGATATCAAGGCATCCCTCAGCATTTTCACGATCTTGCTCGAAAAAATCTTCCAAGGCCAGCCACACGCTCGTATCTTGTACACGTTGCACGGCGGCGCGTCGGAGATGACGCGCGAGCAGCTCAAGAACGCGACCGGCATCTCGGGGGCCATGGTCTTGCGAGCCGTGCACGAGCTTGCCAACGCCAACCTGATCATTTACGACGAAAATACTGGCAAAGCCAAGTTGCTCAAGCGCTTTTATTAAACCATCTCAATTAATTCACCATGATCCCTTTCTCCTTGCTAATATTTCATCATGGACAAGTTTCTTTCGGCTTTTCCCCGGCAATACTATGGCCTCTTTTCTTCTTCATTGATTCGTGATCCTAACGTTTTTTTTCGGGATCCTCAGGTTCATGTGCTGCGGGAATCATTGTTCACCAAGAATGACCATAAGGCAAAATGTTATTTTTTATGGAGTATATACCACCATGACGGATGAACGTCACGGTATAAGGAAGTGAAACATCATGTCGAAAGCAAAAATGGTAAAGTTTCAAGGCAAGAAATACAAGCAACTCGAGGAATCATGGGAAATCAAGGAAAACTCAACTTCGATGACGTTTGCCGGGGACGAGGACGCACCTGCAACACCCGCTGCTGATGGAACAGTTAAACCATCGCCCATCGCGGGATACATCATCGACGTGCAACTTGCTTTCAACAAGGAAGACAATGCATATCCGGGCTTTGCCGAGTTTTTCAAGATTGCCAAGAAATCGGTCGATTTCAAGGCATACACGGCTGCGCGGAAGGATGCTGAAGCGAGCGCCGATGAGGGGGAGAACGTGGACGAGATCATCCCGAAATACAACCAGAAGCAATGGGATGCGCTGCCACTCGGCCAAAAATTCGAATTGCTCGAGCCCTCGATAGACTTGACCGCCGAGTTTGATGTAGAGATGGATGATTTCGACAAGTTTGCCGCCGAGCTCAAGAAATTTGGCGTCGAGATCCCTGCCAAGCTCAAGGCTGATTTGAAAAAGTAGAACGGCGGAAATTATTCCGGTTTTTTTTGCTATCCCTTTCTTTGCATTTTTTTCACGAGAGAATGTCCAGCAATGCCGTTAGCGTTGGCACGCCGACGATCTTTTTTGCCGGGTTGCCGTTCACGAAGGTAACTGGCACTGCCGTAACATTGTATTCGCGGGCAATGTCCGGGTTCTCGTAGGATTCGACGATATCGATGGTGAGCTTGCCCTTCGATTCCATCACGAGCGAGTTTTCGATGAGCGCTGCTTGAGCGCAATAAGGACAGGTCGGCGTGACGATAAGCTCGAGGCGGGCCTTCTGCACGGCATTAAGGTCCTTTGCAAGGCTTCCACCCGTGAAAATTGTCTTGCCCGTGGAAGCCATGATGATCGTGAAGATGAATGGAGCCATCTCGAGGCCGATGGGTGCGCCCGTATACCGTATGCCATGACCCTGGATGATGACCGTTGGTGCGCGTGTCACCTTATAATGCTCGGCGCTTTCCTTATCTGTGATGATAGAAACCTCCTCGACAACGATTTTATTCGTTTCTCGTTCAAGATCATGGAGGAATGATGCGGTATTTTCGCACGCAGGGCATTGACGATACCCCGAAGGCGTCAAGGTCGTGAAGACCTTCAACCTGATGATGTCTTTCATTCGTTCATGCAAATCTCTTGGAAGACCTTGGGCTCCGAACATGAATGGTCACTTCTTACGTGGAACGCTAGGCGAACGGTTTTTAAAAATTGCTCAATAGCACGATAAGTAGTGCTGGAAGGCTTGTTGCCGTAGATATAATCGAGAAATCGTGGATCTCTTTCGTGAAATGACGAATAAAATAAAAGGGAAAAATGAAAAGTTGCACGGATTTTACTTTTTAGCGTCGTCCTTCTTTTCTTCCTTCTTCTTCTCTTCGGCTTCTTCGGCTTCGAGTTCTTCCTCGAGCTCTTCCAACGGCACTGGTGGCGGGGTTGTTAACATGGAATACCCGATCCAAATTGCGATGGCGAGCACGAGGATGGCGACGAGCCACATCGGGAGGATCACGGCCAACTGCCATGGTAAACCGGGGATACTTGGGAACCACCATGCCCAATTCCACCACGAAGAGGCGCCGTTCAAATCAATTTGCTCATGGATATACCCGCCGACGAGCCAGAACGAGTAGAAGACAAGAAGGGCGCCAGCACCGAAAAGGATGACGGCTCCAATGATTTTGTCTTTTGACATTCTGCATTACCTCGTATCAAGTATAAACTTCAAGATTGCTACGAATTCACGACCCGTGTCCACGCGCCCGGCGAATCACGCGCTTTTCGGCGCATGAAGGCGATGGACAAGAGTCGGAAAGCATCTATTTAAAGTCTACATTCGCAAAAATAAAAACCATTCGTGTTACCGATTTTATCAGTGAAAAAAGGAATAATGGCCTAATTGGACGAAATTAGTGCACGAGGAGCGAGACGAGCCAGAGCAAAATCACGAACACGATCGCCGGCCCGGCGATCGATCTCGCCCAGGAAAACTTGAGCATCTTCGTGGTGGACACGGCCCAACCAACAAGGCTCGCGAGCAGCAAACCCGCAAACACATAGTAGATGGTGTTTTCGTAGCCGCGGGTGTACAAGTGCACCATCAAGGTCGGTTGCCACGTGGCTATCAATGCAATAACGTGGATGAGCGGCGCGAAGACAAGAATGGACATCATGCAATATGCCGAGCACGTGAAAACGTGGCCGAAGGGCACACGATTTTCACGGTGCCGGGCGAGGTTGAAGATCGTGTTGAAGATGAGCGGCAATACAAAAGCGAGCAGCACCATGATTGCCATGATCAGCCCGAAGCTCGCGATTGCCGGACCCAGCAACAGTTGAGAATACACGAGAACGTTGCCCGCGAGCATCTGGCGCACGATATCCGGGCCATCAACAAAACCCTGGATACCGAGCGCGATGAATGCCGATACAAGCACCACGTTGAGCCCGGCGAGCACCAATCGTTTCCCAGATTTTTTCTCCAGCACGCTCCTCACCATCGCGCCGCGAGCCATCCAGTAACCTGACAAGAGAAAATGCCCGAGCAATGCTTCCTTCCAACTTTTTGCACGTGAATTCGTCCCGAATCCGGGTTGTTCACCCGTCATGCAAGCACCTCCTCAAGAAGTGCTCGCGCCTCGATAAATTCGTTCAATTTTGCGTGGGCATAGGCCGCGAGTAATTTTGATGTCAAGACGGATCGCGTTACAGGATTGCTCGTCCCGCTGATCTTAGCATACGCCTGGTTGAGCAGATCGACGTCGATTGCGGTCTCAATCGTCGCGTTGGTCTTGGCCGTGATGCCAGGCCCGAGGCCGTCGGTGTATCGGCTTATTGCGCATGCCCAATCATTGTTTCCATACAGGAACGTGTACCACCCGATGCTGTCCGCACCCATGAACCATGCGATCCAGGCCTGCCGGCGCATCTTCGCGTGGAACACGACGTCATCGTGCGCACCCATTGCGTCGATGAGCACAGATATCTTGTCAACTCCAGACACTTGATAAGCGTAGGTGATCTTTTCGATGAACCGGCCATCCTGGTCGTACGGATCCATGGCATGAACGTCCATTCCCGCGTCGCCGGTCATGTGATATTTATCGATGCGATTGAACATGGCCATGGTTTCCCAGCTGGAATTGAACCCGTGAATCACGTCCGTGAGATCTTGGAATAAATCGAGCCAATACTCGCTCTGGGGCTCGTCATCGAGGCAAAACCCCTTAATGTTGCTACCGAGGCCTTTCCCGATGAAATATTGGCATAGCAATTGCTGGTACCGGATCATGGACCACTTGAGGGCTTGGCGGTGCTGCAACGCCGTGGCGTTCATCGTGGCGGGGTCGATGCCTTGCCACCGGTCATCTTGACCGACGACTTCGGGCACGTACGGGTACATCCACGAGGGCGTGTAGGAGCTCACCCAGACGTGAATGACGACGCTCACGCCACGGCTGCCGAGACCGCTGATGAACGCCGAGAGGTTGCCGAGGTAATCGAGATCGAGCGTGTCATTGTCCTTAGCGACTCCATTCCATTGGCAGTGCACGTAGCAAAAATCAAGGCACTGCGCGACCAGGTCCATGTACTGGTCCGCAACTGTCTGGTTGGCCATGAGTTGATCCCACGACAGGAACACGTAACCATACATGTCGCCACGCCGGCCAATTCGCGAGAGCCGGTCTGGTAAATAATCTGACGGGGTCTGTATCGCGGCGATGGTGATGAAATACGACGACACAAGGCTGGCCAGCAGGCAGATCTGCACGAATGCTATTTTCCGGGATCTACCGTCCATGCACGCTGTAATGATTCCGAGGAAAAAAAATTCACTTCTATATGTATACAAATGCGATAGTGTACAAGAACCCAACCGTGATGGCTAAAGCGATGAAAATCACGCTGTTTTTCGTTATCATCTTCTGCGTTACCTTGTCGATTTGCCGTTCCTTCGTCATCGACAGTACCTTGAGCATGTGCGACGATGCTTGCGGGATCATGTTTCCCCCGAGCACGGCCCCGATCACGATGGCCATGACGAGCACCCCTTTGTACTCGCCATAGAATGGGAGCTGCATGACGATGCTGCTGAATATAATTATGGCGCCGGTTTTCGAGAAAAAACTGCCGATCAGCGTCGTTGAGATGATGATGACGAGCACCGCATAAATGATGTGACCTTGACCCAAAGTGGAGAAGGCATTCGCGATCCCGGCAAGTAATCCCGATATGTTCAAACAAGCTGACATCAAGAAAATCGCGAGGATGAATAAAATCAATCCCCAATCGGCTTTCTTGAGGTGTTTCGCCAATGACTCTTTTTGGACAGTGAAAATCACCAGCACGGCGAAGATCAAGAAGAGGTAAGTTGGCACGGGGATGATGCTGAGCCCTGTAAATAACGCGATGAGCGAGATCGCGTTCACCGTGAACTTTCTGCGGTCCGCGATCAAGATTTTCGAATCGATGATTTCAACGAGCATCTTCACCTGAAGCTCGTCCGGTTTCGGCATGCGTCGAACTTGTTTTAAATCGATCAATACCAGCACCGAACCTATTAGGATGAAAAACAAGAGTATAAACGTCATGAAAAACCACGCGGTGTTCACGGCGAGCAATTCCGAGACGAGAATCGTTGCCGGCGACGAAAACGCAGTGAGCAAGTTGCCCACGATGATCGAGAACGAGACACCCACGATGAACGGGACCGGCTCGATTTTCAGCAGCTGTGCGGTCCTGATGATGAGCGGGACAAATATTATCGCGACGGTCACGTCTTCGAGGAACGCGGAAAAAGCGGCGCTTGCCAAGCACAGCATGTAGAACAAGAGCCGCAAGTTTTCCTTCGTGAGTCGAATAATACGGATGGCGAGATACTCGAACAAATCTTGCTGCTCCGCAACGCTGATGATGACGCTGAAGCAGAGAAGCACGACGAGGGGCTTGTATTGCACCAGCACGAAAATATCATCCAAAGTTTTATCAAAAGCCCATGCCGAAAGGGCGCAAATGCCACATGCAATGAACAAGCTATACAGCGTTCCTTGTCCCTTGTCCTTGAAGGAGATGATGAAAATGGCAACGATCGAGGCAATGATGATGGCCTGGACTATGCCCTGGCCGACGGGGTCCAGCATCTTGGGTGTCACTCTAGCTTTCGTTTTTACTTGATGTTGATGATCTTCTCGCCATTGGATTCGTAGATGGCACGGACGACCTTGATCGAACGCAATCCTTCCTCGCCGCTCACCAGCGGTTCACGGTTCTCGCGGATCGCGCTCGCAAAATCATTCATCAAGCGCGCGTGAGCGATCACCGAGAACTTCTTTGGATCGGTTGCCGAAGCGACTTGTCCCCCTTCCTTTGCCGCGAAATCGATGCGATCCTTCGTTCCATCCGCCTTGAAGATCGTGAGCACGTTGCCGTCGATTTCAATGCCACCCTCCGAACCGAAGATGGTTAACTTTGCTGGAAACGCTGCCTTGGTTGCAGTGCTGGTCTGGATCGTCCCGAACGCACCGCTCTCGAAGACGAACGCCGCGCACGTGTTGTCGTCGACCTCGATAGGATGCACGAGATGGCCCCACGCGCCGAAAAGGCATCTTACGTTGCCGACGAGATACACCATCTGATCGACCGGGTGGATAGCCTGGTTGATGAGCGAGCCACCTCCCTCCATCTTCCACGTCCCGCGCCACGAGCTCTTCTTGTAATAATCCGTGTCACGGAACCACATGACGCTGACGCTCGCCTGGAGAATCCTACCTAATTTGCCCGAGTCGATCAATTTTTTCGCTTCAATCACGGCATCGATGAATCGGTTCTGGAAGTGCACCCCAAGCTTGAGTTTTTTCTTATGCGCGAGGGAAATCATGGCCTGCGCGTCCTCGACGGTCGTGGCGATCGGTTTTTCCACGAGCACGTGCTTTTCTTGCTCGAGGCAATACACGGCAACTTCCTTGTGCAAGCCGTGTGGAAGGCTGATAACGACGAAATCGACCTCTTGCTTGCATAATTCCTTGTAATCCGTTGTCACGAACTGGACCTTGTTGGCATCTGCGATTTTTTGCGCGGCATCCTTGTTAACATCGCAGATTGCAGCTAGCTTCAAGTCCGGAATCGTCGCGATCGTCGTGGCAATGTTCGTTGCCGATGATCCAGCCCCGATCATCCCGATGTTGAGGCACTTCTTGGTCGTGGTCATCCTTGTCACCATCATCACGTGGTATGTCTTAATCTGCGCTAGATGCTATTAAGAATTTTCCAGATGGGTGAAAAAATCATCACGTTGAACGACACAGCGTCAACGCTTGGAGTTTTGCATTTTAAATATTTTACCACGGTAGACCTAGTAGCGATACGTGATCAGAAAAAGAACGAAAGGTGAAAGCGAATGGAAGGATTCTTGAAGGAGACCAAGCTCGTGCTGAAAGATTTCATGGCGAGCGGGGAAAAAAACACGTTCCTCGTCGGGGCGGGCTGCTCGATGGATAAGCCCTCGTGCATGCCTTCCGGCCGAAGCATGCTCGGGAACCTTGTCAAGTTCATGTGCCCGGCCACCGAAGTAGATAACATTCTTAAAATGGATAATTTGCGGTATGAAGGCGTGGTCGAGGAATTCCGGAACCAATTCGACAAGGAATTGAAACTTATCACGTTTTTCGAGGCATGTGAACGCCCAAATATCCAGCACTTCTTTCTGGCTGACGCTCTCAAGAGAGGACACTTTCTCTTGACGACAAATTTTGACTTCTTGATCGAGCTTGCCCTCATGAATTCCGGCGTACCAAAGGACAACATCGTTCCCGTTATCACGAAAAAAGATTTCGAGACCTTCAACGATCCATCCCGCTTGTTTGCCCAGGGGAAAATCGGTGTGTATAAAGTGCACGGATCAACGCGCAACTTCATCACTGGCGAGGCAACCCGGGACTCCTTGATAGCAACGCTGCAAGCATTCGGATCCAATAAAGTAGGCTTGAGCGTGTTTCAAGTGGAATCGTTTAAGCAAGCTTTATTCACCAACATCACGAGCCAGCGTTCGTTAATCGTCATGGGATATTCAGGCGGGGATGATTTCGACGTGATTCCCACCCTGAAGGTGCTGACCGGCCTGAAGAATGTTATCTGGTTAAATTTCGTGCTGGATGATGGTGGCTTGGAAAAAGTCTACGAGATCATTGTTGAACCTGGTCCCGCGGGCGATATAACCGGTACCAAGCAAATTCTGGCCGAGATGAAGCAACAAAATCGGGCGGAGCATGTCTACTGGGTGGAGGTCAACACGTCCCGTGCGGTCGAAACGTTGCTGCAAGAGAAACCGCGGCTGCATCCTAACAATTTCACCATCAACACGCTGCAATGGATGCAAGAAATGTTCCCAGCGCCGTCGGATTGGTATAAATTTCACGTGGCGTATATACTCTACTTGAAACTCGGCCATTATCAAGACGCTTTGCGGTGTGCAGAAGCCATGCTCCCGCTTGCAAAGGACACGAGTGAAAAAATAGCTCCCGTGGAAAATGTTGCCCGTATCTTGCTCGAGACGGGGAAATACAACGATGCCTTGGCGAAATATTATGAAGCATGGAGCCTCGTGTCACAAGTCAACGATGTGACCCGGCAAGCAACGTATAGTATCAACATCGGCGAATTAAATCGACGCCTGGGCAACGTGAATGAGGCCCTTAAATGGTACTCGACTGGTCTACAACTTTCGAATGCAACGGGCGACAAGGCGAAAAAAGAAGCGGCATTGATCAATCTCGGGGGATTGTATTCCCAAATGGGTTACGTGCAACAAGCCATGCAGTTATACAACCAGGCTTTGCCTTTGACCGATGAGCTCGGAAATTTGAGTGACAAAGCCCAGCTTCTCAACAACATGGGCACAGCTTTCGCGAATTTGGGTGCATATCAAGAAGCACTGAAGCATTTCGAGATAGGCCTTCAAATCGCAGAAAAACTGGGTGACCAGGCGCGGTTGATCCGCTTGCTTATAAACACCGGCAACATGTACGTGCGGATGGTGAAATATCCGGAAGCTCTTGGTCATTTCAATAGAGCACTTCAAGCCGCGGATAAGATCGGTGATCTCGCGCAAAAAGCAGACGTGTTGAACAATATAGGAAGCTTGTTGAAATCGCAAGAGAAATTTTCCGAAGCGGCAAGTAATTTTAATGCAGCCCTTGAAATTGCTGAAAAATTGGGAGAATTGAATATCAAATTGCAGTGCCTCATAGCGCTCGGCTCGACGAACCAGGTGATGGAAAAGATCCCGGAAGCTTTGGATTTCTATGAAAAGGCGTTTCAAGTCGCGGGAAAATTGAACAATGCTATGCAAATCGCAACGATCCACAACAACGTCGGTGTAATCTTGCGTGACCAAGGAAAGTTCGAGGAAGCCCTCCCGCGCTTACAAGAATCTTTGAACACCGCCGAAAAGTCGGGCTTTCAAGAATTAAAAGCCTACGTCTTGAAAAACATCGGTTCAACCTATTACGAGATGAAGGACGACGAAAAAGCCCTGGACTTTTTCAACAAGTCGTTTCAAATCGCCGGACAATATCCCTCATTACTTTCGGTACTATTCGAGGCAATGGGAGACTTGTTCAAGCGACAAGGGAAAACAACCGAAGCAGTCACGTACTTCACGCAAGCACTTCAATTCTTGCAGCAACTAGGCCTCCAAAATTCACCAAAAGCAACAAAGATCGCCGAAAAAATGAAGCCGCTGGCTTGATATCCATCCCCCTCTTCATGCATGGATCATTGCGCCTTCACGTCCTTCCCTTCCTC
>Ga0315277_10006540_pt1 | contig 15226 bp, 12 predicted proteins | sample YL17G05_15_MG_FD_203695 | JGI IMG/M metagenome (GOLD analysis project Ga0315277, IMG submission 203695) | Sediment microbial communities from Yellowstone Lake, YNP, Wyoming, USA - YL17G05_15 | ecosystem: Environmental > Aquatic > Freshwater > Lake > Sediment | place: USA: Wyoming | collected...
GGGCGGGCATCTGCTTCGTTGCCGCTCCTCGACGATGCACACCGACATCGCCTGCGTCGCGGCGCCTTGCATCTGCCCGCCCGGCGCTCGCGCCAAAGTGCAAACGTTATTCATTGACAGACCCTAGGTGCGAAGGCCACCGCAAATTCAGTGGTAGTTGCCGAGCGAAGTGGTAAAGTAAGAACATGGGAGCGAGCTATGGAGCTAAATCGTCGAGAGTTCGTGAAGAATGCCGCTTTTGGATTGGCCTGCGCAGCTGGACCTGTCTCAGTCCTGGCCGATGACATGAAAGTGCCGCCTTTAAGGGTGGGCATGACAGATTGGGACCTTGGTCAACGGGGCGACGTGTCGAAGGTTGTGCTGGCCCGTCAGATCGGACTCGACGGAATCCAGGTCAGCCTTATCTTCCCCGAGGACGGCAGCCTTCACCTGCGCAGCCCGAAAGTACAGGAGGAGTACAAAAAGGCCGCACTGGCCAATGGAATCCAGATATGCTCTCTGGCTATCGGGTCACCCGGTAAATCCCGCCAACCCCTGCATACAAATCCCGCGGCTGCGATTCTTCTGGTTGAAGCGGTCGAGGTGGCCAAAAACCTCGGGACGACGGATATTCTTCTTCCGGTGCTCGGCAACAGCCACATTCACATGGAAAATCAGGATGAGGTCAATACGTTTGTGGCAATGATGAAAGAGGTGGCTCGCTATGCGGAGAAAGCCGGCGTAGTGATTAGCCTCGAGGATTGGCTCTCTGCTGAGGACAATCTGAAGCTTCTGAACGCTATCGGGTCGGACTACGTGGCTGTCTATTACGATGCGTGGAATATCAAGCTCAAAATCCATGATCCTTACGGCGAGATTAAGCTTCTTGGCAAGCATATCCACCAGGCTCACGTCAAGAACGGGAACAAGCTGATGAGGGAGCAAGAGGCTCTCGACTGGCCTCGCCTGTCTGAAGAGTTCTACCAGGCCGGCTACAAGGGATGGTACGTCCTGGAGACCTCCCATCCGTCAGGCGATCTCATCCGGGATACCAGGGACAACGTTGACTACGTGCGCAAGACTTTCAAAGTGCCGGCTTGAAAGTGTTCCGGGGCACAACGCCTCTCGATAGAATCCACCCATTCTGCAACCTATGAAGAAGTCTGTCCTCAACGCAAATCCGCCCGTTTCATCTTTCGACAGTGCCGCTTTTCCCCGATCTCTTCGAGGATCTTCTTCATGCTCGGATCGGCGCGCAGAAAGTCGAAAAAGTCATTCCTTTCGAGCGCAGCAGCGTCCCGGAATCCACGCTCCGAAGCCCTTTTCAGGGCATCGAATGCCCTCTTGCGATCTTTGGCCTTTGCGTAGAAGGTGCTCGAAGCCGACCCTTTGATCTGCCCCCGCTGCAACGCTAGAGATCATCAGCTTATGTGCAGGATTTGATTATGTGAAGTAGCCGGCATCTGATTCCTCCCATCGGAATGCGGCGGCCGAATCGAAAAGCTGGCGTATCTGGGCGGGGCATGCTACTTCTGTAGGCGCTGCCGGAAATTAGAAAACAATTCATCACCAAGTCGATCCTTGGAGGCACTCCATGGAAGACAATCCTATGCTAGACAAGGGCGCGATCCAGGCCGGCCAGGAACGGATTGGCCCATACCGATTGCTTGAGGTGCTCGGCGAGGGCGGAATGGGCATTGTCTATCTTGCCCAGCAAGAACAGCCGATCCGCCGGCGGGTGGCTCTCAAGCTTATCAAGCTTGGTATGGACACCAAAGAGGTCATCGCGCGCTTTGAGACTGAGCGGCAGGCGCTGGCCATGATGAACCACCCGAACATCGCCTCCGTATTGGATGCCGGTGCCACCGAGCGAGGAATGCCCTATTTCGTGATGGAGCATGTCGCGGGCATTCCGATTGATGATTACTGCGACCGCTACCGCCTCAGCATCCTCGAACGGCTCGAATTGATGGTCAAGGTTTGCGAGGCGGTCCAGCACGCGCATCAAAAGGGAATCATTCACCGCGACCTCAAGCCCTCCAATGTGCTGGTTTGCATGCAGGACGGCCAGCCGATCCCGAAGGTGATCGACTTCGGGATCGCAAAGGCAACCAATCAGCGCCTGACCGAGAGGACGATATACACGCAACAAGGATCCCTGATAGGCACGCCCGATTACATGAGCCCGGAGCAGGCGGACCTGACCGGGCTCGATGTCGACACCAGGACCGACATCTATTCTCTTGGTGCGATGCTCTACAAGCTTCTCGTAGGCGCTCTGCCGTTCGATCGTCCATCGCAAAGTCTGGCTGGATATGAAATGCGGCGAGTGAGCCTTTGCTTCGGGAGGCCGTGGCGATTACCCGGAGAGCTCAACATCCCTGGCTGGGCACCAGCCTTGGCAATCTCGGGGAATTGCTTTTTGCAAAAGGCGATTACAGCGCAGCCGAGCAGACGATGGCTGAGGGCCTAATGATCGGTCGAGACCGTCTGGGCGATAAGAATCAAGATGTGGCCTTGCTAAGAAGCAAGTATGGCGGCTGCCTTTTGAAGCAGAAGCGCTTCGACAAGGCGCAGGAGGAACTGCTCGCCGCACTTCCAATTTTGAGGAGCACTCTTGGCGATCGGGATAAGCGTACGCAGAAAACTTTGCGTTTCTTGGCCGAATTGTATGAAGCGCGGGACAGACTTGGCGAAGCGGCCAAATACCGGGCTTTCCTGCTCCCGCTCAAATAGCACCGCTACTGCTTTTTCCCGATCTCTTCGAGGATCTTCTTCATGCCCGGATCGGCGCGCAGAAAGTCGAAGGAGTCATTCCCTTCGAGCGCAGCAGCGTCCCGGAATCCATGCTCCGAGGCCCTTTTCAGAGCATCGAGTGCCCCCTTGCGGTCTTTGGCCTTTGCGTATATGGAGGCGAGAGTGTAAAGAACCTGCGGCCGGTCCGGGTATATAGAGACAGCCATCTCGAGCATGCGGGCGGCAGCCGGGTAGTCTTTCTGCTCCAGCAGGCTCCGGCTTTGTTCATAAGCGTGAACGTAGCTTCCGTGGAGTATGCGCCGGGCAATGCGTCGCCGGGAGGAATCCGATGGCGCTTCCGATTGCCTTTTCAGCTCCTTCAGCATCGAGGCGAATGAGATGCTTGCGGCGGAGTCCTCGCCCTCGTACCCCTCTTTCCAGTGTGCCAGGAGCTCTGTCGCCCGGCTGTATTGGATTGCCCGCTGATTCTTCTCGTCCTGCAGGTACTTCTTTACCTCCTTGGAGACTGCAAGCTGAGCAGCCCTGTTTTCATAGGTCGAGACATCCTTTAATCCCTTGAAATCATCGGCGACAGCCTTGGTCAGCAAGTAAATCTGTCCAATGTTGCCAGAGGCCTCCGCCGATCGGATCGAGGCAACCGCTTTATCAAAGAACGCCTCGATCAGGTCATTGTCGCGCGGCCGCTTGCCGGCCTTTATCGATTGCAGTTCCAGCCATTCGATTCCCTGCGTGCAGACCGATGCCGGCGGCCAGCCGTGTCCGCCCTCGAATGTGACGATCCTTTTTGTCGCACCCAACTTCTCGAGCTCGCCATCCAGCTGCCTCATCTCAGGGTAGTTGAAATCGTCGGTCCCGGCTGCACCGAAGAACAAGAAAGGAGCACGCTTGGGTGTCTGGGCATTCGGAAAAGCGGCGGCGAAAGCGATCACGCCAGAGAGAAAACTGCCCCCCTGCGCGAAACCGCATGCCAAACGGGCGCCGCCCGACATTCCCGCCGCGAAAACCCGGGCAGGATCGATGATGAACCTGGCCTGAGCGTCATTCCACATGGCGCGCATCGATCCCGGACCCTGCCCGGCGGCCCCATTTCTGGAGTTGTTCGAACCGGCCAGGATGTAGCCGTACTGCTCTGCCGCGTCGCGGAAAAGCTCGACCGACACACGACCGCGAGCCGCGGGATCGAAGCAGAAGAGAATGGGCCAGGCCTGGCCGGGAGCATTTCGAGATGGCAGATACAGCGCGTAACTCTGATTTGGATCCGACAGGCAGACCACTTTGTCGATGATTTGGCCTCTCGGCAATTCGTCCGGGGCTGAGAGAATGGCGGATGCCGCATGCGTGAGCAGAATCGCCAGGATAACTGCATTTGGCGCCAACAATGTGTGCCTCCCGAGCGTGCGGCCCCGTAAGTTCAGCATCTCATAAATACAGTAACGTATTTCCAGGCAGGACAGCGATGCGGAGCTTCGCTCCTCAAGGCCTTCAGCGACCGCCCTATACAAGAAAATCACCCGCGCAGATTGTTTTCTGCGAGCAGAGCCGAATACCTTTGGCTTGCGCCCAGAGGCTCCATGATACTTCTGGCTGCTTTCCTGGGGATTGTTCGAGCCTGGGATTGCTCTTTCCCGCAAGCGTGATGGCCCAACCGCCTGCGATTCAAACTCTATTTATCCAAGTTCTCGAGTCCGGCTTCTCTTGCCCACTGGAGAACCTGCTGCCACTCATCGCGCGTGATCCGGCGGGCGATCTCAGGGTAGTCGAAAGCCTTGTGCATGGGGTGATACTGGGCCATGATGTTCACGTAGGTCTTGGTCGAAAGCTCCTTGGCAACCCATTGCACAAAGCGGTCGGTGCCGGCGATATTGCCGGGCATCACCAGATGTCGGACAATCAGCCCCCGTTGGGCGATTCCCTTATCGTCCACCTTCAACTCGCCTGTTTGCCGATGCATCTCCTTGATCACGGCCGCGGCCACCTCGGGATAATCGGAAGCGCCGTTAGAGTACTTGGCGGCATTCTTTCCGTCCATGTATTTGAAGTCAGGCAGGTAGATGTCCACGACGCCATTCAGCTTCTTCACCACCTCCAGATCGTCGTAGCCTCCCGTGTTGTACACCAGCGGTATTCGGAGCCCCTGAGGAATGGCTATGCGCAGGGCTTTGACGATGTGGGGTGCCACGTGGGTCGGAGTCACCAGGTTAATGTTGTGACAGCCGCGCTTCTGCAGGTCCAGCATCATCTCCGCCAGATCGTCGTGAGTGATGTAATTCCCATCGCCCCGATGATTGATCTGCCAGTTCTGGCAGAAGCAGCACAGCAGGTTGCAGTTGGAGAAGAAAATGGCTCCGGAACCGCCTCGGCCCACCAGGGGCGGCTCCTCACCGAAATGCGGCACAGCCGAGTGGACCTTGAGCATGAATGTGGAGCTGCACACGCCCTTTTGGCCCTTCAAGCGGTTTGCTCCGCAGGCGCGCGGGCAGCATCGGCAACTCTTGAAGATCTCCCAGAGTTCCGTCTCAATCGTCTTCAGCTTCCCTTGGCGCTCCATCTGAAGGTAGGCAGGTTCGAATCTTGGCTGTTTGTGAGAGGAGGGAGCAGGGAACGATTCTTTCCCAACGCTGTAGCTTGCGGGATCCAGCGCGACAGCACCTGCAGCTGCCAGCGACTGCTTTAGAAAATCACGGCGCGAAGAGCTCATGTTGGCCTCCGCAAAGATAGGTTTGACCCTAGTGTGCCCGATTCCTTTGTCAGGCGCAAGTGATGTCGGTGTCAGGTCTGGAAAATCACATTTTTGCGCCGGACCTGAACCAATGCTGGGAGCAAAAATTAAGTTTTCCAGACCTGACACCTTATTTATACTAGGCCGCATGAGAGATAAACTGTTCCTTGGTTTGATGCTGCTTGCTTTCATTTCCGCCACGGGGCAACCCAAGAAGAGCGTCTTCATGATCACTGATGCGGAGGGTGTTGCGGGCATCTGCCGGCAGGACCAGACCGATCCGAAGGATCCTGAGCTGCGACAGCTGCTGACCGGCGAGATCAACTCCGCTGTCGAAGGGCTTCTTGCCGGTGGAGCCGACGAAGTCGTCGTCTGGGACGCACACGACGGCAGCCAGACACTGTCTGCGCTCACCATCCACCCGAAGGCCAAGTTGCTGATCGGCGAGTTGGGCGTGACCATGACTATGGAGCGACAATACGTCGGCCTGGCTTTCGTCGGCCAGCACAGTCTGGCCGGCGTGCGTGCCGGCATCATGGCCCACAGTTACAGCTCCCTGGGCATCCAGAATATGCGCATGAACGGGAAGCCGGTGGGAGAGATCGCGACCAGAGCAGCACTGGCAGGATGGTACAACACGCCCGTAATTCTTCTGACCGGTGATGAGGCTGCCGCGAAAGAGCTGCTCGAGATTGTACCGGATGCGGAGGTAGCTGCGGTCAAAGAAGGGCTGGGGCGGTACACCTGCATCACGATGTCGGCACCCGCGGCGCGCGAGCTTATCCGCGAGCGCGCCCAGCGCGCAATGCAAAAGATCGGCAAAATCAAGCCCTACAAGATCGAGGGTCCGGTTACGATCGAATACGAGTACACCACACGCAACTCGCTCCCGATTGACGCTAATCACCGCACCGGAGCGGAAGTGGTCAACGGCCGGACCATTCGCTACAAGGGCAAGGACTTCATGGAAGCCTGGATTCGCTCGCAGGTGCGCTAACTGGGATCGTAATCCAGTCTCAGAGTCCTTTGAGTTCTTGGAGCCTTAGAGGTGTCATTTAAAAGCAACCTTTAAGCCTCAAAGAACTCGAAGGACTCAAAGGCCTACTTCACGGTGAGGACCGCGCCGGCGGAATATGCGCTGAACTCCGGCGCATACATCGATTGAAGCGTCGCCAGTGCGACCTTGAAAGTGCCGGCCATGTTTGCCCGCAGCCGGCCGCAGGGCGGCGACGTCCGCTACGATGGCTCTTCGATAAACGGCGCTGACCCGGATGCACTCCACAAGCGTATCGGCCTGGTCACGCAGGACACACAGTTTTTCCCCGGCACGATTCAAATTGTGGCCGGCCAGCGATTCAAACCCACAGCCTGCTGATTGTTTGAGGCGCTGATTGGTGTTATACTTTTTGCTGTTTTTGTATAACGCAGAGGGAGCCGAAAATGACCGTCACCGTTTCTGAAAAGGGCTGGGTCGTCATCCCCGCCGAACTGCGCAGGAAACATAAGCTTCTCCCCGGCACGGAAGTGCAGGTTGTGGATTATGGCGGTGTGCTGGCCCTCGTGCCAAAGCTAGGCGATCCGGTCCATCAGGCTGCTGAAATGCTCAAGGGACCCAAATCACTCCGCCGTGCCTTGCTGGCTGAGCACCGGGCTGAGCGGCGCAGGGAAAAAGCCCGTGGCCACTGAACCGTCTGCCTACGCACTGGATAGTTTTGCCCTGCTTGCCTACCTGGAGGGCGAGACGGGGAGGCCGCGCGTGAAAGAACTGCTAAGGCGCGCGGAATCCGGGAAATGCTCCCTGTATCTCTCGCTCATCAATCTGGGGGAGGTTCTATACATTACCGAGCGTGAAAACAGCCTCTTCCTGGCGCAGCGAGCGCTAGCCGCTATTGATCAGTTGCCCCTGCAAATTGTGCCGGTCTCGCGCGTCACAGTGCTTGCGGCAGCGCACATAAAAGCGCGTTACCCAATTTCCTATGCCGAGGCCTTCGCAGTAGTGACGGCGCAGGATCAGCAGTGCGTGCTCCTCACGGGCGATCCGGAGCTTCATTCAGTAGCAAATGACGGTCTCATATCTGTGGAATGGTTGACCCGTCACTAACCGCGGGGAACAGACCAAGCCCAGCCGCAGTAATCCTCTACAAGCGCATAGAGAGAAGTCTCGAGGATCACGCTACGCGTCGCCAATTCAAAAACCTTACACAGACAGGAATGTGCGATCGGCGAAGGATAATGGTGCTAGGCTACGCTCTCTCCATTTCATATTGGTGCTGGAGAAAATGGGGACAGGGCAGCCTACGCCCTTAGGAGCGGTTCGTCAGTTCACATGGTCTGATGTAGTGCTCACGTGCAAACCGTAGAGGTGACAGACGGGCGGGGCCGAGGGAACCGCGCGGTTACTCGCCACCTCTCCGACAAGCCGACTACTTGTCCACTATGCTTTATCGGCAAGAGAACGTAACCCAGCTAGAGTCCTCTATTGCGAGTGCGACACGGACCTTCATGCGCGAATGCCGGCCTCTACCAGTAGTGCCACTCAATCAACTTTGTCCGGAAGGTCATTTTTCTTCCTGTCCCGCTGTTGTGCGTGCTTTGCTGGCCACCTCTACAATTCGATCTAAGACCTTAATGATCTCCGGATGCATGTGTTCGCTGTTAACATGGCTGGCTAGAACATGGTAGTCACCTTTCCTCATTAGATTAGGGAGGCCCAGCCTCTTGTAAAAACATTCAAACAGCCGATCGAGGAACTCATCACTGGCCTTCGTCTCCGACCACCACCTATCCTTCAAGTCGCGAAGGGCGGCTCTGGGGACAAGGTCCTCAATGCACTCTTGCATAATGACTTCTCGTTGGTGTGCCTCAGACGAAACAAACAAAGGTCCTGGAGTTTCGCTTTCCGCTGAACTTCTAGCGTAGGCAAGCAACACTTCCGGCATGCAGAGGTAGTTCTCGATTTCACGCCTCGTCCACTTGTATTCGGTTAACTCGGGATTAGATTGAAGCTCCTGCTCAATGCGATCGAAGAGAGCAAATCCGACCAAGTCTGATTTTGCTTCTCTCAGTCCTCTGAAATGATCCCGGGCTTTGCTTGGCTGGTTGCCAACATAGCGGACAAAGGGGCGGCTCAGAATGGCGGCAGCAGGATGTGCCAGTGTCTTGGCGAAGGCGCAGAGGATTGCCAAATCTGTCGATCCCTCCAGATAGAAAACCCACCCTGTCTGCTCGGCCTGATAGTATTGGTCAAACCCGATCTCCTTAAGGGATTTCAGGAGTTGGCTGCCTCTGTCGTCGATGCGGTGCGGCTTGCCCAGGAAAGCCACGACCACGTCTCGGTCGGCAGCCTCGTTGAGTACTACCTCAGAGTGACTCGCCGCGACAATCTGGCTATCCAGTTCCCTTGCGAATTCAATCAAGAGTTGGTAGATCTGTCGCTGCCGCAGAATCTCCAAGTGGGCATCAGGCTCGTCGAGCAGTAAGACAGATCCCGGATTAGCCGCTAGGTGAGCAAGTAATAACAGCGTCTGTTGCAGCCCTCGTCCAGATGAGGACAGATCCAACCGAACATTTGCTGAACTGCGATACGTCATCGCGATTTCACCACGTTCTGGTATGTATGTCGGCTCTTCCAGGACGACGCCAAACAGGTCCTTTATCCGATTGCGCAGACTCGCCCAGCGATCCTTGCCGCCTTCGCGGGTCAAAATCTGATAGCACAGGTTTCGCAGCACTTCAGCTGTGCGGCCTTCACCGAGCAGAACGTTGATTGCACCAGGATCGAGTCGATATTCTGTAGCGGCGAGGCCAGACATTGGGGGTAGAAAAGCAATTCGAATCTTTGCTGCCTGCTCGGGTATCGGCATTCGCTGCGGCTTCTTCTCATCCGACAGTCGGAGCGGGCGGCAATAGATGGACTCGTCGTTTGCGAAGTCAAACTCAAGACCGCACGACCAAGCCTTGGTATCGCTTACGCCTTCGACGATCACGTCGATACGGACATTGGTTGTTTCGAGTTTGCCGTCCGAGCGCCGGACATCGCGGACATGCAGATTTCTCCAGAGTAAGTTTGCGTTTGGAACAGGAAGCGATATCAGGTCACGCCGGTTGATGGCAACACCGGGACGTTTTAGTTTCTCAGGCTTTTCGGCTCGCTTCTCGAGCCATCGCTTCAATCCAACGTCCCAGAGGGCCAGCGCCTGGAGTGCCGCGGTTTTTCCGGAGTTGTTTGGCCCGATAAAAACCACTGCCTCGCCGAGTTCTATCTCCACCTCGCCAAAGATCTTGAAGTTACGAATGGTCAGCTTAGTCAGCATGACAGTTCAGCTTTCTTGGAATGATGATACAGACGGCCCCGAATTGAGTCCCAATCCGATAAAAAACCTGATTCAAACCCAATAAAGCTCAATTCATTTTGAGGGCGATCGCAATTCAACCTCCGGATTTCAATGAGCCCGAACCAATCCCAACCCGACCGGGGCAAGCGTTAATGAAGGATTCTCCGCACGGGTCAGGAGATCACTGAGATTATGGGGGATAGGAGCCCTATCTCCAAAACCCAATTTCTCGGCATCACGCGGCCGCGTTTCCGATAGATGATTTTGAATGCACCAAAAGTCTGCTCTCAGTTTCCGATAAGGAGACTGCTCCTTCCCATGGGCAGTTCTACGGTTAACCCGTAATTCGTCCATGTCGAGTCACCACTTCGCAGAACGCCGTTCTGGACCGCATGCCAGTTTCCGAGTAGCCGACTACACGTCCGGTGACAACGACCGGCGTTCAAAGACCTACGCTGCGCATTTGCTGTCCCAATTTTCCCCTTGATTACCAAGGGTAGATGGTTTTATCTTCATCAAGGTAACCAAGGGGGAAACAAATGAGCAAACCATCCGATCTCGTTCAGGGCACACTGAATCTATTGATTCTGAAGATTCTGGCGTTACAGCCGCTGAACGGCTGGGCCATCAATCAACGTCTGAAGCAGGTTTCCGACGACGTCCTCCAGGTCACTGAAGGATCGCTGTACCCCGCTCTGCATAAGCTGGAGCAAGAGGGGTTGATTACTGCAGAATGGAAGCAAAGCGAGAATAATCGTCGCGCAAAATATTATTCACTGACCAGATTAGGCCGCCAACAATTGAAAAAGGAAGCTGCCAATTGGAACCGACTTTCTGTAGCCATCTCTCACGTAGTGCAACTCGAGGAGGCTTAACGAATGAGCCCCAAAAACTGGTTGTACACCGTGCCGTTGCGCCTTCGCTCGATTTTCCATCGCTCGCAAGTCGAACGTGAAATCCAGGAAGAGCTCCAATATCACCTCGATATGAAGATCGAGGAAAATGTGGCTAAAGGCATGAACCGCGAGGAAGCATGCCGCGCCGCTTTGATTGCTTTTGGCGGTCTGGATCAGAAAAAGGAAGAATGCCGCGACGCACGGGGCCTGCGCTGGCTGGATTCGCTGTTCATGGATATGCGTTATGCGCTTCGCGGATTCCGCAACTCGCCTGGTTTTGCCTTCACCGTCATCGGCACATTGGCTTTGGGACTCGGGGTCTTGGCAACATCGTTCACAGTATTCAATGCAATTGTGCTTCGGCCTTTTGCGGTGCGCGATCCCTATTCGCTCTACGCTTTCATGGGCTGGGCATCTTCCAAAAACGAAGGCGCTCCTGGAAAGTGGACGCTCACCTGGCAGGAATTCCAGAATTTTCGTCGTGAAAACCCGGCGTTTTCCGAAGTCCTGGGTTATCAACCCGGCATCGCGCCCATAGCAGGAAAAAGCGCTTCCATTCAGGCCGTAACGGGCAATTATTTCACCATGCTTGGGGGGCGCATCTGCATGGGACGGCCGTTGCTTGAGAGTGATGACGAGTCGGGCGAAGGTGTTGCGGTGGCAAGCTATGCCGCATGGAAAAGCCGGTTTGGTTCTGATCCCGGAATTGTGGGAAGAATGATGCGGCTGGGCGAGAGATCCGTGGAAATCGTTGGGGTCGCTTGTCCGGAGTTTAATGGCCCTCAGGTGGGAAGGATTGATTTCTGGGTCTCTCTGGCGCTTTCCCGAGATTTGGGCAACAGAAAGTTCTACTCAAGTCTTGTTGATCCCGCAGGCACAGCTCCCATGCATTCCCACTACAGTATCATAGGCGGAGTACCCAAAAGGCCGCTGGGTGAGTTCCCGAAACTCCAAATTGTTGGGCGATTAAAGCCTGGGATGACGCGGGAAAGCGCGGAAGCGGCCTTGCTCGCATACGGCAGGCAAACCTATCTTACCTGGTCAGGCAACGACTCGAAGCGTCCTGAAACCGCGACCATTCAGCCAAGAGCGACGCTGATTCCTCTGGACCGCAACTCCTCTATCCTCCTCTTCATGCCCATATTTCTCCTCTTTGGTGTGATCTTATTGATCGCCTGCGCAAACGTCTCGAATTTGATGCTGGCGCGTGGCCTGGCGCGCCGACGTGAGATCGGAATTCGTATCTGGCTTGGCGCCGGACGAGCGCGAATTGTCCGCCAGTTTCTCACCGAATGCCTGCTGTTGGCCATTCCGGCAGCCCTTGCTGCTTTCGGAGTGGCTTATGGAATGATGCGAATAGGCTTTTATTGGCTGTGGACGGATATATTGCCTGCGGCGGGCATGGGGATAGCAAATATCAACCTGGCGAACTTTTTACCGGACCTGCGAGTATTCTCATTCCTCCTCGCGACTGCACTTGCGTCAACCCTGGTGTTTGGTCTTGTACCCGCCATCCAGGCAACCCGCCTGGCTCAGGCTGGCCGCGGTGAATTTAAAGACGGGTACCAGCCTGGCCGATTACGCAATGCCCTCGTCATAGTGCAGGCGACGTTATGCGCGCTGCTGTTAATTCTTGCCGGAGTGGCGCTGCGCAACGAGATGCGGCTTGCTTTGCCGGATTTAGGATTGGACATACATGGCGTGTTCTTGATCGAGACCTCTTTTGGAGTGAATCACCGGTCAGTGATGGACCGCTTGTCTTCAATTGCCAGTGTGGATTTGATCGGTTCCTGCATCATGCCTGCATTAACGCCCGGAGACTTCTTCCGAGCGAAGTTTCTTGGCCAAAATGGAACTGCCGAGGCCGAGCTTCCCATCAATGCGGTATCGCCGGAGTACTTCGATGTCTACAAGATCGCAGTGAGAGGAAGGAAACTTCCAATGAAACCGCTGGATGCAATAAGCTTGGGCCCGCTGGATGGAACGGAGGTGGTTCTAAGCGAAAGCGCCGCGCGTCGGTTGTGGCCGTCTGGCGATGCTTTGGGCCAGACGATCGAGACGAAAGCCCTGGATAAAACCTCCGGCAAAACCATTGTCTCTCGCTTCCCAGTAGTGGGCATTGCCGGCGATTCGGTTTTTGACGTCGATGATCCGAGCAAGCCGAATCGAGCGGCAGTGTATTTTCTTGGGCAACCTGCGAAGAAGATACATCTCCGCGCCAATGAGAATTGGGATTTCATTGTGGTACGAATGAAAGGGAACCCAGACGCCTCGCGCCTTCTCTTGGAAAAGGCGCTAGAGGAGACGACCCCCACAGGCATGTACTTTCAGGTCCTATCCCCCCAGGATCAATTGGATAGATTCCTCTATCCCTATCGAGCCGTTACAGCAATCGGAGGCTTTCTCGGAGGACTTGCCTTGTTGCTGACCACGTCTGGAATTTTCGGCATGCTGTCTTATGTGATCACGCAACGAAAAAAGGAGTTGGGAATCCGTATTGCGTTGGGAGCAGGGAAGGCATGCATCACCGGCATGATGCTCCGGCAATCCCTGCGTCTCGCGGCTGCGGGCTCTGTGCTGGGCGCTCTGGTTGCCTTGGCTGCGGCGCGGGTGCTGTCGCACTATATTCAAAAAATGGACTTTTTTGACGCCGGCGGCTATGCGGTAGGGGTTTTGTTTGTAATCGCCGCTTCGCTGGCCGCGTCCTGGATCCCGGCAATGAGAGCCGTAAATGTGGACCCTGCCAGGACCCTTCATTGTGATTGAGAATGTCAACATGACGGCAACGTGAAATCCATCCCGATCAATGGCGTTCTGGGACGCAATGAATCCAAGTGACGCGCTACCCGTAGATTTGACCCGGCCACCAGGCGACTTGAGGCACACATCCGAGATGCCGATTACACGGCTATTTGGTGGAACTCAGGTAGATCGACCTCCTCGAAGGCGACTTCGGAACAATTAGGAGAGACTGCACTTTTCCGATTAGCCGGTTACGTCCACTTGACTGGCGTATGGTAGGGTAACATTTCCGCGATTCATCAGACTTTGGGGATTGGGAAGTGGACGGGATCCAAACTATCCGGAAGTATTTCTTTCACTCTTCCAACAACTCCGTTTGTCAAACGCACTTTGACGCCGTGAGGATGGGTGGGAGAGCTCGTCAGAATATTCAGAACAATCCCTTCCGTCAGGCTTCCGGAACGCTGATCCCGCTTCTGAACGATGCGTACATGCGCCCCGGGTTTAATATCAGCACGATTCTTCCCATCCATATCCCACACCCTTTGAAAATAGTATCCAATATTTCGAACCATGAATCCTGGTCGCCGAACGGCAGATGGCGTGTAGTCGGAATAGGCTGAAGTTTTGCATTGTAGTCTGCCCATGATGCCCGCCAGCTTCCGAGCTGTAAATGTTAATCGCGCCAGGCTGCTCATGCTGCTGTCCTGCAACGGCGGCCACTGTTCGCCAACGCAGGTTTCCCAGAACGCGACTTCGGGACAACCAGGAGAGATTGCACTCATCCGATTAGCCCAACTTCCGCGGTCTTCTGACCGGTTGAGTTGATTTTAGCCACATCTGGCTTCACAAGCCCTTTGTTTTCAGCGCCGGGCTTTTTGAAATAGCATGATAGTGACTAAAACAATCTATAATTCGCTTGACAGTGACGTGATGAAATGATACTTGTAGTGTCCAATGTACATTCGCAAGAGCACCCGGAAGTACAAAGGAAAGACCTACACCAACCACCTCCTCGTCGAGTCCGTCCAAACTCCTAAGGGTCCCCGGCAGCGCACTGTCTGCTCCCTGGGCAATCTTGAACCTGCCCCGGAAGAGAAGTGGCTCGCATTGGCGCACAAGTTAGAAGCGTCCCTGCGAGGGCAGTTGTCTCTGGACGGGTCTCAGATGCAAATCGAAGAGATCGTCGCCAAGGCGCGAAGAGGAAAAAAACGAACGCACTCCGTGGACCCGAGCTCGATCATCGAGGTCGACAGCGATCGGGTCGATGTTGAGGAAGCACGGGAGGCCGGGCCCGTACACGTCGGCCATCAGATCTGGCGACAGCTGATGATCGATGACATTCTCCGTCGAGCTGGGCTTTCGGAGCGGGCCCGCACAGTGACGGAAGCGATGGTTTTGAACCGTTTGATTCATCCTCTTTCCGAGCATGCGATGCCGGATTGGATTCGCCGCACCGCTCTTGGAGAGATCCTGAAGGAGGACTTCTCCAAGCTCGAGGATGATTCGCTGTATCGGAATCTGGACCGCCTGTATCCAAACCGGGAGCCAATCGAACGCGAGCTGGCTGAGCGGGAGAAGACGCTGTTCAATCTCGATGACACGGTGTACCTGTACGACTTGACCTCCACATATTTTGAAGGGCAGGCCCCGCTCAACAAGCAAGCGAAGCGGGGGTACTCGCGCGACAAGCGTCCCGATTGCAAGCAGGTCGTCGTGGGGTTGGTATTGGACCGGGATGGTTTTCCGAAAGCGCACGAAGTGTTCGACGGCAATGTTCAAGATCGCAGCACCGTCGG
>Ga0315277_10006542_pt1 | contig 15223 bp, 23 predicted proteins | sample YL17G05_15_MG_FD_203695 | JGI IMG/M metagenome (GOLD analysis project Ga0315277, IMG submission 203695) | Sediment microbial communities from Yellowstone Lake, YNP, Wyoming, USA - YL17G05_15 | ecosystem: Environmental > Aquatic > Freshwater > Lake > Sediment | place: USA: Wyoming | collected...
ACAACGAATTCATTGAGAAAGTGCAGGAATACGCCGAACTTAGCTCCCGTGATGAAGCTATCAAATCTGCTGAAGTCACTCTAAGAACGCTTGGCGAGCGACTCTCTAGCCCTCATCGGAAACATCTGGCGACACAGCTACCGAGGGAATTGAAAGTGCAAGTCCAGAAACGGAAAAGCGCGGAGTACTTCTCGTTGGAGGAGTTCTATGGTAGAGTCAGTGCTCACACACAGACAACTTACCACCAGGCAATGAAGAATGCTCGCGCCGTGATGTGCGTGGTGCAGGAAGCAGTTGCGCTCGGCGAGCTTGATGATATCTTTTCCGAAATTCACGACGGTTGGGAAGAGCTTTTTAAAGCCAAACTGCCAGGTCCAATCTCATCCCAAACAGTTGATGCTCATGAATTGTTCCGAAAATGAACCAAGACCCAATTATATTATGTATATGATTTTTAAATCAGAGGAGGATTAAAGATGGTACTAGAATTAAATCCCACTAATAGCCTGTTAAAACATGGTGTAATGAACGATAAGGGTGATAACCTGGGGAAAATTGAAGAACTTTTGATTGATCTGGAAACCGGACGAATCATGTACGAGATACTATCTTACGGGTGATTTCCCGGTCGTAGCAAGTTCTTTACGGTGCCCTGGGAATTACTCCGCTTTTCGGCTCACGACAAAAAGTATATTTTGGATATACCCAGAGAAACCATTAAAAAGGGTGCCGGTTATGACTCCATGGATAAAGTTTTGGACAAGGCGGATACTAATTGGCTCGGGGATAAATTCATTGCTGAAAGTGGCCTACTTCCTTTGGTTATTGCACGGCCAAGACTTTCTTCCTTTCTAACTTAAGAGCGAATTACTTTGAAAGCAGGCATCTGATTGATAGTGCCAAAAATCCATCCCTGGCGATAGGCTGGAATTTTACTGAGCCAGTGATTCTTCAATCACAGGGCTACGTAAGCGCTAGTGGTGTCGAGTTCTCACTTAGACAGATACTTCCTAAATTAGGTGATCTTGCAGCACGGCTGCAAGCACCATCAGCCAAATTTCTTGATATAGGCACTGGTGTAGCAGCTTTATCAATCGCTTATTGCCGGTACTTACCGAATCTGCATGCCGTTGGACTGGAACCCCAGGATGCCCCCCTTAATGAGGCACGCCGTAATATCGCCACAGTCGGACTGAGTGACCGAATTGAGTTACGGAAACAGGGCATCGAAGATTTAGAAGACAAAGAGGCTTTTGACTTTGCTTTCTTTCCTCAACCTTTCATGTCAGAGGATGTGGTCAAACGCGGTCTGCAGAATGTCATTAGAGCGCTTCGGCCTGGCGGTTGGATAGGAGTTGCAACAGTGAGCATTCCTGGGATGGATCTTGAGGCTACGCTATCTCGTTTGCGTGATAAGCTCTGGGGTGGTGATTCTCGAATCCCCTCTCAGGTAGAAGCTATGTTAAAAGATACCGGTTTCATATCGATAAACACTTTTGGGTCTCCCGTCAGAACCACAAAGATAGTTGTGGGACAGCGTCCGATCTAGCACGTTTCGGGGATTTGTGTTCACATTTCGGACGTAGGAAATAGCCGATAATACATAATAGACGAAATAGACGAAACCAAGACGTTTGAATTGGCTTTCAATCTATGATCTCTGGATAATCTGGATAACACCGTGAGCAGAGAGAACTAGGGGTAGGGTAGGGTAGGGTATTGTATTGGTTTTGTCGCATCAACCACGTCTATCATTAAGATAATATCAGTTTAAAGATATCACAAGCGCTCAGATTGTGACCCCTATCTCAATTCAAAAGAGGATCTTTTCATAGCTAAGTCTATGTAGATTTCCCGATATCCTCGCCACGCCTACTGATTATGTTCTAATAATTGTTCCTATCTATTTCAACCACCCCAGAGACTAATAGCATAGAAGTTGTGAAGTAAAGTGAAGGTAAGTCATCTTGTAGTCTCTGATGAGGTGATGTAGGATGTAAGTACTTCTACAGATGGCTTTGAACCGCCATCTTTAGCTAGGTACTTGGTTGGCGGGAAGCCGATAGTGAAAGCGACCTGAGGAGGGTCGGTTTCTGTTTTGAAGGGGGCTTGGAGCTTAGGTTGGAACAATAGGACTTGTCTGGTTTTGGGGTAAAAACTTCTGAATAGTAGGTGAAACATGAAAAGCCTGGCAGTTCTGACTGCAATTCTTTTGGTATTAGCCCTGCTTCTAGGTTGCAGTCCTAAGTCGGAACCAACTACAGAGCCAACGACAACTACAGAGCTGACACCAGCTCCAGCCAAACCAGCACAGTACGAATATTCTGCCACCCTCAAATATGGCCAAACAGAATGGACGTACCTCATTCACATTTCCCAGCTATACGATGGAACAAAACCGGTACCACTGGTACTGGCTCTTCATCCTGCTAATGGAAACTCGGCGCAAATGGCAACTATTACAGGATTTAATACCATAGCCGAAAGGGAGAATTTTATCGTGGTATATCCCAAATCTTATAATGCACACTGGAATTGTGAGACGAAGGCCTTACAGATACAGGATGTTGATGAGATTGGCTTCATAGCATTTCTTATTGATAATCTCAGCCAGAAATTCAATATAGACAGCAAAAAGATATTTGTCACCGGTTTATCGTCCGGCGGCAGCATGTGTTTTGCACTGGCAGGTCAACTATCCGAGAAAATAGCAGCTATCGCAACAGTGGGGTCTACAATCTTCGAAGACATGCTACCGGAACTCAACCCAGAAGTGCCTTTGTCTGTGCTCCATATCCACGGTACCAAGGACCCCATAATTCCCTGGCAGGGCGGCAACACTTCCAATATAAAGGCTTTCTCAGGAGGAGCTGCGGTCAGGGTTTTCTCTGTCTCTGAAACAATAAAGTTCTGGGCTGATTCTAACCGTTGTGTGTCAACCCTAAACATTATACAGATGCCAGATAATAATCCTAACGATGGAACAAGGGTGAAAATAGAAAAATACATCGGCGGCACTAACGGGACTGAAGTCTTTCTCTATATAGTGGAAGAGGGTGGTCATACCTGGCCAGACAGCAAGAATCCACAGTATGAAGTGGCCACTGGCAAGATATGTCATGATTTTGATGCCAGCGAAGTCATCTGGCAATTTTTCAAGGAGCATCCCAGGAAACAATAGGCATTGTCAAATCAAAATAATGGTAGTAAGCAAATGAGAGTATCAGTATCGGTTTCAACGATAATTCTTATGACTGTAAATCGTCAGGGACAATGGGACACTTAGAAGACGAAGCAGCCGCCTTTCCAAGCTATTTTGATTTGGAAATTGAACCGCTTCGCCCGCAGCCGCATTGACTCAATAACATACAAAGGACTACTTCGACAGAGGGGGATTAAGGTAATTTCCGTCACCGAGCCCCTGGAAGATTCGCCTTCCGGGAAGCTCCTTGAGGGTGTTCTGGAGGGCATCGACGAGTTCTACAGCGCCAATTTGGGAGAGGACATTAAGCGTGGACTGCGGGAGAGCGCTCGTCGTGGCTTCTTCGTCGGCAGTCGACCACCTCCCGGTCTTCATAAGGTGCCGGTAAAAGATGGGCCCAAGACGAGATATAAACTGGAACCTGACCCAGACGATTCCGCACAGGTCAAGATAGTCCGCCGGATTTTTGACAGGCCTTCAATAACGCTGGCACTAAGGAGATCGCCAAAGCCCTGAATCGTGACGGACTACGTACTGCCACCGGTCATCGCTGGGGCAAGACCACCGTTCATAAGATTCTGACTAACGAAGCCTACTGCGGGATGCTGGTTCTCGGCGGCAGGCCTGGTCACGCCGCCGTCCGCAACGGAGAGCCACCGGTCAGAGTAGAAAATGCCTGGCCAGCGCTCATCGACAAGGAGACTTTCCGTTCAGTCCAGGAGAAAATGGCGGCCAAGCGACCGCAGACAAGACACCCGCGGACTGTTCCCAGTTTCTATCTCTCAGCGGCCTGCTCTTCTGCTCCTGCGGGCAGGCAATGATAGGCCGGAGCGCCAAATCCCATCACTACTATTACTACACCTGCAACCGGCGCTTCAAACAGGAAGCCGACGGCTGTGGTGCTAGGAGTATGCCCAAACGCAGACTTGAACGGTTGGTCATTGAGCAGATTAAGAATAGGATATTGAATGATGAATGGCTGGAAGAGTTGGTCAGACTAGTCAACGAGGAGCTCGACGCCAGCCATAGTGTCTATCGCGAGCGACTTGAGGTCATTGACACCGAATTGAACGACGCCAGGACGAGACTCTCAAAACTGTATGATGCCCTGGAGACAGGCAAACTGTGCCTGGATGACCTGGCGCCTAGGATCAAAGAGTTGAAGACGAGGATTGACGAACTTAGTAAGACACGACTGCTGGTCGATGCTGATCTAGCGGTACAGGGTGTTCGTCATGTTGACAGGGATATGGTTGTCGCTTATGCCAATGACCTGCGCTCGCTCCTGGGAGAAGGAGATATCGCCGATAGCAAGGCGTTCTTGAGGACATTTGTTAGAAGGATTGTGGTGGAAGCGACCCAAGTCATAGTCTATTACAACCTGCCGGTGCCAGTTAGCCGAAAGGAAACCAAAATGACTGAGGTTCTGCCTATCGTAACCCCAAGTGGAGCCGGGGGGATTCGAACCCCCTACCTTTTGACTGCCGGTCAAACGTTCTCCCAATTGAACTACGGCCCCCGCAACTAGAATCTAGCATAAAACGGTCAGAAAACGCAAGCTGAGCATAAGGGTATTGACGGGCGCTTTTTAATTGTGCTACAATCTTACATTGTGTCTCGTTAGTTCAGCTATAGTTTGATAGGTTAAAAATTAGGTACCCTGTCGGCTACTATGGCTTTGAATGGATGAGCTAAGCTCATCCATTCACGTTGTAAGGGTCAGGAGGTAAGTAATTGCCTACTATTAATCAGCTGGTCCGCAAAGGGCGTAGGAAGCTTGCGAAGAAGACCAAAGCGCCAGCATTGGGTATAACCTATAATGCGCTAAAGAATAAGACGATGCAGGGAAACGGCTCTCCGCAGAAACGTGGTGTCTGCGTTCAGGTGAAGACTACCACCCCGAAGAAGCCAAACTCAGCACTGCGTAAGATAGCCAGGGTGAGATTGAGCAATGGCGTGGAGGTTACTGCTTACATTCCCGGCGAAGGACACGAATTGCAGGAACATTCGGTAGTGTTAATTCGCGGCGGACGCGTTAAGGACCTGCCCGGCGTCCGTTACCATATTGTCCGCGGGGCGCTGGACTCCAGCGGCGTAGCCAACCGTCGTCAGGGGCGTAGTAAATACGGAGCCAAACGAGGCAAAGGTGCAGCAGGAGAAGCTGCAGCGCCCGCTCCGGCTCCGGCTGCCTAAATAGGGGGATAACATGCCAAGGCGAGGCAAAATCACAAATCGAGCGGTATATCCTGATGCTAAGTATCAGAACGAGACTGTAGCTAGGCTGATTAACAGGATGATGTCGCGTGGCAAAAAAAGCACCGCTGAGAGAGTAGTCTATAAAGCTCTTCAGATTATGGAGGAGCAAGAGCATAAGTCTCCGGTCACCCTGCTGGAACTGGCGGTGAAGAATGCCACTCCGCTACTTGAGGTAAAAGCCCGCCGGGTTGGCGGTGCTACCTATCAGGTGCCGGTAGAGGTCCGTGCTGACCGGGGACTTGCGCTGGCCTTACGCTGGCTAATTGCATCTACCAGGGCCAGGCAGGGTAAATCCACCGCCGAGAAGCTAGCCGCTGAGCTCAATGATGCCGCAAAAGGACAGGGAGTAACTATTAAGAAACGCCTCGACACTCATAAGATGGCTGAGGCTAACCGGGCTTTCGCCCATTATAGATGGTAAGGAAACATTTGATTAATGGTAATAAGTGCATTAGACTCCAAACTAAAGGATAAAACGGTGGTGTCTGGAAGATTCCCGCTTGAGCGGGTACGGAACATTGGAATTATCGCGCATATAGATGCCGGTAAGACCACTGTTACCGAGAGAATCCTGTACTACACCAAGCGTACCTACAAGATTGGCGAGGTTGATGATGGTACCGCGGTGATGGACTGGATGGAACAGGAAAAGCAGCGCGGCATAACCATAACTGCCGCGGCAACCACCTGTCACTGGCGGGAGCACCGTATTAACATTATCGATACTCCCGGCCATGTAGATTTCACCGCCGAAGTTGAACGCTCGCTCAGGGTACTGGACGGCGGGGTGGTAGTTTTTGACGCAGTGGCCGGGGTTGAGGCGCAATCGGAAACGGTGTGGCGCCAGGCTGACCGGTACCATGTACCCAGGATTTGTTTTATTAATAAAATGGACCGAATTGGCGCCAGTTTCAATCACAGTCTATCTACGATTGAGAAACGGCTGAAAGCCAGGCTGCTGCCGGTGCAGATTCCTCTGGGCAGCGAGACTTCATTCGAAGGCATCATTGATCTGGTGGAGAATAAGGCCTGGCACTATGATGACAATCCGGCTTCTGAGCCGCATGAGGTACCTATTCCAGAAAGTGAGCAGGCAGCCTGTACCGAATTCCGCCAGACACTGATTGAGAGACTGGCTGAAGGTGATGATAAGATATTAGTCGCCTACCTTGAAAGTAGCAGCATAAGTGCTTCCGACCTGAAAACTGCCTTGAGAAGGGCAACTCTGGCCAATAAGGGAGTACCTGTACTTTGCGGCAGCGCACTTAAAAACAAGGGTATTCAGCCCCTGCTTGACGCCGTTATAGATTATCTTCCCTCTCCGCTGGACGTACCACCGGTAAGAGGCATTGACCCCAAGCTAGGGACTGAAGTAATCCGTCCAGCTAAAGACGAAACCCCGTTTTCAGCGCTGGCTTTCAAAGTGGTTACTGACCCGTTCGTAGGCAGGCTGGTATATCTCAGAGTCTACTCAGGCCGGGTAAGAAGTGGCGCTGAGGTATTCAACTCAACCCGGGGCAAAAAGGAGCGCCTTGGACGAATACTACTGATGCACGCCAATCATCGTGAGGAAATAGATGAAGCCAACACCGGGGATATAGTAGCCAGCCTGGGCCTTAAGAATACCTTTACCGGTGATACCCTGTGCCAGGCATCACAACCGGTACTGCTGGAATCTATCCGCTTCCCTGAGCCAGTGATAGCGATTGCTATTGAGCCTGTAACCAGGACTGACCAGGACAGGATAGGTGAAGCCCTGCGCAAGCTGACTGAAGAAGACCCTACCTTTAAGGTAAATTATAATCAAGAGACGGGACAGACCATCATTTCAGGTATGGGCGAACTCCACCTGGATGTCATAGTGAGCAGACTGGTCAGCGAATTTGGTGTAAGGGCGAAGATTGGTAAACCCAAAGTGGCTTACAAGGAAACTGTCACCGTACCGGTGCGAACCGAAGGGCGGTTCGTCCAACAAACTGGAGGCCACGGCCAGTATGGCCATGTGGTAATCGAGCTTGAGCCGGCGGAGAGTGGTGCTGGCTTCCAGTTCGTCGACCGGGTTAAAGGCGGGGTTATACCCAAACACTTCATCCCCGCCGTGGCCGAAGGTGTCAGGGAAGCTATGCAGACCGGCGTACTCGCTGGCTACCCGGTAGTTGACATCAAGGTAACCGCCGTGGATGGGACTTATCACGACGTTGACTCTTCCGAGCTCGCCTTTAAGATGGCTGGCTCCATAGCACTAAAGAATGGCCTGGCTAAAGCAAAACCCATTCTTCTGGAGCCAATTATGAAAATGACGGTGGTCGCCCCGGGACAGTTCCTGGGTGATATCATCGCTGACCTGAATTCAAGACGCGGCCATATTGAGACCATAGAGACTGAGGGTGAAACGTCTACGGTGCATGCCCTGATTCCGCTGGCTGAGACCTTCGGCTATACCACCGATATCAGGTCATTAACCCAGGGCAGAGCCACTCACTCGATGGAGTTCTATCGTTATCAGAAGCTACCCGATGAACTGGCTGACCAGATTAAACTGGTGGGGAGAAAACATGCCTAAGCAGAAAATTCGTATCCGGCTAAAAGGTTACGACCATAAAATACTGGACCAAGCTGCTTTGCAGATAGTGGAGGCGGTAGAAGCTACCGGGGCGGTTGTTTCGGGTCCCGTACCTCTGCCTACTCGCATACAGAAGTACAGCGTTATCCGCTCCCCATTTATAGATAAGGACTCGCAGGAGCAGTTTGAAATCCGTACCCACAAGAGACTCATTGATATAATAGAGACCACTTCTAAGACAATAGATGCCTTGACTAAACTGAATCTACCATCAGGCGTCAATATTGATATTAAGTTATAACCAGGATTAAGTACATGATTCAGGGTATTATCGGAAGAAAGCTGGGCATGACCCAGGCTTTTATGGAAAATGGTAAAGTAGTGGCGCTGACCGCAATTGAGGCTGGGCCTTGTACCGTAACCCAGGTCAAGACGTCGGCAAAGGAAGGCTATGACGCGGCGCAGCTTGGCTTCGGTGTAGTCAAGAAGCTCAACTCGCCTCAGCGCGGGCATCTTAAGGGACTGGAGCAGTTTAAGTACCTCAGGGAATTCAGAGTGGATGATACCAAAGCTATTGAAGTGGGGCAGAAGGTGGATGCTAGTTTATTCAAATCAGGTGACCTGATTAACATCACCGGAATATCAAAGGGCAAAGGTTTTGCTGGTGTGGTAAAACGCCACCATTTTGCTGGTGGTCCCAAAACACATGGTCAGTCTGACCGGCACCGTGCCCCCGGCGCCATAGGCTCCACCACCTCGCCGGGGAGAGTACTAAAAGGACTGCGAATGGCCGGTCATATGGGCAATGCCCGGGTGACTGCGCAGGGATTGACAGTATTTGAGGCTGATGCCGCCCGCAACCTGTTACTGGTCAGGGGAGCTGTGCCTGGAGCCAAAAATGGACTCCTGCTAATAGAGAAATCGAGCCGGGGGAAGTAATAGAGTGCAAATCCCAGTTTATAACCTTAGCGGTGAAGTGGTCAAAAATATTGAAATAAGTGACCAGGTTTTCGCTGTACCCTTTAATCAGGCTGTGGTACACCAGGCATTGATTAGGCAGCGGGCAAATGCACGCCAGGGAACGGCCGATACCAAGACTCGCGACGAGGTTGCTGGTAGCGGTATCAAGCTGTACCGGCAGAAGCACACCGGCCAGGCCCGGGCGGGTAGCAGAAGGTCACCGCTACGCCGGAAAGGCGGCGTCGTTTTTGGCCCTCATCCCAGAAGCTACGAGCAAGCCCTACCCAAAAAGATGCGCCAGCTGGCTTTGAGATGTGTGTTATCAGCCAAGGCCAGAGACGGAGAGCTAAAAATCTTAGAGCAACTGGAGCTTGACCAACCCAGGACCAGGGAAATGTCGCGAATTCTGGCAGCACTGGGAGTGGATGCCTCAGCCCTCATCACCACTTCTGAACCACAAGAGAATGTAATTAAATCGGCTCGCAATATACCCGGGATTAAGACCACGCCAGCCAATATACTTAATGTCGTAGACATACTATCCTATAAGATGTTACTGATGACTGAGGCTGCGGTACGTAAAGCAGAGGAGCTATGGGGCGAGAAGTCACCAGAGGGAGATAACCGTGCAGCTGCATGAGGTATTGCGCCGCCCACTAATAACCGAAAAAAATACTACCCTTCAAGCGCAAAACAAATATGCCTTTGAAGTAGCTGAAGAGGCCAATAAGCGTGAAATCGGGCAGGCTGTGGAAAAGGCATTTAAGGTCACGGTAACCAAGGTGAACGTCATAATTGTGCCGGGTAAGATGCGGAGAGTCGGCAGGAGACTGACGATGACCCCGTCATGGAAAAAAGCCGTGGTCACTGTCAAACCAGGGGACAAGATTCAGTTCTTTGAAGGGGTGTAGTGCTTTAATGGAGGGAGCCTAGATGGCAATAAAGGTATATCGCCCAACTTCTCCCGGCAGACGGGGCATGAGTGGCTCTACCTTTGAAGAGATAACCAAAACCAAGCCGGAGAAGTCGCTGGTTATATCGAAAAAACGGCAAGCCGGGCGAAACGCGCAAGGCAAAGTGACCGTACATCACCGCGGTGGCGGGGCAAAACGCAAACTGCGCATCATAGACTTCAAGCGCGATAAATTCGGTGTTCCGGGCAGAGTAGCCGCCATCGAATATGACCCTAGCCGCTCAGCACGTATTGCCCTCATTTATTACACCGATGGAGAAAAACGTTACATCATTGCTCCTATAGGACTTAACGTCGGCGATATGATAAAATCAGGTGCTGACGCAGAGATTAAGCCCGGGAACGCGCTACCGTTAAAGCTGATACCGAGCGGTTCCCAGATACATAATATCGAGTTACAGAAAGGGAGAGGCGGACAGCTGGTACGCAGTGCCGGGGCCTCAGCCCAACTGATGGTGAAGGAGGGCGAATATGCCCTGGTCCGACTGCCGTCCGGTGAGATGCGTCGCATTCGTAGCGAATGTATGGCGACAGTTGGACAGATAGGTAATGTCGACCACCAGAATATTACCCTGGGTAAGGCAGGACGCAAACGGTGGCTGGGTATCAGGCCTACGGTCAGAGGTTCAGCCATGACCCCCCGTGACCATCCTCACGGCGGCGGTGAAGGCCGGTCACCAATAGGCATGCCGGGACCGAAAACGCCGTGGGGAAAGCCGGCCCTGGGTTACAGGACTCGTAAGCGCAAGCCTTCAGATAAATTGATTGTCAAGCGTAGAGGAAAGTAGATGACAAGGTCAACTAAGAAGGGACCATTCATTGATGCTAAATTACTGAAGAAGGTGGACATGGTGACTCGCTCCGGTCAAAAGACAGTAATAAAGACCTGGGCGCGCTCATCCACCATCCTGCCTCAGATGGTCGGACTCACTTTTGGAGTGCACGACGGCCGGCGGCACGTGCCCGTTCTTGTTACCGAGAATATGGTGGGACACAGGTTGGGCGAGTTTGCACCAACACGTATCTTCAGAGGGCACGCTGGTAAAACAGAGAAAACCGCTCAGAAAAAATAGATTATGACTGGTTAGATAAGGCACAAAATGGAAGTAAAGGCAACAGTAAAAAATACCGGTATATCACCACGCAAGATACGTCTGCTGGCGGACCTGGTGCGAGGCAAAAAGGTAAATGAGGCACTAGCCATACTCAAATATGCCCCAACACCGAATGCGCGTGTTGTAGCTAAAGTGGTGAAATCAGCAGCGGCTAACGCCGAGAACAATTTTCAAATGGCGCCCGCAGATTTGAAGGTTACTCGTATCTTCGCTGACGGGGCGCGAAGCTTGAAGCGGTATCAGCCTTGCGCCCGGGGGCGAGCAAGTCATATACTTAAGCGCTCCTGCCATATTACAGTTATTGTTGACGAGGAGAAAAGTTAATTGGGACGCAAAGTTCATCCGATGGGCTTTAGGCTTGGCATCATACGTGACTGGCAGGCAAGATGGTATGCCGACAAGCACTATGCCGATTTTTTGCAGGAAGACTTAAAAATCCGGAGGGCGATACGCTCAAAGTACACCGAAGCCGGTATCTCCCTGGTAGAGATAGACCGCCAGGCAAATGAGGTATCAACCACCATCCATACCGCCCGTCCGGGGATAGTTATCGGGCGAGGGGGACAGCGAGTCGATGAAGTCAGGACTGAGCTGGAGAAGCTTATTGGCAAGAGAGTCCGACTGAATATCCGGGAAATTCAACAGCCTGAGCTTGATGCCTATCTGGTAGCCAGGACAATAGCCGACCAAATCGAGCACCGCATTGCCTACCGAAGAGCTATGAAACAGGCGATGTTCCGAACGATGCAGGCTGGGGCTAAAGGTATAAAGGTCCACCTGGCTGGCAGGTTGGGTGGGGCCGAGATAGCTCGCCGCCAGATGATGCACCAGGGGCAAGTACCGCTGCATACCATACGAGCTGATATTGATTATGGTTTTACGGAGGCTCACACCACTTTAGGTAGAATCGGGGTAAAAGTATGGGTATACAAGGGTGATATTCTCCCCGAACCTAAAGAGGCAGAGATTGAAGAGACACCAGCTGAAGCAGTCAGCGCGCCAGCTGCGGCATCGGCTGTAGTAGAGGAGAAAGATGTTACAGCCCAAGCGGGTGAAATATCGAAAGAGCCATAGAGGACGGCGCCGGGGCACAGCCCAGGCTGGAAATACCCTAAATTTTGGTGATTTCGGCCTGCAGGCAATGGAAAGCGCCTGGGTTACCAGTCGGCAAATTGAGGCCGCCCGACGCGCTATGACTCGCCATGTTCACCGTGGTGGCAATATCTGGATCCGCGTTTTCCCGGATAAACCGGTCAGTAAAAAGCCGGCTGAGACGCGCATGGGCGGCGGTAAGGGACCACCAGACCACTGGGTAGCTGTGGTGAAACCGGGAAGAATTATGTTTGAAATGTCTGGAGTTAGTGAGCCAATGGCAAAAGAGGCGATGCGCCTCGCGGCTCATAAGCTTCCCATAGACACTAAATTCTTAATAAAGGAAGCTATATCTTAGGGAGATATAAGGACTGAGTTGACATGAAAGTTCAGGAAATTCGCGCCCTCAGCACCGAGGACCTGGTAAAGCAGTTGGCTGACGCTAATCAAGAATTGTTCAACCTGCGCTTTCGATTAGCCACCAAACAATTGGTGAACCACCGGGAAATTCCGAGTGTCAGAAGGAAAATTGCCCGACTTAACACTATAATTAAGGAACGTGAGCTGAGCATAAGGTGACGTCATACGTCATAACAGTGCTTAGTCGGCATAGGCTAATACTGAAGGATTTAATTGATGGAAAAGAAAACCAAAGAGAGAGTGGGGGTGGTAGTCAGTGATAAAATGGACAAGACGGTGATTATAGCTGTCGAAACGCCAAAACGCCACCCGCTATATAAGAAGACTATCAAGCGATACACCAAATTTAAGGCACATGATGAGAATAACCAGAGCAAGGAGGGCGATACCGTACGGATTGTAGAGACTCGTCCTCTATCAAGGGAGAAGCGGTGGCGAGTATCTGAGATAATCGCCAAGGGAGAAGTGGTCCAGATTAAACCCGAAGAAATAAGCGATTCAGGAACGACATAGATGATTCAAGCCTATACCAGAGTTAAAGCAGCTGATAATACTGGTGCCCGCCAGCTTATGTGCATCAACGTCCTGGGTGGCAGCCGGAAGAGATATGCCATGGTGGGCGATATTATCGTGGCTTCAGTGAAAAAAGCCATCCCGGGAGCGTCGGTCAAAAAGGGTGACGTGGTGCGGGCAGTGGTTGTTCGCTGCGTTAAGCCGTACCGGCGCATCGATGGCTCCTACATAAGGTTCGATGAGAATGCGGCAGTAATTCTTAACGAAAAAAGCAATCCCAAAGGCACGCGGATATTCGGACCGGTGGCGAGAGAACTTAGAGAGAAACAATTTACCAAAATTATATCGCTGGCACCGGAAGTGTTATAAACAATGAGAATTAGAAAAAACGATACAGTGCTGGTCATCACGGGTAAGGACCGGGGCAAAAAGGGCAAGGTACGGTTCGCCTATCCCAGAAAAGAGCGGATACTGGTCGAAGGTATAAACATGATAAAGAAACATATGAAAGCCCAGGGCCAGGTTAAACAAGCGGGTATTATCGAACGGGAAGCGCCGATTGACGCGTCAAATGTTATGCTCCTGTGCAACAAGTGTAACCATCCCGTTCGGGTTGGCTTCCGCGTGCTCCAGGATGGTAAGAGGGTCCGGGTTTGCCGTTCTTGCGGTGAGGTAATTGACTGATGTACCGACTACAGGAAAAATATAATAAAAAAGTTGTGCCTGCCTTAATGGAGGCGCACAAATATAAGAACGTAATGCAGGTACCGCGCCTGGTGAAGATTGTGCTCAATATCGGCCTGGGGGAGGCAATTGAAAATGCCAAAGCTCTGGAAGCCGCTGAAAAAGACCTGAGCGCCATTGCGGGGCAGCATCCAGTGACTACCCGAGCCAAAAAGTCTATTGCCGCCTTTAAATTGAGGGCTGGAATGCCTATCGGACTGAGAGTAACTCTACGAGGCAAGCGGATGCAGGAGTTCTTTGATAAAATGGTAAATGTCGTCTTGCCCCGTATCCGTGAGTTTCAGGGCGTTCCCCGGGATTCCTTTGATGGTCGGGGTAACTACACCCTGGGACTTAAAGAGCAAATCTATTTCCCCGAAGTAGACTACGACACAGTAGATAAGATACGAGGTCTGGAAGTGTGCATTGTTACTACTGCCAAGACAGATGACGAGGGAAGGCACCTGCTGGAATTGCTGGGGATGCCTTTCGCCAAGGAAGTTGGTGAATAGATACAGAGATGGCTAAGACATCAAAGATTGTAAAGTCAGAACGTCCGCCCAAGTATAAGGTGCAGCAGCATAACAGGTGCCGACTATGCGGCCGACCTCGTGCCTATATACGTAAATTCGGCCTGTGCCGTATTTGTTTTCGCAAGCTGGCCAATGAAGGCCAAATACCTGGAGTGAGAAAGTCGAGCTGGTAGAAAGATGACTATTTCTGATCCAACTGCAGACATGTTAACCCGAATACGTAATGCCATTATGGCCAGGCATGACTTCGTGCTGGTACCGTCCTCAAAGATGAAGCTTGCCATTGTTAAGGTCCTCAAGAAGGAGGGCTTCATCAGCGATTATGAGGTGCTTAAGGACAAATCACATAAGGCAATTAAGATTTCCCTCAGGTATGGTGAAAATAACCAGCCAGTCGTTACTGGATTGGAGCGGGTAAGCAAGCCCGGGCTCAAGGTATACGTGCAACGGGGAGAGATTCCCCGCGTCTATGGGGGTATGGGCATTGCCATAGTCTCCACACCCAAGGGCATAATGACCGGACACCAGGCCTGGCGCCAGGGGCTTGGTGGTGAATTGCTGTGCTACGTATGGTAAACCAATCTGGGAGAGCAATATGTCTAGGATAGGGCGAATGCCAATAACCGTCCCCAAGGGGGTAACGGTAGAGATAAAGCAAAACGAGGTCACTGTAGCCGGACCTAAAGGTAAGCTTCAGCGTCGTCTTCACCCTGACATGTCCATAAACTTGAACAACAATACGCTGACCGTATCACGTCCGTCTGATAGCAAGGTGCACCGTTCCTTGCATGGGCTGACCCGCACCCTTCTCGCCAACATGGTGCAGGGGGTAGACAAGGGGTTCGAGAAAACCCTTGAGATGGTGGGGGTGGG
>Ga0315277_10006544_pt1 | contig 15212 bp, 9 predicted proteins | sample YL17G05_15_MG_FD_203695 | JGI IMG/M metagenome (GOLD analysis project Ga0315277, IMG submission 203695) | Sediment microbial communities from Yellowstone Lake, YNP, Wyoming, USA - YL17G05_15 | ecosystem: Environmental > Aquatic > Freshwater > Lake > Sediment | place: USA: Wyoming | collected...
CAATTGTCACCCTTTTCTGTGCTCTTGCCTGTACCCTAATCTGGCGATGGTTTTCTGGCCGGGAGAAGCCGAGAAAATTCAAGCTGGAAGTGGTGTTAATACCCCTGGTTGTTCTGATTGCGGTCCTTCTGGATATCAATCTCCTCCTACACCTTAAAGGGCCCGAATCAGAAACATTTCCCGCTGCTAAATGGAAGAACTCCATCGCAGTCCTTCCCTTCGTCGATATGAGCCCCCAGAAAAACCAGGACTGGTTCTGCGATGGAATTACCGACGAAATCATCGGCCGCCTCAGCAACATTAGCGAACTCAAGGTTCCAGCCAGGACCTCGGTCTTTTACTTCAAAGGCAAGGACCAAGACATCCGGGAAATTGGGAAAAAGCTGGGCGTGGCCACAGTGCTTGAAGGTAGTATCCAGAAAGTCGAAACGAGGCTTCGTGTCAGAGTCCAGCTGATCAATATTGCGAACGGCTTCCATCTTTGGTCGCAGGAGTTCGACCGTGAGATGAAGGACGTTTTCGCGATTCAGGATGAAATCGCTTTGGCCGTTGCGGACAAGCTGAAACTCACGCTACTTGGCGACGAAAAAGCGAGGCTTGTGAAGGCCCAGGGGATTAACCCGGTTGCTTACGAAGCTTATCTTAAAGGACGGCTTTTCTTGTGGCAATGGACCGATGAAAGCGTGACCAACGCGCTTCGGCATTTTCAGCGTGCCCTCGAGATTGAGCCCAACTTTGCGCCCGCCCATGCGGGCGTTGCCCTGGCCTATATCTGGGGTTCGACCTGGCTGTTGCTCTGGCCTCCGAGCGAAGGGGTACCCAAAGGCAAAGAGGCTGCTCTGAGGGCCATCCAGTTGGACCCCACGCTCGCCGACGGTTACGTCGGTATGGGCTGGGCTCTCGCGAACTTTGATTGGGATTGGGCAGGCGCGGAAAAGGACTTCAAGCGGGCGGTCGAGCTGAGTCCGCATTCGACGTTGGCGCTCGACGGCTACGCCAATATTTTAGTGGTGCGAGGCCGGTTCGACGAAGCCCTGGCGGTGCTGAATAGGGCCCTGGAGTTGGATCCGCTTTCGCCGGCATTACATCACGATATGGGTTGGACATATTTAGACTCCGCTAAATTCGACCCGGCCATGACTTTTTTCCGCAAAGCTCTAGAGCTGGATCCTAACTTTCACCAATCACGTAATCTGCTTGGCTTGTGTTATGTTTTAACCGGCAAACCCTCCGAAGCCTTGGCTGAGTTTCAGACCATTGAGCAATCGGCACCGGATTTGCCTTGGGTGAAAGGGTCGCTCGGCTATCTTTACGGCGTCACGGGCCGCCCCGCGGACGCAAGGAACATCCTTGCAAAATTAGACCAGATTTCTCGGAAACGTTATGTCACGCACTGGGCGCAGGCAATTATCTATCTGGGCCTGGGCCAAAAGGATATCGCGCTCGACTGGCTGGAGAAAGCATACGAGGATCACGACGGCTGGATGTGGGACATGCACGCGCAACCCTGGTGGGCCCCCTTGCGCAACGAGCCGCGCTTCCAGGCGTTGCTGAAGAAAATCGGGCTGATAAAGCCAGTGAAGGAGTAATTCCCAATAGCCCATGCGCTTGCTAGTATGTGCGAAACCCGAAAATAAACATTTTGAGGAGCAGTCATGAATAGACGCGATTTCCTTAAATCAAGCGTCGCGGCGGCCGCCGTCATTTCCGTGCCTTCGTCCTTCGGACTTGCAGAACAGGAGCGGGGAATCGTCCGCTATCCCGATCCTTGGATTGAAGTGATCGATCCCCGGTTCGGTAAGATGGTCGTGTTTAATGCGGCGGTGGAGCGGCTGTATACTGGCATGCGTTGGGCGGAAGGTCCCGTCTGGTTCGGTGACGGTCGGTTCCTATTGTGGAGCGACATTCCGAACAACCGGATTCTGCGGTGGACCGAAGAAACCGGGCAGGTGAGCGTATTCCGACATCCCTCCAATAACTGCAACGGCAATACCCGTAACGCCCAAGGGCGCTTGATCACTTGCGAGAGGCGCCAGGTGACGAGAACGGAACCGGACGGCACAATTACAGTTTTGATGGATCGGTTTCAGGGTAAGCACTTGAATTCGCCAAATGATGTGGTAGTCCATCCGGACGGGCATATTTGGTTCACCGACCCGGGATACGGGATCATGTCCTGGTACGAGGGTGAGCGGGAGCCCTTCGAACTTCCCACGCGAACCTATCGGCTCAATCCCGCCACAGGCCAGGCGACTGTCGCCAACGAGGACATTGAAAAACCGAACGGAATATGTTTTTCTCCAGATTTCAAGAGACTCTATATCGTCGACACGGAAGAAAAACCGGGCCAGCCCCATAATATATTTGTATTCGATGTTGTGGACAGCGCTCGGCTCGCGAATCGAAGGGTGTTTTATGACATGGGAGCCGGGGGGAGCGATGGGATCCGGTGCGATCGAGAAGGAAACCTCTGGGCGAGCGCAGGATGGGGCGGAGAAAAATACGATGGGGTGCATATCATCGCTCCGGACGGCAAGCCCATCGGAAAAATTTGTTTGCCGGAAGCATGCGCGAACCTCTGTTTTGGGGGGACGAAGAAAAACCGCTTGTTCATGACCGCCAGCCAGTCCCTCTATGCCGTGTATGTGGAGGTGCAGGGCGCCCAAGTCTGGTAATAAAACTGGCAGATTACCGTGCCTTGTCGCAGCGGTGGTCGGGAGCAGATCACCCACGATCGGCCGATCACATAAGGAGGGAAAGATGAAATGTAAGCGGTCCGTCTTTTTTGTCCTGGCTGTTGGGACTTTACTCGCCGCCGTCTGCTGTGCCGGTGCGGCCTTCGCCCAAATGGATCCCCGCCTCAATCGCGCTGCCCGGGCCGAACAGGATGGTTGGATCCAAGTCCACCTCGAAGGCCTCCCCGCCGACATCGGCTATCAGCACGGCTCCCTGCTGGCGCCTGAAATCGATGACGCCCTGAAGACCTTGGCGGGATTCTTAAAGGGGAGCGCCGGCAAGGACTGGGATTTCCTACGGGATGTGGCGCAACACGTGTTCTTGCCGAAGCTCGGGGAGGAATACCGCGCTGAGATCGAGGGCATCGTGGAAGGGCTTCGCGGCCGCGGCTACCGCTATGACGCCCTTGACCTGATCGTTCTCAACGCCTGGATGGAGCTGGCCTGGTACTACCTGCCGGAGCTGGCGGAGAAGGAGAAAGCGGGCTCGGGCCTCAACAAAGCACCGGGGCACTGCAGCGCCTTCATCGCCACGGGCGCCATGACCAGAGACGGCAAGATCGTGATGGGCCACAGCAACTGGGTGGACTATGCGGTGGGCAGCCGCTGGCGCATCGCTTGGGACATCCAACCTACCAAGGGACATCGCATGGTCATGGATGGACTTCCCGGGATGATCATGAGCGGGGACGATTTCGCACTGAACGGCGCGGGGATCCTCATTACGGAGACCACTATCACCGGCTACCGAGGCTTCGACTGGAAGGGGACGCCGGAGTTCGTGCGCGCTCGCCGCGCCGCCCAGTATTCCGAATCCATCGACGACTTCGTCCGCATCATGGGCGAGGACAGCAATGGGGCTCTTGCGAACACCTGGCTCGTCGGCAATCTGAAGACCAATGAAATCGCCAAGCTGGACTTGGGCCTCAAGTACCGTCGCCTGTGGCGCACTAAGGACGGCGCCTTCACGGGCGCTAACTACGCCACGGACGAGCAGCTCCTGAAGGGGGAGACCACGTTCAATCCGGCCGACCCCGCAACCTCGGAGGCGGCACGGCGGGTGCGCTGGGATCAGCTGATGCCGGAATGCCGCGGGAAGATCGACGCGGAACTCGGCATGAAGCTGCTGGCGGATCACATGGACGTGCTGGAAGGAAAGCCCCTCCTGAACCGCCACGGTCTCTGCGGCCACGTGGACCGGGATCCCGCCGGATGCCCGGAATGGGGGAACCCGCCCTTCAATCCGGGTGGCGCCGTTTCTGCCAAGGTCACGACGGCGGAGCTTGCGAAGTCCTTCGCCTTCTGGGGCCGGGCCGGCCATCCTTGCGGCGAGCCCTTCGACGCGGCGGCCTTTCTGGAGCAGCATCCCCAGTTCCGCTGGCAGGCGTCCTTCCTGAGGGACATGAAGCCCCAGCCCTGGACCCTGATCCGGACCGGGAACACGCGCCGTTGAGCCCATGGAGTTCTTGACATCGCCATGCGGCCGGTGATACGTTTTCGGTACGGCCAGGGAGAAAGGGGGATTCCATGAAACATGTCGCAATCGTTATCGGCATGGCAGTGTTGCTCGGTGCGGCGGCCTTGCAGGCGCAGTCGCCGGCTCCAACACCGGGGCCAGAACACAAGAAGTTGGAAATCTGGGTCGGAGATTGGACCTATGAACAAGAAAACAAGGCTACTCCGCTCGGACCTGCAGAGAAATTTAGTGCGATGGCAACAGCCCGGCCCGTCTTGGGTGGTTTCTTCGTGGAGTGGCTTGGAGAAGCAAAAAGGCCTGCGGGGACCTTCCATTGGCTTTTGATCGATGGTTACGACGTGTTGAACAAGAAGTTCATGTATAACTCCTTTGATAGCGACGGATCCTTCGAAACGGCTGCTTATACGATTGAAGCCAACACGGTAAACATTTCCGGGACCTCGTTCCTAGGAGAAAAGCAGTATAAATTCAGAGGGAGCATCGTCTTTGCTCCCGATCTTATGAGCTTCGTGGAAAAGCGGGAAGTATCTGTCGACGGAAAGACGTGGATGCCGCAGTTTGAGGCAAAGTGGACCAGAACCAAATCCTCGCAAAAATAGGCTGGATTAGTATTCGTTTCTTTTCGGCGTAATGGTAGACACCCCCCCCGTATCGCAGCGGTGGTCGGGAGCAGATCACCCCCGATCGGCCGATCACATAAGGAGGGATAAGATGAAAAGCAAGCGGTTCGTCTTTTTTGTCCTGGCTGTTGGGACTTTACTCGCCGCTGTCTGCTGTGCCGGGACGGCCTTCGCCCAGCAGTCGAGCCAGCCGCCGAAACCAAGCCTCGAGCATCAGAAGCTGCAGTTGTGGTTCGGGGAGTGGACCTACGAGGGCGAAAACCAAGCCACATTTCTTGGCCCCGGCGGAAAATTCACCGGTAGAATGACCGGGCGTCCGATCATGGATGGTTTTGGCGCGGAGTATGTGTTCGTCGAGAATGGGCCTGGCGGGGAAGTCCGGACGGTCGAAATCGATACTTACGATCCGGTGGCGAAAAACTTTCCCTACATCTGCGTCTCGAGTGACGGGAGCCTCTACCAGGGTTCCTTTACGATGAACGGAAACGTCGCGACTTGGGATGGAACCTACGTGGCGGGTGGCAAACGGGGTTGGGAGAGGGGCACCGACGCTGTCGCTCCGGACGGGAAGAGCTTCATTAAGAAGGGCGAGATCTCTGTGGACGGCAAGACGTGGGTGCCATCGTCCAGCTTAAAAGCCACCAAGGTCAAAGCGGCGGAATCCCCCAGGTCTTCCGGCGTGGTGATGGTGCGCGGTACGGCGCTTCCCTATCTCACCCAAGGCTCCGGCATCCCCTGTCTGGTGACAGGGTATTCCACGCTGTACGAGGCAGTCTTCTCGGACGAGTTGAAGAAGCATTTCCAATTCATATTCGTGGACTGGAAGAACTCGTTCACGGCGGATGATCCTTTCCCGCCGGCCGGAATGATCGCGATGGAAACCCTGGTGGATGATCTGGACGAGGTCCGCCGTCAGCTGGGCCACGAGAAGATCGCGATCCTCGGCCACTCCTGGCCGGGATTCCTGCCGCTCGCCTATGGGAAAAAGTACCCGAGCCACGCATCGCACTTAATTATCATCGGTTGTCCGCCCTATGCGAATCGGATAACGGACAAGACCAGTGCCGAATTTTGGGAGCAGGACGCATCGCCCGAAAGGAAAGCGGTGCACCGGCGCAATCTGGAAGCGTCGCCGAACAGCCTGCTGGACAAGCTGGGGCCGCGGGAACGCTGGGTCATGCAGTACGTCCGGGATCGGGCGATGTGCTGGGCGAATCCCACATACGACTCTTACTGGCTCTGGCTGGGCAAAGGCGCCAGCATGGACTTCGAACATCAATACTACAGCGTCCTGACAGCCGACTTCGATCCGACCCCGTACTTCGGCGAGATTACACCGCCCGTTTTTCTTGCGCTCGGCCGCTACGATTACTGGGCTCCGCCCGAGCTGTGGGATGCCGTGAAAGAAAAACTGCCCAACCTAAGTTACCACCTGTTCCAAAAGAGCGGGCACTGGCCGATGTTGGAGGAGCAAGAACTGTTCGACCGGAAGCTGATCAACTGGCTGCAGGGCGCGAAAAGGTGACAAGGACCGCTAAGATCAGGTTTCATCATCCAGTAATTCATTGATTCCTTCGTTGGACCTAATAATCGTTATCTGATTGAAAAAAAACCGGCATTACGTTATAGTTCAGACAACGCTTGAGTCTTAGAATTCCTGAGTAGAAAAGGGGTATCGGGAATGCCGGAAGGCGAGGGGAAAACACCTCCACAGAGCGCCGAAAAGCATCCGCAGATTGCGGAATCCGGGTTTAGGGCCCTCTTCGCCAGACTGAGGAAACGCCGGATCATCGAGACCCTGGCCGCGTTCATCGGCGGCGGCTGGCTGCTGCTGGAATTCGTGCACTGGCTTCTCGTCGACCACTATCACTTCCCTGAGAAAAGTATTGACATCGCATTTGTCACAATCCTTGGCGCCCTCCTTTGCACGCTCATCTGGCGGTGGTTTTCCGGCAGGGAGAAGCCGCGTATATTCAAGTTGGAACTCGTCCTGATACCTCTCCTTGTCCTGGTCACGGCTCTTCTGGACATCAATCTCCTCATACACCTTAAGGGCCCCGAATCAGAGACCATCCCCGCCGCCAAATGGAAGAATTCAATCGCAGTGCTTCCTTTCCAGAATATCAGCCCAGAAGAAGGGCAGGACTATTTCTGTGATGGCCTGACAGATGAACTCATAACCAGGCTTAGCAATATCAAGGAGCTTAAAGTCATAGCAAAAACATCGGCTTATTCCTTTAAGGGCAAAGAAATTGATATCCGAGAGATAGGCAACAAACTTAATGTGGCGACAGTCCTTGAAGGGGGTGTCAGGAAAGCTGGAAATAAACTCCGGATCACGGCCCAGCTCATCAATGTCGCCGATGGCTTTCATCTGTGGTCGGATAGTTATGACAAACAACTAACCGATGTCTTCACCATCCAGGATGAAATCGCCTTAATGATTGCAGATAAATTGAAGCTCACGCTTCTAGGCGAAGAAAAGTCTAAACTTACGAAGCGTCCTACCGAGAATCTCGAAGCTTATAACCTGTATTTGCAAGGACGTTTCTTGATAGATAAAGGAGCCCCTTATTTAGGCCAGGCCAGAGATTATTTTAGTCAAGCTATTAAATTAGAACCAAACTATGGATTAGCCTACGCAGGTTTAGCCGATGTTTATGTTTGGCTTTGTATGTCTGGTGCGAGCCCAAATGAATTTATGCCGAGGGCAAGTGAGGCTGCCCATAAAGCATTAAAAATAGACGGTAAACTTGCAGAAGCCCATTTGTCACTCGCTAACATCAAGTTTTTCTATGATTGGGATTGGGCCGCTGCCGAGGCTGAATATGTCCAAACCATCGAGCTTAATCCGAATTACGCGAGGGCATATAGTGAGTATTCGACCTGCCTGATGATTTTAAAACGTTTTGATGAGGCATTCGAAAAGGCAAAAAAGGGCGAAGAACTTGATCCCCTCTCACCCATGAGATTATTTTATCTTGGAGATACCCTTAAGCATATGCGTCGGTATGACGAGGCAATAGAGGTATTAAATAAGGGTATTGAAATGGATCCTAACAATGACAATCCCCACTTTAGCCTCTGGCTCATATATATGTATAGAGGGATGTATAAGGACGCTCTAAGAGAAATGGAGAAGTTAATGGAAATCGGAGGATTTCCAGGATGGCATGCTACCCCCGGGGAGATGGAAGAGTTTAAGATTATTAGTAAAGAAAGGGGATGGAGGGGTGGGCTGGAATGGAATCTTGATAGGATGATGGAGAAGGCAAAAAAAGAACGTGTCTCACCTTTTCTTATTGCCCAATGTCATGTTATTCTCGGACATAAAGCTGAAGCAATTAAATGGTTGGAAAGGGCTTATTCGGAGCATGACTTGATCATGCCATATTTGAATACAGAGGCTGCCTTTGATCCGATTAGAAACGATTCTCGTTTTGCTGAAATTCTAACGAGAATGGGCTTTCCAAAGTGAAAGGCAAAACATGGCGTACTCCCCAGCGGAAAAGCCAAAGAGTATTATCAGAGATTCCTCGACATTTGAAAGGACGCCGACCCTGGCTTGTCCGAAGTTGAGGATGCCAGGAAAAGGCTGCCTTTCCGCGGCGTATCGCACGGAGTATGCCGTCATGGATCGATCATCGGACTTTTGAAGTTGTCTTTTGTCGCAGAGAAACCTCCGCCGGCCCATGTCTTCGAGCCGGTCGCGTTCATGGCGTCCTTCAGGGGAACAGCGGGTTTTCCCCATATGTCCAAACCGTGTTTTACACGGGGGAGAGGTCCGCCTTCTCAGTAGTTGACTCTTGGGTTGTTTCTTGTTACCCTCAATCCAGCCAGTCATGAGCTAATAGGTTGGGGAGACAATGAGCTCTCGAAAAGGGGACACAGCTCCTTTCAAGGACGTGAAGGAATCTTCTCTGAAGTCATTCCTCGCTAAGCTCAGAAAACAGCACATCATCGAGACCCTGGCGGCTTTCATCGGCGGCGGCTGGCTGCTCATCGAAGTCGTTGAGCGGCTCCTTGTCAGCCATTATCATTTTCCGGAAGAAACCATAGACATTACGGTCGTTACCCTCATCGGCGCCCTCCTCTGCACGCTAATCTGGCGTTGGTTCAGTGGAACAGAGAAGCGGCCGGGAAACGTCAAGGTTGAAGTCCTTATCGTTCCGTTGATTATCTTGGTCGCTTTAGCAATAGATCTGAACCTCATCCTCCAGATGGCAGGCATCCCAGGGAAGGAATTATTGATAGGGATGATAGCCTTTCTTCTGGGGATCGCTTGGGTAATCTTCAAGTTATCGCAGTGGGCGGCAGGACTGCCTGAAACAGGGAAAAAGGAAGTCGAGGTATCACCGCCAGGCCCGGCAAAGCCCGGAAAATCCATCGTCGTGCTTCCGTTCGTAAATATCAGTCCGGAAGAAGGCCAGGACTATTTCTGCGACGGCCTGAGCGAAGAGATCATCAACGCCTTGAGCCATATCCGGGAGCTGAGGGTTGTGGCCCGGACCTCAGCCTTTGCTTTCAAAGGAAAAGAGATCGATATCCGCGAGGTCGGAGAAAAACTGAACGTGGATGCAGTTCTGGAAGGGAGTGTGCGAAAAGCCGGAGAGAGGCTGAGGATCACAGCCCAGCTCATCAACGTCGCCGACGGTTACCACCTCTGGTCCGAGCGGTTCGACCGCGAGATGAAAGACGTTTTTAACATTCAAGACGAAGTGACGCTGGAGATCGTAGACAAGCTGAAGATTGAACTGCTGGGAAAAGAGAGGGAGCAGGTCGTCAAGCGCTACACGGATAACTTAGAAGCCCATAACTTGCTGTTGAAAGGCTGGTATTTCTGGGCCAAAAGGACAAAAGAAGGGTTGAAAAGAGGTCTGGAATGCCTTCATCAGGCTCTTGAGATTGACCCCGCATACGCGCTGGCTCATGCTCAGCTTGCGTTCAACTTCTTCAGCCTGGGTTGGCTCGGCTTTACCCGGCCGCGTGAAGCCATCCCAAAAGGCAAGGCTTCAGCCCAGAAAGCCCTTGAAATAGACAGCTCACTTCCTCAAGCCTATGCTGCCTTAGGTTTTATTTCCCTTTTCTATGACTGGGATTGGCCGGCTGCCGAAAATGGATTCAAAAAGGCTCTTTCCCTCAATCCGGGACTAGACAATGCCAATTTTGGATATGCTTGCTTTTTGGCATCCTTGGGTCGCCACGCGGAATCCGTTCTTGCCCTAAAAAAAGCTGTGGAATTCGACCCTTTATCTCTCCGGATGAATGCTGAATTAGGTTTCTGTTTCCGTTTGGCACGCAGGTATGATGAAGCTCAAGAACAGCTCAAGAAAACCATTGAGATGGACCCGAACTTTGGCCTGGCTCATGATTATATGGGGATTTTGTACAACGATAAGGGGATGTATAAGGAAGCTATACCGGAAATTCAACAAGCGATCGAGCTTACAGGCGGCTTTCCCGGGTCATTCGGACATCTGGGGTATGCTTATGCCATGTTAGGTCAAAAAGATGAAGCAGAAAAAATCCTTCATGAACTGGAAGAGCGCTCGAAGAAAGAATATATCGGACCGACAGCTTTGATGCTAATACATACAGCGCTTGGAGACATCGATAAATCGTTTGAATGTTTGGAAAAAGCGATAGAAGAGCGTGATCCCAATTTGTCCCTCATGAAGGTTTTACCCGAATTTGACATCGTCCGCTCAGACCCTCGATTCAAAGCCTTCCTCAAGAAAATGAATCTCGATAAATAATGATAAGAATGCCTTTAGTGATTCTTTTTGGCTAGCAGACCAGGTTAAACGAGAACGACGAGCTTTGGGCACGTAATCCTGAGGTCGTTGGTTCAAATCCAACCCCCACTCCCCCCACGCCACCCCAGCGATTGAGGCTCGAGTATTTATTTCCGTGACTACTAAAGCGGTCACATTTGACCCCGAACTTTTGCCCGAAGTACAAGGCCGTTCATGTCCTTTTATAGTGGATTATTCAACCTTCTCCCATGCTAAAACCGCAATGATGGGCTTGCCATCTTCAGGCCTCGGCATCGGATTAGTGCTGATATATAATTTGCGTCCATCGAGCCTGATATTTCGAATCTGTGCAGTGCCTGTCCAGTTTTCGTTCCAAGAAATGTCGACGTGATGTGTGACCGTCTTGCCGTCGAAGGTGAATGTTCCGCCGTAGGCGACCATCGTCTTAAAAAGTTCCACGCGCTCTTCATCCTTCATCTTTGTCAAATCAATGGGCTTTGGACGCTCAGCCTTGACGAGTATGGCGTACATACGGCCATCGCGGCTGTAATGGAGAAAGCCTCGCGGGGCTTTGCCAAAGACGTCAATCTTTTCCCCCGTTGATAGGATCTCCTGGGTGTAGCTGACAAGGCGCCATGTCCCATACAGATCTTCGTTTCCTGCCCCCCAAGCACTCATCGACATCAGAACTGCTAATAACACAATGCCAACAAGTTTCGTCATGTTCATAATTCACCCCCTTGATTAAAGGATGTTGATGCGATATTTCTCCTGGAGACCAAATCTTTCAGCCCCTTTAAAGAATACCCAGCATCCTAAAATGACCGATTAGTGATTTTTAAAGGCCTTTACGATCTACCCTTTTTCTCCGATAGGGACATTTTATTAAGATTGTTGAATCGATGATACTAAAAATGGGCGTTTCGTCAATATTAAAAAATGGATTCAATATGGGTTCATTATATAACCATTCCCTTCTGAGAGGAATCCTTTCTATTTTTTTCCGAACTCCGGATTAACTTTTTACTTTGATGTTCTCGGGGTCATAGAGGGGCTCTTTTTCAACGCTTCTTGTCACATATTTGACACACGGGGATAAGTATGCTTACTCAATCGTTTGATTTTCTACCTTAACCTTTGATATAAGTTATAGCGCTGGTCGGGGATGAGATGAAACCGGTCAAGAGAGTTGCTGCTCCTTCGAGCAAAGATGATCCTGGCTCTTTTATAGGAAAGCTAAGAAAACGTCGGATCATCGAGACGTTAGCAGCGTTTATCGCCGGCGGCTGGCTTGTTCTGGAGTTTGTCGACAGGATCCTAGTTGCCCACTATGAGCTTAATAAGAAATGGCTAGACGTCTCGTTCATAACTTTGATCGGAGCTCTGCTTTGCTTCATCTTGTGGCGGTGGTTCAGTGAAACAGAAAAGAGGCCAGGAAACGTAAAGATTGAAGTCCTTCTGGTTCCCTTAATTGTCCTCGTGGCCCTTGCAATAGACTTGAATCTCATTCTTCAGATAATAGGAATTCCAAGCAAGAAGTTGTTGATAGGGATCGTTGCCTTTCTGCTCGGAATCGCCTGGATCGTCTTCAAGTCTTTGCAGTGGGCGGCAAGCACACCCGACGCAGCGGTTAAGAAGATCGACATCTCAAAGTCGGCCGAGATCAAGCCTGAGAAATCCATCGTTGTCCTTCCTTTCGCCGATCTAAGCCCGCAGAAAGACCAGGAATATTTTTGCGATGGGATGACCGAAGAGATTATTACCCACCTTTCCCGCGTCCATGCTATCCGCGTCATCTCCAGAAATTCTGCCATGACTTTCAAAGGAACACAAAAGACAACCGGGACGATCGGGAAAGAACTTAATGTCCGGTATGTTTTGGAGGGAAGTGTTAGGAAATCAGGAAACGACCTTCGCATCACCGCCCAGCTCATCGATTCCCAAAACGACGCCCATATCTGGGTGGAGAAGTATGCCGGCAACCTGGATGATATCTTTGACCTTCAGGAACGTCTGGCACGCCGCATCGTCGATGCATTAAGAGTTTCGCTGACATCAGAAGATACTCGTCGGCTGGCGAAAAGAACGATTCAAAACATAAGAAGCTATGAGGCTTGGCTTCGTGCAAGGCAAGAAGGACTTAAATTCTCAAAGGAAGGTATCGAGCGCGGGCTTCGGATTGCCAAAGAAGCCCTCTCTATTGTCGGTGAGGACGCACAGCTTTATGCGGCACTTAGCTTCTTGAACTACGCCGCTTATGATTTTGGTGTCAGCCGCAGCGAAAATACCCTGCAGGAAGCAGAGAAAAACGCAAAGAAAGCGCTTGAGTTGAATCCCGGTTTATCCCTGGCGCTCTTTTCAATGGGACTCGTTCTATATAAGAGGGGTGATATCCAAGGATTCGTTCAGCATGCAAAACACGCAGCGGAGATAGACCGTAACAGCGATGCTCTCGCATATTTAGGCTTTATCCTTGCCGAGGTAGGCAGGACAGTTGAAGCTCGCCAATATGCTGATGAAGCGGTGGCAAAGGATCCGCTTATTTTTCTTACATCATGGATGAGAGCTGCCGTCGATTTATATGATGGCCTGCTGGATGTTGCTTATGATCGGCTTCGAGAGGCGGTCGTGAGATTTGCCCCGGATGATTCTTTTTCCCTTTGGTGGTTGGGGACGGTAGCTGCGTACGCGGGCAAGGAAGTCGAAGCCTTATCGCTGCTCAAAAAGGTCGGGACCATGGACGCGGGGGGGATTTCAGACTTTGCTAAGCTATTATATTTTGCCCTGCAAGACGATCAGCTTGGCTTCAATACATTACTGGAGAAAACAACAATTCTGGATGTGGGCAAGACGGACGAGTATGTCCCGGTCTATCTTGCCAGTTGTTTTGCACGGATCGGCGCAAAAGATAGAGCGCTCGAGTGGATCGAACAGGCCATCTCCTGGGGTTTTTCCAATCACCGGTTTTTATCCCAATATAATCGGTTTCTCGAACCCTTGCGTGGCGATCTGCGTTTCAAGGAACTGATGGAGCGTGCCCGGAAAAAAGAACAGGCGTTTAAGGTGTAATGAAAGCATGAACTCGCAATCCTCATTCCGAGCTTTCTTCATTAATTTAAGGAAGAAGAGGATCATCGAAATCCTGGCTGCCTTCATCGGCGGTGGGTGGCTGATCATAGAAGTCGTCGAGCGGCTCCTGGTCAGCCATTATCATTTCCCGGAAAAAACCATTGATATTACGGTCGTTACCCTCCTCTGTACCCTCATATGCACTCTTCTCTGGCGATGGTTTTCAGGTCGGGAGGCACCAAGGAAATTCAAGCTGGAACTCGTCCTGATACCTCTCGTTGTCCTGGTCACAGTTCTTCTGGACATCAATCTCCTCCTCCACCTGAGGGGACCTGAACCTGAGACCGTACCCGCCGCCAAATGGAAAAACTCCGTCGCCGTTCTTCCTTTCGTCGATATGAGCCCCCAGAAAGACCAGGAGTATTTCTGCGACGGCATGACGGAGGAACTCATCAACCGGCTGAGCAACATCAAGGAGCTCAAGGTGCCGGCAAGGACCTCAGCCTTTTTCTTCAAAGGGAAAGCCCAGGATATCCAGGAGGTTGGCCAGAAGCTCAAAGTGAATACGGTGCTCGAGGGGAGTGTTCGGAGAGCAGGGAACGAACTCCGGGTCACGGCCCAGCTCATCAACATCGCCGACGGCTATCATCTCTGGTCTCAGACCTATGACCGGGAGCTGCGGGACATTTTTGCCCTACAGGATGAGATATCGCTTCAGATCATTAATAAGCTTAAAATCGAATTGCTGGGAGGAGTTGCAGAAAGAGTCGTGAAGAGGTATACGGACAATACTGAGGCATACGATTCTTATATAAGGGGGACGTGGCTTTGGAATAACAAACTAACGGAAGAAGAATGGAGAAAAGCTATCCTCCATTTCGAGCGGGCTATCGAAATGGATCCGAACTTTTCCCTGGCTTATGTCGGACTAGCTGGTGTTCATCTGGAGCTTACATATTTTAATTTTGTTTCAGCTGCTGAGGCTCTTCCCAAGGCCAAAAGAGCATTGGAGCATGCCCTAAAAATTGACCATGAGCTTCCTGAGACACTTACGTTGTCGGGCGAGATCAAATATCGTTTTGAATATGATTGGCTGGGGGGTGAATCTGATATCAGGAAAGCTCTGGAGCTCAATCCAAACCATGGAGATGCCCATATAGTTCTGGGTGAAATTCTATTATTGAACAAGGGGCAGATTGACAAAGCCATCGAAGAGACCTCAGAAGCCTTGGAACTTGATCCACTATCTTTATACAAGCAGGCAGTTTTTGCATTTGTTCTCTATCAAGCTGAGAGGTTTGATGATGCTCTCAAGCAGTGCAGGAAGTCGCTCGAACTCGATCCAGAATATTCTTGGACCCTTGCCGTGCTCGGTAGATGTTATGTCCAAAAGTCATTATTTCAGGAGGCAATCGCTGCTCTCCAGAAAGCTGTGGCCTTCTCCGGGAATAGCACGGAGTTTTTATCCTACCTCGCCCATGCATATGTGATGTCGGGGAATTTCGAAAAGGCACATGAAATACTCAGGGAACTGGATAAGCTTTCCAAGCAAGTT
>Ga0315277_10006546_pt1 | contig 15209 bp, 14 predicted proteins | sample YL17G05_15_MG_FD_203695 | JGI IMG/M metagenome (GOLD analysis project Ga0315277, IMG submission 203695) | Sediment microbial communities from Yellowstone Lake, YNP, Wyoming, USA - YL17G05_15 | ecosystem: Environmental > Aquatic > Freshwater > Lake > Sediment | place: USA: Wyoming | collected...
GTGACTGTGCCTCATGTCCGCCGGTGCAGACGAATCCCGGCGGATCGGTTGTGGTCGAGTCGAAAACTGTGCCGCTGGGCGCGACGGGCGTTCAGACCGGCATCGCGATCGGCAACGACATTGACATCTCGGCGATCACCCTGCCGCTGGACATTCGCACGGTGACAGGTGGCGCCTACATCACCAATTCGCTGGTTCTCACTGTCCCGCCGCTCAATCGCGTCGGCGCCAGCCCCATCGGCCAGGGATCGGTGTCAACACTGCGCTATCCGGTACCCGCAGCGAATTCCTGCAGCGGACCGGCTTCGAACAGCTACCAGACCCCAGCGACGCAGGTGGACTTCGTCAGCCCGGACGGGGTCCTCTTGAACGCTTACAGCGTCGCCACGCCTCCCAACGATGTCCTTCCCGCCGGTGTTGACCCGCCGGGGACAGCCAACGCCTCATTCATCCTCGTCTTTGATGTCACTGCCAATCCGGGGACGTTCGAGATCGATACCGGTTGTGTGGCACCGGGGAATCATCTCGGGTTCATCGGCGGCTCCGCATGTGAGACACCTGAAGCGCGCCTGCCGTCATTCACCAAAGGTGTCATCACCGTCGTGTGCAGCTGCCCCTGCCTTGGCGATCCGTACTGTGATGCCATTACCAACGTTCAGGACGTGGTGGCGACGGTGAATGTGGCCTTCCGTAACGGCGTGCCGATCTTCGATCCGGCGTGCACGAGCGGGAATCCGGCGCAACGCACCGATCTGAACTGCGATGGCGTGACCACAGTGCTTGACGTGGTCCACATGGTGAACGTCACCTTCCGGGGAAAGGCTCCGGCTGCGGAGATCTGCAATCCCTGCAACTGTGATCCGTACCCCACCAATTGCCCGCCGCTCCCGCAGTAGTCGGAGCGGCCGGAGCGCACTTCGATGGGACGTCCCGCTTCACGCGGGACGTCCCATCCACATTGAAAGAGCCCCGGTGCCGCCAGGTGCCGCGCCCGTCCCTCGGTGGCAGTGGGTAGGTGACGGGCGCGGGTCGTTTGATTATCATGCGGGCATGACGGATCATGGCCCCGGCATAGGCGACACGTTCCGAACGGTCAACGGGTCCGCGGAAGGTTCGGTTCTCGTTCTGGGTTCGAAGTTCATCGCCCAGATGGCGCCGGCGGCAACAACGGATGAAGCCGGGGCCGTTCTGGCGCAGCGGGAACGCCGTTATCCCGACGCGACACATCACTGCTGGGCGTATTGCGTCGGCCGGCCGGGGCAGTTGGTCGAACGATCAGCGGATGCAGGAGAGCCGTCGGGGACAGCGGGACGGCCGATCCTTGATACCCTGCGGCATGCCGGGCTTGAGAATGCCGTCTGCGTTGTGAGCCGTTACTTCGGCGGCACGAAACTCGGCACCGGTGGTCTGGCGCGCGCCTATGCCGATGCCGCGCAGATGGCGATTGAGGCGTCGACCATCATCACGCGCACTGTCGTGCAACACGTGACCATCGACTTCGACTTCGACCGCACCGGGGTTGTGTTTCGTGTCCTGGAGGAGCACGGGGCCCATCTTGTGCCTTCAGCGTATGATTCGCGTGCGCATGGCACCGCGCGGGTGCCGGCGTCGCGTGTTGCCGATTTGCAGCGGCGATTGACTGAGTTGGCGCCCACGAGAGTTGATCTTGTTGCAGGTGAATTGGAGATTCTCTGAGTCGTACAAACAGCGGCGTGCGAGGCGCGGTGCTTCCTCACCCCTGACCTTCGGTCGGGGTCTTCGACCAAGGGGAGAGGGAATCATGCGCCGGGATTGAGCACGTGTTTTCCTGAAAGTCTCTAACGAAATGAACACCCTAGGCACTTTGCATCTGCGATCGGGAGGGCGAGGCTCCGGCCGAGCCGCATTTGACCGTCTGACGGAACACCGGCTCAGCCGGAGCTTCGCCCTCCCGAAAGACATGGCATTGTCATTCTGTTAGGGACTCTTGGTGACCCTGATGTTGCACTTGATCACGGATCTCGATACCTGGCTGTTCCTGAAGCTCAATGCGGGCGCGGCCAATCCGTTCTGCGACTGGCTGATGCCGATCGCTACTGAGCTGCGCTACTATCTGCCGTTCATCGTTGTGGGTCTCCTTGCCTTGGCCGTCTTCGGCGGGGGCAAAGGGCGCAGCGTTGTCTTGCTTGCCATCGTGTTGCTGGCGGTTACCGATCAGACGGCAACCCAGTTGATCAAGCCGTGGGTCGGCCGTCTGCGCCCCTGCCATGTCGTGGAGGGCGCGCGGGTGCTGTATCGGTGCGGGAAGACATTCGCCTTCCCCTCGGGCCATGCCACCACCTCAATGGCCGCCGCCATCTTCCTCGGGCTGATATACCGCCGTTGGTTGTGGCCGCTGGTGGCGCTCTCGGTTCTCGTGTCGTACTCACGGGTCTATCTGGGGATTCACTACCCGCTGGACATTGTCGGCGGCTGGGTGATGGGCGGCGGGTTGGCTTGGGGGACAGTGCGACTGTACCGGTGTTGTCTCGGACGCTGGCTGAGCCGGTGGCGGCTGTTCTGTGTTGCGCCCGGGCGATCGTCCGACCTTCATCCCAATGGCAGACGAACCTCAGGGGGCTGAAAGCCCTCTGTCCTCAATCAGGATTGATTTCACGGAACGAATTCCTGTATCTCTGCGGGAAGAGTGATCTTCAACGCGAGCGAGGATCGCATGGAGAAGCCGGCTGTCACTGACTATGTCCTTGCACCGATCATCGACCGGCGCTGGTCGCCGCGTGCGTACGATCCCGATCGGCCCATCGCGGACACCGATCTGACCACCTGCCTGGAGGCGGCACGGTGGGCGCCTTCATGTTTCAATGAGCAGCCGTGGCGGTTTCTGGTCTTTGACCGCCACGACCCTGAGGCCCTGGCGCAGGCGCGCGATTGCCTCGCGGAGGGCAACGCCTGGGCTAAACGGGCGCCGGTCTTGATTCTCTCGACGGCAAAGGCGGTCTTCACGCACAACCGCAAGCCGAACCGGCACGCCGCGCATGACGTCGGCGCGGCGGCGGTGAGTCTGGCGTTGCAGGCGACCGCTCTGGGGATGTTCGCCCATCAGATGGCCGGTTTCGATGTCGTGAAAGCGCGCACCGCCTTCGCGATTCCTGATGACTATGAACCGATGGCGATGATTGCGCTGGGGTACTACGGGAAGGTCGAAGACCTCCCCGAGCCGCAGCGGGCCTCGGAGGTCGGACAACGCAGCCGCCGATCGCTTTCAGAGATTGCCTTTTGTGGTCGCTGGGATAATCCGCTGGTGTGAGTAGTTCACCACGAGTGGCCGTGATGACAGGTGATGCCGAAATTGTAAGTATGCGGTTCTTGGACGGGCTCACAGTCTTCGTCACCGGCGCGGGTGGGTTCATCGGCTCGCACTTAGTCGAGCGCCTCATCGCCGAAGGGGCACATGTTCGTGCCTTCCTGCGCTATGATTCCCAGAATCGCCTGGGTCATCTGGCGGAGTTGTCGGATGAGCAACGCCGCAACGTTATCATCGTGCGCGGTGATCTCAAAGACCCTGAGGCAGTGCGGCAGGCGGTCGCCGGCTGCGAGATTGTCTTCCATCTCGGCGCCCTGATCGCGATTCCCTTCTCGTATCAGAATCCGACCGACTACGTGCAGACTAATGTTGTCGGCACGCTGCATGTCTTGAATGCGTGCCGGGATTCGGGTGTTCGCCGATTGATTCACACTTCGACTTCTGAAGTCTATGGCACCGCGCGGACGATCCCGATCACGCTGGATCACCCGCGTCAGGCGCAGTCGCCGTATTCGGCGTCGAAGATCGCGGCCGATGCGCTGGCCCGATCATACGCCTGTTCGTATGATCTGCCGGTCGTGATTCTGCGGCCCTTCAATACGTTCGGGCCGCGCCAGTCGTCCCGCGCCGTGATTCCGACGATTGTCCGTCAGGCCCTCGCCGGGGACGCCATCCGTCTCGGTTCGATCCATCCGACGCGGGATTTTCTCTACGTCAGTGACACGGTCAACGGTTTCATCGCGGCTGCCACTGCCCCCGGTCTGTCGGCGGGAATTGAATTGCAGATTGGCACGGGAGTCGAAACGTCTATTGCCGATGTGGTCAGAACGGCCGAAGAACTGCTGGGTCGGAAACTGACGATCCGCTGTGAGGATCAGCGCGTGCGTCCCCCGGCCTCGGAGGTCGAACGGCTCCTGTGTGATCCGTCGGAGGCGGTGCGCCTGCTATCCTGGTCACCGTCGGTTTCCTTCCGCGTCGGCCTGCGACATGTCATCGAGTGGATGCGCGCCCGCCCCACCGTGCCGACCGACGCGGCGCGGCACGATGTTGAAACGTACGTCGTGTGACTGGCGCGTGCATTCGTTTCAGCGCTGCAGAAGAACCGCCCTTTGTTGCCCCTTGGCAGACACGTACCACAGTGAGTCGTAGGGGCACGGCGTGCCGAAGATCCCGATCGCAGAGAGAGGCCGTGCCCGCGGTCAGCCAAAGGGCTGACCGGCACAGAATGTGTGTGCCCCGGACCTTGGTCCGGGTTCGTCAGGGCCACGGTGATATGTGACGTGCACTGACCAAGGTCAGTGGCACAAACCTTGAAGATGTCCTCTGCAGTGTCAATGAACTCCTTCATAAGGGGTGCGCCAGCAGGTTTGGATACGCCAGCGCCCAGGATCAAGACCGTCTCAAACATTGATGCTTCCTCGCTAAATGTGAACCGAGCTCAGCTCGCGACGGCACACAACCGTCTCCTCGCGGCCGGCGCCGGTGGAGACCATGAGGAGTTCGACGCCGAGCGTGTCGCAGACGAAGCGCAGATACTTCTTGGCGTTGTCCGGGAGCAGATCGTAGTCGGTGAGGCCGACGGTGGAGGTTTGCCAACCGGGAAGCGTCTTGTAGATCGGTTTGACCTGATCGAGGCGGGATAGGTCCATCGGCACTTCGGCGGAGACCTTGCCACCATCGTCATAGGCGACGCAGACAGGGATTTCGGCGAGGGAGTCGAGGACGTCGAGTTTGGTGACGGCGATGTGGGTGATCCCGCTGATGCGGACTGCATACTTCAGCGCGACCAGATCAAGCCAGCCGCAGCGCCGCTTGCGGCCGGTGGTGGTACCGAATTCCTGACCGCGTTCTTGCAGCAAGACCCCGGAGGCGTCGTGCAATTCGGTCGGGAAGGGGCCGCGGCCGACACGGGTCGTGTAGGCCTTCACCACGCCAATCACCTGATCAATCGCGCGCGGTGGGATGCCGAGGCCGGTGAAGGCGCCGCCGATCGTCGTGTTGGACGACGTCACATAAGGGTAAGTGCCGAAATCAATATCGAGCAACGTTCCCTGTGCGCCTTCGAAGAGGATGGACTCGCCCGCGCGCATGGCAGTTTGCACAACCAGGGAGGCATCGGCGAGCATCGGCACGAGGCGGGAACGAGAAGCGTTCAGTTCCTGAAAGACGCTGTCGACCGTGCAGGCCTTCTGAGACAACCAGCCACGAGTGATCTTATCCCAGTAGCCGATCACCATTTCAAGGCGTTTACGCAGGCGCTCCGGGTCCGCCAGATCGGCGGCGCGGATGCCGCGACGGGCGATCTTGTCGGCGTAGGCGGGACCGATGCCGCGCATCGTCGTGCCGATCTTGGCGGCGTCATCGCCGAGTTCCTCGGCTTGCACTTCCAGCAATTTGTGATGCGGCAGCACCAGGTGCGCCCCCGCCGCAACCTGCAGTCGCCCCTCAACAGCGATCCCTTCGGCGACGAGTTGATCCAACTCGGAGAAGAGGAAGCCGAGATCAACGACAACGCCGTTCCCGATCAGGCACCGTGCGCGCGGGACCAGAATCCCGGTCGGGACCAGATGCAAAGCGAAGCGTCGATCGTTGATCTTGACGGTGTGTCCGGCATTGGCGCCGCCGGAGAAGCGCGCCACCAGATCGGCGGTGGCGGCCAGCAGATCGACGACCTTTCCTTTGCCTTCATCGCCCCACTGGGCTCCGAGCACGACGCGATTGGCCATTGGTGTTCCCCCGGACTTCAGCACTGACACCGCGCGGAATGTCAGGAGCGCAAGGCTCCTGATCTACTGGCGCGGCGCACGTTGTCCATCCACTGCCAGATCTTGTCAATTCCCTCGCCGGTGACCGCGGATGCCGTCACCGGCACCATGGCGCCCGACGACCCGGCGAGGGTCCAGCGCTTGATCGCGTGCGCACGCGCATTGCCGGACACTTTGTCCGATTTGGTGAGCACGACGAGGAATGGGCGTCCCCACATACCAAGCCAGGCTACCCAGTCACTGTCGACCGCCGTCGGCTCGCGTCGGGCATCGAACAGGGCGATCAGGCCTGAAGGGCGATCGGGTTCACTCAGATACGCCTCGATCAGTGTTCCCCAGTCGTCGCGCATCGTCTGCGAGACCTTCGCGTAGCCGTATCCCGGAAGATCGACGAGGTAGAAGGCGGGGGAATTCTCCGGCTCGACCAGGAAGAAGTTGAGACAATGCGTCTTCCCCGGTGTCCGGGACGTCTTCGCCAGCGCGCGCCGATTCACCAGACGGTTCAGCAGTGATGACTTTCCCACGTTGGATTTTCCCGCCACCGCGATCTCCACGCGCCGGTCACGCGGGAGATCGACGGCGTGGTAAACGCTCTTGACATAGCGGGCTTCCATGATTGCACGACAGGAGACGCGGCCCCACGGCTCAGGGCGTGGGATAATCAGTGACGCTATTTACGCCGACTTGCGCTGCCCGGCGGCGAACTCTTGGATCGGCTTGGCCGTCCCTGTGATGGCATCGGCGGTGACCACGACGCGTTTCAGGTCGGGAATCGACGGGAGTTCATACATGATGTCAAGCAAGGCCCCCTCGAGAAACGACCGTAAGCCACGGGCGCCGGTCTTGCGCTTGATGGCGCGTGCGACCACTTCCTCGAGCGCGCCCGGTTCGATCTCCAGCGTGATTCCTTCCATTTCGAAGAGGGCCTGATACTGCCGCACGAGCGCGTTCCTCGGTTCGGTCAGGATGCGCAGGAGCGCCTCGCGCCCCAGCTCTTCAAAGGCGGCGGCGACCGGGAGACGTCCGATCAACTCCGGGATCAGCCCATATTGCAGGAGGTCCTCCGCTTCAACCCGCGCCAGCACCTCGGAAGTGGAGAGCGCCGCCAGCGAGGCCGGGTCGGTGTGGAAGCCGACGTTCTTCTTGCCGATGCGGCGGTTGATGATCTCCTCCAAACCGTGGAAGGCGCCGCCGCAGATGAACAGGATATTCTGCGTGTCGATCTTGATGAACGACTGCTCGGGATGCTTGCGTCCCCCCTTCGGCGGCACATTGGCGATCGTCCCTTCGAGAATCTTCAGCAACCCCTGCTGTACCCCTTCGCCGGAGACGTCGCGCGTGATCGAGGGATTGGCGTCCTTACGGGCGATCTTGTCGATCTCGTCGATGTAGACGATCCCGCGCTCGGCGCGGCGGGGGTTGAAGTCCGCCGCCTGCAAGAGCCGCACGAGGATGTTCTCCACGTCCTCGCCGACATATCCGGCTTCGGTCAGCACCGTGGCGTCGGCAATACAAAACGGCACCGCCAGCTTGCGGGCCAACGTCCGCGCCAACAACGTCTTGCCGGTGCCGGTCGGTCCCAGAAGCAGGATGTTCGACTTCTCCAGCTCGACCGATTCCTGCCATTCGGGGTAGAAAACGCGCTTGTAGTGATTGTACACGGCGACGGCGACGATCTTCTTGGCCTTCTCCTGGCCGATGACGTATTGGTCGAGGAACTCCTTGATCTCTACTGGGCGCGGGAGATCCTCGCGCAGCGGCGTCTCACCGGGATCCTCCGGTTGCCCTTCGGCGAGCAGACCATAGCAGGTGCGGACACACTCATCGCAGATGAGCGCATTGAACCCGGAGAAGATCTTACGGACCCGCGCCGGCTCCTTGCCGCAGAAAGAACAGCGGCCGCGCCAGAAAGTCTCCTTGTCCGGCGGTTGCGGTTCGGGGGGATCATCTCCGGCGGGAGGTTTGGGGCCGCCGGGAGGCGCGTTTTTTGGGGGCATCGCTGCCATCCTCCGATTGGGACGCACACGGCTCAGTGTTCACGGCCGACCACAAGGCGACCGCGCAGGGACCATAATGCGCCGTGGTTCAATATACGACGACAGCAGGCGTTATCAACAAGCAGAATTCGTGGCGGCCAAGGAACGGAAACCTCTTGCCATACGCCGCTGTACTCACCGCATCTGTACGCAGACCTACGCGTACCCTGGCCTGCCCACTTTCCCCTCCCGCTGGAGAATTCTGCAAGAGGATATCACCATCCTTTCGCGGTGCGCAGGCGCGCGATCTGGTCAACGTGATTCTCGCCGTGACGGGAGTAGACGCGCAACTGATCGTCGAGGGTGACCACGCCGCGTTCGGGATGAGTCGCGCTGCGCTGCCAAGCGTTCTCCGGCAATGCCGCCAAGAGGTCGCACCAGCGCTGGTGCAACGCCTTGAGGATCGCCAACGACGGCGCAATTGGCGCCTTCATACTATCCGGCAGTTTGGCCCACTCGTTCTGACTGTAAGGTTTGAACGTCGGTTTGTCCTCGGTGAGGATCAGCTTGACACGCGCCGAGGCCTGCATGTGCGAGTCGGCCAGATGGTGCACCACCTGCCGCACTGTCCATTTTCCCTCGCCGTACGGCGTGTCCAACTGGGCGTCATTGAGACCCTTGACGGCAGCTTCGAGGATTTCCGGCAGCTTGCGCATGCGCGCGATCATCTCCTGGCGTTCCTGGGGGGTGAGCATTCTGATTCACCTCTTTGTTCTTGTGTGCCCGTGACCTTGGTCACGGAGTGTCAGGTTGCTGAGGCAGCTTTGATAAACGCGGACCAAGGTCCGAGGCACACGAATTCGGGGCACACCTCGGACACGAGGGGTTCCTACTTCTCCAAATGCACCAACACATCCGGCAGCGCGTCGATCAGATCGGAGGCGACCAGCGAGCGTTCCCCCAACTCTGCGGCGGCGAAGTCACCCGCGAGACCGTGGATGTAGACGCCTAGGAGCGCCGCGACGATGGGCGTACAGCCCTGGGCCAGGAATGATACGATGATACCGGTTAGCACGTCGCCCACGCCACCGGAAGCCATGCCGGAGTTGCCGGTGGGATTCAAGTAGACACATCCGTCGGATTCGGCGACGAAGGTCGGTGCGCCTTTCATCACGACGATGCAACCGAATCGTGACGCCGCCTCGCGCGCGGCGCCTTCCCGGTCAGCAGCTATGTCGGATGCGTCGCGGCCAAGCAGACGCGCCATCTCACCGACATGCGGTGTGATCACCAGCGGCGCTTGGTTCGGTGCTTCAAGGACAGCGATCTCCTGTGCACAGGCATTGAGCCCATCGGCATCCAGGACAGTCGGCTTGCTCCGACGTACAATCAGCCGCCGCACCAACTCCTGGGTCTCGTGATGCTGCGACAGACCGGGACCGATGGCGACCGCGTCCACATTCTCGATATGCTTGATGATCTCCCCCAAGCCGCGCCGCGCCAGGACGCGACGTGGCCGCACTTCGGGAAGCGGCAGAACGACCGGTTCGGTCGCCTTGATATCAACGAGATCAGCCAGCGACGCGGGAACCCCGACATAGGTCAAGCCGACACCGGCGCGCATACAGGCATTCGCCGCCAGCGCCGCGGCACCGGACATCCCGACCGAGCCGCCCAGGATCAATGCCTTCCCGAACGCTCCCTTGTGGCCATCGGGCGGTCGTGGCGGGAGCGATTGGCGGATGAACTCTTCGGTTATCAGCGCGAGATGTACATCTTCCGCTTCGACCGCTGCCGCCGGGATGCCGATGTCAATCGTCTCAAGGCGTCCGACCTGCCCGCGCCCCGGCCATAGCCACTGCCCGCGCTTGCTTGCCGCCAATGTCATTGTGGCGTAGGCGTTGATTGTGCTCTCGCTGACCGCGCCCGTCGCCCCGTCCAGCCCCGAAGGTGTATCGACTGCCACGATCGGCACGCCGGCAGCATTCATCGCCGTGATGACCGCTGCCGCCACCCCTGCAATCGGACCGCGAAAACCGGTGCCGAAGATCGCATCGACCAACAGGTCGTACGCGGAGAAGTCGGGTATCTGTTCAGGTGCGCTGACTTCATCTGGTGTCAGTCCCACTTGAATGGCGCGCTCGGCATTCACCTTCGCATCACCGGAGAGCGACGTGACAGAGCCAAGCACGTAAGTGGTGACCTGAGCGCTGGCTTCAGCCAGATACCGTGCGATGACAAACCCATCACCGCCGTTGTTTCCCCGCCCGCAGACAATGCCGATCCGTTTGCCCCGGCAATCCCCCGCCAGAATCCCCTCGCGGATGCGGACAGCAATGCCGCGCCCGGCATTTTCCATGAGCGCCAACCCGGGAATCCCCATGCCCTTGATGGCGCGCTCGTCGATGGCGCGCATCTGCTCGGGAGTCACGATTCTTGGCAGGTCACGAGGGTTCATTGTCTGTCCGTCTGATCTGGGGCACTCGACAAGAGCCGCTTCATTTCTTCGGCATACCAACGGGCCTTTGCACCGGCCGCCTCAGCGAAATCCTCACCGGACGAAGCGTAGAGGATGTCGCGCGAAACATTGATCAGCGTCGACGCACCGCCAGCCGCTGCAATTCGCAGCGATTCACCCAGATCGCCTCCCTGTGCGCCAACACCGGGGATCAGAATCGGCTCGGACGGCGCCTGCTGACGCACATCTGCCAACAGCGCGGCATGACGCGCCCCGACCACCAGTCCGAACGGTTTGCCTAGGCGCCGGGCCATCTCAATAACCTGATGGTAGACAGGCCGTTGGCCGATCGTTTGGGTTTGCAGGTCCTCCGAGCCGGGATTGGATGTCAGGCAGAGAACGAATGGAATCTTGCCCGGAAACTCGAAGAACGGCGCCAGCGAATCGGCTCCCAAGTACGGACTCACCGTCGCGGCATCGCCGTCGAGGTGCTCAAACAGGAACTTCGCGTACAGCCGCGCCGTGTTACCGATGTCGCCGCGTTTGGCGTCGAGTATCACCGGAATCTCCGCCGGAATCTCGGCGACCAGTTCCTCCAACTGGGCAATCCCATCCGAGCCATGCGCCTCGAAGAAGGCCAGATTCGGTTTGAAGGCAGATGCGTACGGGGCAGCAGCGGTGACAATTCGGCGACAGAATTCATACAACGGCGCCGGTCCCTGGGCCATCGCCTCCGGCATCTTGGCCGGATCGGGATCAAGCCCCACACAGAGGCGGGCGCCGGTCGCCGCGAATCGTTTGCTCAGCTTCTCGAGGAAGTCACTCATGGCAATCTCATCTCCCGTTCCGCCGCCAACGGCGGTCCCCCTCCGCACTCTCTGAAAGGTAGAGAGAAGATGGCTCATTGGCAAACAGTCGGACGATCACAATACCCTGCCGATTCGGCACCCGCCCGGATGCAGAGGTCCGGCCCCGCGCCCACAGGACCGTTCTCGCCGGTGACCTTGGACCTGACATCAAGCGGGGAATAGCGTATAATCGCTGTGTACAGGAGGTGACCACGTGAAATCGTATTGGTCGAGTCTCAGTCTGACGGTCGCACTCGTTCTGTTGGTAATCCCCCCTCTCCGGTCGGCTTGGCCGCAGAAAGCCCCGGATAAGGGGAGCAGCGCCTCGCTTGAAGCCCGCATCGTCACCGACTCCGCCGGCTGCCCGACCGCAGTCGATCTTTGGCTGGTATCCACATCGGACACGGTCAAGGGACTGGAGGCGCTGCTGCAATGGGACCGCCCTGACTTGGTGCGCTTTGCCCCGGCGGCCCGGTTGGATTCTCGCAAGAGCGACAGCACCGCAGATTCGACCACGCCGGCACGGGCTGCGAAGCCGGCCAACTCCGCCGCTATCGACACGCGTCGGGGTCTTCTGGCCGGCTGGGAATATGTCGAAGCCCGCAGCGATGAAGGCCTGACCGTGAAAATCACAGCGGTATCGTCGCTGTTGCCCGGGCGCAAGGCAACCCCGATTCCACCTGGAAAACACGGGCGGCTCTGCCGACTCCCGCTCAAGGCTGTTGCCGACGGCGCGCGACCTGTACCCGGCGATTCCCTGTGTGTCTGGCTGGATGCGGTGAATACGCGGCTCTCAAACGCCTCAGGAGACCTCTTTGGCGATGTGAAGCTCAAGCGCGGGATCATCAGCCTGGCTCCGTGCCTGGCCAGTCACCCATCCGGCCGCTGAACGGGCGGCTGATGATCAGGTCCTCCGGATCCGCCCGATTGACGCCGCCATCGCGACGGCCAAAGAGGCCAGTATTGGGCCAGATTACCCCACTTCGTGCTCCTTCTCGCCGGTTGGCAGAAAATCGCCGTCGGCCCCATCAATAGGCTCTTGACAGGATGCCGGCCGGGTGTTAAACTTGTAGTGGTGCCCCTGTGGACGTGTTGTCCACAGTGTCAACCAGTTGCGATTACCTGCAAACTTCTGCATCGCTGTTGAAAGAGGCGGGCCCCACGGGAATTGACGCGTGGGTGAAAGCCCACCGGATTTGAGTTGGACAGGAGACGCCTTAGCAACGACCGCGCACGGTTTCTCGGACTTCCGTCCGCCCACATCTTGAAGATCGCTGTAGCGGGATGTACGTTAGTTCGATAAACGTGAACAGGTGCTGGTCTGTGAGGCGTGGGACCGCCTTGACAAGGCCGTTTAGGCACAGGATTTGAGGATCTGTGCCGTCGGCCTTGCGTGACACGCGAGGTGATGCGCGTGACGTGTGACCGAAGCCAAGACTGAATCGTCCCGAAACCGCAAGGAGTTGCCGATGCTTCGCAGTCGGGTCCCTCACGTGGTGCCGGCCATGTTGGTGCTGGCGGTTGGGGTTTTGATGGGTCGTTCGACAGATCCGGTGTCTGCCTCCCCGCATGGCGCGGATGTGGACACGCTCATTGTCGTCGATTTGGCTGATACCGTCGGTTCCCCAGGGAATGCGGTCCCCGTCTCGGTCTTTCTGCAGAACCTGACCGACTCGATCGCGGGTTTTCAGATTTCGGTCACGTTGTCCCGTCCGGACCTCATGGAGTTCATCGCCGACACCCTGATCGATACGTGCATTGTCTGCGTTGACTCTGCGTGCACCGTACTTGACACCGTCTTCCCCTGCACGACCGTGGTGGTCCCGTCTTCCGTGCAAGGGACGCTGATTCAAAACTGGGACTTGGCGGTGGCCCGGACACAGGGGGGCACGAATGTCCGTCTCACCGGCCTGGCCGACTATAATCGTGACCGCTCACCACTGCCGATCTTGCCGTTCACCAATGGCGTGTTGATCAAGGTCATCGCCCAAGTCAACTGCGACATCCCCGACACGCTGACCAGCCGCACAGTCGTTCTCCAGGCCAATCAGGTCGGGACCTACTTCACCGATCCGAAGGGAGACACGATTTCGGTGGTGAAGCTGGTCAACGGCTCGATCACCGTGCCGTTCACCTTGAAGGGTGACCTCGACAACAACCAGATCTTCAATGTTCTCGACGTGGTCAAGCTGGTGAACATCGCGTTTCGCGGCGGCCTGCCTGCCTGCCCACCTGGTGCCGACGACATCAACTGTGACGGACATGTCACCCTCCAGGATGTGGTCCTGTTGGTCAACCATGTCTTCCGCGGCTGGCCTCGGCCCAACTGTTGAAACTGCGGTGTGTCCGATGACTGGCACAACCTGGGCTGATGTTGCGGCGTCAAGCGCAGAGTCGTGCGCTGTTCGGCCGAGGATGTGGACTGCTCCAAGCAGTCGACAGGCTTACGTACAGCTCGGTGGGTTCAGGACGCTGGCCCGAGTGACTCGCAATTCCCGATGAGAGAGCGAGTTGCGGCTCGCCGCGGCACCGTGATCGCATAAACAGCCGCCCGGCAAAAAAAGGTTGACAAGGGTGGACTCCCCCGGCATGTTCCGCTCGGTCGAAGCGTATATGAAGTGGAAGGACAGATATTGCGGTGCCATGATCAGCCTCGTCCGCCAGTTACCGGCAGAAAAGACGCGTTGGCCGTCTCGTCGAGTGAGAGCCGCGTGCACAAGCCCTCGGGAGAACAGCCCTCTATGGCCCAGGTAGTGTCTTCACACATAACCTACAAGCAGTAACGGATGGTTGTTCTCCCCCTTGAACGGCAAACGTCCCGGGTGCAAACCCGGGACGTTTGGTTTTGGTCTCCTCGGCGCGGAAGCGCCAAGATCCCTGCACCGGTCGAGACGGTATGCCCGTCACGCACCTCCGGCGGCCAGAACGATCCGGGCATCAACCGCCCGCGATGGTCTCCCCGCCGAACAGGCGACGAACGGGTTGATGTCCAGCTCGCTGATCAGGGGGAAGTCGTCGACGAGATGCGAGAGAGCGACTAGGGACGAGACAATCGGCCCACGATCGATCGCCGGTGCGCCACGGAACCCGGCGAGCAACTTCCTCCCCTTCAGCCGGTCGATCATCTCCTCTGCGTCTCCTGCGGTCAACGGCGGCAGCTTGAAGGCGACGTCTCTCGCCACCTCGACTAGGACTCCACCCAGCCCGCACATGATCATCGGGCCGAACTTTGGGTCGCGGATCATTCCCAAGACCATCTCCACGCCGCCGGTCACCATGGGCTGGATGACAACCCGTGCGCCGGCCAAGCGGTGATCCTGCGCGCGGCGCATCAGAGACTGGTATTGATGCGCCAATTCCTTTTCATCGCGTACGTCGGTAACGACCGCGCCGATCTCGGTCTTGTGCAACAGCCCGGCTGCTTCCAGTTTGAGGACAATCGGATACCCTGCCGCGAGCGCCAGCGCCCGTGCCTCCTCCAGATCCCTCGCCGGCTTCAAGGAAGCGATTGGGATTCCACATTGGGCAAGTATCTCCAGTGCCTGCGCCGCCGCGATCTGGGTTTGACCCTCACGCGCCAGCCCTTCGAGCGCCTTTCTGGCTGTTGCCACGCCGGGCGGGGCGGCCTCGAGGACCCTTACGGGGCGGTCGCGCCAAGTGCGGTAGCGGCTCATGCTGGCGCAGACCGCGGCCATTTCTTCGGGGAACGTGTAGACCGGAATTCCGGCCTCTTTGAGCTGCCGCACAGCGGCAAACTGTTCACCCGCGCCCATCATACACGCCACCAACGGCTTGTCCGCCCTGGCGCGTGCGCCAATGATCGCCTCTGCCACCGCTTGCTCGTCGATCATGATCGGCGGGACAAAGATGCACATGATC
>Ga0315277_10006547_pt1 | contig 15209 bp, 10 predicted proteins | sample YL17G05_15_MG_FD_203695 | JGI IMG/M metagenome (GOLD analysis project Ga0315277, IMG submission 203695) | Sediment microbial communities from Yellowstone Lake, YNP, Wyoming, USA - YL17G05_15 | ecosystem: Environmental > Aquatic > Freshwater > Lake > Sediment | place: USA: Wyoming | collected...
CGACCTGATGCAACAGTTGGCTAACCTCCAGCCCAAGCTGGCCCCCGGCTTGTCGTTCGCTCCTCCGTACCTGGGCCCGGACGCCTTCACCCTGACGGTCGTTCCGGAGCCGGGGACGCTCGTCCCCGCGATCACCGGCAGCCTGGTCTTGGTCGCGTTCGCTTACCGAGAACGCCGCCGCCAACGGCGGGCGGACGGGCTTCCGTCGGGCCATCTCGGGTAGTGCCGCCGGCCGGTTAGGTGTAAACTGGTTGCGGCGCGGGACCCCGGGTGGACGGCCACCGTGATCGGGTGCCCTCTCGAAGTCCGGGCAGTCAGCCGCCTGACCTGGCCACCCTGACGGTGCTGCGATGGAGAGACATAGGCAACCGAGGCTGGGCTCGTGGCCCAGGGCGTTCGGCTGGTGCAGCAAAGAAGACGTGCTGATTGCCTTCAGAGCAGTCAGTCAGGAGATCCGCACCAAGTGCCAACGTCTCAATGCGGAGACCCTGACGCTGACCGACGCCTTTCAGCTTGCGCGGCGGATCAAGGACCAAAGGGACCTCATCCACCAGATTTCCGACAGGCGCAGCCGCAAGCACGTCCGGCGGCTGATGCGGCTGAACAGGAAACAAAAAGAGCGGCTCCTGGAAATGGCGCGGCAAGCCGGGCTCGACACCGGCGTGCTGATCTTCAAATGAGCAGCCCACAGGCCGCGTCAGGACGGTGGTCATGAGAACGGCAGTCCGCCTCGCATTCGTGCTCCTGGTGGTAGTCGGATCAGCGGGCGTGCTTTCGGCCGGCGTCGATTCGACGGGAAACACCGACGGCATTCTCACCTGGCAGGTCGGACCGCTCCCGCCCGGCAAATCCGACCGCCAGGTGGTCTTGTTCGCCTTTGGCGGATCACCTGGGGAAGTGGCCGGATACCTGGAGACGGCCAGTGTCCCGCCTCCCGTCGTGCCCCACGCCCCGGGAGGTTCTTCAGAACCGACCGAGCCGGAGACCCGCGATCTGAAGCCCGAAGAGGCACAGGCCGTCCTCCGCCGCGATTGGCTCTTCCAGGCGGACGGGGTGCCGACCGTCGAGCGGGCGCTGCAAGAGATCCAGTGGGCCCGCCAACTGGCGGCGCGGCTGAAACAGAACCCGCAGACTCCTGATCTTGCTGGCGACCTGGCCGAACTCGACGCGCTGGCACGGCGGCTGGCCGCGTCCAAAGCGGCAACGGACGCTGGCAGCCCTCACCCCAGCCCTCTCCCGGAGGGAGAGGTGAACGCCGCGGCTGGCGGCCCTCACCCCGGCCCTCTCCCGGAGGGAGAGGGAGTCTACCTGGCGGTCCGGGCGGTGAAGCGGCGGATCATGCTGCAGAACCCGGCGGTCAATTTCACCCAGGTGCTGTTTGTCGACAATCCGTATCCGGCCGGGGCTGAGTGGCCGCACCAGGCCCGGCATCGCAACGGCATGATGGCCCTCTCCGGCGGGCGGCTGCTGGTGCTAGACGGGCTGCACCCCGGCGGGCAGGTCCGCAAGCTCGCGCCCCACCCACAAGTGGGTACCCGACGAGTGGGTACCCCGCCGGGCAGCTTTTGGAGGCCCGATCTGTCCTTCGACGGCAGGAAGGTCCTCTTCTGCTACAAGCCGCACGACGAGCAGAGTTTCCACCTCTACCAGATCAACATCGACGGCAGCGGACTGCGGCAGCTCACCTTTGGCGACTACGACGACATCGACCCGATCTATCTGCCCGACGGACACATCCTGTTCTGCACCACCCGCGGCAACACCTACGTCCGCTGCATGCCCTACACGTACGCCTATGTGCTGGCCCGCTGTGACGCCGACGGCAAGAACGTCTATCTCGTGAGCCAGAACAACGAGCCCGACTGGTGTCCGTCGCTATTGAACGACGGCCGGGTGATCTACTCCCGCTGGGAATACCACGACAAGGCGTTGTGGCGGATCATGAGCCTCTGGGCGATGAACCCGGACGGCACCGGCGTGGCCACCTTCTGGGGCAACCAGAGCGTCTGGCCCGATCACCTGGCCGAGCCGCGTGCGATCCCGGGCAGCCACCGGGTGATGTTCACCGGTGTGGCCCATCACGACTGGTTTGCCGGCTCGGTGGGCATCCTCGACCCGAAGAAGGGCCGCAACTTCCCCCACGGCCTCAGCAAGGTCACCTGCGACGTGCCCTGGCCGGAGTGCGGCACGCCGCCGCTCGATCCCCACGAGGCCGACGACTATCACCCCTCGGGCAACTACGCCGGGTACAAGACGCCGTATCCGCTCTCGGAGGAGGATTTTCTTGTCTCGGCCCGGACGGGTGGCAGGACCGACAAGTTCAAGCTCTACCTGATGGACGTGCACGGCAACCGCGAGCTGATCTACGAGGGCCACTATAACGTCTGGCACGCCATGCCCGTGGTGCCGCGGCCGCGGCCGCCGGTACATCCCGACGGCGTGGCCTGGCCCGGCACCGGCCCAGACCGCCAACCGTCCCAGCCGGGAGTCCTCTACAGCGCCGACATCTACCAGGGCGTGCCCGATCTGCCCCGCGGAAGCGTGAAATACCTTCGCGTCATCCAGATGGACGCCCGGACGTACTCCACCTGGACGCGAGACGGGCGGTTCTCCGGGCCGGTCGTCTCGGCGGTGCAGGACGACGGCGTGAAGCGGATCCTGGGCACGGTGCCGGTCGGCCCCGACGGCTCGGTCTACTTCCATGTGCCGGCCGGGCAGGCCCTGCACTTTCAATTGCTCGACGAGCAGTATCGGGCGCTGCAGACGATGCGTTCCTTTACGGGCGTGATGCCGGGCGAGCGGCGCGGCTGTGTCGGCTGCCACGAGCTGCACAGCACCACGCCGGTCGGTCCGCCGGGACCGCCGCTCAGCCAGTCACCGGTTGAGCTGACGCCGCCGCCCTGGGGCACCGAGAGCATCAGCTATCTGAAGCACGTCCAGCCGGTGCTGGACCGCTACTGCGGCGAGTGTCACCAGGGCCAGGGTGAGGCCCGCAAGGATTACGATCTGACGCTGCGGCCCGGCCGAGGCGCATTCAGTGAGCCGTACTTGACTCTGGTGGGCTACGCCGCCTACAGCGGTGAGGCCAACGATCGCACCAATCCCGGGATCGCCGGGGCACTGAAGGCCGAAAACTTCGACCAGAGCGACCCGGCCAGCTACGTGACCTTCCGGCCCATGAAGTACCTCTCCTACACCAGCAAGCTGATCGAGCTGGCCTCCAGCGGTGGGCACTACGGCGTGAAGCTCGATGCGACGAGCCTGCAACAACTGATCGCCTGGGTCGACGCCAACTGTCCCTACCGCGGCGACGAGGAAATCCGGGCGATCCCCGACCCCGACTTCGCCGGCATCGAGACGCTGCCCGTCCGCCCCCGCACCAAGACGGCACCCGTCATTGAGCGACCCTAACGAGTGTTGATGGAAGTAGCTCCCCGAGCCCGAATCTGGACCGATCTTCGGATGCTTGGGCGCGTCGGACGAGAGCAGAGTAAGCTGCTCGGCCTGCCCTCCTGCTCTGCCGCACCCCTCAATACCGTTGAATTGGGTGCAGGATCATAGAGGGTCAAGTGGCGCCGGCGTCTCGCCGGTGTGACGCAATTCCCGGCAGGGCTTTCTCTTCCGTCACGCCGGCGGGACGCCGGCGCCACTGAGGTGACGTCAAGTTCGTCTGTAATTCGACGACATTGACCGCACCCCTTGACGCGGGGAGACTCTGCACCGAGAATGATCTGCTAGGGGGATGAGCCCAGCAGCTAGGCGTATCACTTGTCGACCCTCGGTTACCTAAGCCACCCTGAATTCCGCGTCACGGGGACCTAGCAGCGACTAGTTCGCTAGGGCGGGGGGGCGGGCCGGCCCCCCCGCCCGCCAAGCGGGCGCGCGGTACCGCTGCTTCTGTTGTCATTCTGCGTTCCGGGGGACATCGGGGCAGGGATCGTTGTGGACAGCAGCACGACGATCGATACGACAATCGACGACGACGTGGAGGTCATCGACGGCCTCGATCCACCCACGGTCGTGGACATCGTTCCACCGGCCGCCATTTCCGGCAAGGTTCGGTCGCTCGGCTCCAGCGAGGTGCGGTTTTCCGGCGATACAGTCGGCGGACTCTGGGCGAGCGACTCCAGTACGATTGCGATCTACGGCGGTGAGATCGGCCGGTTGTTTCCCTTGAGGATCTTGCCTCTTGAGGAAAACCCGCCCGGTCCTGTGGTCCTGGCCGACGGTGTGGACGACGACTCTCACTGGTTCGAAGTGATTCGAGCCGACGGCTCCAGCACGATCAACATGTGCGGCGGCTCGACCCTGTACCAGTATGTGTTCAGTCACGTCGTACCCCTCGGCTCCAGTATTCCGGTCATCCCCGCCTTCTCGAAGCACCCGGACCTGGTGGCCTATGATTCCGCGGAGATCAATTTCTTCGGCGGCGAGATCACTGGCATCGAGGCAAACGACGGCAGCACGGTCAATCTCCATGGCGGACGACCCGGCGTCGTCATAGCCCGGGCGTCCAGCACCGTCAATCTCCACGGCGGGGACGTGCCGAATCGCGGACTGTACTCGGTCCCCTGGTCGTCCGCGTTCTCCGCGGAATTCCAAGTTCTCGATCAGAGTGTCCTTCACGTGTTCGGATACGACCTGGAATCGCAGGCCGGGCGCTACGTCGGCACGCTGGAGGACTACACTCCGCTGATTATTGACGTTGCCCGCGAACAACAGAGGCAGGTTGAGTTGCACGAGTTGACCCGGGCACCGCAGCAGGTGGTCCGCGCAGACCGGACCATCGATCAAGCCGATCCGGCGCTGGCGGAAGTCATCGTCCGCGACGGCCCCTCTCAGCCGACGACCCTGCAAATCGGTGCGGGCGCGCGAATCTGGGAGCTGGACGTGAAGGACTCCAGTGTCGCCAGCATGTCGGGCGGCACGGTTCGCACGCAAATCCGTGCGGGCGACACGTCGCAGGTCAGCTTTTCAGGCGGACGCGTTTTCGGCGGGATTTGGGCCGACGCCTCCAGTAGCGTTGACATCTCCGGCGGACTGATCCTCGGAGAGAGTGCGGCCGTGACTGCCGACGGCCAGAGCGTCGTGAACATCCGCGGCGGGTATCTCGACTCGAACGAACATACCGGCCTGGCGGCCCGCGGATCCAGCACGACCACGATTTCTGGGGGGGTGCTCGAGTATGTTCGCGTCGGCGGGTCCAGCAAAGTAACCATGCTCGACGGCAGGATTAGTATTCTCTACTGCGAGGACGCGAGCACCGTCGAGCTGGCCGGCGGTGACCCGTCGGGATTTCGTGCCGGCGGCTCCAGCCGCGTGAGCCTGTCCGGGGGTTGGTTCAGTGGATCGGTGAGGGCCTCCGATTCCGCCAGGGTCGACGTATACGGCTACGGGCTGGGTTTTGCCGACGGCCTGCTGACGGGTAGGCTGACGGACTACAGTCGACTTCAGACTTCCGTCGTTTTGGGGGACACTGCCGAAGTGATCCTCCACGAGATGGAGCAGCCCGCGCCCGTCGTACTCGATCGCGATGCGACCATTGACAGCAGCGATGCGTACCGGCGGAGCCGCGTCCACGTCGTCGACGGACCCACGGGCACCACCGAGGTGAGCATCGTCGATGGCGCCAAGGTCGGCTACCTGTCAGCGCAGGGTTCCAGCGTCGTGGAACAGACCGGCGGCCTTGTGAATCTGTTGGAGGCCGCCGGTGACAGCCGCGTAACCCAAAGCGGAGGTCTGGCCGGGACCTTTCGAGCAATGGACGGCAGCCACGCCGAGATCTCCGGCGGGACCATCCGCGACCGGTTGGAGGCCTCGGGTCAGAGCACGGTCGCCGTCTCCGGCGGCTCGATTGCCGCCGGTGTCACCCTTTCCGGTCAGAGTTCCGTCACGCTCACGGGCGGCTCGGTCGGGGGGCGTCTCGAATCGTGCGATCAGAGCACGTTGACGATATCCGCGGATTTGAGGACCGGGGCGTTTTGGGGTGAGCCCTTGTATCTGCCGCTCGCTGTAAACGTTCAGCCGGTGGTAGGACCGTGGGTTACCGCCAACGACCAGAGCACGGTCAAGCTGAGTGGCACTGCGCGGATCGACAGTCTGACGATGCGGGATTCCGCCTCGCTCGACATGGCAGGAGGATACGTGTACTCCCTCGATGTGCGAGGCACCAGCAGAGCGGAGATCTCGGACGGTCGTGTGAGGTATTCTACACTTCGAGACGCGGCCGCAGCCGACGTTTCAGGAGGATCATTCCGCGATTTCTCGCTATACGGCCAGGCCACCGCCGAGTTCTCGGGAGGGACATTCTACCGCGGCGAAGGGTACTTGAAGGCCGCCGATCAAAGTGAAGTCAGGCTCTTCGCGGGAAGAATGCCCTACGACGTTTTTCTTTCCGGCTCCGCCACGATGCACGTTTACGGCTACAATCTTGCCTTGACCGACTGGCTACTGACGGGCACGCTGACCGACTACAGCACGCTTTATCATCGTCCCGTTGCGTCGGACGGAACCCAGATCGTTCTCCACCAGCTCGACGAGCCAGATCCCGTCCTGCTCGACGCCCCGACGACGATCGACGAGCAGCACTCCTATCCCGGTCAACGGGTCGAGGTGGTCGACAAGGCGTTGAGCCGGACCGTGGTGAGCATCGAGGAGGGGGCAAAGGTCGGATACCTGTCGGTTCAAGACAGTAGCATCGTCAACTTCACCGGCGGAGAGACCAAGGGCCTGGAAGCACGGGAGAGCGGTGTCGTCAACTTCGTCGGCGGGCAGGTTCGTGACCACATGTCGCTCTGGGGTGACAGCACCGTGAATTACCAAGGGTACATGGACTACACTACTACGATCGAAGCTAATGACAACAGCACGCTGAACCTCTCCGAAGGGTCTGCCGGCGACATAGTGCTCAATGATGCCAGCGCGCTCAACGTCTCCAACGGCAGCTTCCAGGACATTACGGTAAACCACCGAGGCAAGGTGAGCATTTCCGGCATGTACCGCTGGGCAGGACACTCGTCCAAGCTGACAGCCAATGGTTTTAGCACTGTTGTAATTAACGTCCCTGGGATGTCCAGCTCCACACGCCACTTGTCGCACCTGACCGCCAATGATTCCAGCACGGTCGTGATCGCCGACGGACGGTTGGGCGTCGTGGCTGCCAGCGGTAACAGCTACCTCGATGTTCTCGGCGGAGTCTTCACAAGACTTCAGACGTACGGTTCCAGTGTCGCGGACGTCTCCGGCGGCAGCCTGATCGGCTACTTCGACGCGTCAGGGGCCTATGAATCGAGCGTCTGGAGACTTTCCGGCGGCTGGATTGACGACAACCTCACCGCCGCCGATTCCGCCGTGATCCACGTCTACGGCTACGACCTCGATCTGGCCGGGGACGTGCTCACCGGCGTGCTGGCGGACTACAGCCGCATCCGTCAGACGGTCCATGTTCGCGACAGCGCTCAGGTCATCTTGCACGAAATCCCCGAACAGCCCTCTGTAGTGATCGATCATGCCACCACTTTGGACGCGGCTAACTCCTATCCGAGACGGAGAGTGGAGATCGTCGACGGACCGAGCGGCGCCACCCCGATTTCCGTGGTCGACGGCGCCTCGATCGGGCGTCTGCAAGTCCGCGGATCAAGTATGGTGGACTACGCGGGTGGAAGAACGAACGATCTGGAAGCAGGGGATTCGGCCGTCATCAAGTTGACGGGCGGAACGATCCACGATATCAGCGCGCGCAGTCAGGCCACGCTGAGCTTCTTCGACGGCACGTTTGCCGAGGTGTTGGCCGATGGCCAGAGCGTCGTCAGTGTCCACGGAGGCGAGTTCCAATCGCAATTCGTCGCCGCCGGTTCTTGCAGCGTGAACATCTTCGGCGGAACGTTTCGGGGCCGTTTGACTGCCAAAGACTTCGCGGAAATCCACGTCTTCGGCCGCGATCTGGAGATCATCCCAGGCCGTCTCCAGGGCAGCCTGGCCGACGGAACGTCCCTCTACGCGCTCGTGGACACGCTCGGACATGGACAGATCGTCCTCCACAACATCCCCGAGCCTTCCACCCTGGCGGGCTTGTTCGGTGCGGTTGCTGTGCTGCTTCTCGCCCGGGCGCGCAAGAGACGGAAGGTGATGCGGCACGGCGTCGAGATAAGCCTCCGAGGAATTCACCGGCGATGAGCGGGCAGCCTCAGGTAATCATTACCGACTTCCTCCACGACGAACTCCAACTGGAACGGCAGATCCTGGGCGAGATCGCCGAGGTGACCGCACTTGGTGCGCGCGACGAAGACGAACTGGTCGGCCGGATCGAACAGGCCGATGCCGTCATCGTCTACCACGAGGTGGCGGTGAGGCAGAAGACCATCGCCCGGCTGGAGCACTGCAAGCTGATCGTCCGCGGGGGAGTGGGGGTGGATAACGTGGACGTGGAGTTCGCCCGCCAGCGGGGGATCCCCGTGGCCAACGTGCCCGACTACGGCTCGGAGGAAGTGGCCGATACGGCCATCGGTATGACGCTGGCCCTGGCCCGCGGCGTGCACTTCTTCAATTCGCGACTGCGGGCTGCCGAAGGAGTCTGGTCATACGAGCAGGTGGTGCCGCTGGCGCGGCTCCGCGGGAGCGTCTTCGGCGTGGTGGGCCTGGGGCGGATCGGCACCGCCGTGGCACTTCGTGCCAAGGCCCTGGGAATGGGCGTCGTCTTCTACGACCCCTACAAGCCCGACGGATACGACAGGGCCCTGGGAGTCCGCCGGGCGGAAACGCTCGACGAATTGCTCTCCCAGTCGCTGGTCGTCAGCCTGCACTGCCCGCTCAGCGACGGGACCCGGCGGATGATCGATGCGGCGGCGATCGCGCGGATGCCGCGGGCCTCGTACCTGGTCAACACGGCCCGGGGCGGAGTAGTGGACACACGGGCGCTACCCGAGGCGATTGCGTCGGGCCAACTGGCCGGTGCGGGCATCGACGTTTTGGAGAAGGAACCGCCGCCGGAGGACGACCCGCTGCTGGTCGCCTGGCGCGATCCGCACCACCCGGCCCATCACCGCCTGATACTGAACCCACACGCGGCCTTCTACAGCGAAGAAGGCTTGTTGGATATCCGCCGAAAATCGGCCGAGGCCTGCCGCCGGGCGCTGTTGGGCCTGCCGCTGAGGAACGTGGTGAACTGAAGGCCTGGTTTGCGCTCTCACACATAAAGCCGCGACTGGTGGTCGCGTCGAAGGACTGCAGAAGGCCGCTGAACGATCCCGGCGCGACCGCCGGTCGCGGCTTTGTGAAGCGGCGCGACCACCGGTCGCGGCTTTGTGGGATGGGCCGCGATCAGGCCCAATCCAGACCGGTCTCTTGCTTGATCCGCTCTTCGAAGTTGCCCAGCAGGCCGCCCACCACGTCCCAACTGGCGGCTCGGCGAATCTCGATGTCGCCCTGGCGATTGACCCGGACTACGCTCTCGTCGGACACGCCGATCTGGGCCAGTTGTTCGGGGCTGAACTCGTCGTCGCTGATCACCCGCCGCAACGTCTTGCCGGACATCTCGATGAACCGCATCGTTGATCTGCCTCTGCGACTAAAGGGAAAAAGGGGACAGGTCCAATTTGTGCGACGACCATGCAGGCATGGTGCCCGCCTTCGGGCCGTTGCGGCAAATTGGCCCTGTCCCCTTTTTCCACCTCAGGAACCTTCTCCACATCCTCCTATTGTAACCTCACGCCCGAGGGGGCGTCAATCGCCAACCTCGTTGCGGACGGCCTCACAGAGGATGAGCATCGTGCCGACGTCGAGCTGTTCTGCCCGCACGGACCCCGCCAGGCCGGCCTGCACCAGGATCCGGTCGACCTGCGGCTTGTCCAGCCGCCCTTTGAAGGCGCTGAGCAACTCGGAGCGGAGGAACTTGCGGCGGTGGAAGAACATCGCGCGGATGAAGTTGTGGAAGAACGGCCGGTCGGCAATCCGGCCGCGCAATTGCTGGTCCAGGGCGATTTGGAGGATGGCCGAGGAGACCTTCGGCCGCGGCCAGAAGACCTCCGGCGGCAGCACCCGCACAATCTCCAGCCGGCATTGGCTCTGCACCCAAATGCTTAGTGCCCCGTAGGCCTTGCAGCCCGGCAGCGCGGTGATCCGCTCGGCCAGCTCCCGTTGGATCGTGACGGTCATCGTCTCGGGCGGCGCGTCGATCGCCAGCAGGTTGGCCACTATCGGCGTGGCCACGCTGAAGGGCAGGTTGGCCACCAGCTTGAACCGCCGGCCGGGCGCGGCGCTGAGCCGGTCGGCGACCGCTTCGAGCACCGCCGGGTTGAGCCGGCTCTTGCTCTGAAGCGCGTCGAGCTGCAGCCGCGTGACGTTCTCCAGATGGAACAGCTCTTCGCCGGCCAACTGGAACAACTGAGGGTCGATCTCCACCGTCACCACGGCGGCCGCCCGCGGGGCCATCAAGATCGTCAGCGACCCGGTGCCCGTGCCGACCTCCAGCACCACGTCGTCGGGCCCGAGCTGGGCAGTCCTCAACAGCAGTTGCTGGAGGTTGGGGTCGATAAGGAAATTCTGGCCCAGCCGCGTGTGCGGGCGGATCCCCGCCTCCGCGAAGCGCCGCGTGAGGAACGAGAGCGTTTGGTTATGCGAGTAGCCGTTGGGCATGGGGCTTGATCGAGGGCTGAGGGGGTGACGGGGTGAGGGGGTGAGGGGGTGACGGGGTGAGGGGGTGAGGGGGTGAAAGAGTGAAGGGAGAGAAGCCGGCGCCGAAAAGTGAGGTGCAGATGCGTCGGCCGCACGGTGCTGCTGCGCCCGCGTCAGGATTCTGGACCCTGATCCCTGTTCTCTCACCCCCTCACCCTGTCACCCATTCACCCCTTCCGCCGTCGACTGGATGCCTTCCCGCGGGTCGCTCCAATCCTTGGCCTCGACCAGCCGCTGGACGTACTTGGCCAGCAGGTCGGTTTCCAGGTTGACCTTGCCGCCGACCTTCAAGGAACCCAGTGTGGTTACAGCCAGCGTGTAAGGGATCAGGGCCACGCTGAAGCGGTCCGGCTCACTGCCGACGATCGTCAGGCTGACGCCGTCGACGGCGATGGAGCCCTTGGAGGCCATCTGCACGGCGAGCTGGCGTGGCACCGAGAACCAGAAGTTGGACCAGTCGCCCAGGTCGTGCCGCTCCAGCAGCGTACCCACCCCGTCGATATGCCCGCTGACGAAGTGCCCGCCCAGGCGCTCCCCTACCATCATGGCCCGCTCCAGGTTCACCGGGCTGCCTGGTTGCAGTTCGCCGAGGTTGGTGCGAGCCAGGGTCTCGGGACCGGCCTGGAAGGACATGGTCTGCTGATCGGTCTCGACCACCGTCAGACAGCAGCCGTTGACCGAGATGCTGTCGGCGACCTTTGTCTCGGCCGCGATCTTGGGCTCACGGATGATCAGCCGGCAGCCGGGCGGCTCCGCACGGAGTTCGGCCACGGTGCCCAGCGCTTCCACGATTCCGGAAAACATGGCGTCTGCCTCACAACTCCCTAGAACAACGGCTCTTCCCGATGACGCCGCCGGACCACTTTTTCCCAGCCATAGTGGACCGGGCCGTACAGCGCAAACGCGCAGCAGATGATCGGCACCGAGTAGCCGCGGATCACCATCACCGCCACCAGCGCAAAGACCACCGCCACCACGTGCCCAAAGCTCCGCTGCCCGCGAAAGACCTGGTTGACCACGTGGGGGTAGGGAATCCGCGAGACCATCAGCAGCGCCACCAGCACCGCGAACAGCGGCAGCACGGTCTGCAAGACCACCTCGACCTGGTCGGCGTAGTTCAGCGGATGTGCCGCGTTGCGGAGCGTGTGGAACATGATGCCAAACCCGGCGATCGACGCGGCCGCCGCCGGACTGGGCAACCCGCTGAAGGTCAAATGATCGTCTTCGTCGCTGGTTTCCACGTTGAACCGTGCCAACCGCAGCGCCGCACAGGCCGCGTATGCCGCCGCGATCACCCAAACCGCGTCGTTGTAGAGAAGCTTGTCCAGGTAAGTAAACCGCGGACACATCTTCACCAACAGGAAGCCCGGCGCCACCCCGAACGTGACCAGATCACAGAGGCTGTCCAACTGCGCGCCGAAATCGCTGGCCGTCCGCGAGAGCCGAGCGACGTACCCGTCCAGCGCGTCGAACACCATGGCCAGGAAGATCAGCCACGCACTGAGCATCACGTTTTCCACGTCCGGCAGGGTCATTATGGCCGAATCCGGCTTGGCCACCCGGGCCGCCACCACGATCGCAAAGAACCCGCAGACCAGGTTCCCCAGCGTGAACATTGTCGGAAATACGGCTATGGTGCGAATCGGTCGCATTGTCGCAGCTCTCGGCTCTCAGCGATCAGCTATCAGCCAGAAGTCCGCCATCACACCGAACACGACCGCCAATCCCAAATCCCAAGTCAGCGCCGGGCAAGCCCGGCCGCTAAACGCAAATCCCAAATCCCAAATCTCAAATCCGAAATCTCGCCACCACGCTGCTGCCGGCCTTGACCCGGCGGCCCACCTCCACTTGAATGCTCAGATCTTCACCGTCCGGCAGGATCAGCTCGGTGCGAGAACCCAGCTTAATCATGCCGAACTTGTGTCCCCGGGCAAGCACCTCGCCGGGCCGCAGGTCGCAGACGATCCGCCGGGCAATGGCCCCGGAAATCTGCCGCACCACCAGCCGACGATGCGGCGGGGTCTCCTCCTCCAGGCCGATCCAGGTGTTCTCATTGTGCAGCGCACTCTCGGAGCTCAAAGCATTGACGAACTTGCCCGGCGAGTAACGCAGGGCAATCACCCGCGCCTCGACCGGGGCCCGGTTGATGTGCACGTTGAAGATCGACAAGAAGATCCCGATCCGCACGGCCGGCCCCCCCACGAATGCGTCGTGGTCCAGACGCGTGACCTCGACCACCTTCCCGTCGGCCGGCGCGACCACCAGCCCCGGCTCCTGGGGTACCTGGCGCGGCGGGTCGCGGAAGAAATAGACGATCAGGCACAGCATCGCGCCCGGCAGCGGGGCCAGGTACCAGCAGGACCAGGCCAGAAAGACGGTCAGTCCCAACAGGGGCCAACCCAGCAGTTGCAGCTCTGCCAGCCCCCACCGGGCAAACGGCAATCGCTCCCGCCACCGGAACGGATCGTCGGCTGCATCCCAGCCGCACTGACACCGGTTGCGGAAGTACTTCAGGTCACGCGGGTCGAGGATCTCATGCGGGGCTCCCGCCGGGTCACCTCGGCGTAGTTCGGCCATGCGGCGGACATGTCCGGGGCGGAATCGCTTCAGCCACCACCGCCGGCCTCGCCCCCAAGCCAGTTCGATGTGATAGCAGACCCCACCCCCCGGCTGGGCACTGCCGAAACCATCCGGAAGCGGTTCCGGACTGGAGCGGGGTGGGTAGAGTTCGGTTGTGCTCACGGTGCCCCCGAAGTAGGTGGTGGTCCGCCAAAACGAATTCGACAGGGGCCCGGGGCAGTTCGTGTACCCCTCAGCCGGCAGTGGCGGATGAGCCGCCACTGGCATCCATCGTGTCATCGGGCCTGGCGGGCCAGTAGTATGCGGCCACAACTCGCATGATAGTCATTTCTGGTCGGAGGGAGAAGGAACGGTGTGGGTTATTCCGGCTGTGTGTCCCCCGAACCGTCCAGTCTGCGCTGTCTTCTCAATCCGTGTAATTTCTTCCCCGACTCCTCTTGGCCCGGGCCCGGTCCAATGTTATAGTCCCGCCTCTCATCCCCTCTCGTCCCCCGAACCCCCCTTTGCCCGCCGCGCAGGCGAGGGCGAACGCCATCTATGGACGGTATTTGCGGCAGATGCTCTCGGAGGTTGGCTTCCTGCCTCCTGGTGGTTGGATTGGCCGGCTGCGCGAATCTCCACGGCCCGTGGGGTAAAGGGTCTGGGCAGAAACAGGCTGCGGACGACCTGCCGGACGTCCCGTCGCCGGCCGAGCGCATCGCGGCATTACGCCAACTGGCGGGAGAGGCCCCGCGGAAAAAGGCCGAGGAGAAACAGCAGTTGGCACTGCAGTTGGCCGAGTCGATCCGGACGGCGGAGGATCCCCTGATCCGGGTGGAAATCATCCGCACCCTGGGTGCGTATCCCGGCGAGGCCTCGGATGCGGTGCTCCGGGCCGCGCTGGACGACCCGGACACGGACGTGCGGGTGGTCGCCTGCGAAGTCTGGGGGCGTCGGGGGGATACAGCCGCCGTCAACCTGCTTGCTGGAGCCCTCGACGGGGACCTCGACACGGACGTGCGTCTGGCGGCTGCCCGGGCGTTAGGCCGGGCGAACAATCCCGCGGCGGTGGCCCCGCTGGGCCGGGCCTTGGAAGACAGGGACCCCGCCATCCAGTATCGAGCCGTCTTGTCGCTCCGCAAGGTCACCGGAAAGGACTTCGGCAACGACGTTAGTCAATGGCGGCAGTACGTGGCGGGTGAACTGCCCCGCTCGGCCGGGGAACCCTCACTCGCCCAACGGCTCCGCAATATGTTGACGTTCTGACCCCCACCATGCGAGGTTGCCTCACGATCGGAAAGCTCGTAATATGGTGGGGATGAAGTGCCTGCGATTTACTGAGCAGTTCAAGACCCTCTACGGTCTGGCCCTGGGCCTGACTGAATCGGCCGGGGCAGACGCGATCCTCTTGTTGCTGGAGGGTTCGGCCGACTGGCAGCGGCTGAAGAAGATGGCCGGGGACTACAAGGTCCTCGTGGCCGGCGACACGGCCGAGGAGCTCCAGCGGGCTTCCGAAGCGGGCCTGGTGGCCGTGCATGTCGAGCTGCCCAACAGCCCCGTCTACGAACGCCTCACCCAGTCCGTGCTGGAAGCGGTCGCTGACGACGTCTTGGCCCCCGGCTCGTGCGTCGTGGCCCTCTACAGCGGTTTCGACGCCGATACGATCGATTCGCTCAGCGTGATCAATCTGGACGAGCATCTGAATCGGCTGACCGCGCGGGACCTGCGGCAGTTGGAAACCCGGGTGCCCCTGGATACGCTCAAGATCGTGGTCGACCTGGCCGTGGAGATCGGCCGGGAAGGTCGTGAGGGGAAGCCGGTAGGCACCCTGTTCGTTGTGGGCGACGCCCGAAAGGTGCTCGACTCCAGTCATTCGGCCGGCTTCGACCCGGTCAGGGGCTACCACCGCAAGGAGCGGAATCTGAACGACCCCCGGGTGCGGGAAGGGATCAAAGAGATCGCGCAGATGGACGGGGCCA
>Ga0315277_10006552_pt1 | contig 15205 bp, 15 predicted proteins | sample YL17G05_15_MG_FD_203695 | JGI IMG/M metagenome (GOLD analysis project Ga0315277, IMG submission 203695) | Sediment microbial communities from Yellowstone Lake, YNP, Wyoming, USA - YL17G05_15 | ecosystem: Environmental > Aquatic > Freshwater > Lake > Sediment | place: USA: Wyoming | collected...
TGCGACGCATATGAAGCGACAGGTAGCAGGAAATTCCTAACGCTGTCAGAGGAGCTGTTGGAAGTCGCCACACGCAAACTTTTCGATTCAGACCATGGAGGTTTCTTCGACACTGTCGTAGACCCCAATGCCCCAGGCTTTCTTAGCAAGCCTGCAAAACCCCTTGACGAAAACAGCGTCGCCGCGCACGTACTAACAAGGCTCCATCATCTGACCGGGAAAGAGGAGTATCGAAAGCGAGCCGAGGACACGCTCAAGCGATTCGTGGAGATCTATCCTCAATTCGGGTTTATGGCTGCAGATTATGCGATGTCTGTGGATGCTTTCCTACATGAACCTTCAACCATACACATCGTTGGTTCCCCTGAGAAGCCTCAAACCAAAGGCTTGCTATCCGAAGCTCACAGAATCTATGAGCCACGCAGGGTAATCCACATCCTCGATCCAGTTGAAGACCGGGACAGAGTTAATGCTCTTGGATACAAGATCACGGAAACTCCGACTGCATATGTCTGCATCGGGAGGGCCTGCACGGCACCCATCATAGAACCTAAACAGATCGCGCCTGAACTAAGCAGAATGATCAACGTTCAGTTCAGAAGATAAGATCGAGCTGTCTGACTTCCAGTTTCTGTTTGATCTGATCCATTTCTTCTGCTCGGAGAAGCTTTCGGGCTGTGAACCCAGCGCTATCATTTTCGCTCCTTGGAATGATGTGCACATGCACGTGAGGAATCAGTTGGTTCGCCGCTGCACCGTCATTTATTGATATGTGGGATGCAGTGGCGCCAAGTCGGGAAGTTATCAAATCATTCAAGGCATGAACACGCGCGTACATAGCGCAGAATTCCTTCTGAGAAAGATCCCGGACGCGTTCGAAGTGTTTCTTGGGCAGAACGAGCGTGTGGCCTATGGATATTGGATACTTATCGAGGATTGCGATGAAATGCTCGTCCTCGTAGACTACGTGGGATGGGGCAGTTCTTTGAATTATATCGCAGAAGACGCAATTCAAATGGGCGACAGTCCCTTTCTTCACTCACATATCGAACCATGTAACCTAGCAGTTAACGATTTTCTTCGACGGTAATTGTGCGAATATCGGTTAACGTTCCGAATGAGAAACGACATCGTACTTGTATCTGATTGTGGCTTCAGGCGAATGGGGTCAAGACGCCTTCGTCAGAGAAGATAAATATGATGACAGATGTAAGCGGAAATTTAGGTTTGTAAAAACTTGAACTTGAGTGGGCTATTGGGTAGGGTGGCCACGTTCGGGGTTGTGGCGATTCTTTCGTTCTTGCTACTAACGCTGTTCCCGTTCTATCCTTTATACGTTAGCGTCATTTTGGCTCTGGTTCTCGGCGCTTTAGCATTCGAATTCCCAGGTTTGGCGTTGCTGCTTGCGGTCCTTCTCTCCGTGTTTTCCGCGATGTACCAAGACCCATACCTCGGACTAGTCTATTTGATCGTATTCATTATCTTCGGCAGTGTGGGGCAGTCGTGGATTGAGTTGGCCCTTGTCGCGACCAGCTGGATCCTTGCTTTCATATTCCCGCCTTTGGCAATGGTCCCAGTAATTGTTGCGGGGCTTCATCTTCATCGAACGGGAGCCATCAAGATTGGTGCCTTTTCGGCAATTGCGATCTTCCTTCTAGCGTGGGCCAGTGGCATGGCTAAGGCAGGTTTGATGGTGATACCTTTCCCTGCAAGCGCATATGTAGGGAGGCCGATACCGAGTGACTGGCACTTTGGAGATTTCATGCCCGATCTTAGCACGTTCACTTCTTCTGCAATCGGGAACTATTTCGCTACTTTGACATCAAACCTTGGCGACGTGCGCCTATATGCTGTAATAGCAGGCTGGGCAATCAGCGGCTACTTGGTAGCAATTCTAGCCACGAAATGGAAGAAACTGTTCCGTCTGCCTCCATCAATCGTGGGAGCTGTACCAGTTCTAGCCGTCTCGTTCATTTTCGCTGGAGCATCACCCATTGAACTTGCTATTGCTTTCGTTGGAGTTGCAGTCGCCGCGGTTGCTTACAGCTCAGTCCAATCTATGTTCGCAATGCCCGGTTTGGGTGTCTTCAAAGGGTTTGAAGATCTAATTCCAAGTGGAATACCGAACAAGTACAGCCTCCTAATGGGCGCACCCGTCTGCGAAGAGCGAAACCTATTGGTCGAACAGTTCTTTCACGAAGGCATGAAGGCAAAGTCCCCGTGCTTCGTGCTCACGAGCGACTTAGACTTCGCCAAGAGCATCAACGCAAAGTACGGCGAGAAACTAACGATACTGGTTGCCAGTCCCAGAGCAGAGACAATGTCCGGCAAGAACATAGTGCCAATCCCAACTGGTATTCAAAACTTAACGACACTAAACATCGAGCTCGTGAAGTCTGTAAGAGGCGCCGGTACGTCCGGTGGGAAGGTCTGCCTCGATGTCCTGTCAGACATCTTGCTAACGCACAAAATGCTAACAACACGGAAATGGGTCACTGATCTTGTTCCACGTTTGGATGAGTGGGGATTTACCGTCATAGGAACATTCAACCCAGCCCTCCACGCCGCTGAAGAAGCCAAAGGATTGACAGATCTCTTCAAAGGGTATCTCGAGATCTTCGACAAAGATTTCTCAGGTAAGATGCGCAAGGTCATCGTGGTTCGCAAAATGACCGATCTGCAATTCAACGAATCTGAACTAGTCCTGGACAAGGAAACGCTTCGTAAGAAGGAAGCTAAGGGTGGCTTAGCAGCCGTTCGGGGTAGACTCGCAAGATAAGCTGGAACTATTTGGCTTCACTGTTTGGCAGTTTCGGAAATTGCGCGTTTGTGCAATTCCTTTTCAGCCAGAGAGGTCATTATGGAGTCAAATTGCTCTAATTCCATCTCTGAGCGTTCCTTGAGATACAGCCATAGAATGAGAACACGTCTGCTTATTGACTGTGAGGGCACAGCTAGGTCTAGGAGTTCGCCTTCTGAGAGCCCGCCTAAGTCAGGATCTGCGGCCGTAAACGTGCCCCCTAGAATATTGCCTGCCTTCAAGTATTTTCAGGTTCTGTATCAAAATCGTGTACAAGACAGCCGCACGTCAAATTATATGGCATAATTTGGGGACCTTAGCTCAGTCTCCACCATTCCCCTCTGGAACTTACTCAGCAAGACCGAAGAAGTCGCAGCGTTCATGCGGACATCAACCGCGGTTCAATTCGTTATGAAGAGATGATTTCGGTTCCAGATGGCAGTGTCGCTAGGGAACTCAGGCATCGGCAGCGTACTTTCACTTAACTCTCTTGCTTATTTCTGCACGGGGTTTCTTATTCCGCGTGAGTAACGTTGCCGCTGAGACCTCAGCTTTTGAAGACTCTGGGCAGCGAAGCCCGCTTGAGAATCTTGTTAGTTCTCGCCCGAAATCGCGGTGAGGATTTAACGATCTACAAAATTGCGAAATTCAGCGGGTTGGATAGAAAGGTCATACGGAAACATCTGGGTAAGCTGCTCGCAGCGAACCTTGTACACACGAAAAATTACGGCCCCATCTGCGTCTATACCATAAATAGCGACAACGCCCCCGTTCAACGAATCATAGATCTATTCAACGAAGCACGACTACTCGCACAGGTACCAGTTCAATTACACTGGTACGACATCCGCGCATAACGCACAATCACTGAAAACCTAAGCGAAGCTTAACATTAGCGGCTCGCGGTTCAGAACCTGCAGAGTTGAGTGCGCGTGAAACGCGGCAAAAACACGGCAGGAAAGCATGTTTGGGTAGAGGAATACGTTGGAGCCATAACGCTATGCGACACCAATGGCATTATTCTTGAAATGAATAACGAAGCAGTGAAAGCCAACCAAGATCAGGGCGGCGAGAAGCTGATCGGGACTAATCTGCTGGAATGCCATTCCGAGCCAGCCCGCTCAAAACTCGTGCAACTCATGGAGTCACGACAGGCGAACGTGTACACCATTGAGAAGAATGGAAAAAGGAGACTAATACATCAAACACCATGGCACAAGAACGGAAAGTATTGTGGCTTCATCGAGGTGTCACTTGAAATTCCGCAGGCAATGCCGCACTTTGCACGTGATTGACTCTTGCCTGTACAATCGGCAAACATTCGCGAGGAACGACGATGGCACGATAAGATCGAATTTGAGATTGGTCGAAGTAGATTCCATGGTTACTTGGCAATACCCGAAGGTGGTGACGTCCCGGGTATTCTTCTCATTCATGCCTGGTGGGGGCTATCTGATTTTTTCAAGAGCGTCTGCGACAGGCTCGCCGATGAAGGATTCGTTACGTTAGCTCCTGACCTTTACAATGGCAAGACTGCCTCTACAATCGAGGAGGCAAAGCGGCTCCGGTCTCAACTGAAACGGCCGGTTGTAACAAAGGAGCTGGATGGAGCAGTCGACCTTCTGAGCACACTTTTCGCGGTCAGCGGAGAGAAGATCGGCGTGCTAGGTTTCTCGCTCGGCGCATATTGGTCTATGTGGCTATCAACGGAAAGGCCGAGCGAAGTCGCTGCGGTAACCACCTTCTATGGAACCAGAAAAGGTGATTACAAGAAAGTTCAAGCAACTTTCCTAGGGCACTTCGCGGCAGACGACAAATGGGCTCCCTTGAAGATGGTCCACACATTGGAATCTCAAATCCGCACCGCAGGAAAGGACGTCACATTTCACATTTATCCTGGAACAAAGCATTGGTTCTTCGAAAAAGACCGGCCCGATGCATACAACCCTGAAGCTGCTCAGTTGGCTTGGAAGCGCACAGTCGCATTCTTCCACAAGAACCTAGATCATTGAGAACACAACTGCATCATATTTTCTCGATTTCTCGCGCAACCAAGTCAGCCAGTTCTGAAGCTGCCTTTTGGACAGGTGCACTGAGAGTTTCGTTGAACGTCAACTCTGGATTGATACCGATCGTGAAGATTCTGACTGACCCTGGAATCTCACTAGGCTCAAGTCGCTTGTATAGCTCGAAGGCAGTCGCGAAGTTTGTGACGTGAGGAGCGGTAGCTTGCTGGGTTTCTTTGAAGTCATTTACGGAAAATTCGCGAATGCATCCAATTTCGGAACCTGATGATTCAATCGAGTCGATGATGAACACTCTTTGGTAGCCGAGTATCTCTTCTACTAGCTTGAGACCGCCCACGCTTAGCTCTTTGAACTCCAAATCACTTCGGGATGGGATTCTGTCCTTCAGCATTCTAACTACGTGAATCCCGACACCATCGTCACCCAATATCGGATTGCCGAGACCCAGAAGCAGAAGAGTCGTACTTTCCAGCTCTCTTGTTTTCCTCTTAGAACTCTGGTCTCCTTAGTGTCTGTAGAAGCAGGCCGTTCTTGCTGTAGATTTTGACGTCAAGCGGCATTTGCCCCGGGAGTGTGTGTGTCGCACAGGCAAAACAGGGATCATAGGCTCTGAATGCCATCTCGACCATGTTCAGGATCCCGTCAGAGACATCACCTTTCTTGATCAATCCCTGAGCAGCCTGCTTGATCGACATGCTAATTGCAGCATGGTTGTTTGTTGTGGCGACGATTAGGTTGACACCTTTCACGATTCCCTTTTCGTCGGTCTTGTAGTGATGTATGAGAGTGCCGCGGGGTGCCTCAACTGCGCCGACGCCCTCGTCAGGGATACTCGTCGGAATAGTTCGGACGTTCGGGCTTGTGATTTCGGGGTCGCGGCTAAGTTCCAGCATCCGCTCCGCCGCGTAGACTAATTCTACTAGACGAGCCCAGTGGGTGGCGAGCGTTGCGTGGATAGGTTTGCGCCCTAGTGTTTCGTACATTCTCCTGTACTCGGCCTGCGCAACTGGAGTTGTCATTCCTTCCGCTACATTGAGCCGAGCCAAAGGTGTGGCTCTGTAAATTCCGCTGTTCTTTCCGCCAATCAGCCCCTTCCAACCAATCTTCTTCAAGTATGGATACTTGAGATAAGTCCAAGGTTCCACGTGCTCCGCAATATGTTGTTGATAATCGACTGGAGCGTACTTAGCGAACTCTTTGCCCTCAGGGTCGACAACTCTGATCTTGCCGTCGTAGAAGTTGACGCGGTTCTGGTCGTCGACTGTGCCCATATAGTATGTTTCAGTTGCGTAAGTTTCGCTTGTTATGAGGCTCACGTAGTCCTTGTTGTTGAGCACGATGTCGTCGAACAGCTTCATTGTGAACTTGGCGAATTCCACTTCGGACTCGGCTATCGTTTCTATCTTGACTCTTTCGTCTTCATCTATTGATTTGCTGACGCCGCCGGGAACTCCGCAGCTCGGATGGATTCTCTTTCCGCCTATCATGGCGATCGCGTCAAGGGCATCTGAACGATGTTTAATCACAGAGCCACCGACTTCCAGTCCAACTTTGGCGATGACGCTCAGAATGTTGCGTTCTGCTTTGGGAGCAGTTGGTCCCATCACAAAGTCTGGGCCAGCGAGAACGTAGAAGTGTGTAATGTGATCTGCGACGAAGAAGGCGCTGTAGAGTAGCTCCCTCAGTTTCTTCGCTGCTGGTGGCGGTTCCACGTGGAAGACGCCGTCGAGCGCTTTCGTTGAGGCGATATGGTGGGCTTCTGGGCAGACACCGCAAATCCTGCTAGTAATGTCGGGCATTTCTTCGACAGGTCTGCCTTCGCAGAACTTCTCAAAGCCTCTTAGTTCTGGAACCTGGAAGTATGCGTTCTCGACGTTGCCTTCGTCGTTGAGGAAGATCGATATCTTCCCGTGTCCTTCGAGCCTTGTGATGGGGTTGATTGTAACGGTCTTCATGGCCTAGTCCTCCTCATCAAAGAGCGAGCTAGGCTAAACCTGTAGAATGTGCCAATCGGATCGACCACGGAATCTGCGAGCTTCTGAATATCCTCCTCCGTGTCCGCATCGAAGACGGAGGACAAGGCCGACAGCATCTTCCCCCCTTGGTCAATCACGTTTGGAAGCGGTCCATAGCAACCGCGACAAGGCATGTTCGCATCTAAGCAAATGCTGCCACAACCTCCTCGAGTCGCTGGTCCCATGCAGATTATGCCTTGTTCGAGCAGGCATTTCTCTGGATCCTGGATCGTCTGGTAGGTCCGAACGATCTTCGTGATCTTTCTGTCAGTCTTGACTCGTTTGCACTCGTGGCAGAGTGATTTTTCGGAGGCTCCGAGCACAGCTCCTCTGGACGGAAGACCTCCCTCAACGAATTGGTTGATGACTTTCGATACTTGTTCGCCGACAGGCGGACAGCCGGGAACGTAGTAGTCGACATCTACGGTTTGGTCTAGAGTCTTGACTGTGTTGTAGAATTCGGGAATTGTAAGTTCTCCTTCTGCTACTTGGACATTACTCTGTGGGAAGACCTTCTCAGTGTTGTCTGTTGTGGCTGTCTCCAGGTAGGAGCTTGCGAATATCTGATCCCGGTTTGTTGTGTTGGCTAGCGCAGGTATGCCGCCGCAATAGGCGCATGCTCCGAAGGCTACGAGCATTTTGGATTTTGCTCTAAGAAGTTTAGCCACATGCTCGTTTTCTGAGTTCTGTATGGCTCCGTTGAAGAACGCAACGTCGATGCTCTTGTCTGGCATTGCTTCAAGATCTGAGTATTTGTAGTCGAACACTGCAGGCCAAAAGACGATATCGATCTTGTTGGCTACGTCTACGAGTTTTGTGCCGAGCTCGAAGATTGCTATTTCGCATCCGCCGCAGCTGCTAGCCCAATTGAATGCGAATTTTGGTTTCGTCATGCTGCTACCTCCAGCTTCGCTTTCCAGTTGAGTGGCCCCAGCGCGCGAATCTCTTCCGTCATACTCTCCACAATTCGCGCATATCTCTCACCTTCAGAAGCGGAAACCCACTCAAGCCTGACTCGCTCTCTTTCTATTCCGAATTGATCCAGCATTTTCTGTAGGACCATGAATCGTCGAATCGTCTTCACATTGCCATTCGTATAATGGCAATCTCCAGGATGACAACCAGCGATCAGCACGCCATCGGCACCTGTAGACAGAGCCTTTAGAACAAGTGTGGGGTCAACTCGACCTGAGCAGTTTACTCGAATTGGGTAGACGTTTGGTGGATACTTGATCCTACTTGTCCCTGCGAGGTCGGCGCCAGTGTAGGCGCACCATTTGCAGAGGAACCCAACGATCTTCGGCTCGAAACGTTCAGTCATTTCAATCACCATTACTGTGCGCAGATCGCCTCGACTTCGGCCAGCAGCTGTCGGCCCGTGAAGTTCTGTTGCTCAATGGCTCCGGATGGACAGGCGGCGACGCAGACGCCACATCCCTTGCACAAAGCCGTCGCAATCACCGCACGCTTTCCGGCTTCGTCAAAGCTAATCGCGTTGTATGGGCACAGACCGATACAGATTTTGCACCCGGAGCAGGATTCTTCGTGGATTAGCGCTATCGTGGGCTCCAGCTCGACCTCTCTTCTGTCGACGAGCGAGAGTACATTGGCTGCCGCAGCCGCTCCTTGAGCCACGGAGTCAGGGATGTCCTTGGGTCCTTGGCAGGATCCTGCGATGAAAATGCCGTCTCCCGCGGTTGAGACTGGTGCCAACTTGGGGTGTTTTTCGAGGAAGAATCCATCCTTACTCCGACTGATTCGGAACGTGTGGGCTACTTGCACTACGTCCCTTCTAGGTTCCAACCCCACACTCAAGACTACCAAGTCGACCGGAACTCTACGCACAATTCCGAGCAGCGTATCCTCGGCAACGACAATCAGCTTGCCCTTCTCAGATAGGTTCTGAGGTACATCGGTCACTTCTGCTACCCTGCCACGGATGAAGGTCACGTCTTCGTGAAGCAGCCGCTTGTAGAATTCCTCGTATCCTTTCCCGAAGGCGCGCATGTCAATGTAGAACTCGTAGACCTTTGCCTCGGTCTTCTCGTGCACCAGATGGGCGGTCTTCAGTGAATACATGCAACAGACCCGAGAGCAATACTCGTTATAGTTCAGGTCGCGGCTTCCAACGCAGTGCACAATGGCAACACTTTCGGGTGGTTTGCCATTCCTCAGGAGTATCTTTCCTGCGGTTGGTCCAGAAGCGTGGGTGAGACGTTCAAATTCCAAGCTCGTGATGACGTTGGGGAGTCTGCCGTATCCGTACTCCTTGATCCTTGAGGCGTCGAAGAGATCGAAACCAGTTGCAAGAATTACCGAACCGACCTGAACATCAACGTACTTTTCTTCCTGCTCGAAGTCGATTGCCCCTCGCGGACAGAACTTCTGGCAAACCTTGCAAACTCCCTTCGTAAAGCAGAGGCAATGTTCCCTGTCAATGACCGGCGTGCTGGGTACGGCCTGTGGAAATGGTCTGTAGATCGCTTTCCGCTTACCGAGCCCGCATTCGAACTCGCTTGGGACGCTCAGTGGGCACTTCTGCTCGCACTGACCACAGCCAGTGCACTTGTCCTCATCAACATACCTGGGTCTTCGACGAATTCTCGCCGTGAAGTTCCCCACGTAACCAGAGAAGTCGGTTACGTCACTGTAGGATAGCAGTTCAATGTTTGGATGCTGCCCTACAGAGACCATCTTAGGCGTAAGTATGCAGGCTGCACAGTCGAGGGTCGGGAAGGTCTTGTCAAACCGGGCCATAAATCCGCCAATCGTCGCCTCCTTTTCAACCAGGTAGACCTTCTTTCCGGAATCTGCAATTTGCAGTGCTGCCTCGATTCCGGTTATGCCTCCTCCTACGATCAGGACATTCGGATTCACCGGAACCTTCTGAACTTGAAGTGGTTCATTGAAGTTAACACGCATGACGGCGGCACTTACGATCACTTTCGCTCTCGCCGTCGCGAGCTCTCGGTCCTCAGTTATCCATGAGCATTGTTCTCGAATGTTCGCCATCTGAAATAGGAAGGGATTGAGTCCTGCGCCCTCTACAGCTCGTCGAAAGGTCGGTTCATGCATTAGGGGTGAGCATGAAGCAACAACAACTCTAGTGAGACCCAGCTCTCGAATGTCATTCTTGATCATTTCCTGACCTGGATCGGAGCACGTGTATTGGTAATCTCGCGCAACGACCACGTTCGGCAGAAGGCACGCGTATTCCGCTACGGCTTTGCAGTCAACCGTTTTTCCAATGTTCGTTCCGCAGTGACAGATGTAGACTCCTATTTTTTCAGCCAACTATCGAATGACCTCCAAGTGCTTTTCTAGAACGCCTTGACTCTGGATCAATTCCTCATTGATTCCGAGTTCTTTTCTGGAGAAACCGAAAGCCAGGCCCATCAGTTGAGTGAAGTACAATGCTGGAATACGGAAGTTCGTTCCGAACATCTTGTTGACGTCGCCTTGGTATGTTTCTATGTTCATGTGACAAAGTGGGCAAATTGTGGCGATGCATTCTGCTCCGTTCTGCTGCGCGCAGTCAAGCAGATTCCTGTTGAGCACTAAGGCAACGTCTTCGTTTGTCATCATTAGAAGTCCGCCACAGCACTTGGCTTTGAGCGGGAAGTTGACCGGCTCAGTACCAATCCATTTGAGTAATGTGTCCAGTATCGTCGGGAATTCTTTGTCGTCAATTTCACCGAAAGGCCTAGTGAGCTGGCAACCATAATACGGTGCAACCTTCAGGCCCGTTAGTTTCCGTTTGATTCGGGCCTTTACCTCGTTCTCGCCGATATCCCTTACAATTACATCGAGTAGGTGTCTGACCTTCACACTGCCCCAGTACTGCAAGTTTGCTGCCTTGAGACCGGCACAGATTGTTCTCTTGAATCTGGAATCCTCAGCTAGGTAGTGGTTGGTCTTTGTGAGTGTTGTGAGGCAGGCGGGGCAGACAACGACAAGATCCTTCTTTTCTTTCTCTGCTATCGCGAGGTTTCTTGCAGACAGCAGATGCGCTCTGAGCTCATGAATAGCCATGTATGCTGAAGCGCCGCAGCAATTCCAATCATTTAGTTCTGCGAGATCGATATCTAGCGCTCCGCAAACAAGTCGGGCAGACTTGTCATAAGCCCTGTTCATGCCTTCGAGGGAGCAACCCGGATAATAGGAAAATCCGACTTGAGCTTTCAGGACTAGTTCTCCTCCCGGCCCATCGGACCCGGATGCAGACCCGAAATCAAGGCCTCTGTCATCGTTCCCGCACACTTCTCAAGCTCTGCTGTCCCTTTGATCCTATGAGGGAGGAGTGGCATTCTCCCGCGCACGAAGAGCTTCGCTGCGCGAGGTATCATCTTCAACATTCCAAGAGGATTCGTTTTGAGCATGAACTTGCTGACGAGAGGGACTTCTGCGATTCTACCATTCTTGTCGACTATGTTGACGAACAGCTTTGCTAATACGGGTGCCTTAGCTCCTTCTTGAGCGAGGCCGAACTCAATCGCCAAACGCTTGAGCTCGTACATGATGTCGGTGAGTTTGATTCCAGAGGGGCAACGAACTGTGCAGGAGTAGCATGATGCACAAAGCCAGATCGTATTACTTCTCAGGACTCGCTCAAGCAGGCCAGCCCTGAAAGCCGCGATGATCTCTCGTGGAGTATAATCCATAGCATAGCTGGTTGGACAGGAAGCGCTGCAAGTTCCACATTGTATGCATTCCTTTATCTTATCGCCGCCTGGAATCCCATAGACGGCGTGAAGAAAAACGTCGCTTAGTGCGTGCGCCCGCCGTTCAGCGCGGTCTTCGTACATGTCTACCAAGGCGATTTGGGCTCGATGAGTAGCTTATATCTAGTCTATAGAAGCTCGCTGCGATTAATTATAGCATATATTTCCAGCTCGAACCACTTATAACCACATAATTCGCAACAAGAGGCCAGATGGAACCTATGCTGGTTGAGGAAGAGAAAGCCAGACATCAATGCGAAGAGTTGGAAAAAGCGTGGGAAGTTCTCAATGAAGCGACAGCGGAATTGGGTAGCCGGATTGTGAACCTCCCTCCAGACATCTACGTTTCGTTAAGGGGAGCCAAGTCTCTGATCAGCCTCTGTAAATCTCATCCGAAACTACCCGATCTGACCCCGAGGCAGGTTGATGCTTTCGAGGGATTCTGTGTGGCATGTTGTGGCGCCGACATAGTTGCTCGAATAAAATGCGAACTGAGGAACGTTGAAGATTTGCTAATTCTCAAGGCGATGAATGAGTTAGGAAGCAATTATGCTTTGAGACTACAGCAAAAGACGATGAAGGCTTGGGAAGCCACAAAACCCATGGGAATTTCCACATCCTAGACTTACGAAGCAGAAAACGGATTCAATAATAACTACTATAGTTTCTACGTATAATTTCCATAACTAAATAGCGTACGCACATCATCTATATACGCACTCGAAAGCGCAGTCCCATCTCAGTCTGGACTGTGCTTTGAGTCGATCTAGACCTCGTTCTCAAACTGTACTCCTCGAAACGTCTACTTCTAGACCCGCCGACGAGCCGCTCACAAGACTAGATTCGCAGTTATCATCGAAGCTCGAAAAGCTCGGAGCCACCCGACTCTATCGCTGCTACAACTGCGGCACATGCACAGCCATATGCCCCCTCTCCAAGGAATTGGTGGAATTTCCTAGGAGCCTCATCAGATACGCGATCCTCGGTGCAGAGGAGAAGTTGCTGTCTTCTCCCGCTCTATGGCTGTGCTACTTCTGTGGTGAATGCTCTGACAATTGCCCGAAGGACGCTGATCCCGCATCATTCGTGATGGCAACCCGAAGATATGCGATAGAAAGATACTCTTGGGGCAGGGTCGCATCCATCTTCTACCGGAGCCCAATAACGTCAAGCCTTGGGCTCATCGCGTTAACTTTCATAGCCATTCTTGGTCTTCTAGTGGTGAAGGGCTCTCCGACTTTCAGTTCACCCAACCTTCAGACATTGGTCTCCTTTGAGGTGATCCATGATGTTGGTCTGTGGTTGGGCGCAATCGTAGGCCTGAGCGCCCTTGTCAACCTTGCAATCATGGGAAGATTCGTACGAGTCAAACCTGGCAAGAATGTAGCGCTAGCCACCAGGTTGCGGACTTGGTTGTCCACTCTGATTGGTTCTGTGGTAAGGCAATCGATTGTTCAAGTTGACTTTCTCAAGTGCACGAATAGGAACCGGTACTATGCCCACATGGCGCTGTTTTGGGGATTCATAGGTCTCGGAATCGCAACAGGAATCGACTTCATCATAGGTCTTGGCAAAGTCCCCCTCTACCCAGTCCCGCCCCAGCGTGTATTGGGAATCTCAGCCGGCGTCGCGTTCACACTCGCCGCGACTTACTATCTCGTCAAGAGACTGAGAAAAGATGAGAGGCATGTTCGGTCAAGCCATTCGAGCGACTGGGTTTTCGTGACCCTGCTCTTCCTGGCAGGCATCACGGGTCTTCTGCTAACACTATCCCTCTACCTCGACTCTGCTCTGGCTGCGTACTCACTGTATGCTTTGCACCTCGTGATCGTATTCGATCTGCTGGTCTTGGCACCGTTCACCAAGTTCGCTCACGCGGTTTACAGACCTCTGGCAATTTGGATGAACGACGCAGCGATGCGCTTCGGGTCGGTCGGGAAATTGGAGGCGGACAGGTGAGATGACAAAACCTGTCTTGGTAATTGGAGGCGGGATTGCTGGCATTCAAGCAGCGGTTGACTTGGCGGAGCAAGGAATCAAGACATACATCGTTGAGAAGACGCCGAGCATCGGGGGCAGAATGGCTCAACTTGACAAAACGTTCCCAACATTGGACTGCGCCTCGTGTATCCTCACGCCAAAAATGGTGTCTGCCGCCAAGAACAAGAACATCGAGCTATTGACTTACTCAGAAGTTCAAGAGGTCACTGGTTCCCCGGGGAATTTCACGGTTAGAGTGCTCAAGAAGCCAAGATACGTTAGGGTCGAGAAATGCCTCGGATGCGGTGAGTGCATAACCAAGTGTCCGATGTCTGTTCCAGACGAATTCAACCTTGGAATGAGCAAGAGGAAAGCGATCTATTGGCCTTTCCCGCAAGCCGTTCCACTCATCGCAACCATAGATTCCGAACACTGCCTGTATTTCACCAAGAACGTCTGCCGGGTTTGCGAAAGATTCTGCCCAACCGAAGCAATAGACTTCAAGCAGGAAGCTGAAACAATCGAGTTGAACGTCGCATCAATAGTGGTCGCGACAGGATTTCAACTGCTCGATCCAGCTCAACTGCCCTCCTACGGATATGGAAAGTATGCTAACGTACGGACATCCCTAGAGTTCGAGAGACTCGTCTCTGCTACTGGGCCTACCGCTGGGGAAATCGTCCGAATGTCCGACAAGAAACATCCAGAGAGCATAGCGTTCATCCAATGTGTCTGTTCAAGGGATGTTAGAATCAATCCGAACTGTTCCGCTTTCTGTTGCATGGCATCCGTGAAGCAGGGAGTACTTGCGAAAGAACACCTTCCTGATGTCAAATGCACAGTGTTCTATATGGATCTGAGAGCCTTCGGGAAGGGCTACCAGGAATTCTATGACCGCGCGAGAGGAGAGTTCGGAGTAGAATTCGTGCGAGGCAGACCCGCCAAGATCGAAGAAGTGCCCGGGACGAAGAATCTCGTAATCACCTACGAAGATACGCATTCAGGACGACTGACAAAGAAAGAAGTGGAAATGGTTGTCCTGGCGGTTGGTGTAAAGATCAATCCGGTTGAGGATTTCATCGACTTACCGCTAGAAGAGGATGGCTACGTTAGGCTGGCGGAGCCTCTGCTCGACCCAGTCTCGACTAAACGGGACGGAATATTCGTTGCAGGCGTTGTCGCAGGAGCCAAGGACATCCCTGACTCTGTCACTCAGGGCAGTGCAGCGGCGATGAAGGCGTCGATACTTGCGGCGGGTGAATAGGCATGAGTGAAGAACCAAAAGTAGGAGTCTTTGTTTGCCATTGCGGCATGAACATAGCAGGCACCATCAACGTCAAAGAAGTCGTCGAATACGCAAGGAGCTTGCCTCACGTGGTGGATGCTAATGAGTACGTGTTCATGTGCTCAGCACCGGGTCAAGACCTGATCAGAGAGGGCATAAAGAGGTCCGGTATCAACAGGGTAGTAGTGGCTGCTTGTTCACCATCAATGCATGAACCAACTTTCAGAGCCGCCATAGCAGAGGCTGGCCTGAATCCGTACCTCTTGGAAATGGTGAATATTCGCGAACACAGCGCTTGGGTTCATTCCCACGAGAAAAGGAGAGCGACTGAGAAAACTAAGGACCTTCTTAGGATGGCAGTCGCAAAAGCCGTACTC
>Ga0315277_10006553_pt1 | contig 15205 bp, 9 predicted proteins | sample YL17G05_15_MG_FD_203695 | JGI IMG/M metagenome (GOLD analysis project Ga0315277, IMG submission 203695) | Sediment microbial communities from Yellowstone Lake, YNP, Wyoming, USA - YL17G05_15 | ecosystem: Environmental > Aquatic > Freshwater > Lake > Sediment | place: USA: Wyoming | collected...
AAGGAAAATCTGCCAAGAATGCCCAGGAGCGCTCCCAGGGGGCACAGGAATCTGCAATAAAACCTCGGATAAATGAAATTGAGCAGCAACGCTGCCAGAAACACAGCGCCGATCAACCACGCGCCTTCATATTGACGGGGAGTGACAGAAAAAGTCCTTATGAATTGATCTGCAATGGGAAGAAGCGCGAGATTGAACGAACGATACACAAGCGGGATCGGATCTAAAATCCCTGTTTGCAGGGAAACGGATCCTGAGAGCGGAATAGCTGCCATCACGAGAAAAAGGATAAGTATGAAATATTTGATTCCCTGGGCTTTGCGGTACTGATTCCTTGATATCTGATCAGCCGGATTTCTACCCAGCGCTCCCAGCCAACCGAAAAATTGATGCAGACTCCCGAACGGGCATACCCACCCGCAGAAAAATCTCCCCAAAAGAATCGTCAGAATCACTGTGCCAACCGCCCACGCGAGGCCCCGGTATAGCCTGTGTGTGGTCAGAATAGTTCCAATCGCAGCAAGCGGATCGAGATCGAGAAACCAGTTCACAGGCCAGCCACGGAGTTGCCAGAACCTTGTTCCGAACGTGCTGACAATGCAGAACCACACAAACAGGATAAAGAAAAAGACCTGGCTGATCCGCCTTGTGGATACGATTTTCAAATATATCCGCCCCTGCGATCTGCTTTAAACAATTATCAATATATCTATATTTTATTCATTTGGGAAGTCAACCAAAAGACTTGCTGAGAGATATGAAGAAAATTTTCTCGCCCTTCGACAAGCTCAGGACAGGCAGAGGCGCAGAGAACGCAGAGTAAGAAATATTATCTTTCTTCCCTCTCTGCGATCTTTGCGGCTCTGCGTGGGGATTTATTTTTTATCATTCATTATCTTTCGAATCGATTCTATTAGTTTCTCGAAATTCCCGTTGTTGGGTTCCAACCCTTTTGGTCTTCGCGATCTGTGCCAGAGCTTCTGATATCTCTTGTGGAGACTCGTTACAGATTCAGAGACATTTTTAATAAGGGCCTTGAATCTCTTTTGGCTTTTGGGATCTTTTTTTGCCATCAGATGCCTGCATTCAACAAGATCGCCCATGACGTCGAACTGATCCAGGCTGAATTCCACGAATTCCAGGAAGTCCCTATGCCTCGAGGCATTTTTCCGCGCGATCTCGAATGATTTTCTCGCTGCCTTTGCATCCCGTCGAAATTCCGAAAGAAGCCCCAGCTGCTCCTCTGTCAATTCCCTCGGCTCCATCGGGTTATAGAACATCCTGAATCCCGGAGAATCGAGTCCCATGATGGACCATCCGAAATAATGATGAATATTACCAAGGAACAGATGAGCTTTTTCTATGGCAGCTGTGCCTGGTCCGAAGAATCTCTCCGCTGCAATTGGGAAAAGTTTACCTTTTTCCCGCGCATCTTGTCTCCACGCATATTCTGAGAAAAAGGCGCACGTTGGCCAGTTCGTTTCCCTGAATGTGTTCCTGTCTCCCCACCCGGAACACAGCGCGCCCAGGGCGTTGAGGCGATGCGCATAAGGCACATAGCTGGAGATGTTATCCAGCGCTGTTCCCGTTTCCGGGAAAATGCCGTTGTAATCGCAAAAGGATGCCCACAGGTGCATATCGAACCCGAGATTATTCAGCTGTTCTCCGAACTCGAATTTTTCCACGCGGTTATAATGCCAGGGGATGATGATGATATCCCGGGGTAGTTTGTAAAGCGCCTTGAGACCGTAATTATCAATCCCGAACGCCTTGAAAAAACCCGGCTCGAACGGATCCCCTGCAACAATGGATCTCTTTCCCAGATCCAGGAGGATTTCGCGCAGGATTTTGATGTGCCTGATGTATAGATTATCAGCGCCGTATTTGTCCGCTTCTTTTTTGCTCTTTCCTTTTCCCAGGGCAAGAACCTCGTCACCTGCAATCAGGAATAAAGGCGCTGAAAAAGCCTTTGCCATATCTGTGTAAAGTTCTTGCAGAAGGGGATAGGTTTCAGGGTGGGTCACATTGATTAAACTTCTTAAATAATCCAGCTCTGTTCCTTCAGCTAAATGAGAAATCTCAGGTTCCGCGAGGAATCGTTCCATGTGCGCGGGCGAATCCAGGCACGGAATCAACATCACATGATGTTTTTTTGCGAATGCATCAAGATCTTTCGCCTCCTCAGGCGTAAGCCGGTCCCGGTTCTTCCCGAGATTCGGATGGCTTGGGAAAAGGAAGGCATTTTCAAGATACAAGACAAGCATATTGAGTTTGTAATGCGCCATTTCCCCGATGATTTTTTTTACATATTCAGGCGTGGGGAATTGTCCCCTGGCAAAATCCATCGAGATCCCGCGGTGCCTGAGCGATGACCAATCCCTGATTGAAACACACGGAATCCCGGTTTCTCCCTTTTCCGGTAATAGCTGGATGAGCGTTTGAAAACCATAATAAATCCCTGCTGCCGTGTTCCCAGCGATTAAAATTTGTGAGGGCGAGATATGAAGAATATAACCATCGTCTCCCATCTCCTGCGATATTTCGATCCCGTTTTTTTTCATCGCTTCGAGGAGAAGAAAGTGGCGGCAGGGATCTCCTGCAATGATTGTCGGCTTTCCAGGAGTCTTCAGATCCGTCTTATCATATATTTTCGGCGCTGCTATTCCCCGATCCTTGCATGCCTTTAAAAGGATTTCTGCTGCAAACGCGTCGCGCACATTCCCTTTCTCCAAAATCACCCGGATGCCTTTTTGCCATGCAAAATTTCCCTTCAGCGCCTTAACTTCTCTCGGCAGGGGAACCAGTCTTGCGATGCGGGGGGAAATCTTTTTACCTGTCATTATGTTTTACTCCTGTAAAAAATTTTGATACTTATAAATTAGCCACAATACTTGTCCGCCACAAGCGGAAACACCAAAATACACAACAAAAATCGTGGATATATATTATTCTTCATTCTGTTGATTTATCTTGCATTCCAACCCGAAACTGATGTTATAGGGACAAAAATAACTGGTTAAGTATTCTTATGATTGACTTTTGCACTCGCCCCGGAGGCACTTATGCAAAACGAAAAAATGGAACAAGATGTTCAAGACATCCTTAAGAATTTTACAGGAATAGATCCCCTCAAAGAGCTCTTCTGGAATTTATTGAATTATGAAAAGGTCAATCTGCCTGTTCGTGTGAAGGATTGGGATGAACAGATCAAATCCGCCCTTTCCGAAGACCCTCTCATCTTTGCCGAAGGGGGAGATCAGGGCGCATTTCAAATCATATACTCCCGCCTTTCCCCAGACCGCCTTTTTCTTACACCCGAACGGCTCATTATCAACCGTCTTCTGAAAGACCATCCTTACAGCCTTTTTATTTTTTCCAATAAGGACCAGGAAAGATGGCATTTTGTCAATGTCCGCGCAGCTGCCAGGGATGAAGATAAAAGCGATCCCCTGCGCCGCCGCCTTTTCCGCCGCATCACCATCTCTCCTGAGGAACGCCTCAGAACCGCATCCCAGCGCATCGCCATGCTCGATCTGGAAACCATAAGTGCGGATCTTTTCGGCATCTCTCCTTTTGCCATCCAGCAAAAACATGATGAAGCCTTTGATGTGGAAAAGGTTACAACCGAATTCTATGAATCATATAAAATCATCTTCAATGAACTCCAGAAAGACCTTCGCACCCAGACCAAAAACCATTCCTGGGCGCATGATTATGCGCTTCAATTCCTGAACCGGTGCATGTTCATCTATTTTGTCCAGCGTAAACGCTGGCTGAATAATGATCCTGATTTTCTCAATTCCTTCTGGAAGGATTATCAAAACTCGGAGCAAAAGAGAGACTCCTTTTTCGATCGCTGGCTTCAAATCCTTTTCTTCGAGGCGTTCAATAATAAATTCGATGAATCCCGTCATTCCCATATCCCCAAACCAATCCAAACAGCCCTTCAGAATGCCCCTTATCTCAATGGCGGGCTCTTCACGGAAAATGAACTAGATACCAGGTATTTCAAAAAGTTTTCCATAGAGGATAAGCAATTTCAAAGAATCATGGATTTCCTGAACCGGTATAACTTCACCATCCGTGAAGATTCCCCCTTTGATCAGGAAGTCGCGGTTGACGCTGAAATGCTTGGAAAGGTGTATGAAAGCCTGGTCAATGTCTCGGAAGAAGCGGACGAACGCGGGGAAGCAGGAATCTTTTATACGCCGCGCACGGAAATTGACCTTATGTGCCGCATTTCCCTCGTTGATCACCTGACAAATCATCTTGGAGAAAAACATAAATCCCTCCTTTATGAAGGAATTTTTGCCTATTCCCTCGATGAAAAACAGGCGTCTGATGAAAAGGTCGAAAAGGCAGGATTATGGAAGCCCCTGGAAAGTCTCCTTCAGGAAATAACGGTTGTTGATCCTGCCTGCGGCTCCGGCTCCTTCCTTGTGGGAATGATGATGATCCTCGATGATCTGTTAAACCGCGCAAACATCTCCGAAGGGAGATCTGAAACCCCTTATGAACGCCGCAAACGCATTATCGGCGATTCACTCTATGGGGTTGACGTAAAGGGCTGGGCTGTCGAAGTCGCGGAACTTCGTCTCTGGCTCCAGCTCATTGTGGAAACGGATATTGATCCGAAGAAACTGAAATCCGAACCCCTTCTTCCCAATCTGTCCTTCAAGATCCGGAAAGGCGACAGCCTGATCCAGGAAATCGGCGGAGTCCCCATGACGCACCATCCCAAATGGAAGACTGCAATCCCCCAGAAAATCCGCACAAAACTCGATGATCTGAAGGAGAAAAAGAAGAGATTTTACCAGGGAAGACCGGAAAAGGATTTCGATACTTTCGACAAGATCAGGAATGAGGAGTTTTACGTGTTCGAGGATATCCTCGAAGAACGCGAAAGAAATATCGCCTCCCACATCTCCACTTTAAAAATAACGGATAAAGGAATGAGCGATCTTTTCCGCCCCCAATCTCCCAAAACTGGCGATGTGTTCAGAAATCAGAAAATCATTCAATTACAGGAGGAAATGAAGGAAATCAAAAAGGCACAGGATGCCATGAAGTCTGTCAAAGACATCCCCTTTATCTGGGATATCTCCTTTGTGGAAATCTTCGAGGGGGAGAAGAAGGGATTCGATATTGTGATCGGCAATCCCCCTTATGTGCGACAGGAACAAATCTCCAATCCCCTTATCCCCAGGGAAAAGGTGGCGTCAGAAAATAAAAAGGAATATAAGACAAATCTCATTCAAACAGTATATCGCACCTGGGGCGAATTCTTCGGAGAAGATCCTCTTAAGCCTTCACACAAAATGAATGCCAAATCCGATCTGTATATCTATTTCTATTTCCTCACCCTTTCGCTCCTCAATCCCAAAGGATCTTTCTGCTTCATCACATCCAATTCATGGCTCGATGTCGGTTACGGATCGGATTTGCAGGAGTTCCTCCTGAAACAGGGACATGTGAAGATGATCATGGATAATCAGGCGCGGCGCTCCTTCGCCCAGGCGGATGTCAACACCATCATCGCCCTTCTATCGCCTCCGGGGATAAAGGATGAAGGCGGAAGGATAAAGGATGAAGAAGGAAGGAAGAAGGATAAAATCGCAAGATTCGTACAGTTCCTTGTTCCCTTTGAACAGATTCTGTCGCCCGTGATTTTTGAGGAAATCGAGGCTGCAACAGAGCGAAAAGCAACGCCTGAATACAGAATTTTCCCCATTACGCAGGAGAAACTCTTTCTCGACGGCTGCGAACTCCCGGAGGAGGAGCAAGAAGAGAAATCAGACAAGTTTTCCGGTCCTTTGATAAAGTGTGCCCGTTATATCGGCAACAAATGGGGAGGGAAATACCTCCGCGCCCCGGATATTTACTGGACAATCCTTGAAAAGGGAAAAGGGAAACTCGTGCGCCTGGGTGATATTGCAGATGTGCGCTTTGGCATCAAAACCGGCGCGAATGAATTCTTCTACCTCGATGAGGAACGAATAAAGGAATGGGGCATTGAAAAGGAATTCCTCAAACTGGTGATAAAAAGCCCTCGCGAGTGTAAACGCATCCTGATTGATCCCAAAGACCTGAAATATAAAATCTTCATGTGCCACAAGGAAAAAAATGAACTCCGCGGCACCGCCGCTCTCGAATACATAAAATGGGGCGAGATGTCACGTAAAGATGAAAAAGGAAGAGAAATTGGCAAATTCCACGAACGCCCCAGCTGCAAAGGAAGGGCAAGATGGTGGGATTTGGGTGTGAGGCGATTCCCACCCATAATCAGCCCTAGCAGTGTCTCTGAGATCCCTCGTACATTTGAAAATTCCAATGTTTTTGCAGATAAGCGTCTCTATGAAATATATCCTAAGGACACACGATATCACAAGTCTATACTCCTTGCAACTAACGCGATAACATGTAGTCTATTTCTAGAGTTAGGTTCGCGTACTGGTTTAGGTGAGGGTTTGCTTGACCTAACAGTATATGAACTGGCTGACTGTCTTGTAGTAATCCCTACTCTCTTGAAAAGCATAGATATAATATTAAAAGATAATAGAGAGAGATCTTTCCTTCCTTTACACCAGGAGATCCACCATCCGAATCGTCGCGCATTGGATGCCATCATATTTGACGCCTTGGGTTTGACTTCTTGCGAGCGGGAGGCGGTGTATGAAGCGGTGATCTCCCTTGTGGAGGCGCGGCTCAAAAAGGCGCAAAGCGTTTAAACATGGAGATATAAGCTATGACAAGAATAGCTATCTTAGGTTGGGGGTCTTTAATATGGGATCCCCAAAATTTGTGTTATAATGGAGAATGGTATAAAGACGGGCCTTCTCTTCCTGTTGAATTTGCACGAATATCAGAGGAAGGAATACTCACATTGGTGTTATATTCAAACGCAAAGAAGGTCCAGGTACTATGGACATATTCAAATAAAGTAATCATTTCAGAAGCAATGCATAACTTAAGTGAAAGGGAAAAATGCCCAATCGAATCCATTGGCTTCATTGATTTGAAGACACAAGAATCAAGGTGCGAAGTAGTGCCGGAATTGAAAAATGAAATAGTTACATGGGCAAAAGGAAAAAAATTCGATGCAGTTGTATGGACCGAGTTGTCATCGAATTTTTCCGAGAAACGAAATGGAAAAAAATTTAACGAGGGAAATGTTTTCGAATATTTAAATGAACTCTATGATAATAAAATAAGAGGAGAAAAAGCTGAGGAATATTTCTATAATACATATCATAAGATTAATACTGGCCTTAATGAAAAAATAGATATATTCTACTTGGCAAAACACCCTGATCGAAAATCTTATGAATCCTTGGTTATAGATGAGCTGAGAAATTCAATTGATTATCTGGAAATGTCAGTAAGATCCCTTATTGAATCCGAACACAATCCTTATTCCTGGAAATGGGTTGTTCTGGGTATTCATGGGGCGCTCTATGGATTTGGAGTATGCGCAGTAGCCGGGACCGATTATAATAGAGTTATGAAAGGCAAAGATCTCAAATCATTTGGAAAAATTATGGAAATGTCTCAGGAAGAATCTTGTATGAAACAGTTATGCATATCCCAAACGCTCGTTTTAACCAAAGAACAAAAAAAAGCGATTGATTTTATTCATAAGGAACTTCGCAATAAACTGGAACATTTTATTCCGAAACTATGGGGTATAGAATTATCTGGAATTCCTAAAATGATAGCATCTTGTTTTGAGGTCATAGAATTTCTTGCGCTCGAATCCAATAATATCCTTTTTATGGACAATTTGAGAGATCGGGTAAAGTCTTTGTGTCAATCAGGGAAATCATTAGCCTTGAGTTCAAAGATAAATCTGAAAATAGATGATGCTAATCACCAATGAGTAAAAGGTGTATGAGGCTGTGATATCTCTGGTTGAGGTTCGACTCAAGAAGGCGTAGAGTATATAATTATACATCTATTTTTCATTAAGGGATAAACCGAAGAATGAAAAAATTAAGACATGAAATTCGTGATGCCATTCATGGTTTTGTTGAATTTGATAATCTGGAACGGGAATTGATCGATTCGCAACCCATGCAGCGTCTGAAACATATTCATCAACTCGCCATGAGCTATCAGGTTTATCCAGGCGCTACTCATCGCCGTTTTGAGCATAGTCTGGGTGTCATGGAACTTGCCACACGAATTTTTGATTCTGTGTTCAGTCATGAAGAAAAGATTTCAGAAACAGTAAGGGAGCGTATTGGCGAATATCTGCAGAAAGAAACAATAACATATTGGCGTCGCATAGTTCGTCTTGCTGGATTGCTACATGATGTGGGGCATTTACCTTTCTCGCACGCATCCGAAAAACTTTTACCCAAGGGATGGAATCATGAAAAGTTAACTTCTGAAATCATTAAAAAATCAGCGATTTCTAAGATCCTGAAACAGGAACATTCCAGAATAGACATTAATGATATTGTGGATATTGCAACTAGTTTTAGGAAACGAAAAGTTACCCTATCACCCTGGAAAACACTTCTCAACGAAATGATTACCGGAAACAGTTTTGGGGCGGATCGAATGGATTATCTTCTCAGAGATTCACTTCATGCAGGAGTGATTTATGGACGCTTTGATCCTTTCAAACTTATTGAGGGTCTTCGGATAGTCATTGATTCAGCGACAGATGAAATCGCTCTGGGGCTTGAATATAATTCCATCCATTGCGCAGAGGCTCTCCTTCTGGCGCGATATTTCATGTATTCACAGGTTTATTTTCATGATGTTCGCAAGTCTTATGATATGCATTTGGAAGAATACTTGAAAAAGAAGCTTATCAAAGGTCATTTTCCAACCGACTGGAAAGAAATCATGAAAATCACAGACAATGAGATTCTTGTTGAGATGAGAGTCGCCGCTTTTAATACAAAGCACAAACTTCATCATTATGCGAGAAGGCTGTTATGCAGAAAGCATTTCAAAACTGTATATGAAATCAATCCTATTCATAAGACGAAATGCCCTACCATATTTGATGACCTGTTAAATTCTCTCAAAGGAGAGATTCAATCCGAAAATATTCTCACAGCAAGCGAGGGGCCAAAGTTCGAGTCAAATGATTTCCCTGTATATATTGATGAAAATACCATAGGAAGGGCAAAAGATTTATCAGAGGTCATAAAAAAGGTTCCTACTATTGAATTTAGCTTGATTTTTGTCGAAGATGGAGTAAGAGAAAAAGCTAAACGGTTGATTAAAGATAAGATTAAGAAATTGTTTTCCGGGGAGGGTTGAAATGGACTGGCGGGGGCATGAAATTATTGTCTCAGTGATCAGAAAATTGAGGGAACATGGGAGTTGGGCGGGTAAGACGCATATTATTAAAACCCTTTATCTCCTGAGCGCTACAAAACGAATGAAGCATATTCCCTTTGATTTTACTCTCTACAAACATGGTCCTTATACTTTTGATGTTGAAGATGCACTGGCCATTATGAAGAGTTATGGAGCTATTGAAGAAGATGATATAATGCCCGGATTTTATGGGGAGAGATTAAAGCCTGGAGTGAATGCGAATTTCCCACAAAATTTCGCAAAATTGACAAAAGAAGAACAACAAGAGGAACAAGAGGCAATAGAAGAGATCTGTAAATTGACAGGAAAGAAAAATGTCAGGGAGCTAGAATGTTTAGCCACAGCTGTTTGGATTTTTGATCAAGAAAAAGAATCAAATACAGACAAAATCGCAAAGAGAGTTCATGAATTAAAACCTCACATCTCAAAACAACAAGCAAAACAAGCTTATAATGAGATAAAACATTTTCTTCACAGCTAAATATCTCTTACTAGTTTGAGTATTAAAAAAATATCGCTAAATTCCTTTTAAATTTAGAAATAATAGGAGTTGAACATGTTGGAGGAAGTCAAAGCTCTATTTGATAATGGAGATCCGAAAAGAGCCGCACAAAAAACCTGTGAATGGCTTTCTTCTGATGAAGGAAAGAAGTTTTTGCAGGATGTTATTAAGCGTGGTACTCCTTTTGCCGACAAGCTGAAAGAGGCGAGAAAAATCGATCCGGAAAGCATCCGCAAACCCATGACATTTTAGCATTGATCTATAAATCCATCCTGTTTTGAAGTTATTTCTTATTGAATCTTGTCAAATCATTATATGGTATCTTGATCATCAAACGTCTTTCAGGAGTTTTATCAATGCAATCAACACTTCTTACCGCCGAATCTGAGAAGGCTTTGATTGATCTCGGGAAAAAACAGATCGATGCATTATTTGCTTTTAATGCTTCTGCCATCCCGTACGATGCCATCGTATAATTTGTTAATATTTTATACGACAGTATTGTATATATATTTCCCGTTCATTTAATAAGCTTGATACCTTTTTCTTATTGCATGAAAGCCCGCTTTCGTGCAATAAACCCGGTTCTTATTGCATAAAGTGCAATGTTCTGAATAAAAGGGATTGAAAGTATGCAGGGACATGATATCATAGACAACCGAACAGAAAAGCTCGTGGATCATATTCTAACCATCCTTCCCCAGTCCGAACGGGCGCGGTTTGCAGTAGGATATTTTTTCATTTCCGGTCTTTCAGCCCTGGGGAAAAGCCTCGATTCGATCAAAGAACTCAGGTTACTTATCGGAAATACCTCAAACCTGAAAACCATTGAAATGCTCGCTGAGGGACAAGGGCGGCTCGATCTGGTGAATGAATCACTTGATGAGATACGTTATGCAAAGAGCGTGAAACAACGGGAAAGAGCTTCCAGCACAGCCATCAATCTCAGGGAATCCCTTGAAGTCATGGATCAGACGGATGAAGCCGAGGCTCTGACTCGCTCCCTGGTTCGCATGATCGAGGAGAAACGGCTCAAGGTAAAGGTTTATACCAGGGGCAGGCTTCATGCAAAGGCATATATCTTTGACTGGAGCCAGCCGAATCCGGGAAATCGCGGCATAGCCATTGTCGGTTCTTCCAACCTCTCCCTTGCCGGAATCCAGGATAACACGGAACTCAATGTTCTTGTGCCTGACAATGCAAGTCCGACTCATCCGGATTCTGGAAATCATGCAGCCCTTGTCAAATGGTTCGAGGAACTCTGGGATGAAGCCAGGGATTTCGATGCGTCCCTGATGGAAGAATTGAACGAATCCTGGGCTATCAAACCGGCTTCGCCTTATGATATTTATATGAAAACTCTTTATACCCTTGTGGAGGATCGCCTGGAGGGCGGGGAGGAGCGCGACATCCTCTGGGATGATGAAATCACGCGGCAGCTGGCGGATTTCCAGAAGGTGGCGGTTCGACAGGCGATCCGGATGATTAGAGAGAACGGGGGATGCTTTGTGGCTGATGTTGTTGGTCTTGGAAAGAGCTACATCGGCGCAGCTGTTGTCAAACATTTCGAACGCATGGAAAATGTACATCCCCTTATCATCTGCCCCAAACCCCTAAAAGAGATGTGGGAACGATATAAGGAACTCTATCTTCAGGATGCCCGGATATTGCCAATGAGCATGCTCCAGTCCGATCCTGATCGGGGTGTTAATCTCCTGGAGGATCAGCAATACAGGGACCGGGATTTTATCCTTGTGGATGAGTCGCATAATTTTCGTCATCACACCTCTCAGCGGTATGAGGAATTGCAGAGATTTATCTCAACCGGCCGCCGTGTGTGCCTTCTCACCGCAACACCGCGGAACAGCGATGCCCTGGACATATATAACCAGATCAAACTTTTTCATCCGGACGACATCACATCCCTTCCCGTTGATCCCCCGAACTTGAAGGATTATTTCAAGCTGATCGAGAAAGGCGAACGTCGGCTCCAGGATCTCCTTGTTCATGTCCTGATCCGCCGCACCCGGCGCCATATCCTGCGATGGTATGGATATTCAAAGGATGAGGGAAAACCGCTTCGGGAGATTAGTGAGAATGAGGTCAAGCCCTATTTGAACGGGGAAAAACGGGCGTATGTCATGGTTGCCGGAAAGCGCCAGTATTTCCCGAAGCGGGATTTGGATACCCTGAGATACAGCATTGATGAAACCTACAGCGGTCTTTATCAGGTGATTCGCGGTTACCTGGGAAGGCCCGCAGGTTCCGCAAAAATCCCGGCCCCGGGCATTCATCTCACCTATGCTCGTTATGGTCTCTGGAATTATGTTCAAAAGGATAAACAGACTGTTGATCCCTATCGGGAACTCAGGCGCGCGGGAATCAATTTAAGGGGGATTATCCGAACCAGCCTGTTCAAAAGATTTGAATCGAGCGTTCATGCGTTCCGCGAATCCATCAAAAGAATGCTGAAAACTCACGAGCTTTTTCTCAAAGCCCTGAACAAAGGGATTGTTCCAGCAGGGGAGAAGGCGGAAGACCTTCTTGGAAAACAGGGCATTCTGGATGAAGCGGATTTAATTGACGCACTTGCAGGGATTTCCGATACGTATCGCATCCAGGACTTTGATGCAAATACCCTGATGGAGCACCTGAAGTCTGATATTTCTCTTTTGAAAAAGATTTATAAGATTGTTGAAGGCATCACACCAGACAAGGATGATAAATTAAAGGAATTTCTGAAAAAAGTGAATTCCACTCCAATCAGGAACAATAAATGCCTTGTTTTCACACAATATGCGGACACGGCAAAATATCTGTATGAAAATCTTAATCCCGAAGAAAAAATCAAAGATATTGATTTCATTTATGGCACGGAAAAGAGTAAAGCCCGAACCGCATGGCGTTTTGCGCCAAAGGCTAATGCCGATTTTGATCCGAAACCTCCCAGGGATGAAATTCGCCTTCTTGTGGCAACTGATGTCATGGCTGAAGGTCTCAATCTTCAGGATTGCAGCATTGTGTTGAATTATGAACTCCATTGGAATCCGGTTCGCCTTATCCAGCGGTTCGGACGCATTGATCGAATCGGCTCTGAATATGATAAGATCTTTGGCATGAATTTCTTCCCTGAAACAAAGCTGGAACACGAGCTCAATATCAAAGAGGTGCTGACACATCGTATTCAGGAGATTCACAATACCATTGGCGAGGATGCTGCCATACTCGATAAAAGCGAACGGATCAACGAGGAATCCATGTATGCGATTTATGATCGGGGAGATTTGGGTGTTGGCGAGGAAGAGGATGACTTCGCAGATTTGAATGAAGCTGAGGAATTTTTCCGCAATCTTGCGCGCGATAATCCAAAGGAGTATGAAAGAATAAAAAACCTGAGGGACGGGATTCGCTCCGCTCGCGAAGAATCCAAAGGATCCATTTATGCCTTGTGTCAGGCGGGTCGTTATAATCAGCTGATCCTGGCTGCCCCCGATGGAAAAGAAGTCACACGCGATCTTCCCCGGGTTTTACGCGCCATTTCCGCAACGCCGCAAACACCGCAGGCTGGATTCTTCCCCCAAAATTATAATCAGAGCATAATGAAGATAAGGAACTCCTTTGCTCAGGAGGTGAAGCATCAAACAACCCAAAGAGGACACACCATCCGCCTTCGTCTTGCGCAAAAATATGTCATTAAGGAACTCCAGGCTTTATATTTGCTTACTGAAGATGAAGACCAGAAGGGGCAGATCAACGAAATGGAAAGGGCTTTTCGCATGACTCCCACCCCTGCGGTGATGAAGGATCTAAATACTCTGAGACGAAACAGCATCACCGGGGAGCCTTTATTAAAACAACTGATCAATATTTATCATCATCATAGATTGAAAGATCGGATGGATCGGGAGGAATTTGTCAAAGACAAGATGGATATCCCGAGGATTATCTGCAGCGAAGCCTTGTAATGGATTTTCCGGGATTCTTTTGAAAGTTTAATCTATCGCGAGTTTTGCAGGGCTTAAGGATTCAAAGTCCATTGTGCCCAATCCCATTTCTGCCGCCTTGGCGATGAATGGCAAATCCGTGATCTTCCGCCCGAGCAGCGTTGCGCCGAATGCATCCGCAGCCACCTGATCCGTGCTGGCAATCATGATATTTGTTGGTTTCAAATCCGATACCGCGCCGCCGGTCGGCCCGTTCGTCATCATGGTGAATGTTCCGTCCAGAATAACGAGCGTGGGACGCACCATCATGGCAAGCTCCTTGATGATGTTATGAATGTCCTGATGAAAGGTGTTGCGCCTTCCCCCGAGAAGCCCATACCAGTTCTTCATGCTCATGGACGCCCCGCTCCTGTGATGATCCTTCACAGGCGCCATGCCGATGAGTTTCGTGATCCCATCGAACGGCATGAAGAGAAGGGGCCAGTTTTTGATCAGTTCCCCTCCCTTGACTGTTGTGGGAAGAAAATAATTCTCTTTTGGAAGAACGAGTTTGCCGCCAGCTGATTCCGTCGCTTCGCGGATGCCTGTGAGTTGAAAGCAGCTCGAAGGATCATTGATGGGATTGTCCGTGACGCGCACCTCGCTTGCTCCAGCCTTGAGGCAGAGCGAGATCATCTCCCGCACAATCTCCGGATGCGTGGTTGCACAGAGGAGGGGAGGGGTGGCAAATGCTGCATTCACCTTCAGGAGAACCCGATCGCCCTTTTTGATGAATGCGCCTATGCCGCCGAGGGCTTCGATCGCTTTGGCAAGCGTTTTCTTCCGATCCGCGCCTGAAACAACCGCCATTTTTCCCGCCAGGTTTGCAATGGAGAAATCCGGAAGGGTGACGATCCTTCTTTTCTCCGCATCTGATGGCCCGCGGGAATCGTACAGAAGTGTCCCCAGCCCCCCTGCCAGGGCGATGGACGCCCCGGCTTTGAGCGCGCGTCCCAGAAAACGTCGTCTCGAAATCTTTTCTTCCGGTTCCTGTTCTTTCATTTTTCCACCTGGGTGAGACGCTCGAACATACGTATCGTCAGCTGATCTGCCAATCCCCTGTCAGTGGCTGCATGCACACCTGCAAGGATATTGCCGTGGGTGAACATATATTCAAGATCGCCGAGCAAATTCACTATGGCAAGCCCGGGAACATTCATATCCCCGCTTTCAACCTTTTCCCCACCGAGCGAGAGAAGGAATTTCAAATATTCCTTTTTCAGATTCTCCGCCTCTTCCGCAGATTTTCTCATGGAAATAAACGCGGTCAGGTATTTTCCCGAAATCTGATAGTTCACTGCTGTTATATGATCCAGCTTATCAAAACTGAATGTGTTTTTGCTGAAATACTTGATGGTTTCCTTTTTTTCGTTTTCCACAGGGA
>Ga0315277_10006554_pt1 | contig 15205 bp, 12 predicted proteins | sample YL17G05_15_MG_FD_203695 | JGI IMG/M metagenome (GOLD analysis project Ga0315277, IMG submission 203695) | Sediment microbial communities from Yellowstone Lake, YNP, Wyoming, USA - YL17G05_15 | ecosystem: Environmental > Aquatic > Freshwater > Lake > Sediment | place: USA: Wyoming | collected...
GACTTTACAATTCCACGTCAATCAAGCTTATGTCTTCCGTCGCCGCCGACATGGCCTTGGCGAACACGCCCGGCAGGATCTGTTTGGCGAAGAAGCGCGCCGATTGAACTTTGCCGTGGTAATACGCCGCTTCGGCGTTGTTCTTGCGCAGCGCCAGTTTGGCCGCATCGTCGGCCGCGCCCTTGGAGGCGTAAAGCGCGTTCAGTTTGTCGTACGCGATGAGCGCCATTTCCTGCAGCAGATAGGCCAGCGTGACTTCGCCGAACATCTCGAGGTACGGCGTGGCATAGCTGACCGGGTACAGTGGGTTGTCGCGGCCCTTCATGCCGAAGTTCATCGTGACTTCCGCCAGCTTGTTCTTGGCGTTATCCAGGTCTTTCACGATGTCTTTCAGTTCGGCATGGTCCTTGTTCTTCGCGGTGAAGGTGTTGATGCGATTAAGGAAGTTCATGAACAGCATGCCGCCCTTCAGGCCCAGTTTGCGGCCGACCAGGTCCAGGGCCTGGATGCCGTTGGTGCCCTCGTAAATCGAGGAGATTTTGATGTCGCGGCAGATCTGCTCGACGCCGTACTCGCTGCAGTAGCCGTAGCCGCCGTGCACCTGGATGGCCAGTTCGGTGACTTTGAAGCCGACGTCGCTGCAATAGGCTTTGCAGACCGGTGTCAGCAGCTCGATCAGCCATTCCCAGCTTTCGTCCTTGGTCGCCTTGTGCATATCCGAAGCGAATCCGGTGAACATCAACAAGGCGCGGCAGCCCTCGACGTAGGCTTTCATGGTCATCAGCATGCGGCGTACGTCGGGGTGCTCGATGATCAGGACGCGCGGCGCATCCGGGTCTTTGAACGTCAGGATATGGGTGCCCTGGACTCTTTCCTTGGAGTATTTGAGGGCCAGTTCGTACGCCAGCGAGGCCTGCGCGAGGCCTTGCAGGCCCACGCCGACCCGCGCTTCGTTCATCAGTTTGAACATATAGACCAGGCCCTTGCCCACCTGGCCGATGATCTCGCCAACGCAGTTGTTGTCATCGCCGAAGTTCAGCGTACAGGTCGGCGAGGCATGGATGCCCATTTTGTGTTCGATGCCGGAGCACTTCACGTCGTTGAACTTGCCCATCGAGCCGTCCGGATTGACGCGGTACTTGGGGATAATGAACAGGCTGATGCCTTTGAAGCCCGAGGGCGCGCCCGGCGTGCGGGCCAGCACCAAGTGGATGATGTTTTCGGTGAAGTCGTGATCGCCGTAGGTGATGAAGTTCTTGGTGCCGACGATTTTGTAGGAACCGTCGGGCTGCGGAGTCGCCAGGGTTTTGGTGTCGCCGACGGCGGAGCCGGCTTGCGGCTCGGTCAAACACATCGTGCCGCACCATTTGCCGGAGAGCATGTTGGGCAGGTACATCGCTTTTTGTGCGTCAATGCCGTAATCCTCGATCAGGTTCGCGCCGCCGCGGGTCAGGCCGGGGGCCATGGTCAGGGAGTTGTTGGCGCCGACGAAGGCTTCGCTGCAGGCCAGGCCGATCGTCGCCGGCAGGCCCTGCCCGCCCCAGGTCGGATCGCTGGACATGGCCAGCCAGCCGCCTTCGCAGTATTGCTTGTATGCTTCTTTGAAACCCTTGGGCGTTTTGACCTCGCCGTTTTCAAAATGGGCGCCCTCTTCGTCGCCCTCCTTGTTGATCGGCCACAGAATGCCGCTGGAAGTCTTGATCGCTTCGGCCAGCGTCATATTGAAGGTCTCGAGGTCGAATTCCTTCCACTGATCGAACTGCAGGAGCTTTTCCACGCCGAGGTATTCGAATAGCACAAATTGAATGTCCCGTTGGTTCACAATGTAATCCATCTTTCCTCCAAGCTTAGCTGAGGCCATGCCTGCCACGCTGAAGCGTGGTCAAGATTGGCGTTATTATCTTAGCGCCACACCCGCAATAAATATGTTGGTTTCAGTCAAACCCCAAAATGCCGCAAGATAATAACAAGGCAAAAAGGCGGATGCAACCGATCCAACCCCGATGTTTTCCTTCCGATGTGGCACAGCCGCCCTCGGCTGTGGTTATGGTGCAACCTTCCGGTCGCCACCACCCCGCCGCCGGACCGGAACTGTCCCCAGGACTATCCCGTGGACTGTCCCGGGCCACCAATAAAGGCAACGCCTGCGCCAAAAATGAATTGAAAAAGTATTCTCGAAATTGAAAGTGAGCCTGGATGGCGAACGGTGCCGAGTGAGGTTGCCAACTACGCCGTGTTTTTCAACACTTTTTTAAATCGGTAAAAAACGGTAAAGAAATGGTAAACTGGCCTAGGGGAAAACCGCCAAGGACGCCGAGGTAAACACAGAGAAAACTCTTCATTTTTCACTTTCTAAAAACCGCAAAGGACACAAAGGACGCCAAGGAAACGCCGAGCTTTTTCACTTTCAGACAAACCGCCGAGGTCGCCGAGGACACCAAGGAAACGCAGATTTTTTTCACATTCAATCAAACCGCCAAGGACCCTTCGACAGGGCTCAGGGCAGGCCCAAAGGACGTAAAGGTCCGCAGAGAAAAAACAAATATCCGGAGTAATCACCCATTCAATCTTTCATCTTTCCTGCCCTTCTACTGTTCTCTTTTCATTGCCCACCAAGCAAGCACGGCACTGACCGGCCAAGGCCGCGACTCAGGGTCCCACCGCACGCTAAGTTCGATTATCGTTGAAAACGCCTGACACTATCCGGCGGAACTGCAACGGGGCTGCAAACTATTTAGCGCCTTCCATGCTGGCGGTCCTCCCGAAGTCGCGCCGGGCCAATCCAGGCCCTTCCTTAGCCGGTCAGTGCCGTACTTGCGAGGAAGAATGAGAAAGGCCGGCGTATCCATGCCGGCGGTTCCCCCGAAGTTGTGCCGGGCCAATCCAGGCCATTCCTTAGCCGGTCAGTGCCGTGCTTGCTTGGGTTTTATCGCCGCCAGGAAAATTGCTCGTACAGTAATGGCAAGGAACCACAGCTGAGGGCGGCTGTGCCACACTTCCCCGCGGCGGGGAGATCCCGAATCGTGGTTCGGGATGACGCCCGAATTATGTGCCATGCGTTTCTGAAGGTGTAAAAATGAAGAATCAGAGTGCAGATTGATATTATTATTAAACAATTTAAAATTATGTTAGACCATGGAAAATTTCAGGAGGTAAAAATGACGCGACGAATGTTAATGTTATTGGTGTTTGCTTTTATTTCCGGATTGGCGTTGGGTTTGATTTCGTCTTGCAGCGGCGATGACGACGACAATGACAATGATAGCTCCGCCGCCGGCGAGTGCGCCTGCTGGTGGGGTTGCAATCAGAACTACGTCAATTGCATGACCGCCGCGGCGAACAATGAAGATCAAGAGGCGTGGGACACCTGCAACGAGCCGCTGGGAACCTGCCTCGAGGCCTGCGATGACTGCATGTCCAATGCCGCCCTGTCCGGCGATATGGATTTATCAGAATGCGCAGGCAAGGTGGATTGCGACACTGAATGTATCGTGGCCTGCAGCGATGAAGTTCAGAATTGCTATGATCAATGCCCGGCGGATGACTCCTGGGAAGATCGCCAATGCCAGATAAACACCTGCGCCGCTCCCGGCATGGATTGCATGGAGGGCTGTCTCTAGCTGAAAGACTGGGAGACTGGAACACTAGGAGGCTGGAAGAAGAAAATGATGAATATTGAGAATTACACTTCGCAATTGCTGGGTCCCGAATCGGGGTCCGGGATGACAGGTTACATGCGGGGTGATGGCGACCGGGAGGGTGCCAGAAAAGAATGAAAAATGAAATATTCCGGCGACCTCGGCGGTGAATACAAAGAAGAGTCGAGCTTGAAGAGAGGGGTTTAAAGGCGCATATTTTATCGAGAGCCGAATATGCAGCATAGAGGAGCGGAAATGACCCGCAAAAGAGCAAGCGAAGTTCGTAATGATTTTTCCGGCACACTGGCCCGGGTGGCCAAGCGCCGGAATCGGATTGTGCTCCAAGAACACGGCAAAGACGTGGCGGTCCTGGTGCCGATGGAAGACCTAAAATTGCTCGAAGAACTTGAAGATAAGCTCGACGTTTTGGATGCCCTGCGCGCCGAAGCCGAAGCGGCCGCCAATGGCGAGAAGCCGATTTCGTGGAACCAAGCCAAAAAGGATCTGGGACTTTAACTCTTGTATGCCATCAACATCCTGCCTTCCGCCGTCCGAGAACTGCAACGCCTCAGCCACGTGATTCAGGGTCGAATTCGGGATCACATAGATAAGCTGGCGGAAAATCCCAGACCAACCGGCTCAAAAACCTTGAAGAATGGCGGCGGCCGAAGACGAATTCGTATCGGCGATTATCGCGTGATCTATAAAATTATGGATCAGGAACTGATCGTATTGGTGGTGAAAATCGGACATCGCAGGGAAGTCTATCGTTAGGGTTCAAGCGTTCAATTAAATAGAAATCTTTTGCTTCAATGCTGCGGGCCGTAGTGGAGAATGGTGCCCCCGGTGCCGACGGCGAACACGTCCAGCGGCGAGGCGCCCCAGACGCCGTATAGGATGTTCTCGGTGCCGCTGTCCATCGCCGACCACGCGGTCCCGTCATAGTGCTGGATCACGCCGCCGTCGCCGACGGCGAAGACGTCTGATGACGACGTGCCCCAGATGCACAACAAGGCATTGGTCGTTCCGCTCGGCCCCACGGTCCAGATCGAGCCATCGAACCGCAGGATGCGCCCCATGACGGACGCGGCGAACACCTCCGAGGACGAGGCGCCCCACACACCCATCAGGTCTTCGGCCACCCCGCTCGCCATGTCTGACCAGGTGTCGCCATCGAAATGCAGGATCATGCCGCCAACGCCGACGGCAAACACGTCGGTTGACGAGGCACCCCAGACGCGGGCCAAGGCAAACAAACCGGGGTGGGACATGGGTGACCAGGTTTCGCCGTCGTATAGCAGAATCGCCCCGTATCCGACTGCGAACACACTCGAAGATGAGGTCCCCCAAACGCTCATCAGGTTATGCGTCGTGCCGCTGTCCATTGCGGACCACGTGTCGCCGTCGTAGTGCAGGATCACGCCGTTCTGCCCCACGGCGAACACGTCGGAACCGGACGAGCCCCAGAGCCCCGGCAAGGACTTGAAGGTTCCGCTCGGCATCTTGGACCAGGAAACGCCGTCGTAATGCAGAATCACGCCGGACAGTCCGGAAGCGAACACGTCGGTTGGAGATGTTCCCCACACGGTATTCAGTTGAGATAGTGTTCCGCTCGACATTTTAGACCAGGCCGCATTGTCATCGTCATCCGGTGAGGAATCGTCGTCGGTTGTGTCATCATCAGTTGTGTCGTCATCGACGAGATCATCATCGACGATATCGTCGTCCGCCTGATCGTCATCGGATGTGTCGTCGTCCGATTGCGTGTCGTCATCGGTCGCGTTGTCGTCGTCCGCCGCGTCGTCATCGGACACGCCGGAATCATCGTCATTCGCCTGCCCCGAGCTTGTCGAAGGGTCGTTGTCATTGGTGCACGATACACAGAAAATCGCGAAGCCCAGCGCCAGGCACAACACCGACCAACGATAAATTGAGTTCATGGTTACCCCTTTCATCAACCGTCATGTTACTCCAAGAGGCTGAGATACTGAAAGGCATTAATGCCGACAGACAACGGCAGATGCGCGCCCATCTGTTGGGGCGACTCACCATTCGGGATCTCGGCGCTTCGCCGCACCTTATGACGTACTACAGCCCCGCGCGGCACTGAGCCGTGCCACATTTCCCCGCGGCGGGGAGATCCCGAATCGTGGTTCGGGATGACGATGTACGGGGTGATGGCGACCGGAAGGTTGCTAAAATTGCTGGGTCCCGGCTCGGTGGCTGGGATGACGATCGTAACCCGTTAGACATCGAAAAAAGAAGTTAGTAATATAGCCGCGGGGATTCATAGAAATCGTGAAATCAACACCGTTAAATAGATAAAGATCAAGAGGAGCAACAACATGATCGGGATTGTTTCGTATGGCGGATACATCCCACGGTCGAGGCTCAACCGCATGAGCGCCTTTCAAGGCATGGGCTGGTTCGCGCCGGCCATCATCATGGTGGCGCAGGGCGAACGCTCATTCGCGAACTGGGATGAAGACAGCGTAACCATGGCGGTGGCCGCTTCGCGCGACTGCCTGAAAGGCATGTCGAAGGCGGAAGTGGAGGCACTGTATCTGTGTTCCACCACCCTGCCCTTTGCCGACCGGTCCAACGCCGGCATCGTGAAAACGGCGCTGAACCTGAAGGACAACATCGTGTCCCTCGATTCCACCTCGTGCATGAAGGCCGGCACCAGCGCGCTGATCACGGCCCTGGCGGCGGTGCAAGGCGGCCAGCAAAAGAAGATCCTGGTGACCGCGGCCGACAAGCGCGAAACCAAGACCGCCTACTTTTACGAGATGTGGTTCGGCGACGGCGCGGCGTCCGTGCTGTTGGGCGACACTAACGTGATCGCTGAATTCCTCGGCTCCTATTCGGTCTCGCACGACTTCGTGGACCACTATCGAGGCGCCCAAAACAAATACGACTACAACTGGGAAGAGCGTTGGATCCGCGACGAAGGCTACAGCCGCATCGTGCCCGAAGCGATCAACGGCCTGTTCCAGAAGCTCGGGATCACCATGGACCAGGTGGACAAGCTGGTCTTTCCCTGCTTCTTCAAGGCCGAGCATCGCGCCATCGCCAAGAAACTCGGGGCCGGGCCGGAAAAGCTCGTCGATAACATGCACGAGGTTTGCGGCGAAACCGGCGCGGCGCACCCGCTGGTGATGTTCGTATCCACCCTGGAACAAGCCAAGCCCGGCGACCGCATCCTGCTGGCCGGCTTCGGCCAGGGTTGCGACGCCCTGTACTTCAAGGTCACCGACGCCATTAAAAATCTGCCGCCGCGCGCCGGCATCAACGGCTCGCTGGCCAACAAGAAAACCGTCGATAACTACCTCAAGTTTCTCAAGTTCCGCGATCTGATCAAAACCGAGATGGGCATCCGGGCGGAAGCCCCGACCCAGACCGCCATGACCACGTTATGGCGCAAACGCAAGATGCTGCTGGGATTGGTCGGCGGCAAATGCCGGAAATGCGGCACGCCCCAGTTCCAGAAAATGGATATCTGCGTCAATCCCAACTGCCTGGCGGTGCACTCGCAGGACGATTACGAGTTCGCCGACGTGCCGGCCAAGGTGAAGACCTTTACCGGCGACCTGCTGGCCGTATCCGTCGATCCACCGGCCATTTACGGCATGGTCCAGTTCGAGGGCGGCGGCCGGTTCATGGCCGATTTCACCGATTGCGAGTTGGATGACGTGGCAGTCGGCCAGCCGGTGACCATGTCGTTCCGGCGGCGTGTCCACGATGAAAACCGCGGCTTCAGCGGCTATTTCTGGAAAGCGGTGCCGGTGCCCAAGCCCAAAGAGGCCAAGAAGGAAGCCCCCGCCGAAGCCGGGCCGACGGTAAAGGAAATGTTCGCGCGGATGGACAAGGGCTTCCGCGCCGAGAAGGCCGCCGGAATCGAAGTGGTGTTCCAATACAAGATGACGGGTCCCCAGGGTGGCCTGTGGCACATCATCGTCAAAGACGGCAAGGCCCAGATTAACGAGGGCGAGCATGCCAAGCCGGATTGCACCCTGCTGATGTCGGACGTCGATTTCGTCGATATCGGCCTCGGCAAGCTGAATGCGATGACGGCCTTCACGACCGGCCGGCTCAAGATCGAAGGCGATATGATGAAGTCGCAACTGTTGGGGAAATTGTTCAAGTTATAGCAGGATTATATTAAAAGGAGTCATCATGGCTACCGGAATCAGAGATAAAGTCGCAATCATTGGCATGGGCTGCACCAAGTTCGGCGAACGGTGGGACGTGGGCGCCGAGGAACTGATGGTGGAAGCCTTTCTGGAAAGCGTCGAGGACGCCAAAATCGACCGCAAGGAAATTCAAGCCGCCTGGCTGGCGACCTGCATGGAGGAGATCAACGTCGGCAAGAGCGCGTTGTCCATGTCGGTGGCTTTGCGGTTGCCGCGCATACCCGTGACGCGAACGGAAAACTATTGCGCCAGCGGCACCGAAGCCTTCCGCGGGGCCGTGTATGGCGTGGCTTCGGGCGCCTACGACATCTGCCTGGCCCTGGGCGTGGAAAAACTCAAGGACACCGGCTATGGCGGATTGCCCAGCCCCGGCTCCGGCGCCGGAACATTGAACTGGCTGTGGTATCCGACCATGACCGCGCCGGGCGTGTTCGCGCAACTCGCCTCGGCGTACTGCGCCAAATACAATGTCTCGGCCGACGACCTCAAGCGCGCGATCGCGCAGGTCTCGGTCAAGAGCCATGAAAACGGCGTGTTGAATCCGAAGGCCCACCTGCGCAAAAAGGTCACCATCGACCAGGTCATGGCGGCGCCGATCATCGCCTGGCCGCTCGGCCTGTTCGACTGCTGCGGCGTCAGCGACGGCGCGGCGTGCGCCATCGTGACCACCGTCGAAAAAGCCAAGGCCATGGGGTTCAAGAATTTCGTCACCGTGAAAGCGCTGCAACTCGCGCTGAGCAGTGGCGAGGAAATGGCCTACAACGAGTGGGACGGCGACCATTTCATGACCACCGACAAGTGCAGCACCATGGCGTACAAGGAAGCCGGCATCACCAACCCGCGCAAGGAAATCAGCATGATGGAGGTGCACGACTGCTTCTCGATCACCGAGCTGGTGACCTATGAGGATCTGCACATCTCGGAACGCGGACAAGCGGTAAAGGACGTGATGAACGGCTTTTACAACCTGCGGGGCGGCGGCGTGCCGTGCCAGGTGGACGGCGGCTTGAAGTGTTTCGGCCACCCCATCGGCGCTTCGGGCCTGCGCATGATCTATGAGATGTACCTGCAGCTTCATGGCCGCGCCGGCGAACGGCAACTGGAGAATCCGCGGTACGGTTTGACCCAAAATTTAGGCGGCTTCCCCTTCCAAAACGTCTGCAGCGTGGCTATTGTTGGCAAGTATGAAGGGTAGCGCGGAAAAAGCGGACGACAACAAAAACCAACTGGAAATCAAAGCCTACATGAACTCCTCGTGTAACGAGGTGCTGGGCTTTAAGACCTGCTGCGGCCTGAAAATGGCGGATCAGAACCTGGAAATCCATGTCAAAAACGTCGGCCGGACGGTGGCCATGGTGCCCAGCTATTGCGATCTGGTCGGCGACCGGGAAACCAACCGCATCGAAAACCTGCTGCCGCACGGCGAACATGCGATCCAACCGGGCGAAATCATGGCGTTTTATTGTTATATGGATGAAGTTCAGTGGAATGCAGCGCGGGAATTGGCCTTCTTCGACCGGCAGGGAAATCGATATTCAATGGCGATTGAACACGGGGTTTTATAACCCCTTTTCTTCCTCCTGCGGCCCATACATTTCATCGATCAGATTTTGATAACGGGAAACGATGTGTTTCCGTTTGAGCTTCAGCGACGGTGAAAGTTCGTCCTGCTCGACGGTGAAATCCACGGGCGGAATCTTGAATTTTTTGACTTGCTCGAAGCGCGGCAGATCGGTATTCACCTTGACCACTTCGGCTTGAATCAGCAGCTCCACGTCGTCGCGCCGGGCCAGCGCCGCGTGATCGGCATCGGGCACCTTGAATTTTTTGCTGATCGCATCGACATCGAGCGTAATCAAGGCCGTGATGTAATTGCGCCGGTCACCGACGGCCATGGCATTGGAGATAAAGGGCGACATTTTCAGTTTGTTCTCGATATTCTGTGGCGAAATGTTCTTGCCGGCCGCGGTGATGATCAACTCCTTCTTGCGGTCGGTGATGTATACAAAGCCCTCATCATCGATCCGGCCGACGTCGCCGGTGTGATACCAGCCGTCTTTATCGAACGTTTCCGCGCTTTGCTCGGGCAATTTCCAATAGCCCTGGCAGACGCTCGGACCGCGGATGAACAATTCGCCGTCCTCGACCGCGATGACCTCCAGGCCCGGCAGCGCACGGCCGACGGAGCCTAGCTTGAAAGCATAAGGCAGATTCAAGGTGGCCGGCGCGGCGGTTTCGGTGGCGCCCCAGCCTTCGAGGACCACGATTCCGGCGGCGAAAAAAAATTCGGCGATGCGCGGATCGAGGGGCGCGCCGCCGGAGACGAAATATTTCAGGTTGCCGCCCAAGACCTCGCGCAATTTTCCGAATACCAGCTTGTCGGCCAGCTTATGTTTCAGGGCCAGAACGGTGGGGAGATTCTTGTTCTGCTGGCGATAGACCAGCGCTTCTTTGCCGACGCCCAGCGCCCATTTGAATATTTTGCGGCGCATCGGAGGCGCCTGCCGGATTTGTTCCTGGATGCGCGCATAGACTTTTTCGAAGACGCGCGGCACGGCGCAGGCGAAGTCCGGACGGGTTTGCTGGAAATTTTCGCCGACTTTTTCCAGACATTCAGCGTAGCCGATGGTGTGGCCGACATAGAGCGGCAGGAAATGTCCGCCGATGCGTTCCAGGGCATGCGAAAGCGGCAGGAAGCTGAGGTTGATTTCGAAGTTAGAGATATCGCCCAAACAGCCCAACACGGTATCCAGCACGAAGATGATATTGCGGTTGGTCAACATGACGCCCTTGGGCGGGCCGGTCGTGCCGCTGGTATAGATGATGGCCAGCAGGTCGTCGATTTTTATGTTGTTTCGGATTTGCGCCAGGAGATCGGGTTGCTGTTCCAGGCGGGTGCGACCGAGGGTCCGCAGGCTATCCAGGCTCATATGAAAATCATCCTGCTTTGGATTGCCGGCGATCACAATCGCTTTTTTGAGAATGGGCAGTTGGGATCTGACCTGCAGGACCTTTTGCAGTTGGGTATCGTCTTCCACAAAGACGACCCGCGAGTCGGAATTGCCGATAATATAAGCGACTTCGCGTTGGATGGAGTTGGGGTAAACCGTGACGGTCACGCCGCCGGCAAACAGGATGCCCAGGTCACAGGCGGCCCATTCCACCCGGTTTTGCGATAACAAGGCGACCCGGTCGCAACTGTTAACACCCAAGGCGCATAGTCCGGCGGCGATTTCCCGCACCTGGTTACCGAACTCGCCATAGCTGATATCCACCCACCGGCCATCGACCTTATGGCGTTGAGCTGCGTGCATCGGTTGATTATCGAAATGGGCACCAATCGCCGAAACGAGATTCTGGTGGCTCATTCTGTGCCTCGCGATGTTGAAAGTTGCTTTGTTATTTCTAACACAAAGGGTCGAAGTTTGTCATCCGGATTGAAAAAAAAGCCGACGTTTGCCTTTTTCCCCAAAATGCGGAAAGTTATTTCCCGGAAAATTCCAAACCAGGCGGTGCGTGGATGAAATCGACGTTATTAACTAAAATCGCGGAGTGGGCCTGTTCCCTGCAATATTCCGATATACCGGCCGACGTGATCAACCTGGCCCGCCATCAGACGGCCAGCGTGTTGGCCGCGTGTTACGGCGCCGAGCGCTTGCCCGCCGCCGGCAAATTGCGCCGCTCGTTATCCGCCTTATATGAGGGGCCGGCACCGGCCGCGCCTTTTTTGGATCGCACCAATCCGGCCACGGCTTGCGGCATCACCGCCGGTTTATCGGTGGCCTTGGATTTCGACGATTATTTATTTCTCGGGCACACTGGACACAGCTCCGTATCGGTGCCGTTGGTTTTGGGAGCCCATCTGGGAATCGACGCACAAGAGGCCATGGCGGCTCAAGTCGCCGCCAACGAGTTCGGCGGCAGATTGGGCGCTTCGGTGGTCTTGGGCCCGCATAATGGACAGCTTTGGACTTTCATCCACGCCGGAGCTTCGGCCCTGGCGGCAGCGCGTCTTTTGAAACTGGATGCCGAAATGACGGCCCAGGCCTTGGCTCTGGCCTTGGCGGCGCCGCCCTACCCTACGTTTTCGGCCATGATGGGGCCGGATTCGAAAATGAATCTGATTGCCGAACCGACCGCCGCCGGTGTTCGTACTGCGTACCTGGCGAAAGACGGACTGACCGGGCCGCTGGAAATTCTGGATGAAGAAAAGGGCTTTTATAAGGGTTTCGCTTTCACTCCGGCCCGTTTTTATCTCGATGGCTTCGGTAAATCGTGGGTCACCCAATCCATCGCTTACAAACCGTATCCGGGCTGCGCGTACGTCGATGCCATCGTCGATTCGATCCTGGTTATCCTGGAAGCTTTCCGCCATGCGCATGGCCGACCACTGGCGCCCGAGGAGGTCAGCGAAGTTCGGATCGAGTCCACCTTATTGACCGTTCAAATGGAGGCCTTGGGACGCGAATATGAGGTTCCAGGTGAATTGCCGCCGGTTTTCAATCTGAATTTTCGCGTGCCGCACAATGCCGCGCTGGCGATCATCGCCGGCCGCCTAACCAGCGCCGAATTCGCGCCTGAATTTTTGGCGGCGAACAAGGAAGCCATTCTGCGCCTGGCGGCAAAGGTCAAGCTCACTCACAACTGGGAAATGTCGATTGCCGTGGCGCGGGCAATGTCGGAAGGTCTGGAACCGTTTTCCATCCTGGCGCACTTGCCCTTGTCCGGCATCCGCAAGGCATTTCGCGGAGCACGGGACCATATGTCATTAAAATTGCCGTTTTCGCTGAACAGCCTGCCGTCGTTGTTCGCGGCTATCAGTATGGAAGACTTCTCCAAAGTCTCAACCAAGCTCCGAAAAAAGGAAGGCACTCTAGCCGACGTGGATTTTAGCAAATTGCGCCTGCCGTTTGCCGCGCGTGTTGCGCTCCAGACCACCACTGGAAAAAGTTACGAGGCCGAGCGCACCTTCCCGGATGGCGCGCCGGGAGGCAGGGATCATCCGCAGGTCGCCGCCAAAAAATTCATTCAGGAAGCCGGCGTTCATTTGGGAACCAAAGGTGCGGAAATAACACTGGCTTCGATATTGGCGGGGGCCGCTCCGAAACAGTTAATAAATTCATTCAAATCACTGGCATAAGAACCGCCTCTTTGATAAGGTGACAAGTCAAATTCCAAGGCATCAGCTTAGGGAGTATCAATGGAAAACGTTCCCGCTACAGAAAATGTTCAGGCTGAACCGGGTTTTTTCAGGCAGTTGGCCTATGCAATCGGTAATTTCCCAGTGGGGCTCACATCCGGCGTAATGAGCACCTGGCTGATGTATTATTACTGCCCACCGGCCGAGGCGGGAACAGTTGCTTATCTCTCACCGGCAACCTTCGGCTTAATAATGTTCCTAATGAATATTCCTTCGGCCTTAGCCGATCCGACGGTTGGGCATTTTTCCGACCGCACGCGGAGCCGTTGGGGCCGCCGCATGCCCTATATAATTTTCGGCACGCCAATCATGGTTTTGTCGTTCATTCTGATGTGGTATCCGCCGGTCCAAGGTATTTCGACTGCCAACACCGTCTGGATGACCGGCACGGTCCTGATCTACTTTCTCTCGTTTACCGCGGTGGTCAATCCGTACCTGGCCATCATGCCGGAGGTGTGGCAGACCGTCGGCGGCCGGATGTCGGTTAGTTCGCACATGACCGTCACTCAGGGCGTGGGAACCCTTTTAGCCGCGGCGGCAACCGGGGCGGCGATCTCCAATTTTCCCAAAGGCGTCGCCTTGGCGGGTATTCCGCTCAACGGCTACACTTTCGTCGCTATTCTGGGGGCCATCTTGACGGTGCTCGGATTCTTGCCCACGCTGTTTTACATCCATGAAACGCCGTATTCCGCGAACAAGGAGGTGCCTTTCAACCTTCTCCGTTCGGGTTGGGAGACGCTGAAAAATCCGGCCTTTTTGCCGTATCTGATTTCCATTTCACTGATTGGCACCTCCACCACTTTGATCATCGCCATGATCCCATATCAGGTGCGCGTCATGGGCGGATCCACCGAAGACATGGCCGGCTATTTGATGGGAGCTTTGATGCTCGGCGCCATGTTTTGCTTGCCGCTCGTCAATTGGCTGGTCACGCGCATACCCCGCCGCACCTTGTTTTTAATTTGTTGCGCCGGCATGAGCGTTATTATCAGCTTCCTGTATTTTCCGGATGCGATCCCGGGACTGTCGCCGATGATTTTCATGAGCGTCATCCTGATATTATCGGCGCCTTTCGTTTCCGTGTTCCTGGTGGTGCCGCGAACCTTGCTGGCCGACGTCATGGATTATGACGAACAGCTCACCGGCTACCGCCGGGAGGCCATGTACAACGGCATGGAAAGCTTGATCGGCAAGGTGGCCACCGGCCTGGCGCCCGCCATCATGGGTTTCTTGTTCACTTGGTATGGCAACTCGAGCCAAAACCCGCTGGGCATCCGGCTCTGCGCGGTGGCCAGCGGCGTGATTACCATTTTGGCTTTCGCGGCCTTTTTGTTTTACCCCTTGCGCAATAAATGATCGAATCGGAGGATCCTTGAACGACTTAGTTACCGAATGCCCGGCCCTGCTGCCCTGGTTGGAGAAGGCCAGCGAAGTCGCCGGCTATTTATGGGACAAAGGCTGGGCTGAACGCAACGCGGGCAATCTGTCGGTCGATGTAACCGCTTGTATTGAAAAGTGCGCGACTCCCGAGCAAGAACGTTTCCAAGCCTTGGAATTTTCCTATCCTGTGCTGGCCGGCCGCTATTTCCTGGTGACCGGTTCCGGCCATCGCTTTCGCGACTGCGCTAAAGACACCGCTTACAACGCCTGTATTTTGCGCATCGCCGATGATGCACATGGATTCAACATCGTCTGGGGCGGTGAAGCGGGCCCGCAGTTCCGCCCAACCTCCGAATTTCCGGCGCACCTGCGCATCCATGAGTTTCTGCGGCAGACCAACGCCCGGGAAAACGTGGTGCTGCACACCCATCCGACCGAACTGATCGCCCTGTCGCATTTGATGGAATATAAAACGGAGGAAAGCATCAACCACGGGCTATGGAGCATTCATCCGGAGGTGAAGATCACGGTGCCCCGCGGTCTCGGATGGGTCCGGTATGCGGTGCCCGGTTCGGAAGCGCTGGCCGTGGCCACGGTGGAGGCCTTCAAGCGCGACCACCCGGTCGCGGTATGGGAGTTCCATGGCGCGGTGGCCATCGGCGCCGAAGTAATGGAGGCCTTCGATTTGATCGACACTCTGAACAAGGCCGCCCATCTGATTCTAATATGCCGCAACACCGGGCAGATGGCCCGGGGCCTCTCCAAAGCGCAACTGGATGAATTAGTAAAAGCGT
>Ga0315277_10006557_pt1 | contig 15203 bp, 11 predicted proteins | sample YL17G05_15_MG_FD_203695 | JGI IMG/M metagenome (GOLD analysis project Ga0315277, IMG submission 203695) | Sediment microbial communities from Yellowstone Lake, YNP, Wyoming, USA - YL17G05_15 | ecosystem: Environmental > Aquatic > Freshwater > Lake > Sediment | place: USA: Wyoming | collected...
GGGAACTGCTGGACCTGGATGAGTTGCTGAATGCCCTGGCCGAGGGGTTCATCGCCCTGAGCCAGGGCAGGGTGGACGCGCCCGGCCGCACCCAGGTCACGGTGCCCGATGCCGGGTTCATGCACGTGATGCCGGCGTGGCGGCCCGGCGCCCACATGACGGTGAAGCTGGTCACGGTCTTTCAGGGCAACGGGCGCCTCGGCCTCCCGGGGCACCAGGCCCTCATCTGCGCCTTCGATCCCGCAACCGGAACTCCCGCCGCCGTGATGGACGGCGAGTATATCACCGCCATGCGGACCGCGGGCTGCGCGGCGCTCTCGACAAAACTCCTTGCCCGGAAAGACGCGCGCGTTCTGGCCGTCATCGGCGCGGGAGTTCAGGGGCAGTCTCATCTGAAGATGCTGCCTCGAGTGCGCGACTTTCAGGAAATCCGGATCGCTTCGTTTTACTTCACCGATGCGCAAGGGCTCGCCTCAGCCAATCCCAAGGCGCGCGCGTTCGAGTCTTACGAGGACGCGGTGCGAGGCGCGGACGCCGTGTGCCTCTGTACTTCCTCGGACTCGCCGGTGATCCGCCTGGACTGGCTCTCCCCCGGCACACACGTCACATCCGTCGGGTTCGCCCCGCCCGGTGGAGAGCTGCCGCGTGAGGTGGTCAACCACGGCAGACTTGTCGTCGAGACGCGCCGTGCCTTCGAACCTCCGCCCGTTGGATGCGGCGAACTGGCGGGACTCGATCCCGCTGTCGGAACGGAGTTGGGTGAGATACTACTGGGGACACGCCCGGGGCGTCGGTCCGACACCGAGATCACCGTGTACAAGTCCATGGGGCACGCCATGGAAGACCTGGTTGCCGCCAATCTGGTCTATCATCGAGCCAAACAGCAAGGAGCGGGAACCGTTGTCCAACTCTAAGCCTGGGCCGCCACGCTATCCCAGCATCTTCAATGACGTTATCGGACCCGTCATGCGGGGGCCGTCCAGCTCGCACTGCGCCGCCGCTTTGCGCATCGCAAGAATGGCCAGAGACCTGATGGACGGCAGAATCGAGGACGTGCTCATCCAGTATGACTCCAACGGCTCGCTAGCCACCACCCACGATAGCCAGGGTTCCGACGTGGGGATCTTCGGCGGTCTTCTGGGCTGGGACGCCACGGATGAGCGGCTGGCGGAGTCTGCCCGCGCGATTCAGGAGGCGGGAATCCGGACCGGAATCGAGATTGCCGATCTGCGGGGCGAGCACCCCAACACTTACAAGCTGACGCTCAGAAACTCGGCGGAGCGGCACACGTTGACAGCCATCTCCACGGGTGGGGGGATGATAGAAGTAGTCGAGGTTGATGGTATCAAGGTGTCAATGGCCGGCGACTACTATGAGACGCTTCTCTTCCTGGATTCCGGCGGCGACGAGATCCTCGACTATCTGAATCAAAGCATCCCCGCCGACGAGATACTCCTCCTGAACGCCCCAGGCGCCCGGATCGTCGAGATCAAGGCGCAGAGTTTCCTGGAGCCTGGAATCGTCTCCGAGCTTCTCTCGCGATACGGCGTGCGGCGCCTGAAGGCCATTTCACCCGTGCTGCCCGTGTTGTCCCGCAAGCGGATCGAAGTGCCTTTCTTGACCTGCGATGAGATGGTTCAATACAATCAGGACAAGAACCTCGAACTATGGGAACTGGCGGTCCACTATGAGAGCGCCAGGGGCAACATCTCCCGCGAACAAGTGTTGGAGGAAATGAGGAACATCGTCCTCGTTCTGCGCAAGTCCATTCAGGAGGGGATCCAAGGCACGCAATACGCGGACCGCATCCTGGGATATCAGTCCGGGCTTTTCCGCAACGGGATGGAAGAGAAACGGCTTCTGGACGCGGGAATGCTGAACCTCATCATACTCTACGTGACCTCCCTGATGGAGATGAAGAGCTCGATGGGGGTGATCGTGGCCGCGCCCACGGCGGGATCGTGCGGCGGACTGCCGGGCGCCTGCATCGGGGCGGCCGACGCAATGGGACTGTCTGGGGATGACATGACGAGGGCAATGCTTGCCGCCGGCTTGGTCGGCGTCTTCATCGCGGCCCGCTCCACCTTTGCGGCCGAGGTGTGCGGCTGCCAGGCCGAGTGCGGCGCCGGCTCGGGCATGGCCGCCGCGGCGCTGGTCACACTGGCAAAGGGAACGCTCAAGCAGGCGGTCGGCGCCGCATCCATGGCGCTCCAGAACGTTCTTGGCCTGATTTGCGATCCTGTGGCGAACCGGGTGGAGGCGCCCTGTTTGGGAAGAAACGTGATGGCCGCCGCCAACGCCCTGGCCTGCGCGAACATGGCCCTGGCGGACTATGACCCCGTGATCCCGCTGGACGAGGTCATCGAGACCGTGGACCGGGTCGGCAAGAGCCTCCCGCGCGAATTGCGATGCACGGCGCTAGGCGGCCTCTCGATCACGAGGACTTCAAGAGAGATCGAGAGAAGGCTGAAAGGTCCCGGCGAGGGTCTGTAGGCCGCGGACGGGGATTTCCTTTCAGCAGGATTTCAAAGTCTCTCAGCCGGGTGCGGCTGAGCCACAAGATGCTGATTTCCTTAAGATAATTGCCTCAAGTTGCCTGTTTCCTCAATGTTGTGGCCCAGCCGCCCCCGGCTGGGATGCTCTTCGACGACTTTGCAACTGTCCTGGATTTCCTTTGCCGCAGGGTGGATTCGGACTTGACAAGACCCCGCTTGGTTCATAGAGTAGGAGGTCTTGACGGGCGCTGGAGAAGCCTGTCTTCCCCGGCGCGTCAAGCAGTGTGCTACTCTCGGCCTCCTAAGATGGGAGGACCGTTGGAAATGAGGGAACTGTTCGCATGAAAGTGCCATTTATTGACCTTAGTGCCCAACACGAAGGCTTGATGGACAAGATCCAACAGTGCATCGCGCAAGTCTTTGAGGAAGGTTCGTTTATCCTGGGCAGTCAGGTCTCTCAATTCGAGAAGGCCGTGGCCAAAATGCTCGGGGTGCCCCATGCCCTCGGAGTGAATTCAGGCACCGACGCCTTGCTCCTGTCCCTGAAAGCCCTGGGGATCGGTTCGGGGGACGAGATAATTGTCCCGACTTTCACCTTTGTGGCAGTCGCGGACGTCGTGGCGCGGCTCGGCGCCCGCCCTGTCTTCGTGGACGTGGATCCCATCAACTACAACATGGCGATTGACAGCGTCACCCAGGCCATCACCCCCAAAACAAAGGCCATCATCGCCGTTCACATGTTCGGCCAGGCCTGCGATCTCGCCCAACTCATGCAACTGGCCAACGCGCACGGCGTCTTTCTGGTCGAGGACTGCTGCCAGGCCATGGGCGGCACCATAGGCAACAAGTACCTCGGCTCCATGGGAGTCACGGGTTGCTTCAGCTTCTACCCGACCAAGAACCTCGGCGGCGTCGGAGACGGCGGCCTGGTCGTTACCCACAACGATGAGGTGGCCGAGCGGATCACGCGGTACCGGGATCACGGGCGCGACGCCAAGGGAGTCTTCCAGGATATCGGTTACAACAGCCGCCTCGATTCCCTGCAGGCCGCCGTGCTGCGGGTCAAACTCGAAGAGATGGAGGAGATGATCCAGGACCGCGTGGAAAACGCGCGTTTCTACGGGGATCTGCTGGGTGAAGCGGAAATCGTCCTGCCCGAGTTCTATGACCGGGGCGAACACACATACAACGTCTACACGATCCAATGCGAGCAGCGGGACGCCTTGCGCCTGTTCCTCACGGAAAGGGAGATCGGAACCGCCATCTACTACGACCGTCCCCTCCATCTCCAGCCGTGCTTCTCCTACCTCGGATACAAGGAAGGGGACTTTCCCGTGTCGGAGCTCCTGTGCAAGCGCGTTCTGTCTCTTCCGATCTATCCCGGACTGAAGAAGAAGCAGCTGGAGGAAGTCGCGATCAGCATCCACGAGTTCCTCGCGCTTCAAACGACGCAGGAATAGCGCCTCCAAAATGGGCATCTCCGTAAAAGACCGCCTGTACATGCATCAGGCGATGGAACTCGCCGCTCAGGCGCGGGGATGCACGTCTCCCAACCCCATGGCCGGCGCCGTTCTCGTGCGCGGCGAGAAGGTGATCGGGCAGGGATACCACCGCGAGGCGGGGCTTCCCCACGCCGAGATCGAGGCGCTCAAGGACGCGAAGGGCGGCGCGCAAGGCGCCACCCTCTACGTCAACCTCGAGCCCTGCTGCCACCAGGGAAAAACGCCCCCGTGCACCGGCGCCATCATCAAGGCCGGGATCGCGCGCGTGGTGGCCGCCATGGCCGACCCCAATCCCCTGGTCGCCGGCAAAGGACTCGAGATTCTCAGACAGGCCGGGATCGAGGTGGACTGCGGCGTTCTGGAGGGAGAGGCCCGCCGCCTCAACGAAGCCTTCATCACCTACCATCTCCTGAAACGTCCCTTCATCATCGCCAAGTGGGCAATGACGCTGGACGGCCGCTCTTCCACCGACTCCGGCGACTCCCGCTGGATCAGCAACGACGACTCCCGCCGCTACGCCCATGAACTCCGCGCCTCGGTGGACGCCGTGTCCATCGGCGTGGGAACCGTCTTCTTTGACAACCCCCGGCTCAACGTCCGCCTCGATCAGTACAAGCGCAGGCAACCCCTCCGAGTCATCTTTGACGGTAATCTCCGCACACCCACCGGCGCCAAGTGCATGGATCCGTCGGGAGGCCAGACCATTCTGATATGCACACCCTCCGCCCCGGCGGAACGCATCGAGCGCATGCGCAAGGCGGGACACCGCGTTCTGGTCGCTCCGGGCAAGGGACGGATAGTGGAAATCCAATCCGCGTTCAAACAACTCGCCGAGATCGGCGTCCAGTCCATTCTCGTGGAAGGCGGACGGCAGCTCCACACGGGATTGCTGCGCCAAGGTCTCGCGGACAAGATCGTGGTCTTTGTCGCGCCCGTCATGGTGGGAGGCGAGTCCAGGACCTCCCCGCTGGTGGACCTCGGCATCACCAACATGAAGTCGGCCATTGCCCTCAAGAACGTCAGCATCCTCACGTTTGGGGGGGACGTCTGCATTGAGGGCTATATCAACCTTCCTCCCCGCGGCCTCCCCGCGGAAGCCGCTCCGGCCTAGCCCGGCGGCGGCGTCTGGCAGAAGCCGCTTCGGACTAGCCCGGCCACCCCGTCCACTCCACCCGCCCTGCCCACCCCGTCCACTCGGTACATCTCGTCCACATCGCCCCTTTTTCGGTGTATTCCGTGTCTTCCGTGGTTTTGTGTTTCTGTCGTTCTGTGGTTCTGTGGTTTTGTGTTTGTGTGAAAAGTCCTTGCTTTCGTAAACGGATTGGTTTATCCTTCCATCAGGCGGTTTACGGCTTACCAGAAGGAGGCATACCATGTCTCGCATTCCGGGGTGGGCGAATATCGCATCGCTGGCGTTGAGGTTTGTGCTGTTTGCCGGGGTTGCCGTCTGTGCGCTATTTGGCGGACCGGCGTGGGCCGGGGTGATCCGCCACGTCAAGGCCGACGCCACCGGGGCCAATAACGGCCTTTCGTGGGCCAACGCCTACACCGACCTCCAGGCGGGGCTGGCGGCGGTGTCGGGCGACGAAATCTGGGTCGCGGAGGGGACTTACAAGCCAACCACCGGCACCCTCCGGACCGTCTCCTTCGTGTTGAAGTCGGGGCTGGGTCTCTACGGCGGTTTCGCGGGCACGGAGACCGAGCTGGGACAGCGCAGTTGGGAAACCAACGCGACCGTCCTCAGCGGCGACATCGGCACATCAGGCAGCGCCGCGGACAACTCCTACCGCGTGGTGGTAGGCGCGCATCTCGCGGTCCTGGACGGGTTCACGATCACAGCGGGGAACGCCAGCATCAGCGGCGGTGGAATGTATAACGAAGACGTTTCCCCGACCGTCACCAACTGCACGTTCAGCGGCAACGCGGCAGGCGACTTCAACGGTGCTGGCGGCGGGATGTGTAACAGCAACAGTTCCCCGACCGTGACCAACTGCACGTTCAGCGGCAATACGGCAGACAAATACGGCGGTGGTGTGGAGGGCAGCGGAACATTTACCAACTGTACGTTCAGCGGCAACGCGGCAACGGACGGCTACGGCGGCGGCGTGTGTGGCAGCGGAACGTTTACCAACTGCACGTTCAGTGGCAACACGGCAGGCGTCTGGGGCGGCGGTGTGAGCGGCGGCGGAAGGTTTACCAACTGCGCGTTCAGCGGCAACACGGCAGGCTACGGCGGCGGGATGGATAACGGCAGCGGTTCCACGACCCTGACCAACTGCATATTCAGCGGCAATAAGGCAACCAGCAATGGCGGCGGGATGTATAGCCGCAGCGGTTCCCCGACCCTGACCGACTGCACCTTCACCGCCAATACAGCAGGCAGCGGGGGCGGGATGGATAACTACAACAGTTCGCCGACTGTGACCAGCTGCACGTTCAGTGGCAATATGGCGGGCGGCGAGGGCGGGGGGATGTCTAACTACTACACCGTGACCGGCAATTCGCCCACCGTGATCAACTGCACTTTCAGCGGCAATAAAGCAGGCGGGCAGGGCGGCGGGATGCATAACTACATCAGTTCGCCGATTGTGGCTAACTGCGCGTTCAGCAGCAATACGGCAGGTTACCCTGGCGGGGGCGGTATGTATAACAACGGTTCGCCGACCGTGACTAACTGCATATTCAGCGGCAACACGGCAGTCTCCTACGGCGGCGGGATGTGTAACTGGGACGGTTCGCCGACCGTGACCAACTGCACCTTCAGCGCGAACACGGCGGGTACCAGCGGCGGCGGGATGAACTCCGGCGGTTCGACCGTGACCAACTGCATCTTTTGGGACAATAGCGCTCCCGTGGGCGCTGAGATATACAAAGGCAGCGGGACTCCCACTTTCAGCCACTGCGACATCAAGGACAGCGGCGGGAGTGGCGCTTTGTGGAATCCCGCACTGGGCGTTGACGACGGCGGAAACATCATGGCCAACCCACGCTTCGTGGACCCGGACACCCCCGCGGGACCAGATGGGCTTTGGCGAACACGTGACGACGGGCTGCGGTTGCAGTCGGACTCGCCCTGCATTGGGGCGGCGGACCCCGCTGCCGCCCCCCAAAAGGACATACTCGGTCTTCCGCGTATAGCTGCGCCGGACATCGGAGCTTACGAGTTTTGGGCCATCATCCCGGCCCGCGCCGGCTCCGCATGGCTCTTGTTGAAATGACAATGCCGCTATGAAAGGGGCGCGGCCCGTAGCCGTGCCCTTGGGTATCGTGGAGGATTGCATGTTGGTCCGTGCAGAACACAGTGACAAGAACAGCGCCACGACGCAAGGGCCTGACAGGTCACTGCTTATGAATGAAACGGCGCTTCTTTCGCGGGCGTCTTATACTCCGCAGGAAACGGCATTTCAGCTGCTATAGAGATCTGTGGAAAGGATGTTCGTTCACGTGAAAAAGACACTATTCATTTGCCATGCCTCAGAGGACAAGGAAGATTTTGTCCGACCACTCGTAGAGCAGCTCCGGGTTCACTACGAGGTCTGGTACGACGAGTACAAGCTCGTGATGGGGGCAAGCCTGTTGGAGGAGATAAGCAAAGGGCTGAAAACTTGCGATTATGGTGTTGTCGTACTGAGCAAGCATTTCTTCGGCAAGAAATGGCCTCAAAGAGAGCTCGACGGACTCTTCGCTCTCGAGGAAAAAGACAAGAAGGTCATCTTGCCCGTGTGGAAGGATGTGAACGAGGAAGATGTGCGGAGTTATTCGCCTATTCTAGCGGGCCTCGTGGCAGCAAGGGCCAAAGACGGACTGAAGGCTGTTGTAGACATGATCAACCACGCAACCTCCTGGTTTGACCACGGGAAATCGGTGCAGAGGTCGTCGACAGGACTGTCCCGACTGCAAAATGTCCTGGAAAAGAAGGAGGAAGTTCGGCGATCAGACTCCATCATTGAATCGGAGGATGGGGTAAAGATTGCCCTGGAGGCGGCAAAGCGGGCGGCTACGCTGCTTGAGGAGAAGGTCGCGTCCCTGACAAAACAAGGGACAATGAGTTTTCGACTGACTCGGTCGCGGCCAGAGAGAGTGGATATATCGGTCGACGACAGGCAAAGCCGGATTTGGATGGTGATGGAGTACCAACCCAGATTCGCCAACAGCGCAAGCGAGGCAAAACTCAACATCAGGATCATCAAAGCCGAGCTTGGTTCGTGGGGAGGCGACATTCGGCCCGGGAGGGACATTGAAAACGCTAGATATTCCCCTTTTGTTGATCTGAAGAATCAAGCCCTATGGAAATCTGGGAAAGGTAATCTCCTTGCGTCCGAGGACTTGGTGGACCTCTGGTTGGAGAAGCTGTCTGCGGTTATTGAGAAAGAATGACGGACAACCACTGATGCCCGTCGTCGGCTGGCTGACGGCAGAAGCGGGTTCCCGGATGATTGCAGGATTATGGGAAAAGCAACCCCAATGTTTTCACCGCAACCACAATTCAGGAATATCCCAAAACAGGAGTATCCCGAAACAGGAGGATCACGAGAGATGAACGCACTTCAGCATATCGCCCTTAACTGCATCAACCCGCGCGGGCAGGAGAGTTTTTACTCCAGGCACTTCGGCTTCCGGCGTGCCCGCGTTTTCAACCCCGCCACGCCGGGCGAGTTCGTCATGCTGCGTCTCGGCGGCGTGTGCATCGAGCTCTTCCCCTCCCCCGCAGCCTCGCCCGCCCCGTCGCCCGCGCCCTCCCCCGCCCCCGCCGAATCCCCCCATTCGTCCGATCCGTCCCATTCCCCCTCTCCCGCAGCCTCCCCCGCCCTTTCGCCCGCGTCCTCTCCGGCCCCTTTGCCCACTCCCTCTACCGCCCCTTCTCCCGCGCCCAATCCCGGCGAACAGCCCGTCGGCTTCAAGCACCTGGCCTTCGAAGTGGCGAGCCTCGAGGAGACCATCCGCGGGTTGAAAGCCGACGGCGTCGAAACCGGTGAGGTTATTGACTGCGGGCCGGTCGTTCCCGGTCTCCGCATCTGCTTCTTCAAAGACCCCGAAGGCAACAGCATCGAGATCATGCAGGGATGGAGCGACGACGCCAACCCTCCGGCGTTTTGATTCACCCGTTCCCGTTCGGCTCCTGGGACTGAAACCGCGCCTTCTCTTCGGCCCATTGCGAGCGGAGAGTGTTGAGAGAGCCGCTCTCAATCGCCCGCCGGATCTCCAGGATGCACTGCTGGAAAAAGTGGAGATTGTGCAGCGTGAGCAGCCGCGCGGCCAGGATTTCCCCCGCCTGGTGCAGGTGGCGCAGGTAGCCCCGCGAGTAGTTGCGGCAGGTCTCGCACGCGCAGGTTTCATCGAGCGGCCGCCCGTCGCGCGTGTAGCGGGCGTTGCGGACGTTGCGCCGGCCGCCGCGCACGTAGGCACGTCCGTTGCGCGCCACCCGCGTCGGCATCACGCAATCGAAAAGGTCAACCCCGCGCTCCACGCACTCGAGAAAATCCTCCGGCGTGCCCACCCCCATCGCATAGCGCGGCCTCCCGGGCGGCAGCTCGCGCACCGACGCCTCGAGCGCCGCCAGCATATCCTCCTTGGGCTCGCCGACGCTGAGGCCGCCCACCGCATAGCCCGGAAAGTCCATCTCCACGAGCCGGCGCGCGCACTCCGCCCGCAATTCGGGATAGACGCTCCCCTGCACGATCCCGAAGAGGGCCTGCTCGTCCGCGCGCTGTTGGGCCTTCTTGCACCGCTCCGCCCAACGCAGCGTCAGTTCCATGGATTCGCGCGCCCGGCCCGCATCGCAAGGATAGGGCGTGCACTCGTCGAAAGCCATGATGATGTCCGCGCCGAGGTTCTCCTGGATGGCGACGGCCCGCTCCGGCGAGATGAAGCTCCGGGAGCCGTCAACGGGCGAGGCGAACTCGACGCCTTCCTCGTTCATCCGGCGCAGCGAACTGAGCGAGAATACCTGGTATCCCCCGCTGTCGGTGAGGATGGGCCAGCGCCAGTGCATGAACTTGTGGAGGCCGCCGAGGTCCCGCACCACCTCGTCGCCGGGCCGCAGGAAGAGGTGGTAGGTGTTGGCGAGGATCATCTGGAACCCGAGGCGTTCGAGCTCCTCGCTGGTCATGGCCTTGACGGCGCCGCGCGTGCCCACCGGCATGAACGCGGGCGTGAGGACTTCGCCGTGGGGCAGGACGAGGCGCCCGGTTCTGGCCGGGCCGCTCGCCGATCTGCTCAGAATCTCAAACTGCATCGTTCTTTCGTCCTCCAGACTTGGCGGACCACCCAGGTGCACACCACCGTGAACGGCCCGCTTCACGAACTATACCCAAATCCCGCCGTCCAGGAAAGAGGACTTCTCAAAGCCAGGGGCCGGGAGCGTTCCAGATGCCGCGGAACGTCCGTTTCCCGGCAAGAGAGACTATCACAGGTTCGAGGAACACTTTGACGGCTGCGACGGCGTCTTCAAAGGTCTCCGGCGCGCCGGCAAGCTTGGCCTTCCTGGCGAACCCCTGCCACTGAACCTTTTTATCGCCGGCCTTCGCGAACCAAGGATCGAAGACCGTGGGGGTGACGGTGATCGGCGTGTTTCGGTTCTCAAACGTTTTCTCAACCGCCTCGGCCAGGATCTCCCCCCTGAAGTCGAATGCGCGGGACAGCATCCAGATGTCGTAGAAGTCCTTCATCCTGCTGTTCAGGATGCCGAGCTTCACCATGGCCTGGAACTTCTCGGCGATGGTGCTCTCCATGGTGTAGCCGTTCAACTCAGACACCGGAAAATCAAGAAGCCCGGGATACACAACCTTCCTCGGTGCTGGAACGATCACATCCCCGAATCCGATATCCATCTGCAGGGAAACCCGCGCGTTGCCAAGGCCGCCCCGGACACGGGCACGCACACCTTCGTATTCAGCATCCTCCGTGATCCTGGTGGCCGCCACCGTATCCGCATCGTAAGACATACCATCCGCCTCGACATTCATTCCACAGACGTCTCTTATGGCGATGACGATCGCTTCAAGGCTGTTACTGATTCTCCCCAGGAAATCCATATCCATGGTGGGGCGTGATGCCGGTCCGCTCCACACCGACAGCATCAGGGCCCCCTTGAGGATGAACTCGTCCGCGTGCGGGCTCTTGGAAAGCCGATAGATGAACCGCTCAATCGCGAAGCGCTGCAGGATCTCGTTGAAGGGGCTGGAGGATTCCCTGGCCTTGTTGAGAAGGCGCTGATGCACCGACGCGACAGTGTCCCGGATGTTCGGTGCCATCACAGAAGGGCCTCGAGGTAGGGGCGGATGGTTTTTGTCACGCGGCAAACCGCTGCATAGCGCATGAGGTCGTCCACCTTGACGCGCTTGCGTTCGCGGTAGAAGCGAACTGCCTCCAGCGCGGTCTCGAGACCGACCTTGTTGCGGAACTTGAAGCAGTCGGCAAGCGTCTTCTCCGGGCTATAGATGCGCACGTTTACCCCGTCGAGATCATGGGTCTCCACGCCCTCCGTAAACGCCTCGCCGGAAAACCGGTAAGTCTTGATCGGCGGCTGGTCCAGCTGGGGTTCCTCCGCGCCGCGCGACAGCGCCACGTGCACCTCGTGCGGTATCTGGGTGGTGAGCTCGTGAAAAGCCAGTGCGGAGATCAGGCAGATCACGCCGCCGGGGACACGGGTCGCCACAGTCACCAAGTCGGGGTTGCCCAGCGGCAGAATGCCGGCAAGACGATACACCCCGCGGCTCACCACCTCCAGCGCCCCGGAATCCCGCATGGCGTACAGCGTGCCGGGGTGAATGCCCGCGCGAAGAGCCTGCATTGTGCGCAGGATTCCGCCGTGCTTGTTGAAGACGGCGGCCGCCCTGTCGAACCGAGAACTGCGGCTGTTCGTGCCTTGGGACCTCATGATAGAATCACCGGCATTTGTTCCTTTCTGTAGGTAGCATTATCAATTCCGGGCGCCAAGTCAAGAACCATCTTCCGGGCTGTATCTCTCCGGACCGGCGTTGGCGGAGATCATCTCGAAACCGGACCGCTCGAATTCCTTCCCGGCTGCTGGCCTTGGTCAGTCCTCCGCTGTGTTTTCTTCCTCCGCAGATTCCATCTCCTTCGCCACCCCTTCCGGGACGTTTTCATCTCCAGCGGCGCGTGGTGAGTCAGCCATCGAGGCACCAGACTCTCCCAGCCACGCCAGTATCCGCTGCTTGTTGAAAGTGATCACCACCCCGGCCGCGAAGGTTCCCAGCGCCGCCGTGAGGATAATCAGCGCGGGCTGTCCATACCATCCCCGGGAACAGGCGACAACGTGCACAAAGACCAAGCCTTGCAGCGCGCCCACCATCGCGTATCCGGGATGCCGCAGCAGAATCCCGCCGACAATGAACAGAGCGCTTTCCAACGCCACCACCACCCCGCCCCACGTGCACAAAGCGCCCTCGTCAAGGAAACGCGCGAGCGCCGTCAGCATAACCGCCCAAGCCAAGCAATACCGTAACTGCCGCTTCCCGCTCCTTGAGAACCCGTGATCCAGCGCGATCCCCAGCAGGAAGAGACTCTGAAGGACCTCCGGCGTCCAATCCGTCATGGGGCCTGGAAGAGATCCGAAGATCAAAAGGACCGACACGGCGCCCACGAGGAAGAACGTGAAAACGTTCCGGAATCTCCAGGCCAGCGCCGCCAGCCCCGCCCAGAGAACCGTCAGGTAAGAAGCCGGATGCAGGACTATCCATCGCAGCGCTCTTCCCACGGCCCGCCAGAAACCAAGCCAGGCCCACGCGATCGCATGGCAAACGCCGTTCCAGCACGCCCATAGCGCGCTCCGCACCGCTTCGATCTGGAGGAAAGCGGCTCCGGCGCCCAAGCAGCACAACACAACCGCTCGGTACAACGCGGGACGGTAACGGAACCGGTGATAGAAGTACCCGTAGAGAACCACGGCAAGCACTCCGCACATGGCCAGCGGCACCCGCCACGCCATGAAGTCGGGAACAATGGCCGCTTCGTTGGGCCGGAAGGGACGCGGAACGTTGGCGGCGGGCAGCGACAGCACAATCGCCAGGGACACCAGCGCATCGAGCACCAGGACTCGGGCGGTGAGATGATCGCGGGTCGAGTTGCGCACCCACAGCACTCCGAAAGCAAGCACCAGCGGCACGAGATGCATCGGGTAAAAGAACACGTCATGCACATAGGAGCTCTCGACGAAGTGGGCGAACATGGCGGCGAGGGGGAGCCAGAGGAACGCCTGGTTGAGGAAGTCGCGGCGCGCCGCCGTGATAAAGCCCTTGCCCTCCTGCCCCACCACGACCAGCCCGCCGGCCACGCGGATGAGATCCCTGACGGGCGGGAGGATGGCCGCGAAGACGAGCGGCGCCCAAGCCAGAAGGTAACAGTAGCCGTCGCGGGACCATTCCAGCCACACGTGTTCCTTCGGGATCGGCCATTCCGTGAGATAGACGATGAAGGCCGCGAAGACAAAGGCCAACCAGCCCTTGGGGGCCAACCTCAGGCGCAATCCATACAGGAGAACCAGGAGTTTGAAAGGCGCCAGCAGGAAACAGGCGTCGTTCACCCAGACGCCATAGGGGGCGATCAGGCGTCCGCTCCGGAGCCTCCAAGGACGTCTTCGCACTGGAGAAGAAAGGAGAAAGCGTGGAGCCGTCGGGGTCTGTGGGCGACTCTTGAGGGGTTACGGAAGGAGAGGGCACTACTGCCCTGGGAGGTCTACGTTTTCATTTGCCCCAAGTGATGCCGATGCGCGGGGGTGCAGGCAGCGTAATCCCCATTGCTTTCAACTTCTCCACATACCGCTCGTCACCGCCGGTGACTCCCCAGTTGAGGTTGCAGCTCCGACAGAATTCCGGCGGGTTATTGGTGTTGATACACCCTCGCAGGCTCCGGTAATGCTCATTGTTCCAGATATCCCAGAAATCGTGCTCCAAGAGATTGCCCATGGCCACCCCAGTGGCCCGGCAGCACCAACGAACCCAGCCGTCCACATCAATGTACACCATGTTCCAAGGATCCATGCATCTGGCCGGGAAGAAGCGCTGATCGGGAGTTGGTGATGAGGAGCGGTTCGGAGCGGGGGAATCCGAGGGTGGAACGTCCTGGATTGTTCCATTCCCCGGCAAGGGCGCGCTTCCGGACAGAAGCCGAGGGTAGTCCAGATGAACGCCCAGCGTGCGGGCTTGCTCCACTAATCCGCCAATTCGCGACGCAAACAGATCGGGAAATGCGCCAATGGCCTCCCTGGCGAAAAGATCCGTTCTGTCTCCAACGCCGGGATTCATCAAACACACCGTGGTAATGCCATATTTGGCCGCAATGCTCAGGAGGCCGCTGATCTCGTCCAAGTTCAGGCGATTTACCACGGTGCTGATGTTCAGATGGAAATCCGTGTCCGGTCTCGCGTTTCTCTCTTCTTGAAATCTCGCGAAAGATTCCAGCACTTGCGAAAATCGAGAACCGGGACGCGATCGCTCATGGGTTTCGGCCGTCGCGCCGTCAAGGGAGATGGCTACGTCCGCTCCAACTCGAACGATCTGTTTGATCATCTTGTCGTCAAGGCGCGTGGCGTTGGTAACGAAGCAGATCTTCAGACTCTGTTTCGCGGCGTCTTCTAACATCTCCGGGAAAAGTGGGCCAAGCAATGGCTCACCTAGTCCTTCCAGGCTCAAGGACCGTGCATACGGAAACAGGCTGTCCCGAACGCGTCTGTAAACCTCAGCGCTCAGGTGCTGGTTGTCCGTGGTGTAGTATGTCTTGGAGCAGTTCAGGCAGCGGAGGTTACAGGCATGGGTGGAAACAACCTGGAGATGCTCCGGATAGGCAAAAACGCGCCGGAGTTGGAGACGCCGGCCCGCGCGCAATAAGAAGTGGTTGATTCTTTTTCGGATGGTTGGCTTTCTCATGGAAACCTCACACTTGCGCGCGGTAAACCGCCCTTTTCATAATCTCAACACGCTGAGGCATTGTCAACCAAATCTCACGGACTGTATCCGTGGTTCCTCGCTCAGTTGGATTTGGTGGCCGTTGACGCCATAGGGGAACTGCTGAGGGTGTTCCAGAAAACCAGAATGGGGACACTGGTTTTACCAGTGCTCCCATTCTCGAAAACTCCCGATTTCCGGCGCTTGAGGAGTTGATCTATTCCAAACCGTTCTTGATCCATTCATACTCGGCCGTCAGACCGGCATTGTCTACGATGCTCTGCAGTTCCTGGGTAGTGTTG
>Ga0315277_10006560_pt1 | contig 15198 bp, 6 predicted proteins | sample YL17G05_15_MG_FD_203695 | JGI IMG/M metagenome (GOLD analysis project Ga0315277, IMG submission 203695) | Sediment microbial communities from Yellowstone Lake, YNP, Wyoming, USA - YL17G05_15 | ecosystem: Environmental > Aquatic > Freshwater > Lake > Sediment | place: USA: Wyoming | collected...
CGCACTTTGGAGTGCGGCGTCGGCGACGCCGCTTTGAAAAGCGGTGCCGCGGGCACCGCAGTCCAAAGCGCTTTCAGCGCAAATTGATTTAGATCCATCGCGATTTTGAAAACTGGGGGTGGGCAAGGGATGCGGGCCGCTTATGGAGGCTTGCCTTGAGCGGCGCCGGGTAATAGACTGGAAAAAGCTGAATTTCGCAGCCGCGCTCCGGTTAATTGGAGGCCGAAGGGAGATGCCTGGAAAATCCGAGCAATTACTGAACGCCGCGGTCAGGCTGGAACATACGAGCCGGGTTCCGGTCGCGCCGATGATTTATTATTTCGCGGCCAACTATGCCGGGATCAGTATGCAGGAGCTCTGGTCCGACTGGGGCAAATACGAGTTTGCGATCCGGAAATGTTTTAAGGAACTGGGCCCGTGGGACATTTATTATAACATCTGCCCGTATTCGCCGGTCGCCTACCAGGCCTGCCTGTTGATGAAAGTGAAGTATCCGGGCAAGGACCTTCCGGCCGACAGCATCTGCCAGTTTGACGAATATGAGATGATGACCGCTCAGGATTACGACTGGATTCTCGGCTATCAGGGCGCGGAATTTATGCTTTACACCAACTACACCTTGCGTCTCCTTTCCAAATTTATGCCCGAATTCGCGGGGCAAGGCTGGACTGAAAAATACCGGCTGGCGCGGGAAATCCTGAAAAATTTTCTGGCCTGGCGCAGGCATTTCCGATGGTTCAGGAACCAGGGCGCCGCGATCCTGAGCGGCACTATGTCCGAGGCGCCTTTTGATCAATTTTCAATGTCGCGCTCCCTGCAACCCTTCTGTTTTGACCTGATGGATCGGCCGGAAACGGTCCAAGCCGCGGCGAAAAGGCTGGCCAAATCCTTCGCCCAAAACCATATCCTGTTCTCTAAAATTTCCGGCGTGCCCAGGATGCTGATCTATGTTCACCGGTCCAGCGCGGATTTTATCTCTCCCAAAATCTTCTCGGAAATCGCGCTCCCGGCCCTGAATCAGATTTGCGAAAACCTGATTGAGGCCGGGATTACCCCCATCCTCCATTGCGACGGCAACTGGGACAAAAACCTGAAACATCTGCGCCGGCTCCCGGCAAAAAAATGCATTGTGCAATTTGACGGTCCCACCGACATTTTCCGCGCCAAGCAGGAACTCGGGGATGTGCATTGTTTATTCGGGGATGTGAATGCCTATGATCTGGTGATGTCCGGCCCGGCCAGGATTGACGAGTATTGCCACCGGCTGATTGAGGAAGTGGGCAAAGGCGGCGGGTTCATTCTTGCGGCCGGGTGCGAGATTCCGGCCAATGCCAGGCCGGAAAATGTCAAGGCATTGATCCAGGCGGGCCGGAAATATCAAGCGCCGGCCTGACCCTTCCGGATTTATCGCCGCTTATTGCTCGGAATTCTGAATGAACAAGGCATAAAATTTGATCACCTGGCCGTAATTATCCGCCCCGATCCGCTCATTGATATTATGCGCCCGCTCCAAATCTTCCGCATTCAAAAAAGCCGGCGTGAAGCGGAAGATGTTGTCGCTCAACTCCTGGAAATGGCGCGAGTCCGTGGCCCCGATCTCTAACAGCGGCGCCACCACCGCGTCCGGGTAAATTTCCTGGATGCTATTGGAAAGCATCTGGTACCAGTCCGAGTTGGGGTCCGAAACCTTGGAGGCCTCATTCGCCCGGCCCAGGATGCTCACCTTCACGCGCGGATCGTTGATCGCCCGGTTGATGTGATTGAGCACATACCCGATCGTGTCCCCCTGCATCAGCCGCAGGTTCACCACCGCAGTCGCTTTCCTGGGCAAAATGTTTTCCTTCTCGCCGGCGCCGATGATGGTCGGCGCGATGGTGGTGCGGAGGGTGGCGTTTCCCGTCTGAGATTTTTCCAGCTCCTTGATGATCGCCGGGCCGAACAGCCGGCGGTTCTTGAAAATAAATTGCATCCGCGGCTCCAGGTATGGCAATAGCGCCTCAAAGGTCTGCTCGGTAACTCCTTTGAGCGCGGCCGGGAATTGGCGCCGCTCCAGGTTGTGGATGGCGGTGGCGAGGATTCCGATGGAATTGTCCATACTGGGCGCGGACGCGTGCCCGCCTTTGGTCTCTACGCTGAGCTCCACGCTCATATAACCCTTCTCCGCGGTTGCGACCAGCGCCACCGGTTTTTTCACGCCGGGGATGACCCCGGTGGTGACTGCGCCGCCCTCGTCAAGCACATATTCCAGCGAGACCCCGCGCGACTTGAGCAAGGCCGCGACCGCGACGGTCCCGCTCCCGCCAACCTCTTCGTCGTGGCTGGAGCAGATGTAAATGGTGCGTTTGGGCTGGAATCCTTTATCCAGCAAATACTCCACCGCTTCCAAAATGCCCATCAGGCTCACCTTGTCGTCCAGCGTGCCTCTTCCCCAGATGAACCCGTCCGCGATTTTTCCGCTGAAGGGGGGCTGGGTCCATTCATTCTCCGGCCCGGCCGGGACCACATCCTGGTGGCCCATCAGAAGAATCGGCTTGAGCGAGGGGTCGGTCCCCTCCCACTGGTATAGCAAGGTGTAGTTGGCCACGAGTTCCTTTTTCAGATTCTTGTGCAACAACGGATAGGTCTTCTCCAGATAGGCCTGCAGGGACAGGAACGGAGCCGGGTCAAATTTCGCCGGGTCCTGATAGGATACGGTTTTGAACTGGATCGCGCGGGAAAGGTGTTCCGCCCCGGCCGAACTGTTGATCTCCAGCGCCGACGCTTCCGCGGCGATTGCCTTCCCCGCCAAGCCCAAACCCAGAATCGCCAATAAAATCGCTCCCAAGACTTTCCTCATCTCACTCCTCCTTAGCGCTTCGGTTCGCAAATACTATGACATATTTTCTCTGCCCGCCAAAGCTGATTTGCTCTCTCAGCGCTAAGTCCTGAGTAAATAAGTTCCTCAGCGAACTTATGAACCGAAGGACTTAGCTCGTTTTTCCAAACCCCAACTCAAGCGCCTTTGCCATCACTTCCTCTGCCGTGATCCGGCCGCAACATTCCAGCATCTCTTCCGGCTTGCAAGGATGCCTGGAACAGTCCCCGCAATCTTCGGGCAAAAACGCGGCCCGGAATTTTTCGCTTTTCGGCATCCACCTTTTCAGATTATTCGCCAGGCCTTTGCGCGGTCCGTAAATGCAAACCGTGGGGGCGCCGATGGCAACCGCCAGATGCATCGGCCCGGAATCGTTCCCGATCAATAGGTCCGCGGACTTGATCAGGCTCGCCAGCTCCGGGAGAGTCAGGTCAAACGCCGGAACCGCGCCGGCCCATCCCTTGGGCCAGTCCATCCTCAACGGCTCGGCTTCCGCGGCCTGCCCGATCAGGATCACGCTTCCACCGAAATCCGCTTTCAGCCTTCCGGCCAGTTCCGCGAACCTCGGCCATCTCCGCGCCTGCTCGGACCTGGCAAACGGATGAAGGATCACCGCCGGCCTTCTTGCCCGGCCGAGCAATTCCCTGACGCGCTCCGATGGCGGACCCGGCCAATACTCCAGCGCCGCGTCTTCCGCCTTGATCCCAAGCTCGGCCGCCAGCCGCAAATTCTGCTCCACCAGGCTCTCATCCTCCCGGTAAGGGACCTTGCGGGTCAAGAGTGAAAACCCCTTTGGATCAAATCCGATTCTGGCCTTGGCGCCGGCCAGAAACCCGATCAGCTCCGAGCGGATGAATCTCCGGAAATGAATGGAATGAGTGAACTTGAGCCTTCTCAATTCCAGAATCATCTTCAAATAGCCCGGACCCGCTTGATTCTGGTTTTTCTGGTCATAGACCATCACCTGATCCAGGAACGGGCAATCCTTCCAGAGTTCATAAGTCCTGGGATCGCAGAGCAAGGCCAGAAACGCCCCAGGCATCCCCTTCCTCACCGCCCGGATGGCAGGTATGCTCACCAGCGCGTTCCCGATTGACCCGAACCTCAAAAATAATATCCGCATCTCTATAAATTACACTATAAAATCGGCTCTGGCCAAAATCGGTCCGCTCAACTCGGTTGATCCTGCTTTGAAAAGATCAGAAATCCCGGGAAAACATATATTTCCCTTCCAGAATCCGCCGTTGGATTTCTTTCCATTGCTCAAAGGTTTGCTCAAAGATCGCCAGGTCTTCCTCACTGTCCGCGTCCGGAAATGAAACTTTTGACTTTGAACGCTATTGTGGTTATTCTTCTGATAAGGAGGCTGAAATGGCGGCAAAGAAGATTGAGATGGTGGTTCGGGAAGGCAAGCCGGTGGCGGTGATCCTGGAGCTCAGAGCGTATCAGGAGTTATTGGAGCGCGCCGAGGATGTTGAGGATTTGAAGATGCTGGCGCGGCTGAGGAGAAAGAAATTGAGTTTCCGGAAACTGGGGGATTTTTTAAAGGAATTTCAGCCGGATGCATGAAATCTATCTGGAGTCCGGCTGTGAGCGCGACCTGAAGAAGCTTCCGGCAAAGGATTTTCAGCGGGTAATAGGCGCTCTCAGATCTCTAGGGGAAAATCCCCGTTCCCGAAATGCCCGTAAGATAGTCGGCTCCAAAAGCGATTGGCGGATTCGGGTCGGTTTTTATCGGATCATTTATGAAATAGATGACCGGGAAAAAGCTGTGAGGGTAATGAAAATTAAACAGCGCAAAGAAGCATATCGGTAGTCGCTCTCTGCGCGATTAAAACTCCCTCGGCAAGGGATATTTTCCCTCCAGAATCCGCCGCTGGATTTCTTTCCATTGCTCAAAGGTTTGCTCAAAGATCGCCAGGTCTTCCTCACTGTCCGCGTCCAGGGCGGTTCCTGGTCCAATCGTTTCCTGAGCCGTGAACCGGGTCTGCATAATCGGCTGGACATAATCAAGCACTTTCTGGAGGGTGATCCGGTTTCTGGCGAATTCCCGGAGCCGGCGCCGATTTTTGAGGTCTGCGGACTTTGCGAGTTGGAGGATGAGGAAATACCAGATGCCGCGCGGGCCGATTCCGAGGCTGAGGATGTAGCCCAGGGAGCCGAAGATATTTCTCCACTGCTTCTGATAGCGGAAGTTGTAAATCATCGGGATAAATTCCTCCATTACAAATCCGAGCTTGAGGGGTCGGAGCAGGAAGACATTGGCGTGTCGGATGATCTGGTCGCGGAAGCAGAAATAAGCAAAACTAAATCCCGGGGTCTGCGGGGTATGCAAGAAAGGCAGGAGCATTTCTTTTCTGGTGACTCCGAAGATCAGGTCGTAATCATTGACCGGGGAGGATCGGATGAAGGCGTCAATTTCAGCTGGCTCCAGCATCGGCATATCGCAGGTGGCGGCCAGAACGATTTTGTCCGCTTCCTTGGAGCCGGACAAATTCCGATAATCCGTGCCCCGGACATATTCCGGAAAAGTATGCAAACTGCCATACCAGAGGTTCTGAAAAATCGTGTCGCCCTGCTCAATGTAGCTGATCGGCTTCTGGCAGGGGAACCGGGCAAGAAGCTCCCGGATCCGGTCCACCGGACCGACAATATGAATACTCCGAACCTCCACGCTCCGATCCAGCGCCGAAAGCACATAGCTTACCAACGGCCTTCCCTTCAGCATCAGGAAGGCTTTGTTCGTCCCATAAAGCAGCCGCGCGCCCTTGCGGTCGCCGGCCAAAATCAAGGCATCTATCCCCATCGCCAAACCCCGTTTTTCAATTCTAGCAAAATTCCATAAAAAGCAAAAGCCAGCGCGATTCTTATCTTGAATGTGCGAGCGGTATTCCGCGAGTCCCGCGGAATTCTGCTGAGCAGACTGAGGCGGGATGCGAGCGTCCTGTCTCGCTCCTCCGAGAGCGTGACAGGATCAGGCGCGATTTCAATCATTTGCAAAAATCAAGCTCCAGACGCACCAATCCCGTCAAATCCGCTTTCGTTGTTTCAAGGGCAAATTTTTTTTTGCCTTGTGCCAGGGCGACGCCGATTCGGTCATTGTTGACGCTGCACGGTACCCGGAAGAATCGCTTCCAAATCGCTGGATGGCGAGCGAAGCGGGATTTCTGAGGTTTTCCCACCTTTAATCCTTTAAGCCTTTTAACCTTTCCGCCTTTCCTCGCTCCTGCGTATGGGGTTTTAGCCCGGGGCGCTTTCTAATCGCAGTTATGAATTAGTAGGCGAAGTTGTAAAGGATATAGGCGGTATCCTGAGAATTATAGTTGATGGCGAATTCAACCTGCCAATTGTTCTGGTTGTTCCAATCCAGGGGCCCGCCCAGACCACTGCTAATAACGGTGCCGGAGTTGACATTGATGATGCTGGCGTTCCACTCAAACTTGGGCTTGAACCACCAGCCTTTATTGAAGTTAAGAGTAGCCGTGATGCCATCCCAGAGGTCAGGGATGACGCCGGCAATGCCATTCAAGGTTGCCGGGCCCGGAGTCAGTTCCGGGATATGAACCACCACACTGGTGACTCCGGTCGGGATGGGTCCCATCATTTGCAGGAACTGGATAGACTTGCATCCGCCGCCATCCTTGTTGCTGGAATCTCCGCCATACCATTCATCAATCAAGCACTCGCCTCGGGCAGTATTAATATTACGATCAATCCAGTATTCCACATAGTTCAATGAGGCGAACACTCCGAGGTTGCAAGTACCGCCGGTGGCGAATGTGAGCTGGGTCTGGCTGACAGGCGCGTTGAGCGTGCAAGGACCTGTGCTCCGCGTGCCTGGATTTCCTTTATTAAGATAGAGCGAATCACCCGCGGCCACGCCCAAACTCAGGAACCGGGCATCAAGATCATTTAAGGTGGCCGGGTTACCGGAAATTATCATACCATCCGAATCATGCACTCTGCTTTTGAGAGACTTCCCGGTCCCGACAGTAGAGAGAGTCATATACCAGATGTCCGGGGTTTGGGTTGCCGCGGGCACAAAACCCGGGACCGAGGCCTTGACATAGAGCCGGTTGAAGCCACCGACATCCAGTCCCCTGGTTAGCCACTTGTTTCCAGCCGTTCCGGGATTAGCGGTGCTATAAGTAAGCTGTCTCCGGATTTCGCCGTTCCGGTTAATCCTACTCCCTCTACCAAGCTCTGGAGTTGAAGACCATTGCGGAGCCGGATACCAGTAAGAGTCCGCAACCGGCTGCATTGCACTGGGCATTCCCATTATGCTCTCCACAAAGAGCGCTTTGGTGCTATAAGTATTCGCGGTAATGGTAGTAGCATAGTCCTGGATCGGACCCACATGGGAGATAGTCAGAACGGTGCCAGGTATGGAGCCGGTGCCGCCTCCACCATGCGTGGCATCTTCACCGGTCAGATCACCCCATCCATCCGCAGGAGTAGTATCAGCATTTTTGCGCGGATAGTCCCTGGGATCGGCATTATTCAGGCCTCTGAGGATGAGGGTCAGGGCCGCATAATTAGTAGGCCCGTCATTCTCGGTCGCAGTCCAGTTAATGGTAGTGTCTCCAGTGGCATTGCTCGCGCGGAAGGTGGCTTCGCGGCCCCACCGCTCGGTATCAGTGGCGGCATTATTCCAGTACCTCCAGTTAGAAGTTCCCTGCCCGGTGCTGGCCATAAATCCCACTTCAAAGGTAGTGAATTCCTGATCGTCTATTTCCACATTCAGCTGCAAGCCAAAGACCATCACTCCGCCAGCGAACCCGGTAAAGGCTCCGTTAATAATACCGGTGCTGTTCCGGACGAACCGATCATCCCAGGTGCCCGCGGCCATATTATAAGGAGCTCCGCTGAACTTGGTTTGCAGTTCGGCATCAGAGGAATTCTGCGTTTTCTGACCCGCCACATACCAGCCGCGAGTGTCTCCAAGCCCCGCATTCAGACGGGCCGGGTCAATCGGAAGCACCGGCTGCACGCTGATGGTGATTCTCCGGTCCGTGCCTGTGTCCGGATCATAACCAGGAGACAGGAGATCCGGAGCCACCCACCTCTCGCGAAGGTCGGATTCAAATTTAGTTTCGCCGCCGGCTTGCGCATTCGCCTTACCGGTCATATTAATCGTTAGATCACCAGTCATCGGATCCGGTATCGGAACCGTATAAGTTCCCAGGGCAGTAACCGTTAACGGGAACATAAACAGATTCAAGTCCTGGTGGAAGACGGAGGTGGAGAAGCCGCTGGCATTAACATAAATACCAACCACCATCAGCGGCAGGTTCTGGCCCGGAATAAATTCCCGAACTGCATACCGATACTTTCCAGGATTGGCGGCGAAGCTCTGGCACGGATTAGCGAAGTTAGACCTGATCAGTTCCGGCAGGACCAGATGCGGGGGCATGCCGGTTGAAGTGATTATATCCATATCGCCTCCGGCGACGGTGTCCAGACAGAAAGAGACTGAAGTCTCGTCATCTCCGGCAGCCATAAGATTATTCACCAGGTCCAGCAGGGTATAAACGCTCCTGGTAGTAAAGAGCGCCAGGCCGGCTCTCAGCTTGCTGGGCTTGGCAAACGCTGTTCCCACCCGAACATTGTTAACATTGTTCCGGTCTAACGGAGCAATAAAGGTGGAGAAGTTAGCCGGCGGAATCGTGCCGGTAACCGTAGTCATATACCGACCCTGATGGGTGCCGCCCGGAGACCATTTATTATAATATCCTTTGGAGTTGCTCATCAGAGTGAGTCTGGCCACAATATTTTTAGCGTCAATTCTGGCCAGGGTATAATAAGCATAGTTCTTATAATTATTGGCTCTATTACTCAAATCGCATTTCACGCCGCCGCATTTGAAGCCAATGGTAAGCTCATCAATCGGCACCGCGGCTATAGAACCAATGGTCAGCCAACCATCTGGGGCGGTAAAGTATTCTCTCTTGTTAGCGCCCTGAATAATCTGGACATAGGCTCGTCCTCGGTCGGCCGCCGGAGAGCCGGTCGTCCAGTCCATCTCATCCATATCTATCACTTGGATAGAAACCGATCCATTGGCAACACCGAAACCCCGCCGATAAATATCGCCGCCGATATAACCGCCTCCCATTCCGCCAATGCCTCCCTGCCAGGCGGGAGAACCGCCAGTGCCGGTCGTCATCGACAAGTAGCTGTCTATGTCTGAGCCGCCGGCGTTGGTAGCGGTAATATCGCAATGATAATGCATCAACTCTGCCAAGGGTACGTCCGGCTCGCAGTCAACATCAGGGTATCCACCGGGCAAGAAGCAGGTGTAATTCCTTACCGGACCGCTGGTGGGCGTGCAGGCGACGGTAATACTGGTCGGAATATCACCAGCGTCATCATTGAACAGGATCGTGATTCCTTGCATATTGTGGGCATTGTTATAGAACCGGCTGGCAAAATCAAACGGGAAGACTTGTTCAATCGTCGGTGTAGCCGTGCCTGGAGCTTGCACGACCACATTCTCAGAATCGCTGGCGCCTCCGACCGTGGCGGTCCAGGTGATATCCTCATTGCAAGCGGTGTCCGCCGGAGCCGTATAGGAGCAGGCGATGGTATTCATACTTCCGCACCCGTCCGGATCGGTCCAGGTTCCATCCGGGCTGTTGCACAGAGGTTGCGGCGTGCAAGTACCCTCGGTCCAGGTAATCGTGCTATTTGGCCCAAAGGGAATATGTCCGCTATAATTTATGATAACCGGCCCTTCGGGCTTAAGATCCACCGCGGTGATCGTGTCATCATTAGCGCAGTCAAAAGCATCCGTTCCCGCGGTCTTGGCCGAGGAGATGGCGCAGGCCCAGTCACTCCGATCGCAGTCCCATTCCGAGCACTTAGCATTAACCCCGGCCTTGGCACAGTTAGCTCCACTAACAATGGCATCCGTGTCCGCATTATCATTAGTGTCATTGCAGTCCCCCCCGCCATCGCTCCAGGAATACAGACAGCCCAATGCCGTAGTGGCAGTACCTTCTGTAGCCGTGGTTATTGAGCAAGCGAGGCCGACGATATCGTCTCCGTCATCATTGCAGGTATAAGTGTCTGTGCCTGCGGTCTTGGTGGACCCGATCGTGCAGGTCCAGTTATCATTCCCGCAAACCTCACCGCACTCGCCGTTAACGCCGTTCTTAGCGCAATTGGCTCCGCTTACCGCGGCGTCCGTGTCCGCATTATCATTGCTGTCATTGCAGTACGGGCCTTCGTACCAGGCATACAGACAGCCCAATGCCGCAGAATTGCCTTCTGTAACCGTGGCTATTGAGCAATTGATGCCATAGATATAGTCTCCGTCATCAGTGCAGGTCCAGCTGTCAGTTGCTGAAGTCTTGCTCCAGGTGATATCGCAGTTCCAGTTGTCATTCCCGCACCGCTCATTGCACACGCCGCCGTTCTGGCCGGTCCTGGCGCAATAGCTTCCGGTCACAATGAAGTCAAGGTCCGCACTATCATTAGTGTCATTGCAGTTCCCGCCTTCGCTCCAGGAATACCGACAGCCCATTCCAGAGGCATAGCCTTCTGAAAATGTGGATGTTGAGCAAGCCGCGCCCGTGATCGTATCGCCGTCATCCTGGACATCTATTGTATCTGATCGTCCGCTGCCGGGATCGGTCACGGTGCAGTCCGGTGGATTATCATTTCCGCAGAGTTCAAGGAAATTCACGGTTCCGTTGCCGCCGGTGCAAACCGTGCCCGGACCAACCGTGGAACCCGCAGTCCGATTTTCCGTGCCGCCGTCCTGGCAGTTCGCAACCAGGTTATAGGAAATGCCGACGGCGCCTTCGGTTCCAGTCGCGGGAGTAACATCCACACTGGTGACTATGCAAGAACTAACGGTTACATTTACCGTCTCGCCATCCGAGATTGAGTTATATGAAGTCCAGGAAATGACCTCGGCGCAAGGAACGGCATAGATGGAAGTGGCAGCCCAGGAATTAGCCGCAGGGTCATACCGGCCGCCGGTGTTGGTGTAGGCGACATCCCATCCTCCCCAAACAATCATCTCGGTCTCGGTCCAGATCGCATTGTGATAATATCTTGCCGAGGGCACATTTGCGCCGGTGGAAGTTTGAGTCCAGGAATCCGTGGCGGGATTATACCTGCCGCCGGTGTTGGTGGTAGGAGATCCTCCCCAGACAATCATTTCGGTTCCGGTCCAGACCGCAGTGTGATATTCCCTTTCCGAAGGCACATCTGCGCCAGTGGAAGTTGCGATCCAGGAATCTGTGGATGGATTATACCTGCCGCCATCATTTTTAATAGCAGGCAAAGCTCCACGCCCTCCCCAGACAATCATTTTCGTTCCGGCCCAGACCGCAGTGTGGTTATATCTTCCGGTCGGAACATTGGCGCCGGTGGAGGTTGGGATCCAGGAATCGGTTGCCGGATTATACCTGCCGCCGGTGTTTTCATAACCGCTCCCATATCCGCCCCAGACAATCATCTCGTTGATCGGACTTCCGGCCCAGACCGCGGTATGCTGTTCTCTTGCAGAAGGAACCGGCGCATTGGTGGAGGTGGCGGTCCAGGAATCTGTTGCTGGGTTATACCGGCCGCCATCGTTTAAATTAGATGAGCCGTTCCATCCTCCCCAGACAATCATCACAGGGGTAGCCAAGCCGGTGGTCCAGACCGCAGTATGCCCATATCTTGCCGCAGGAACACCGGTGGTGGAAGTCAGGGTCCAGGAGTCAGTTGCGGGATTATACCTGCCGCCGGTGTCAAAATATGAAGAGCCATCATATCCTCCCCAGACAATCATTTCGGTTCCGGTCCAGACCGCGGTGTGCCTAAATCTTTCCGAGGGCACAGGGGCATTAGTGGAAGTTGCAGTCCATAAATTGGTTGAAGGATTATACCTGCCCCCGGTATTAAGGTATGAGGTTCCATTCCCTCCTCCCCAGACAATCATCTCGGATCCAGTCCAGACCGCAGTATGAGAATATCTTGCTGAAGGAGCATCGTTCTCAGTAGCCGGAGCGGCATAGATGGCAGTGGCAGCCCAGGAATTAGCCGCAGGGTCATACCGGCCGCCGGTGTTGGTGTAGGCGACATCCCATCCTCCCCAAACAATCATCTCGGTCTCGGTCCAGATCGCATTGTGATAATATCTTGCCGAGGGCACATTTGCGCCGGTGGAAGTTTGAGTCCAGGAATCCGTGGCGGGATTATACCTGCCGCCGGTGTTGGTGGTAGGAGATCCTCCCCAGACAATCATTTCGGTTCCGGTCCAGACCGCAGTGTGATATTCCCTTTCCGAAGGCACATCTGCGCCAGTGGAAGTTGCGATCCAGGAATCTGTGGATGGATTATACCTGCCGCCATCATTTTTAATAGCAGGCAAAGCTCCACGCCCTCCCCAGACAATCATTTTCGTTCCGGCCCAGACCGCAGTGTGGTTATATCTTCCGGTCGGAACATTGGCGCCGGTGGAGGTTGGGATCCAGGAATCGGTTGCCGGATTATACCTGCCGCCGGTGTTTTCATAACCGCTCCCATATCCGCCCCAGACAATCATCTCGTTGATCGGACTTCCGGCCCAGACCGCGGTATGCTGTTCTCTTGCAGAAGGAACCGGCGCATTGGTGGAGGTGGCGGTCCAGGAATCTGTTGCTGGGTTATACCGGCCGCCATCGTTTAAATTAGATGAGCCGTTCCATCCTCCCCAGACAATCATCACAGGGGTAGCCAAGCCGGTGGTCCAGACCGCAGTATGCCCATATCTTGCCGCAGGAACACCGGTGGTGGAAGTCAGGGTCCAGGAGTCAGTTGCGGGATTATACCTGCCGCCGGTGTCAAAATATGAAGAGCCATCATATCCTCCCCAGACAATCATTTCGGTTCCGGTCCAGACCGCGGTGTGCCTAAATCTTTCCGAGGGCACAGGGGCATTAGTGGAAGTTGCAGTCCATAAATTGGTTGAAGGATTATACCTGCCCCCGGTATTAAGGTATGAGGTTCCATTCCCTCCTCCCCAGACAATCATCTCGGTTCCGGTCCAGACCGAAGTGTGCCGATCCCTTGCTGAAGGAGCATCGTCCGTAAACGGAGCGGTATAGATGGTATATATGCAGGTGCCGGTATCCAGGGTGCCGCATCCTTGCGGATCGGTCCAGGTTCCATCCGGATTATTGCACATGGGCTCGGGCGAGCAGGCGCCCTCGGTCCAGCTCACCGTGCTGTTGGTTGCGAAGTTTGCGGTTGCTCGCGCGGGCAGAAGAATCGGCCCCTCGGGTTTGACATCCACCGCGGTGATGTTGTCATCATTGCTGCAATTATAGGCTTCGGTGGCCGCGGTCTTGGCCGAGCCGACCGTGCAACTCCAGTTGGACCGGTCGCAGTCCTTTTCCGCGCATTGGCCGTTGGCGCCTCCGAGCTTGGCGCAGTTCGAGCCTGAGACGGTCGCGTCCGTATCCGCAAGATCATTGCTGTCATTGCAGTTTCCATTCTCGCTCCAGCCATAAATGCACCCGAGCGGAAGCGAAGTGCCCTCGTTCAAGATGTTTCCGTTGATGCTGCAAACCAGGTCCGCGATGACATCGCCATCGTCGTTGCAGGCATAGCTGTCCGTGCCCGCGGTCTTGGCGGAGTTGATGGTGCATGTCCAGGAATCATTCCCGCAAAGCTCGGAGCAGGAACCATTGGCTCCACCCTGGGAACAGTTCGCGCCGGTTACCACAGCGTCGGTGTTCGCCACATCGTTTGAGTCATTGCAGTTTGCGCTCTCGGACCAGGAATAGAGACAGCCGAGCGGAGAAAAGCTGCCCTCGGTCGCGCTTGTAATCGAGCAAACAATTCCCGTAATCGTATCGCCGTCATCGTTGCAGGCATAAGTGTCATCCGGGTCCGCGCCCGTGTCCTTGGCAGAGTTAATGTTGCAGGTCCAGTTATCATTGCCGCAGACCTCGGCGCAGGCTCCATTACTGGCGCTCTTGGAGCAGTTCGCGCCCGAGACCGAGGCATCGGTGTTTCCATTATCAGTAGTGTCATTGCAGGTGCCGTTTTCAGACCAGTCATATTGACAGCCCAGGGCCGCAGAGCCTCCTTCAGTCGCGCTCCCAATGGAGCAATTGAGAGCCGTAATGGTATCGGTATCATCATCTCCGGTAAAGGTATCGGTCTTGGTGCTGGCAGTGATCGTGCAGGTGGTATTATCATTTCCGCAGAGCTCGGCGCGGCATCCATAATTGCCCGCGCCCTTGGAACAAGCCGTGCCGGTAACCGCGGCATCGGTATCCGCATTATTGCCGACATCATTGCAGTTGCCGCCGCCATCGCTCCATGAATATAGACAGCCCAGAGCCGCGCAGTCCGTGGCCGGAGTCCCAATCGGACCCTCGGTGTCCGAAGTAATTGAGCAGACCAAGCCGGTGATGGTATCGCCGTCATCGTTGCAGGCATAAGTATCATCCGGATCCGCGCCCGTGTCCTTGGCAGAGGTGATGTTGCAGGTCCAGTTATCATTGCCGCAGACCTCGGCGCAAGCTCCGTTATTGACGCTCTTGGAGCAGTTCGCGCCCGAGACCGAGGCATCGGTGTTTCCATTATCAGTAGTGTCATTGCAGGTGCCGTTTTCAGACCAGTCATATTGACAGCCCAGAGCCGAGGACCCTCCTTCAGTCGCGCTCACAATGGAGCAATTGAGAGCCACCAGGGTATCATTATCATCAGTTCCGGTGAAGGTATCCGTGAAAGTGCTGGCAGTGATCGTGCAGGTGCTATCATCGTTGCCGCAGAGCTCGGCGCGGCATCCATAATTGCCCGCGCCCTTACTGCAGGCCGAGCCGGTCACCGCGGCATCGCTATCCGCATTATTGCCGACATCATTGCAATTACCGCCGCCATCGCTCCATGAATATAGACAGCCCAGAGCCGCGCAGTCCGTGGCCGGCGCTGCAATCGGACCCTCGGTGTCCGAAACAATTGAGCAAACAACGCCGGTGATGGTATCGCCGTCATCATTGCAGGTATAGGATTGAGTCACCGTGGTCTTGCCAGACGCGACCGTGCAGGTCCGGCCGGTATCGTTGCCGCAGACCTCTAAGCACTGGCCGTTCGGGCCGGGGAACTTAGAGCAACCGGTTCCGCTTACCACGGCATCGGTGTCCGCATTATCAGTGCCGTCATTGCAGTTCCCGCCTTCGCTCCAGGAATACACACAGCCCAGCGCAGAGCCATTGCCCTCGGTGATCGCTGTGCCGTTAATCGCGCAGACCAGACCCGTGATCGTGTCACCGTCATCATTGCAGGTAAAGGTTTGTTGAACTGCGGTCTTGCCAGACGCGACCGTGCAGGTCCGGCCAGACCGCAGTTCAACAAAC